>AFSR01002338.1_pt1 | contig 21904 bp, 19 predicted proteins | sample 296848 | NCBI WGS metagenome assembly AFSR01 (sample SAMN02954305, study PRJNA68063) | hot springs metagenome | biome: terrestrial; feature: Mushroom and Octopus hot springs; material: microbial mat core samples; isolation source: Yellowstone National Park Mushroom and Octopus hot springs ...
CCAGACGATTGCGACGCTGCTTCGCGACATCGTGAGCTGGCTCACGCAACAGCGACCGTCGCTGGTCAGCAGGTACACTTAGTGCGTGCGCTCGGCGGTTGAGATTGGGTACGAACTGCTGCAGCAGGGTCGGTACGCGGACGCGCTGCCGTTTCTGCAGCGCGCCGTCGCCGAACAGCCGCGCGAGGGGCGCGTGTATCTCTATCTTGCGCTCGCCTACGCGCATTTGGGCAACAACACGCACGCCGAGAAGCACTTTGCACAGGCAATCGCGCTCAACCCACACGACGGCTATGTGTTCTACAACTGGGGCGCGTACCTGCACCGCCAGAATAGGCTGGCGGAAGCGCTGAAGGCATACGAGACGGCGTATCGGTTAGACCCGGCGCTTATCGGTGCAATGCAAGCAGCGAACGCTTTGCGCGGGCGCGCGCCTGACTATATACCCGTCGCACCCCAAAGCCCCCACGCCCCGACGCCGACAGCCACGCCGCCGCCCATGCAGCCGACCGACCTCTACACGCCCGCTGCCAGCCGCTACCGCAACGCGCGGGGCTGCATCTCAGCGGGGGTGCTGCTGGCGCTGTTCGGGCTGTGTGTACCGCCTGTGGGGCTGGTCGGCGGGCTGATTTGCGGAGTGATTGCCCTCCTGCGCGGCTCGGTAGCAGGCGGGCTGGTGGTGATTGTGCTAACGATTGTGCTGAGCTGGATAGGAATGCAGGCGTGGGCGTTTCTCAGCGAACTCGCGCGGATGGCGGGGGAGATGTAGCCTAAATTCGCACCCGCGTCTGCTCCTCCAGCTGCTGCTCCAGCATACGCACGCGCTCCTGAAGCGTCTCCAAAGTCATCTGCAGGCTCATGTCGTACTGCGTGGAGGTGTCGCGCAGCTGCGCCAGCTCTTGACGCAGCGCCTCAATCTGCGCAATCACTCTCTTGGTTGCTCAGCCTGCGCCGCTCCAGCTCCATCTGAAGCATCTCTTTGCGATGCTTCAGCACCATCGCTGTGATGGGTATAAACAGCGCGGGCCCGAAAATGCACACAATCGCCACTAACGGTATCAGCCCTTCCATCGTCCTGTCCCCTCTGCTGAAGTATACCATGCCATGCGGTATACTTTTGGCGAGGTTGGTTTCGCCTATGAGACGGCTGTTCGGGCTACTGATGGGGTTTGCGCTTCTCTTTTCCTACAGCGTGCAGGCGCAAAATCGCGCGGTGTTGGAGGACGCGCTGCGGCGCGACATTGAACGCGCCCGCGAGAAGGTCTTCCCTGCGCTGGTGAACATTCTGGTGGTGAATCGCTATTTTGACGGTGGGCGGGCGCAATATTCGCTGGGGGGCGGTAGCGGCGTGATTGTCTCGCCCGACGGGCTGGTGCTGACCAACTACCATGTGGCATCGGACGCGGTGCGCCTCTTCTGCACGCTCAGCACGGGCGAGCGGCTGGAGGCGGAGGCGCTGCATCACGACGCGCTGACGGATCTCAGCGTGCTGCGCCTCAAACTGCCGCCGAACGCGCCCAAGCGCGAGTTTCCGTATGCCCCGCTGGGCGACTCGGACGCCCTGAAGACAGGCGACTATGTGCTGGCGATGGGCAACCCGCTGCTGCTGGCATCCTCCGTGACGCTGGGGATCGTGTCGAACCCCAAGCGCGTGTTCCTGAACCCGTTCAACCAAGAGATTGAGGGCGCGGAGTTCGAGCGCGGCGACCGTTCGGGGATGCTGACCCGCTGGATTCAGCACGACGCGCTGATTCTGCCGGGCAACTCTGGGGGACCGTTGGTGAACCTGCAGGGCGAGGTGGTCGGCATCAATCAGCTGGGCGGCGGCGGGCTGGGGTTTGCGATTCCGTCGCGGATCGCCCGCGCGGTGCTGGAGCAGGTGCGGCGCACGGGTCGCGTGGAGCGCGGCTGGCTGGGCTTTCGCGCGATGCCCGTCGAGAAACTGCGCCGCACGGAGGGCGTGCTGGTGGCTTCCATTACCCCCGACTCACCCGTTGCGAAAGCGGGTCTCCAGCCTGGCGACATTATCCTGCGCATTGATGGACAACCCGTGAACGCGCGCTTCCCCGAAGAGATTCCGCTGGTCTACCAGCAGATTGCCGAGCTGCCCATCGGCAAGACGGTCGCGATTGAGTACCTGCGCAACGGCGAGCGCAAGACCGCGCAGGCGCAGGTCGAGCGCATGGAGCCGTACTACGGCGAGGAGGACGAGTTCCGCACGCTGGGCTTCACAGCGCGGGACATCACGCGCCCGATGGCGCGCGCGAGCCGCCTGCCCGAAGCGGGCGTGCAAATCACAGGCATCCGCCCTGGCTACCCGCTGGACACCGCCGAGCCGAAGCTGAATGTCGGCGACGCGATTGTGCGCTTCGGCGAGCGCGCGATTCGCAACCTGCGCGACCTGCGCGAAGCCATCGAAGCGCACAAAGACCAAGAGAACATCCCCATCGTGTTCCAGCGGCGCACGGAGACGCTGATTACAGTCATTCGCAACCGTCCGCCGTCGCCCCCAAGCCCGAATGTGGAGCTGCCCAAGGCGTGGCTGGGCGTGCGCACGCAGGTCATCACCCAGCCCGTCGCGCAGGCGCTGGGCGACCCGAACTTGAAGGGCTTCCGCATCACCGAAGTGCTGCCCTACACGGAGGCGAGCAAGGCGGGGCTGCAGGTGGGCGATTTGATTGTCGCGCTGAACGGCGAGCCGCTGGAGGCGTTCCGCACGCAGGACGCCCGCGACCTGGAGCGACGCATCGAACGGCTACCCATCGGCGAGACAGCGACGCTGACCATCGTGCGCAACGGCGAACGGCAGGAAGTGCGCGTGGTGATGGAGCCAAGCCCCGCCTCCGCCGAAGCCGCCCGCAGCGTGCGCCAAAACGAACTCGACTTCGCCGTGCGCGACATCACCCCCTTAGACCGCATGCGCAACCGCTGGCGCGAAGACCAGCAGGGCGTGCTGGTCACCGAAGTGCCCAACGGCAGCTGGGGACAACTGGCAGGGCTGCGCAACGGCGACCTCATCCTCGCCATCAACGAGCAGCCCATCCAAACCGTACAAGATTTCCAGCAGGCGATGCAGACCGTCGTGCAGCAGCAGCCCCCCGTCGTCATCCTCTATGTGCTGCGCGACCGCGAGACCTCGTTCGTCTTCATCGAACCTGACTGGAAGGAAATCACGCAATAGGAGGACACTATGCGACCACTGTGGCTACTAACGCTGTGCCTGCCGCTACTTGGCTGGACGCAGGCGACGCCCGAAACGGGCAACGCCTACAAACAGGTGCTGGAGAAGGTGCAACCGAACATTGTGACCGTGCGCGTGGTCATCAAGTTCGATGTCAAGTCCGAAGATGAGACCGAGTCCAGCGAAAGCAAGTTCACCTTGCAGGGCGTGGTGCTGACCAACGACGGGCTGATTATGGCGTCGGGCGTGCTGCTGTCGTCCGAGAGCTTCAAGCAACTGCTGGGCGTAGAAGACGACGACGAGATGACCTTCACCATCACCCCGCAGAGCTTCAAGGTGATTTTCGGTTCCGAGACGAAAGAGTACGAGGCGAAGCTGGTCGCCACCGACTCGCAGCTGGGGATTGGCTTTCTGAAGATTACCGACTTGGAGGGGCGCACTCTCACGCCGATTACCTTCTCGGATGAGGAGCTGGCGGTGGGCAAGGAGGTGCTGGCTGTGTCGCGCCTACCGAAGGGCTTCGATTACGCGCCCTACTTTGTGTCGGGGCGGATTATCGGCGAGGTGAGCAAGCCGCGCAAAGCGTTCCTGATCGAGGGGAATGTGCGCTCGTTGGGGCTACCCGTTTACAGTCTCAAGGGCGAGGCGGTCGGGGTGGTGGTGCTGTTGCGCCACGGGATTGGCGAGGAAGAGGTCGACTTCGGGTTCCGCACGAGTTTTGGCGACGATTCGCGCGCGGCGTTCGTGCTGCCCACTGCCACCCTGCGCCCGCTGATTGAGCAAGCGGTGCAGCGCGCTGCGAGCATCCAGTGATGGCGCGTCGCCCCGCCCAACTGTGCGACTTGGGACTTGTGCCCTACGCCGACGCGCTGGCACTGCAGCGACGCCTGCACGCCCAGCGCGTGGCGGGCGCAATCCCTGACACGCTGCTGCTACTGGAACACCCGCCCGTGATTACGCTGGGCAAGGCGTTCCACCCTGAACACCTGCGCTACGCCCGCGAATTCTACGCCCAGCAGGGGATTGAACTCCACCCGACTGATCGCGGCGGCGATGTGACCTGTCACAATCCTGGGCAACTGGTCGGCTACCCGATTTTCGATGTCGCGCAGCACGGACGCGACCTGCACAAGTTCCTGCGCGACATCGAGCAAGCGATTATTGACGCGCTGCGCGAGTTCGGCGTTGAAGCGCATCGCGAAGCGGGCTACACGGGCGTATGGGTCGGCGACGCCAAAATCGCCGCCATCGGTATCAAGGTGACCAAGTGGGTCAGCATGCACGGCTTCGCGCTGAATGTGAACAACGACCTGCGCTTGTTCCAGACGATTGTGCCCTGCGGGATTGCCGACCGCCCCGTGACCTCGCTGCAGCAGGTGTTGGGGCGCGCCGTCCCGATGGAGCACGTCAAACATGCGATGGCGCGCGCTTTCGAGCGGGTGTTCAGAATAACTTTCACGTATACTTCACAGGACACGGAGGTTGAATCATGCGAACTTTCATCACTTTAGGAGCATTGCTGACGGCTTTAGCGGTTACGCTGGGACAGTGGAGCCGCGCGGCGAGAATCCCGCGATCGAGTCAATACTTTGCTGGGTTCCACAGGGCTGATTACCGTGCCCACCTCCACCACCACGCGCGTGGAGCGGTTCCAACTCGGTACCGCAGCTGGGCACGCAAGCGAAGGTCATCTACTTCAGCACGACCTACGGGCAGAGTTTCTAACCCAACTCGCAGGAACTTCGAACGCCGAGTCGAAAAACCTCCCTATGCGAAGTGGCATCGCAACAGGGAGGTTTTCTCATATGATGATTCGGACAGGACTTGCGTTCGTTTTAGGCGTGTGCGTCGGCTGGGCGGTCTGGAGCCAGCCCGTTGTTGAACTGAATGTGCGCGGGGACACCGTGCGCATCACCCGCGATAGTTATGGCGTGCCCACCGTGCAGGCAAACACCCAGTACGGACTACTGTACGGCAACGGCTACGCGATTGCGCAGGACAGACTGTGGCAGATGGAGCTGTACCGTCGCCAGGCGCGCGGCGAGATGGCAGAGGTGATGGGCAGCCGCGCGCTTGAGCAAGACAAAGCCGCCCGAACCGAAGGCTACACTGACGCCGAACTGCAAGCGCAAATCAACCGCCTGCCGCGCGAGCTGCAGGATGCGCTGGACGCCTTCGCCGCAGGCATCAACGGCTGGATGCAAGAGGCGCAGCGCACGGGCAAGCTGCCCAAGCAGTACGCCGAGAACGACATCGAGCCACGCCCGTGGCGACCGACCGACACGGTCGCCATCGCCGTGATGATGCTGCGACGCTTCGGTGGGGTGATGTCCGCAGGCGACTTGCGCAACTACGCCCTCTACCAACTGCTCAAGGCGCGCAACAAAGACCTCGCGGCGTCTGGGCGAACGACCTGCTGTGGATACAAGACCCGACCTCGCCGACGACCGTGCCCCCAGAAGACGACCCACGCAAGGCGCACCGCCGCGACCCGCGCCAGACGCTCCAGCAGATGCGCAAGCATCTGGAGCTGCTGCCCGACATCGGGCTGAATGTGCTGCTGCCCGCGCTGCGCCTCGCGTCGGGGCAGGCGCAGATCGAGTTTGCGCAGGAACACGGGCTGTATACCCACTTCGGCAGCTACGCGATCCTAATTAGCCCGCAGAAGTCCGCGACGGGGCTGCCGATTCTGGTCGGCGCGCCGCAGATGGGCTTCAGCCTGCCGCACATCGCCGCCGAGATTCACCTCAGCGGCGCGGGCATCAACGCACGCGGGATGACCTTCCCTGGCACGCCTGGCGTGCTGATTGGAACCAACGAGAACCTCGCGTGGACTTTCACCTCGGGCGTCGCTGACTTCGTGGACGCCTTCATCCTGAAACTGGATCCGCAGAACCCCGAACGCTACTGGTACAAGGGCACTTGGCGCAACTTGGAGAAACGCACCGAGACCATCCGCGTCAAGGGCGGCGAGCCTGTGCAGCTGACCGTCTACCGCAGCGTGTACGGTCCTGTCGTCGCTGTAGACGCCCGCAACGCGGTCGCCGTGAGCCTCAAGCTGAGCTACTGGAACAACGAGCTGGAGGCGTTTCAGGCGTACTACGGCTTCCTGACGGCGCGCACGGTGGCGGAGTTTGAACGCGCCGCGTCGCACATTCCCGCCTCGTTCAACGCCTTCTGCGCCACGCGCACGGGCGACATCGCCTACTTCTACTGTGGGCGCGCACCCATCCGCGCCGACGGGGTAGACCCGCGCCTGCCTGCGCTGGGCACGGGCGAGTACGATTGGAAGGGGATTATGCCCTTTTCCGAGATGCCGCGTGTGGTGAACCCCAAGCAAGGCTACATCGCGAACTGGAACAACAAACCCGCCGTCTGGTGGGAGAACGCCGACACGCCTGTGTGGGGCATGATCTTCCGCGTCTACCGCCTGAACGAGCTGATTCGCAGCAAGCCGCGCCTGACGGTGGACGATGTGAAGGCGTACATTCGCGATATTGCCGAGTACGACGAGGACGCGGGCAGGCTGCTGCCGATAATGCTGCGCATCGTCAAGCGCAACGAGCGGAATTTTAGCGACGAGCTGCGGGCGGCCGTGCGCCTGCTGGAGGCGTGGGACTGCCATGAGCGCGAGGGCAGCGCGGCGAAAGCCCTCTGGGACGCTTGGCTGGACGCTGTGCGCACGCGCGTGTTCGCGGACGACCTCGGCAACTTCTTCAGCCCCGACCTGTTCCGCCTTGCCATCCAGCCCAGCTACATCGCGTACGCGCTGCTGGGCAGGCAAGCCGCTGTGCCGCGCCAGCACGACTACTTCAACGGCAAAAAGCCCGAAGAGCTGCTGACCATCGCGCTGGCGGACGCCATCACGCAGATGAAGCGTCGGCATGGCGAGTCGATGAACCTCTGGCGCTACAGCGCGCCGCGCATGGGGTGGGGCGACAAGCTCGCGGGCGTGCCGTACACCGATCGCGGCTCGTACATCCAAATTATCCAGTTCGGCGCGGAGTTTTTCGGCGAGACGGTGCTGCCGCCAGGGCAGAGCGAAGACCCCACCTCGCCCCACTACGCCGACCAGCGCGACTTGGCGGGCTGGTGGCTGTTCAAGCCGATGCGGTTGAAGTAGGCGCGTTGGGTTATAATATAGATGCTCGCGAGGTGAGCGTGCCGTGCGCAGGACAGCGTTGTTAGGGCTGCTTATTGTGTGGTGGTTTTGCGCGTTAGGGTACGGGCAATTGCCCCAAGACGCGCCTGCGCCCCAGCCCACCTCTGAGCTCAAGCCGCTGCTGGACGAGGTCGAGCAACTCTTTGCCAGCAGAAAATACATCGAGGCAAGCGAGCGGGCGGACGCGCTGTTCCAACAAGCGCAAGCGAAAAGCGACAAAGTTGGGCAAGCATATGCGTTGCGCCTCCGAGCGAAGGCGCTCCAGGAGCTTCACCAGAGTGCCCCCGAAAAACTGCCCGAAGTCGCAGCCCTCTGGGCGTCTGCTTACACCTTGTGGCAAGAAGTCGGCGATGAGGCATATCAGGTAGAGGCGTTGCTGGCACAGGCACATTGCCTTCTCCATAATGTTCCTGACCAAGCAGAGGCGCTCATTGAGCGTGGATTGGCGTTAGCGCACCCCGAGGTCAAGCGTCCGCTGATGGTGCTACGAATCCTTCACGAGACAGGGGACTACTGGATATGGCAAAATCAGTTCCAGTATGCCACGCGCGTGCTCCAACACGCTCAGAGGCTTGGCGAGCAGCTTGCCCCGCGCTCCGTAGAGTTCGCAAAGATCGTTCACGCGCAAGGACTGGTTGCCTACCACCAGAAAGACTTTGAAACCTCCGAACAGCTTTTTCTGCGTGCGCTGGCGATACTCGAAGAGGTAGCGCCTGACTCGCGCCCCTTGGGGGTGGTGCTAAGTAATTTAGGCAATCTCTCTACCGAGCGCGGCGATTTCAAGACCGCCGAGCAGTGGTTTCGTCGATCGTTAACAGTTTTCCAACGCATTAGCCCTATTTCTGCAGATGTCGCCTTGATCTACAACAACTTGGCTTACAGTGCCTACATGTCGCGACAATATGACCGATGCGCCCAGTGGTATCGACAGGCTTTGGCGGTGTATGAGGCTCTCGATCCGAATTCCCCAGACACGGCGATAACGCTGTATAACCTGGCAGATGTGTTGTATCAGCAGAACAGCCTTGAGGAATCTTCGCGACTCTACCAGCGTGCCTTAGCAATCTATGAGCGGATAGCCCCCGACTCAATAGATGTGGCGCAGACGCTCAACAACTTAGGAATGGTAATGTTGAGCTTGGGCAACTTTGTCGCTGCCGAGGAGTGCTATCGGCGTGCGCTATTAATCTATGACCGCATCGCCCCTGACTCGCTCTCAAAGGCGCGAACGCTCAACAATCTTGGAAGTGTATTCTTGGGATTAGGTGACGCGCAGAAGGCTGAAAAGTATTACCAAAGCGCCTTAGAGCTGTTCAATCGCCATAGTCCCGACTCCTTAGAGACCGCGCGGATACTTGTTAATCTGGGGATTGCTGCGCAAACTCAGAGGAACCTTTCGCTTGCGGAACGCTATTTCCAGCGAGCATTCGAGTCCTACAAACGCCTTGCGCCTGATTCGTTGGAGATGGCGCGTCTGCTCCTCTGGTTGGGAGAACTGCAGCTCCAGAGCTATCGTGCCTCAGCTGTTGAGTTTTTCCGACGCGCCCTCAGCATCTCCGAGCGTCTCGCGCCTAACTCTTTCGAGGTCGCTGTTGCTGCGGTGAAGTTGGGTTCGGTTGCCCAACAACAGGGGGACTTGGAAAACGCGGCGCGATGGTATCAGCGTGCGTTGACGATATATGAGCGTCTTGCTTCAGAGGGATTACTAACCGCGAATGTTTTGAAATATCTCGCGCAGCTGGCGCGCCAGCAACGGCGCTACCCGCAAGCGCAGCAGTACTTGGCACGCGCCCTTGCGATCTATGAGAGCAAACGCTACGCCATTCAAGACCCCGAAACCAAAGCATTTTTTGCCGAACATTACTTCGATGCTTACACGCTTCAAGCCCAACTTGCCCTTGATCAGAGAAGTTTCGCGCAGGCGGCTCTTGCGTTGGAACGCAGTCGCGCTCGCACCCTCGCGGAACATCTGCAGTTGCGTGCGCTGCCGGTTCCCCCGAATGCGCCGCGTGCCTTGCGCGAACTGATTGACCAGTACGAGCAACTGCAGCGCGAGTATCTCTTACTGGCTCGCCAGCAACGTCAAGTCGACTCTAACGACCCCCAAGCACTTCAGCAACTCTATGCCCAAGCCCGCACCCTTGCGGAGCGTCAGCGCGCGATAGACCAGCAACTGGGCAGTCAGTTCCCTGACTACGCGCAACTGGTCAATCCCACCTCGCCCCGCTTGGCGCAGATTCAAGCCGCGCTGGCGCCCCATATGGTGCTGCTGTACCACGCGCTTGCACGCGATGAGTTGCTCATCGTTGCGGTAGAGCGTCAAGCGGTGCGCGGGTATCGGGTCAAGCTAGACCCTACTTCGCTCCAGCAAGAGAGTTTGCGATTCCAGCGCATCGTGGCGAAGCCGCCTGCACAGCGCACTGCGCAGGAGCGTAGGAGCCTGCAAGTGCTGGGGCGACGGCTATATCAGACGCTTATCAAGCCTGCCGAAGCGTCGCTGAAAAACGCCCGTGTCGTGCTGCTGTGTCCTGACGGGGTGCTGAGCCAATTGCCGTGGGGTGCGCTGATTGTGTCAGTAGACAAGCGCGGACGCCCCACCTACTGGACGGAGCGCATTGCGATTACTCTGGTGTTATCGGCGGGGGTCTATCTGCAAGCGCAGACGGCACGCCCTACCCCCCGTGGGGCTGCTATCATCGCCGTCTCGCAGTATCGCCAGCAGCAGGTGGCACAAGCGTCATCAGTGGAACGGCTGGTGCGTCGGTCGTACCGTGCGCTGGACGACCTACCTGCCGTCAAACAGGAGGTGGCGCAGATCCAGCGGTGGTTGCGCACGCTGGGTGTGAGAGTCGTGCAGGAGGAGAACGCCACACCTGAGAAGGTGAGCGAACTCGCACAAGCGGCACGGGTGGTGCATTTCGCCTGCCACGCACGAGCGGACGGACAAGACCCGTTGGGGTCGGGACTTCTGCTTGCACCTGCAGGATCCGATGCAGGCGTGCTGACCGCCGCAGAGGTAGTCAGTCAGTGGCGGCTGCGAGCGGATCTCGTGATGCTCTCGGCTTGCGAGACAGCGGTGGGCGTCCTGCATCGATATGAGGGGATGTATGGGCTGGCGCGTGCCTTCCTCTACGCAGGTGCGCGGAGCGTCGGCGCAAGCTTGTGGCAGGTGGACGATGTAAGCACGGCGAAGCTGATGAACCTGTTCTACCAAGCGTACATGCGCGGCGTGGGCAAGGCGGAGGCGTTGCGCCGCGCACAAATGAGCCTGCTGCAGAGCAAGGAATACGCAGACCCCTATTACTGGTCAGGCTTCATCCTGATGGGCGCACCATAGGCGTTGTCGGCGACTCGCGACGCCAGTGCACCTGCCGCGCGAAGTGTACCCGATTGCCAAACTCCTCAACGGTCTCTAAGGGGTATACTGCGGTTATGGCAGTGCGCGAGAAGTACGCCCACCTGCCCCCGTTGCCTGCAGACATCCGCCAGCGGCTGGCGTGTGTGCCTGAGTTGCTGGCGTGTCATCCTGTGCAGCTGGCGTATCTGTTCGGCTCCGCGCTGGAGGATTGCGACCGCGCGGGCGACATCGACCTTGCGGTGCTGCCCGACGCAGGCTACTCGTTCCCCGCGCTGTACGCCGACCTGTCGCTGTGGCTGGGCACAGACCGCCTTGACCTGGTGGAGTTGCCCGCCGCGCCGTTTTGGTTGCAAGAGGCGATCGTGCGCACAGGCAGGCGCATCTACGCCCGCGACCCGCTTGACGCCGCCCGCTACGAGGCAGGAGTCCTGAGCCAGAGCCTCGAACTCCGCGAGCGGCTCCGACGATACGCGCCAGACGCCCTGCGCAACGCGATGGGAGTAGACCGCGATTTTCTGACGCAGGTGGCAGTGAACCTGAACCGCGTGGCGGGCGAACTGGATAAGCACGCGCGAGTCTCCGCCGACGACCTCGCGACCGACCTGACCTTGTGCTGGGCGGTGCAGCACGGACTGCAGGTGGGTATCTCGCTGATTCTGCAGGCAGCACAGCATATCCTCACGCGCCATTTTGGGACACTGCCCGATAGCTACGAAGCCTCGCTTGCTAACTGCCCGCGGTATTCACCAGCGCGCCCGCCTCGCGCTTGCCCGCGAAGATGTCGCGGATGATCTCGTCGATGTCCACCTCTTCGATGGTGATGTCGTACACGGGCAGCGACTGCAGAATCTCGCTGGCGACGCGGCTGACCTGCTCGCGGGGCACCTCCAGCACCGCCTCCAGCCCGTCGATGCGCACGATGCGCCCGAAGCGACCCAGCGTCTCGGCGTCAGCAGGCTGCTCTAAGCGCAGATGCAACGCTTTGGAGGGGCTGTACCGCTCCACCAGCGCGCGGAGCGTATCGTCGAAAATCAGCTGCCCGTGATGGATAATCAGCACGCGCTGCGCCAGCTCCTGCACATCCTGCATATAGTGGCTGGTGAGCAGGATAGTGGTGCGCTCGCGCTGGTTGTATTCCCGCAGGAACTCGCGGATGCGCTTTTGGGAGACGACATCGAGCCCGATGGTCGGCTCGTCCAGAAACAGCACGCGCGGGCGATGCAACAGCGCCGCCAGCAGCTCGCATTTCATCCGCTCGCCCAGCGACAGCCGCCGCACCTGCGTGTGCAACACATGCCGAATCTCCAGCATCTCCGCCAGCTCGTGGACGCGCTTCTCGAACGCATCGTCGGGCACTTCGTAAAGCGCTTTGAGCAGCAGGTACGACTCGTAGGGCGGCAGGTCCCACCAGAGCTGCATCTTTTGCCCCATCACCAGCGCGATTTGGCGTTGCATTTCGGCGCGTCGCTCCCACGGCACATAGCCCAGCACACGCGCTGTGCCCGATGTCGGGAAGATAATGCCCGACAGCATCTTAAGCGTGGTGGTCTTGCCCGCACCGTTGGGTCCCAGAAAGCCGACCAGCTCGCCTTCCTCGATGGTGAACGAGATGTCGCGCACGGCGTGTACCTCGTGCCGCTCGCGCCGAAAGAGGCTCTTGACCGCGTTCCAGACCCCAGGCGGACGTTTGTAGGAGGAGTAGGTTTTGGACAGTCGCTCCACAACAATCGCTGGCATACGGCAATATTATGGCACACGGCGTGGGGTGTGGAAAAATCCCCCATGCGATGAAACCATTGGTGAAGGCGTTGGCGGTAGGGCTAATTGCGGCAGGAATCGGGGTGGTCGCGGGGCGGATGCTCGCGCCTACGCCGAAACCCATCCCGTCTGACCCGCTGGGCAAGCTCAAGTTCGGCAACGAGCAGTTCGCGAAGGGCGCGCTGCAGACGCCCAAAGTGGACGAGATGACCCGCTACACGCTGGAGACGGAGGGTCAGCATCCGTTTGCGGTGGTCGTCTCCTGTTCCGATTCGCGCGTTCCGCCTGAGATTATCTTCAATCAGGGGCTGGGCGACCTGTTCGTCGTGCGCGTGGCGGGCAACATCGTCAACGAGGAGAACCTCGCCTCGATTGAGTACGCCGTGGAACACCTCAAGGCGCCACTGATTGTGGTGCTGGGACACACGCACTGCGGCGCGGTCAAGGCGGCAGTTGCTGGGAAACCGTTGGAGGGGCACCTGCCGCATTTGGTCGCGCACATCGAGCCTGTGATTCGTCAACTGCGCCACACCCATCCCCATCTCAAGGACGACGCGCTGGTGGAGCGCGTTATTCAGGAAAATGTGCGCTACACGATTCGCGTCATTCTGGAGCGCAGCGAAATCGTGCGCAAGCACTACGAGGCGGGCAAGGTGCAGTTTGCAGGGGGTGTGTACCACCTGCGCGAGGGGAAGGTCGAGTGGCTGAAGCTGCCCGAAGGCATGGAGGGTAACGCGCACGCCGAGAAGTCGGCGAAGGAGGCGTCGCATTCGGGGCATTAGCAGGTACACTTGTACCTGATGATGCGCTACGAGTTGCCCGCAGTGGTGGTGGAGCATCGCCAACGCGCCACGAACCAGTATGAGCTAATTCTGCACGCGCCGCCGATTGCCGAGCGGGCGACGCCGGGGCAGTTTGTGATGCTGCGCCCCATGCGCACGCACGCGCCCCTATGGCGACGCCCCTACAGCATCCTGCGGGCGAATCCCGACAAGGGCGTGTTCAGTGTGTTCTATTCGGTGCAGAGCGCGTTCACCGAGCTGCTCTCGCTCAAGCCCATCGGCTCGACAGTGCAGACGCTGGGACCACTGGGGAGCTACTTTGTGCCTGTGCGCACAGCACGGCGGCATATTTTGGCGGCGGGCGGGGTGGGCGCGCCGCCGCTGTGCTTTTTCGCGTCGCGCCTTGCGCCCACCCTACGGGCAGGCGAGCAACTGCTGATTCTGGCGGGCGCGCGACGGCGCGACCTGCTGGTGGGGCTGGACGAGTTCCGCGCGCTGGGCGCGGAGGTGCGCATCGCCACCGACGACGGCTCGCAGGGCTATCAGGGCTATGTCACCGACCTGCTTCAGGACGCCCTACAGGAGCCTATCCCGTCGGCAGTGTACGCCTGCGGACCGAATCGGATGTTGCAGAGTTGTGGCGCAAATCTGTATCGAGCGGGGCGTCCCGTGTCAAGTGTCGCTGGACGCGCCGATGCCGTGTGGGACGGGGGTCTGCTTGGGCTGCGCCGTCAAAGTCGCCACGCCCGACGGCGGGGTGTGGTACAAACGCGCCTGCACCGAAGGACCCGTGTTCCGCGCGGAGGAGGTGGTCTGGGAATGACGCCCGATTTGCAAGTTTCGCTCGGAAAGTTGCACTTGCGCAACCCTGTGATGGTCGCGGCGGGCACTTTCGGCTACGGGCTGGAGTACCGCGACTGGGTGGACTTGGCGCAACTCGGCGCGGTGGTGACCAAGAGCCTGACGCTTGCGCCGCGCATGGGCAACCCACCCCCGCGCGTGGCGGAGACGCCCGCAGGGATGCTGAACGCCATCGGGCTGCAGAACGACGGCGTCGATGCGTTCCTTGTGGAGACGCTGCCGCGCCTGCGCGAGACGGGCGCGACGGTCGTCGCCAGCGTTGCGGGGGAGACCCTCGACGAGTATGTGCAGGTCGCCGCGAAACTTGCTCGCGCGGAGGGCGTCGCCGCGCTGGAGTTGAACCTCTCGTGCCCCAACCAAGCGCGGGGGGGGATGGAGTTCGGCGTGCAGCCCGACCTGACGGCGCAGGTGGTCGCTGCTGTGCGTCAGACGACCGACCTGCCGCTGATCGCCAAACTTTCGCCGAACGGGGGCGACATCACGCCTTCCGCACAGGCTGCCGTCGCGGGGGGCGCGGACATCCTGTGTCTCATCAACACCCTACTGGGCGTTGCGGTTGATCCGCAGCAAGCGCCGGTTTCGCCTCGCGAGCAAGGTCGGCGGGCTGTCGGGGCCCGCGATCAAGCCCATCGCGCAGTATCACCTCTGGCGCGTGCGCCAAGCCTTGCCCGATACGCCCCTGATTGGCGTCGGGGGCATCAGCAGTGTGGACGATGCGATTGAGTTCATCCTGCTGGGCGCGCACGCGGTGCAGGTCGGCACGGCGAACTATGTGCAGCCGACGCTCGCAATAGAGATTGTGCAGGGGCTGCGCGACTACCTCACGGCGCACGGCTTCCCGTCGGTGGGGGCGATACGGGGGATCGTGGAGTATGGCTACGCCTGATTCAGCCAATGCGTCAACTCGTCGGCGAAGTCTCGGAAGGTTCTCGGCGCGCGCCGTGCATACTGGGCGATGCGCGTGAGGTCAATCTCCAGATACTCATGCACCAGCACATTCCGAAAGCCGCCTGCGCCGCGCAACCGCCTGTAGAGCGCGGCGGAAATCACTCCGTGCGCCCGCAACTCGGCAAGAGACGCCTCGTAACTTTCGGGCACTGTTCCGAAACGGCGCGTCAGAATGTGCTGCGCCGCTTGCAGGATCAGGGTAATGCCTGCAAGCAGCCCGTGCTGCACTGCCCAGCATAGAGTCAGGTCGGTCGCGAGGTCATCCGCAGAGCGGCGCGCGTGTTTGTCCAGCTCGTCCGCCGTGCGGCGCAGATTCCAAGCAACCTGCACGAGAAAATCGCGGTTCACTTCCATCGGTGCAAGCGTGGCTACGGTCGCGAGGCGACGCTGCCGTTGGCGCAGTTCGTTGCAGCAGAGGAGTATTCCTGCCTCGAACCGTGTGGGGTCGCAGGGCGCACGAGCATAGAGGCGCTCACCCGTGCGGACAATCGCCTCCTGTAGCCAGTACGGCGCGGCGGGCAGCTCGACAATCTCAAGGCGGTCGGTTCCAAGCAGCAGCGATAGGTCTGCGTATAAGGTAGGGAACGAATAGCCCTTGTCGGGCACTACCGCGAGGTCGATGTCGTTCGCCTGCTCGGGGTTCTGCGCGGCGGAGCCGAACAGATACGCCAACCGCACGGGATGACGCGCCAGCAGCTCAGGCACACGCGCCAGTCGCTGGCGTGTGTCCGCAGGCAAGGGGGGCAGATGCGCATACTTCTCGCGGATTGCCACAGCTCGAGTATACCCTTAGCCCTTCACCGCGCCCGCGGTCAAACCCGCCACAAACTCCCGCTGTAGGTACAAAAACAGCGCCATCACGGGCAGGATGCTCAGCAGCGTGCCCGCCATCAGCATTCCGTACTGCTGCTGGTAGATGCCCACCATCTGCGTCAGCGCAATCGGCAGGGTGAACCGCTCCGCGCTGTGCAGGATAATCTGCGGCCACAAAAACGAGTTCCACTGCCCCATAAAGGCAATCAGCACGAACGCGCCAATCATCGGGCGCACGGTCGGAATCACTACCTGCCAGTAAATCTGGAACTCGGAGCAGCCGTCGATGCGCGCGGCGTGAATCAGCTCCGTCGGCACGCTCAGCATCGCCTGTCGGAACAGGAAGATGCCGAACACGCTCACCGCGCCAGGAATCAGCAGCCCCGCGTAGGTGTCCACCAGCCCCAAGCGGTAAATCAGCTCGTAGGTCGGCGCGAGCGTCACCTGTCCAGGAATCAGCAGCGTCGCCAGCATCAGCAGCGTAATCGCCCGCTTGCCGCGAAACTCGTACTTGGCGAGCGCGAAGCCCGCCAGCGACGAGAAGAAGAGCTGAATCACCACCCCCGCGCACGCGACGAACACGCTGTTGGCGACGAAGCGCAGAAAGTCCACCTGCGTGAACAGGTCATAGAAGTTTTTCAGGCTGGGGTTGGGCGAGAAGAAGGTGTAGGAGAAGAGGTCTTCGGGCGCTTTGAGCGCGGCGGCAAGCAGCCACACCAGCGGCGTGAAGGTAATCGCCGCCAGCGCCAGCAGCAGCGCCATCGTTAGCCCGCGCAAAGCGAGGGTCATCGGGAGTGAGATTCGCGGGGCAGGGAAGGATTCCTGCAGGCTTGAGGTATATTCTCGCTCGATGACTGCGGAGACGCTTGTGGGGAAGGCGATCGAGTTGGCAGCGGCGACCCTGCCGCGACGCAAGTTCACGCGCGAGGAGTATTACCGCCTGGCAGAGGCGGGCATCCTGCGCGAAGAGGAGCGCACGGAGCTGATTGAAGGGGAGATCGTAACGATGGTTCCGATAGGTCCCGAACATGCGACCCAGACGATGGGGCTGCATGAGCGTGTGCGACGACTGTTTGGGAGGGGCTACCTTGTGCGTGTTCAGTGCCCACTCACGCTGGGCGAGAGCGAACCTGTGCCCGATATTGCCGTTGTGAAGGGTAAACTGACGGATTACAAACACGCCCATCCCAGCCATGCCGTGCTGGTGATTGAGGTCGCGCACAGCAGCCTGCCCTATGACCGCACGGTGAAGACCAGCCTGTACGCCAAGGCAGGCATCCCTGAATACTGGATTGTCGATATAGAGCATCGGCAGCTGGAGGTCTATCGCGAGCCAATCGAGTCGCCCGATTCGGCGTTCGGCTACACCTACCGCGTGCGCATGCTGTTGCAACCGAGCGACACGATTGCCCCGCTGGAGCGACCGAATCGTTCGGTGCGGGTGGGGCGGTTGTTTGTGGTGTAGGGTTCTACTCTCCTACCAGCGCGTGCAGTCCCTGCAGCGTCTCTTCAAAGGTGGGCTGCTCGTCGCGGGATTGGCGCAGGAACTGGCGGATGGCGTCCATGCGGGCGACGGCGAAGTCCACAGTAGGGTTCGCGCCCTGCTGGTACGCGCCAATCGCGATGAGGTCTTCGGCGTCGCGGTAGGCGGCGAGCAGTTGGCGCAGGCGGTTGGCGGCGCGCAGGTGTTCGGGCGCGACGATGTTGGGCATCACGCGCGAGAGGCTCGCCAGCACATCGATCGGCGGGTAGTGCCCCTGCTGGGTGAGCGCGCGCGACAGCACGATGTGCCCATCCAGAATGGCGCGGGCGGTGTCGGCGATGGGGTCGTTCAGGTCGTCGCCGTCCACCAGCACAGTGTAGAGCGCGGTGATGCTGCCGTGTGCGCTGTTGCCCGCGCGTTCCAGCAGGCGCGGCATGAGGGCGAATACGGAGGGGGTGTAGCCGCGCGCGGCGGGCGGCTCGCCTGCCGACAGCCCAATCTCGCGCTGCGCCATCGCCAAGCGCGTCAGCGAGTCCATCATCAGCAGCACCTGCTTGCCCTGATCGCGGAAATATTCGGCAATCGCGGTGGCGGTGAAGGCGGCTTTCTGGCGCACAATCGCGGGCTGGTCGGAGGTGGCGACCACCAGCACGGAGCGTTGTAGCCCCTGCTCGCCGAGGCTGTCTTCGATAAACTCGCGCACTTCGCGTCCGCGCTCGCCAATCAGCGCGATGACATTCACTTCGGCGGCGGTGTTGCGGGCAATCATGCCCATCAGGGTGCTTTTGCCGACGCCGCTGCCCGCGAAGATGCCGACGCGCTGTCCGTAGGCGCAGGTGAGCAGGGCGTCGATCGCGCGTACCCCCAGCGGCAGGGGCGTGCGCAGTGGGGGGCGTTCCAGCGCGGGGGGCGCTTCGGCGAGCAGGGGGTAGCGGCGGTCAATCGGCGGGGCGGGCTTGCCGTCGATGGGGTTGCCCAGTCCGTCCAGCACGCGCCCCAGCAGCGCGTCCGACACGCCCACTGAGGCGGTCTGGCGCGTCGGGATGACCTCGCTGCCAGGCGCGACGCCCGTCAGTTCGCCCAGCGGGGTCAGCAGCGTGCGCCCGTTGCGGAAGCCGACCACCTCCACCTGCAGCGGCGGCTCGTGCCTGCCGCGCTCTATCAGGCAGATTTCGCCCAGCTTCGCGGGCGGTCCCTGCGACTCGATGAGCAGCCCGACCGCGCCGACCACACGCCCGTGAATGCGCACGGGGTCTACCGCGCGCACTGCGTCCTTCGCCGCCTGCCAGTCCACAAAGGCTATTGTCGGCAGGCGCGAGCGTGGCTCACCTATCCGCCTGTCGGCACAGGGTAGGGGAAGCTGCGGTACTCGTGTTCGAACGAGCCGTCGTCGTAGAGGTCAACCAAGCCCCAGCCTGGGGGCGTCTGGTGATAGTTGCCGCCCCACCACCTGCCGCTGACCGCCCCGTCGCAGATGTAGGTCACGCCGTTGTAGACCACGCGGTCAAACAGGTGGATGTGCCCGCTCAGGCACAGCTTCACATTTTTGTGTTGGTGGAACAGCTCCACGATGCGCCGCGCGTCGATATGCACCCACGCGCCCGGAACCACCCAGTCGCCCGATTTCTCGTTATCGCCGTCGAACAGCGCACAGGCGGAGACGATGGGCATATGCGACAGCACCAGCACAGGGGTCGTGGCGGGCGTGCGTTGCAGCTCCGCCTTGAGCCACTCGAACTGCTCGTCGTCCAGCCGTGCCTTGTAGCCGTTGCCGTGCGGGAAAGTGCCGTCCAGCACGATAAACTTCCAGCCCGCCTGTTCGAAGCTGTAGTAGGGTTTTTCCAAGCCGTAGAGTTCCATCACCCACTTTTTGCCGAACTTGGGCTCGTCGCCTGTGCAGCCGCTGCGCGATTTGTCCCAGCCCCACACATCGTGGTTGCCGATGCAGTGGCGGATGGGGATTTCGCACCGCTCCTTGACGATGCGCATCCACAGGTCAAACAGCACTTTGGCGCGCGCCTCGTTCTGGGCGAACACATCCGAGACGCAGTCGCCGCCGTTGAGGATTAGCTGGGGTCGGTCGGGCATTTCGTGGACGGTCTTGAGGCAGTCCAGCAGCCCGCGCACCGAGACGCCTTCGGGCGCGACATGGATGTCGGTCAGGTGCGCGAGGCGCAGCACACGCTTGCGTTGCGGGGTGGGTGAGGCGTCGCCTGCGCTGCGCAGCGTCAGCCACGCCGCCGCGCCAATAGTCGCCGCGCCGATTCCTTTCAGCACCTCGCGTCGAGTGAGTTTCTCCATCGGCTCCTCCATAATCTCTCACAATACCTGTGTGGATGTGAAGAGTGGGTTAAGAGTACCCTGAAGCTTAGGTTTCGTTGGAAGGCGTCTCCACAATCAGCGTCACGGGTCCGTCGTTTTGCAGGCGTACTTGCATCGCTGCGCCGTAGACGCCCGTCTGCACGGGGACGCCCTCTGCGTGTAGGTACTCGCAGAACTGGCGGTAGAGCGTTTCGCCCTGCTCATAGGGGGCAGATTCGGCGAAGCTGGGGCGTCGCCCTTTGCGGCAGTCGCCGTACAGGGTGAAGTTGGAGACGACCAGCATCGCGCCGCCAACCTCCTGCACGCTAAGGTTCAGCTTGCCCACTTCGTCCTCGAAAAAGCGCAGGTGCGCGAGTTTCTGGGCAAGCCAGCGGGCATCTGCCTCTGTGTCTGCGTGGTGGACGCCGAGCAGCACGAGCGCGCCCTGCTCGATGCGCCCCACGATGCACCCCTCCACTTCCACCTCCGCCCACCTAACTCGTTGCACGACGGCTCGCATCCTTGCCTTTGCCCTCCATCAGTCGTGAGACCGCCAGCACATCTTCCAGCGAGGCGAGTTTCTGGGTGATGGCGCGCAGCTCTTGGGCGCTGTGGACTTGCACGACCATGTCCACCTGCGCGGTGAGGTTCGGCGTGCGTTTGACGCGCACATCGGCGATGTTGACCCCCGCCGTGCCCAGAATCGTGGTGATGTCGCCCAGCACGCCAGGGCGGTCGAGTGTTTCGAATCGCAGCGCGGCGGGGTAGGTGTGGTCTTTGTGCGCCAGCCACTCGATGTGCATAATGCGTTCGGGTTCCTTCTCTTCGAGGGCGCGCAGGTTGGGGCATGCGGCGCGATGCACGATGATGCCGCGCCCGCGCGAGATGTAGCCGCGCAGCTCGTCGCCGGGCAGCGGGTAGCAACAGGTGGCGCGTCGGGTCATGTAGCCGTCGGCGTCTTCGATTTGCATCGCGCGGATTTCGCGTCCCGCTGTGGTAGGCGGGGCGGGCGCGTCTGTCGGGGGTGCAGGCGGCGAAGCGCCGCGCACGCGCTGCACAACTGCCTGCACGCTGGTCAGTCCCTCGCCGATGCTCGCGTACAGGTCGTTCTCGGTGCGCAGGTTCAGCGACTTCAGGATTTCGGGTAGCGCGTCGCGGAACGCGCTGGTGGGCAGGCGCAGCCGTTCCAGCTCGCGCTCCAGCACGCTGCGCCCGTGCGCGATGAACTCCGCGCGGCGCGCCTCGCGAAAATAAGCGCGTATCTTGCTCCGTGCGCTGGAGGTGCGCACGATGCGCAGCCAGTCGTAGCTCGGCTGCGGGGTCTGGCGGGTGAGTATCTCGACCACATCGCCTGTGCGCAGCTTGTAGTCCAGCGGCGCCATGCGTCCGTTCACTCGCGCGCCGATGCAGCGATGCCCTATCTCCGTGTGGATGCGGTAGGCGAAGTCGATCGGCGTCGAGCCTTCGGGCAGATCAATCAGGTCGCCCTTCGGGGTGAACACCAGCACCTCATCGGTCGCCATGTCGCGGAAGACGCTGGTGAGGAACTCCAAGTTGCTCTTGAAGTCGGTCAGGTCGCGCAGCTGCTGTTGGAGGGAGGGCAGTTGCAGGGGCTTCTGATCCGCGCCCTCTTTGTAGCGCCAGTGCGCCGCGACGCCGTACTCAGCGACTTGGTGCATCTGCCAAGTGCGAATCTGCACTTCGAGCGTGCGCTCGTTTGGACCGATGACTTTGGTGTGCAGCGACTGGTAGCCGTTGGGCTTGGGCGCGGCGATGTAATCGTAAAACAGCGCGGGAATCGGCTTCCACAGTTCGTGAACAATCCCCAGCGCCATATAGCACTCCTCTACCGTGTCGGTCAGCACGCGCAGCGCGATGATGTCGTAGATTTGGTTGTAGTCCAGTTGCTGCTGTTGCATTTTGCGGAAGATGCTCCAGAGGTGTTTGGGGCGTCCCATCACATCGGCGCGCACGCCGCGCTCCCAGAGTCGCTCCTTGAGGGTGTGGATGAGTTGCAGCACTTCCTGCTGGCGTTCGGCGCGGGTCTGGGCGACCTTCTGGCTGATGTCGCGGTACTCTTGGGGATAGAGGTACTTGAAGGCGAGGTCGTCCAGCTGCGCCTTGATTTGGTAGATGCCCAGTCGGTGGGCGAGTGGGGCGTAGACCTGCAGCGTCTCGGCGGCGATTTGCACCTGCTTTTCGGGCGGCATCGAGTCGAGCGTTTGCATATTGTGCAGGCGGTCAGCGAGTTTGATGA
>AFSR01000776.1_pt1 | contig 21667 bp, 18 predicted proteins | sample 296848 | NCBI WGS metagenome assembly AFSR01 (sample SAMN02954305, study PRJNA68063) | hot springs metagenome | biome: terrestrial; feature: Mushroom and Octopus hot springs; material: microbial mat core samples; isolation source: Yellowstone National Park Mushroom and Octopus hot springs ...
CGTCGGGGTACATGGTCGGCAAGGTGCTGCGCCGCGCCCCTGAGGTTGCGCAGGCGATTGCTCGCGCATTGGGCGCAGCGGGCGCTACCCCGCGCAGCGCTGCCCGTACCGGATGGCAGGCGCTCTGGTCACCGGCGCGCCTGCGTCGCAGGCAGTTGTACCTGTTCGGGCTGGCGAGCCTGATGCGCTGCGACAGCGCGACAATCCAGGCATTTTTCGCTCTTTTTTTCAGTCTGCCGCGTCACGAATGGATGGGGTATCTATCGGATACGTTGAGCACCGTCGAGTTGGCACGCATGATGCTACGTCTATTCATCCGCGCGCCCGGAAATGTGCGCCGAACCCTGATGGCAGCCCTGGGCGCAGAACATGCGCTGCTGCGCCGTGCGGCGCTTGGTCAGGCTTGAAGCGGAGGAGTTCAGATGAAACTTTCGCCTGCGAAAATCGAACAGTTGTCGGCGTCGCTTGTTGACTATTTGGCAGAAGTGGACGGCGTAATGTTCCGAGGTAACGACAGCCAGTTGCGCCTGGCAGTGGAGCAGATTATCACTGATGAACTGCTGGTCGAAGAACGCCTTGACGCTGAGATTCACAAGATGCTCCAGGCGCACAAATACGAGATTACGATGGGTCGTCTGAGTTACGACGAACTGTTCAAGAAGACCAAACAGCGCCTGGTGCGCGAACGCAAACTGGTGTTGTAGTCATTCCCCGTCCCAGCGGTACAGACGCCGGTAAACATCGTACTGGGCGATCACCGATTTGACATAATTTCTGGTCTCTTCGAAGTCGATCCGCTCGGCGAACAGATCGGGATCGGTGATAGGCGCGCCGCCCGACCAGCGTCGCGCGTTGCCAGGCCCGCCATTGTACGCGGCAAGCGCTCCCTCGATACTTCCATTCATCGCTGTCATCTGGCGACTGAGATAGAACGCGCCAAAACGAATGCTCAGATCAGGGCGATAGAGATCTGTTTCGCGGAATCCGGTTACTCCGAGCGCCTGGGCAATACCCCGCCCGGTTGCAGGCATCACCTGCGCCAGACCGCGCGCTCCCGCCCATGAGGTCGCCGCCGGGTCGAAGGCGCTCTCCTGACGCAACAACGCATACATGAGAGCGGGATCGACGCCAAACTCTCGTGATCGTGTCAGCACCGTCGCTGTGAATGGAACCGGATAGAGGATGCGCCGCAGCGCAAGCGGTGCGTCTGACGCTGCGCCGCCAGGAGACAGACGGATGAGGCGGTTGGCGGCGCGCAGTGCAACGCTGGCAGCGCCCTGCTCATGCGCATAGCGCGCCAGCAGGTAGAGCGCATATGGGTTGTCATTGCGTATTGCCAGCGCCGCCGACCATTCCGCCATCGCCTCGACGCGCAGACGAAGCGCGTCGAGTTCGCGCGCGCGCCGGATTGTGGGGTCATCAGCCGGATTGGTTGTGTCGGGCGGCGGTTCGCCAGCCCATGTGGCAAGCCACTCCTCGATGGAACGCCAGTCATCCGCACTCATCGGGTCATCAGGCGCAATCGCGCCCGTTTCCCGACGATTGAGCAATACGCGGGCGCGTGCAGCGAAGTAGGAATCGGGTGCAGACGCAATTACCTGATCCAGCAATGCGCGCCCTTCTTCCCCGTTGCCCGCGGCAAGCGCTGCACGCCCTGCCCAGTACCGCGCTCGCAGCGCCGCTGCGCCTGTGGCGGCGGCAGCCAGTTCGTCCCACACCTGGCGCGCCTGCACCGCCTGACCGGACACGAACAGATGCAGCCCGCCCGCAAACCAGGCTTCCTGTGCCAGCGGCAGAGACGGATACCGCCGACCCAGGTCGATACGCTGCTGCGCCGCCGCTTCTCCATCACCGAGTCGGTCGAGCAACGCCGCAGCGCGACGCAACGCCTCTGGAGCGCGGGAATCATTGGGGAATGTCGCGGCAAAATCACGGTACCCCTGAATTGCCGCTTCGGTGGCGCCACTCTGCCCAACCGTCTGAATCCGGTCAAGGCGCGCCTGAATGCCGACGTCGCTCTCGCCAGCCGCAGCAATTGCGGCATCGAACCCTGCCAGTGCTGCGGGAAAATCTCCCAGACCACGCAGCGCCAGGGCTCGTCGTCGGAGCAGATCGGCGCGCTGTGAGTCGTCCGCCGTGGCGAGTGCGGCATCAAGCGCAGCAACTGCGTCGGACCAGCGGCTATGCGCCTCGTAGACGCGGGCTGCCAGTTCCGGCGGTATGGTCGCCTCCGTATCTGCACGCAATCGGTCAAGCGCCGCCAGCGCCGATGGCGAAGCCGGAGCGCGTTCGATTGCCTCGATCAACCAGGCGCGCGCCAGCGCTGCATCGCCCTGGCTGTACGGAAGGTCGGCAAGTTCAACCAGCAGGCGGGCGCGGTATGCCGGTTGCTCTGCCAGTGTCAGCAGTTCATTTGCCAGTTGCAACGCTCTATCACGCTGTCCCAGGTCACGACGCACCTGAATAGCCGCTTCATATGCCGCAGCGCGCTGACTGCGCGCAAGATCGCTACGCGCAACCGCCTCATAGTTTGCAGCAGCAGCGTCAAGGCGGCCAAGGACACGTTCTTGAGCTGCCTGTCGCAGACGAGCATACGTCTCAGCAGGTGTGGTGAAGGATCGGAACTGCTCATATGCAGCGACCGCCGCAGCGTGTGAACCGGCTTCTTCATGCCCGCGCGCAATCCAAAACCATGCCCGCGCTGTCAGATCGTCCTGGATCCCGTCGGCAACAAACGCATTCAGCGCTTCGACAGCCGATGTCCAGCGTTCGCGGAGGGCAAAACTTTCTGCCAGGTAGAAGCGCGCGGCACGTCCCGTCGGCGTTCCCGGCGCGGCATTGGCAGCTGCAAAGAACGCCTCGGCAGCCGCATCATAGTCGCCGGCTTCGCGCCGCTCCAGCCCACGCGCAAGCAACTCATCGGGCGAGGCGGCAGAGAACGGCGACTCGCCAGGGGACGTGGGTGGCGGATCGGGTTGCAGCGTTCCCGGCGCCGCCGGAGATGGCGCGTCAGGACGCGAGTGCGGCGAAGCGGACGGAACGTTTGTTACTGTTTCCGGCGTGTCCTGAGTTCCAACCGGCGTTACCGCTTCGATCAGGGAAGGGGCCGGAATGTTTGTTGCAGTTTCCGGCGCACAGGCGATGAGCGACAGTGCAATCGCCAGCACGCTCCAAAGACAACGCATGGCTGCATTGTACCACAGGAAACGGGGTGTCACGCATTTCCTTCGCCGCGCAGTCGGCGGAGTTCGGCTTCGAGCGCAGCAATACGCTGTTCGGCTGCGATGCGTGCTGCGATTTCGGCGTTGAGTGCCGCCCGAAGGTCAGGGTAATCGCCAATTGGTTTACCAGAAGCGTCGTAGCACATCACTGCCTGTTCCTGCACACCGAGCCAGATCTGGAGCGGCTCGATCCACAACCGCCCCTGCGCGTCGGGCGATAGCACGCCATAGACCGTCGGCGTCCGCCGGTAACCGAGCAGACGCGGCGTGACCTCCCCGCGCCGCTGCACCATATCCACAATGACGTAGAATTCAACTCCGGCCAGGTCGTACTCATCGAGTTTGACCATCAAGTCGATAGCGCGCGTTTCGGGGGAGGTGACTTCGATAATCAGCGTGGGGCGCACCCCCTCGACAGCGACATCGAAGGTGCTCCAGTTTTTGTATTCCCGCACGCCGAAGATCACCGCCAGGTCGGGACCGTGCGCTTTCAGGTCGGGAATATCCCAGGCGATGCGCACATCGTGCAGCACGACTGCGCCGGGGATGCTGGCGAGCAAGCCGCGCAGGACATTGTACAGATAGGCGCAGATGCGCTGATGCAAGTCGCTGTGGGTCACCTGGTCGCCCTCCTGGGGATGTGCGACATCTTCCAGCGTCAGGGGGATCTGTTCGAACGTCACCGTGCCATCGGGCGCGACACGCTCGACATAGCGCCATCCGTAGGGGAAGCGATCAGTCGTCGGCGTTTCGGTTACGGTCGTCATGGCATACGCTCCGGGTGCAGGTAGCGTGGTTATTATTCTGTGAGATGACGTACAAACGCCATCGAGTTCCGTCTGGCATCCTCTCATTGTTGCCCTGTTCGGGCGAGGGTATCAGGCATTTCCTTCGCCGCGCAGTCGGCGGAGTTCGGCTTCAAGCGCAGCAATACGCTGCTCAGCAGTCATGAGCGCCGCCCGAAGGTCAGGGTAATCGCCAATTGGTTTGCCAGAAGCGTCGTAGCACATCACTGCCTGTTCCTGCACACCGAGCCAGATCTGGAGCGGCTCGATCCACAACCGCCCCTGCGCGTCGGGCGACAGCACGCCGTAGACGGTCGGCGTCCGCCGGTAACCGAGCAGACGCGGCGTGACCTCCCCGCGCCGCTGCACCACATCCACAATGACGTAGAACTCAACCCCGGCAAGGTCGTACTCGTCGAGTTTGACCATCAGGTCGATGGCGCGCGTTTCGGGGGAAGTGACTTCGATGATCAGCGTGGGACGCACCCCCTCGACGGCGACATCGAAGGTGCTCCAGTTTTTGGATTCCCGCACGCCGAAGATCACTGCCAGGTCGGGACCGTGCGCCTTCAGGTCGGGAGTGTCCCAGGCGATGCGCACATCGTGCAGCACGACAGCGCCGGGGATGCTGGCGAGCACGCCGCGCAGGACATTGTACAGATACGCGCAGATGCGCTGATGCAGGTCGCTGTGGGTCACCTGGTCGCCCTCCTGGGGATGTGCGACATCTTCCAGCGTCAGGGGAATCTGGTCAAACGTCACCGTGCCGTCGGGCGCGACGCGCTCGACGTAGCGCCATCCGTAGGGGAAGCGATCAGTCGTCGGCGTTTCGGTTACGGTCGTCATGGCATACGCTCCGGGTGCAGGTAACGGAGTTATTATAGGACACATGTGTCAAACCGGCAAGGTCAGGAAAGCAGTAGAATAGTGTCTGTCTGGATTGGTTCTGAGCTATGCCGCTGACAATATCGACAATCTCTCCCGGCGCATTGCTGTGCGATGCACTCACCGCTGCACTCGGCGATGCAACAGAAGCCTCGTGGCTGATCGCGCGCGGCGGGGTATGGGTCGATGGCGTGCGTGTGCGCGATCCGGGCATGCGTCTGCCTGCGAACGCAACCATTGTGGTTCAGCGCCCCCCCGATGGCATCTATCGCGAACCAGTCGTGACGTCGGAGATGATCCTGTACGAAGACGACGACCTGATTGCGCTCAACAAACCGACAGACGCCTATGTAGAGGCAACACCCTGGGATGCGGAGGGGCATCTGCGCGCAGCACTGGCGCGCTTCCTTGCGCTGCGCGATGGCGCTGCGCCGCCGTTGCACCTGGCGCACCGCCTGGATCGGGACACCTCCGGAGTCCTGTTGGTCTCGAAAACGCCCGATGTCAATGCGGCGCTGCAACGCATGTTTCGGGACGGAGCAGTGCACAAGACATACCTGGCGCTCTGCGCCGGTCTGCCTTCTTTCGATGAGATCGAGATCGAAACCGGGCATGGGCGGGGGCGTGGCGGCATGTTCCGGGTGTTCCCGCCCGAAGCGATCGGGCGCACACTTCCGCAGGGCGGAACGGTTAAGTCAATGCGCACACGATTCCGCGTTATTCGACGGTTGGACGATGCCGCGCTGGTGCGTGCCTGGCCCCTCACCGGGCGTACACACCAGATCCGGTTGCACCTTGCCTTCCTGGGTCATCCGCTTATCGGCGACAGCAAATATGGCGGTCCGTCCATCTGGCGCGGCACCCCGGTATTCCACCACCACCTGCACGCCGAACGTCTGGAATTGCCGCATCCGCGAAGCGGCGCACCGCTGGTCATGGTGGCGCCAGCGCCGGAATGGGCGCAGTGACCATCATCATTGCGTTCGGGTTGGAGAAGGTGTTGGCGGCGGCGGGAACATGCGCGATGCGATATAGTTGGCGATCCCTTCGACGTTGGCGTACTCCATGTTCGCCAGCACAATAATCGTCGCGCGGTCGTCGGGGTAGCGGGCAAAGAACGTAGCGACGCCGGTCATGTTACCGGGGTGGCTGATTCGTCGGCGTCCGTTGATCACTTCGATCTTCCAGCCGAACCCATAATCGCGCAATGCCGGGGTGAACATCTGATCCAGTTGATCGCGGTCAAGCGCCTCATTCGTGTAGAGCGCCTGATCCCAGCGGAAAAGGTCGCCAACTGTCGAGTACAGCCCTCCGGCTGCGTAGAGCGTTGAGGCGTCGAGGAAGCCGGATTTCTTGCCTGGAACGACATATCCCTGCGCGCCGTCGGCAATCGCGCCCCGACTGGTATCGTAACCGGTGGCAGTCATGCCGAGCGGCAGGAAGAAGCGCTGGTGCAGGTAATCGGCATACGCCATGCCCGACGCGCGTTCAATGATCAGTCCCAGCAGCACATAGTTCGAGTTGCAGTAATCGTAGAGCGTTCCGGGCGCAAAGGCAAGCGGAAAGGTGCGAAACCGCTCAACCAGTTCCTGCGGCGTCGCCGGGTGCATCTCGGTCGGCTCGAAACTGGCAAAATCGGTGTAATCGACCAGACCGGACGTATGGGTCAGCAGGTGACGGATCGTCAGCGGTTTCCAGGCATCGGGGCACGTGTCCAGGTAGACGCAGATTGCATCATCCACGGTCAGTTTGCCATCCTGCTGCAACGCCAGAATTGCAGCGGCAGTAAACTGTTTGGTGATCGACGCCAGGCGGAAGCGCGTAAACACTGTGTTCGGAACATGCTCATCAGCATTGCCATAGCCACGCGCAATCACCACTTTTCCGCCCTGCGCGACAAGCACTACTCCCTGAAACTGTCCGCCGGTAGTGAGTCCAGTCAGGTATGCATCGATCTCACGCCCAAGCGGATCGAGCGGTGGTGCGCCGGGCGCAGAACCCGGCATCAGCGTTGGCGTGGGAGTCGGTGTGGCAATGGGTATTGCTGATGGCAGCGGCGTCGGCGACAGTTGTGGCGCTTTCGTGGCAACCATCCTTGGATCAGAGACGATCGCCGCAGCCGGGAGCGGCGTTGGCGCCGTTTCAGACGTCTGCCGGAGTCTGAGCGGCAGAAGCGGCGCGCTACAGGTCGCAAGCGTCACCAGCAGCGCGCCAGCTATGATCAGCACGACGCGCAGTACCGGCGGCGTGACACGCCGCGCATGATGCCGCCGTCGGCGGCGATGACGAGGTTGGAGACGAACCGGTTGCACTGGCTTGAAAGATACGCTACCCTGCCCGCGCCTGACGGTCGCGCTGCCGCAACAGGTCGCGGTAGATGCCGAGAATGTCACACGCAATATGCTCCCAACCGAACCGCAGCGCCCGTTCCCGCGCCGCAGCGCCCATCGTTGCGCGCTCGTCGTCATTCAGCAGCAGGCGCTCAAGGTGTCGCGCGAGGGTCGGCGGGTCGGAAGGCGGGGTCAGCAGACCGCTGACGCCATCTTCGACGATAAACGCCGGACCGCCTGCACTCGTTGCTATCACCGGCTTGCCGCATGCCAGCGCTTCGAGCGCCGCCATCCCGAATGACTCGTAATGAGACGGCATGGTAACGACATCGGCAGCCGCGTAGTAGAGCGGCAGGCGTTCCTGCGGCTGCGCGCCGGCGAATCGCACAACATTGGCGATCCCAAGCCGCTGCCGGATGGCGTCCAGGCGCCGCTGCTCGGCGTTCCAGTGCGCCCGTTCCTCCTCGCTGCCCCCACCGACGATCAATGCCGTCAGCGTGTCGCGCCACTCAGGGTGGCGCTGCACCAGCAGGGCGCTGGCTTCGATCAGCGCATCGATGCCTTTGAGCGGCTCAATGCGCGCCACCAGCAGGATGATGCGGTGCGGCGCTGGCGGGAGATCGAGCATTGTGCGCGCCATTGCTGCATCGCGCGGCTGAAAGCGGCGCAGATCAACCCCTGCTGGAACAACACGAATCCTGCCCACATCGGCGGCGTAGTGCCAGACCATCTGCGCCCGGTCGAGCGGAGTGGCTGCCACAATCGCGTCGGCTTCGCGCAGGATACGCTCCTCAACCGCGACCCGCTCGCGGGTTTCACGCTCCTGGTCGCCGCGCGCCACCAGATTTTTCATCGCGCCGAGCGTATGGAACATATGAACGACCGGCGCACCCCAACTACGGCGCAGCGCCAGCGCCGCCTCGCCAGAAACCCAGTAGTGGCTGTGAATAACGTCGTAGTGCAGGTCTTCACCGTCGGCGAAGCAGCGCACCCGCCCGATGAACTCCGGCAGATAGTCCAGCAGGCGGTTTTTATCGCAGGGCGCCGGTGGACCGGCGCGCACATGGATCAGGCGCACGCCCCGATCGATCTGAACGACCGTCGGTGCGTCGTGCGCCTGGGCGCGGGTGAATATATCGACGGCTATGCCGCGACGTCCGAACTCGCGGCTCAATTCGCGGACATAGACATTCATGCCGCCCGCCTCTTTGCCGCCGAGATGCGCGAGGGGGCTGCTATGAACGCTCAACATTGCGATGCGCATGAAATTTCTCCAGAAAAGGTTGCCCTGCAGGACGATTGATTGTGCGTATGGTCATCGAATGTGACATAAGGAAGGGACGCGGCGCCCGCATCCCTTCTTCGCATCAGTGCGAGGTTGTCCCCGGTATTATACGTTCAAATAATCGTCGGTGTATGCACGGCGTTGGTGAAACGCCGCATATTCGATCATCCCACCAGCAACACCTTGCCGGGGCGGGTCTTGCGCTCGGCTTCACGTACCGCTTCCCGCACGTCGGCAAGGTCGTACTCCGCCACGATCGGGGTGCTGAGCGTCCCGTCGCCGATCAGTCGAAACAGGGTATCGAAGAGACTCTGCACCTGCGACGGTGTTGCGCTCTGGAACCAGTGCGTGAGCCACCATCCGCGGATGGTGGCGCTGCGGAAGAGGAGCATGCCCGGATGGATCGTCAGCGATTCGCCTGCAATTGCGCCATAAACCAGCATTGTGCCGCCTGCACCGAGTGACGCCGCCAGGCGCGCCCCGCTTGCGCCGCCAACCGAGTCGAGCGCGTAGCGCACCCCTTTCCCGCCTGTCAGCGCATGCACCCGCGCTACAACATTCTCATCCTGCTCACAGATGACTTCGTCCGCTCCCATGGCGCGCAACTCGTCGATGACCTCGCGTCGCCGCACAACATTGATCGTGCGGAAGTTGAGGCGTTGTCCCAGCTGGATAACATGCCGCCCAACGACGGAACTGGCAGCGTTCTGCAACACCCATTCGCCGGGTTCGACGCGCAACGTCTCAGTCAGCATCAGCCAGGCGGTCGCCGGGTTGACGAACGCCGTCGCCGCCTGACGGTCGCCGATCGGCTCAGGAACCGGGATCGCCCTGGCTGCCGGGACGACGACATACTCCTGCCACAGACCAGAGGCGCCCATCGGGATGACCAGTTGCCCGATGGTGCGGTCGGTCACTCCTTCGCCCACACCAACAATGACGCCGGCGCCTTCAAAGCCGGGAACGGCGGGCAATCGCGGCAACGCACCGTACAATCCGCGAATAACGAACAGATCGGAGGGGTTGATCGGGCGCACCTGCACCCGCACCAATACCTGTCCCGGACCGGGCTGCGGCGCGGGGATGTTTTCAACAGTCAGAACATCGGCAGGTTCGCCAAAGGAAGCAAAACGAACGGCGCGCATGGCTGTTTTCTCCTGGAATGCTGGCGTGCAAGCGACACTAGTGTACCATAGGGTGGTCGGAATGTTCTGTTTGTGTTATGTTCTATCGCTGCGCCAGAATATCCTGCGGCGAACGCGCAATCATAATGTTGTCCATCCGTATCCCAAGCGCCGTTATCGTCTGCGCTGTTGTGGGAGAAATGCCGGTCAGCGCCACGCGGCAACCGATCAGTTCGAGCGCCTGAGCAGCGCGAAGCAGACTCTGCGCAACCTGAGTGTCGAATGCGGGCACGCCTGCGATGTCGATGACCATCAGGCGGGTGCGCTCGGCGCTGGCGACAGTGAGCAGGCGATGCACGAGCGCCTCGGCGCGCCGGCTATCCAGCTGTCCGACAATTGGCGCCAGCAGGACGCCGCTGGCAAGCGGGACGGTCGGCGTCTCCAGTGTGGTAATCAGGGTGCGCAGCGTGTGTTCGGTTTCCTGAAGACGTACCGTCTGACGCTCCAGTTCGGCGGCGCGTTCCTCCGCGAGTCGCGCATTCGCTTCCGCTCGCGCGGCATCGGCGGTCGCGCTGCTCGCCAGTGTGCTGAGACGATTCAGAAGATACATAAAAGGAACTGCCGCCAGACAGGTCATACATACATAGACTGTAACTGCTCCAATCCAGGAAGGTGGTGTGTCCAATACTGCTATGCGCGCCGGAGCACTGACCAGTATTCCTTGAGTGTAAAGCCATCCGACAACACTGAAGCCCGCCAGTGAAATTGCCAGTGCGACGATACCGCCGCGCACCCTGAACAATGCCGCTGTCAAAACGACGCCCGCCATACAGATAAGACGTCCGCTCCCCAACAAGCCATCGCTGACAAGCACAAAGGCGCCCAAGACTACAACAATTCCAAGCAGCACTATCGCGCGTACTGTATACCCGAGTTGTTTCACCAGAGCAATAACCAGGACGATTGCGTACATTACTGCGTAGGCAATCATCAGCGGTATTGCTTCCGCTCCGTAGACGTTATAATCTGACCAGCTGCCGCCGATGGCTGCCAGCAGACCGACGATGCTCAACATGATTAGTAGACCGTCGAGCATACGGGTCTGTCATTGGCGCAGAAGTCCGGCTGCATCGGGAATTCCAGTCTGCATCTCGTCGTGTATGCTCATATGTCATATCGTGTTCACTTTCTTAGCGTAATGCGTGTAACGGAAGGGGCGCCGGTTGTGCATCGCTAATAACGCCGTTGCGTATGGAGAATGTTGCAATCGGCGCAACAGGGGCGCGGGAGCGCCCGGCGGATTTCAGGTACACGATGTAGCGCCCGTCCTCCGCTTTCCCACGGTGGTCAACCACGGTTCTGTCGGGTCAAGCAGGTCCACACCGAACGTAATCTCGCCGTTGCCGGACGCGACCGCTGGCGGTATGCCTCCAAGCAGATGGATGGGCTTATCGTCGCGTGCGGATGCGCCGCGCCACATCCAGTGCCAGCGCGCCCGCGCCGCCGATGCGTGCAGTGACCAGCAATCGCTTGCCGTCAAAACGACAGTTGGCGGTGATCGCCAGCGATCCTTCCGGCGGCGGCGCGGGCGCGCGCGGGGCTGACAGCACCCGCAACCGCTGGATGCTGAGGCGATCCGCCTGACCGATGATCGCCGTCGTCCGGTTGATCGGCACCGGAGCGGCAACCGTCACAGCGCCGGGTGGAACGGTGTATGCTTTGCCGTCGATCATCAGCGTTTGCGTCACCAGGCTCGCGATGTCCAGTTCAATGGCGGCCGCGGTCAGCGGCGCATGCAACGTGAATACTTTATCATAAGCAATATGTATCCGGTCTGCTACGACGGTCACGGTGAGGGCAGCAGGATACATCGGATGAAACTGTCCTGCAACCGGTTGCGCCAGGTCGATCACAGTGCGGAGCCGTGGATCGCGAGCGTACAGCGCCAGACCGTTCGAGCGCCAGCGCACCCCTTCGGTATCGAAGCCGTAGATCAGCGGGTCTTCATCGGCAGCCAGCAACCCGTAGTCGAAAACCTGTCCGGGTTGCGGGAGACGCAACGTGGGGTAGTAGCGTGTCCGTTCAAAACCGTACAGGCGGGCGCCTTCCGCTTCCCAGCGTCGGATCAGACCCAGCGCCAGCACTCCCGGCGCACGTTCGTCTGACGATACAAAGATCGATGCTCCGCTCATCACGGGTGACGGCGGATCAGCCTGTGGATCGATGGCATAGACCAGCGCATCACCGACTTCGGCGCGACGCTTCAGCAGTGGTGTGGCGTCTGCCCATGCCAGAAGGCGCGCCAGCGTTTCGGGATCGTACTCGTCGCGATGGATCACCAGCGTATCGATGCCGATCAGCGCCAGGTAACGCAGCGTGTCGTCGTCGGGCAGGCGTTGTACGCGCCGCAGCAGATCGGTCGTGCCAAATGGAATGATGCCGCTGTACCCGGCAGCGAGCGGCTTCCAGTGGTGTATCTGGTGAAACTGACGCACGGTGATGCGCTCCAGTTCTGCGCCACGTGGTACAGGACCAACCGGCAACTCCAGCAGGGCGCGCATATCGCGCTGTGCGCCAAGCCATGCATACACCGGCTTCGGTGTGGGAATGGTTGCCAGTGGCAGCGGGAAGGAGGCATGCTCGACAAGTGCAACCGTTCCGATCACTGCCGGAATGATCAGCGCCAGACGATGGTTGACCATTGAGCGGAGCCATTGCCCGACGCGAACCAGCGCAAAGCTGGCAAGCAGCGCCAGCGCCAGGTGGGTCAACATTGCCCAGCGCGCCGGAACCCGCAGTGCGCCAAAACCGGGGATGCGCTCGTAGAGCGTCGCATATGGCATCGGTATCGGCAACATCTCACCGCCGCGCTCCAGGCGGATGCCGACGCCGAGAGATAACACCCATGCGCAGGAAGCCAGCAACGCCAGGAAGATGACATCCGACGCACCAATCAGATCACGGTCCGCTTCCTTCCCGCTGCCACCCCGCTTCCAGACCGCCAGCGCCAGGCTCGCAATGGCAAGCACGGCAGTTACAAAGCCGGGAAACAGGGCAAACTCACCGCCACTGGCGGCAAACCAGGCGCCTCGCCCCCCATACAGCCAGTTTGTCGGGACGACTGCCAGGTACGCCTGGAGCGGCGCTGACCAGTTATCGAGTTCGCGTAGCGAGCGAACAACCCCCAGATACTCGTACACACGGATGTAGGGCAGCGTCACCGGCGCAGCAATGAGCACGGCAAGCGCGCCACCTAACGCTAGTCCGCCAATCCGTTGCCAGAAGTCGGGTTGGCGCTGATAGTTCAGCACATCCCGCAGCCGGACTGTGATGGATAACCCAAGCGCCAGCGCTGCAAAATATGCGTAGTAGAGCGCGGTTGCGCACTGAATACCCGCAAACAGCCCAAACAGCGCTGCATTGCGCCAGCGCCTGTTCCCCGTTTCGGAGTCGCACAACAACCGCCGCAGAAACAGCAGCGCCAGCGGCAGCCAGGCGGTTTGCAGCAGTTGCAGATGAACAACATGTGTCATCCGATACGTGCCAAACGCAAACAGTGCACCGGCAGCAAAAGCACTAACAATACGCATCCGCGTATCGTCCATGCGTGCCAGCATGTCGCGTGCTAGCAGATAGACGGCCCACCCCGTGAGGGAATAACTGGTCAGCACCAGGAGATTGTACGCCAGCACAGGACCGCCTGTGATGATCAACGGCAGCGTCATCATCGCCAGCAGGAGATGATGATCGCTGTATGCCAGTGTCTCAGGGTAGGGGAAGAAGATCGGCGCGTGCCAGACGGTGCGAGGGTCGGTGATCAGCGCATGTGCGTCCCAGGCAAGCACCCATGTTTGCAATAATGGATCGAGACCGCCGCCAGTCGCCGTCGTCAGATGGGCAGACAGTGGCCAGGTAAAAACGACTGCCAGCACGAGATATGCTAGCGGAGGCCCCAGGGCGTGCACCAGTCGGGCAGTGCTCATCAGCTGTCCTGTTGCTGATACGGAAAGCTTACTGACGTGCCAGTCGCTCCATGCGTTCGACAAACAGCGCAATGAAACGTTGAGAATCGAATTCAACCACTGTGCGCACATTTGGCGCTGGACGGAACGCACGCCGCCAGTGCGGGGGCCAGGCAGCAGTGTCGTACCCAGTCAGATCGTGCGCATCCGGTTCGCGCGTTGCCGGACCAATATAACTGATGACACTCTTCCCTGCGGTAAGTTCACTGGTATACTCAACCGCTACATGCATTGGCTCGGTGCGTGCCAGGTCTGGCATAAACGCCAGCGCCAGTGCCGCCGGATCGTTAATCGAGCACCCCGCGTATCCGAATGCCGCCATATGGAACTCAATGTAGAATCGCGTTGCATCAGCAATGAATCGCGTAACCGGCGATGGCGTGCGGATCAACTGATCAACATTTGCCTGAGTCAGAATAATGTCTTTGGTAACGTCCCAGGGCAGGAGTGTGATCGGCATGCCGCTTTCAAGAACGATATGCGCTGCGTGCGGATCGACAAAAAAGTTAAACTCCGCCACTGAGGTGGTGTTGCCGTCGGTACGCAACGCACCTCCCATGATAATGACCTGGCGCACTGCATTGATAATCCGCGGCTCTTTGCGTAGCGCAATTGCGACATTTGTCAGAGGTGCGACGGCGACCAGCGTGACCTCGCCGGGATGCTCCAGGATTTCGCGGATGATCAGATCGACGCCATGTTCCGTGCTGACCGGTGCGGTTGACTCAGGGAGATGGGCGAAACCGATGCCGGTTTCGCCGTGGGTTTCAGGTGCAGTGTAGAGCGGGCGGATCAACGGCAATGCAACCCCGCCGCACACCGGAACATCGGGGCGACCGGCGAGCGCCAGCACGTTACGCGCATTGCGCACACCATCAGCCATCGGACAGTTGCCGCTGGTAACGGTGACGCCTGCAAGTTCGACTTCAGGGGAGGCGGCTGCGAGTAGAATCGCCAGTGAGTCATCGATGCCGGGATCGGTGTCGAGAATGACGCGCGTGGTCATACGATCATCTTTCGTTCGTTCATGTCTGGAAACGTCATTATACCACGCATCGGCGTTCTTCTTGCACTGCGGCGCGTGCTATAATGACGCTGCTGCCAGGTGCAGACGGAGTTTTACCGTTTTCCTGAATACGAGATGATCCGGCGCTGGCGGTCGAACGCAGCAACGCATTGAGCCGTCAGTGCGCCACATCGTGTAATCTCCAGAAAAGGAAGAAGCGCGTGCGCGCCTATCTCGACATCGAAACAACTTTTGAGGGCGCGATCAGCGTGATCGGCATCTACCGTCCAGAGCACGGCGCTATCCAGTTAGTCGGCGGCGGAGTGCGTGATACGACCTTGTACGACGCGCTCCAGGGTGTGGAAACACTTGTGACGTTCAACGGTTCCGGGTTCGATCTACCGGTCATTCGCAGACGCCTCCTTGTCGATCTCCGGCGCGACTTCGGGCATTGCGATCTCATGTACATCTGTCGGCAACGCGGCTTGCGCGGCGGTCTCAAGGCTGTCGAGGAATATCTGGGCATCCGACGCACAACGCAGGGGATGAACGGACGCGATGCGCTGTACCTGTGGGATCGCTACGAGAAGCGCGGCGATCATCGGGCGCTGCGCATGCTGCTCGACTACAACCGTGAAGACGTGATCAATCTGGCAATCCTGGAAGAACGTCTTGGTCTTGTCCCACCGGGCGACCTCTGCCTGGCTGTGCGCCACATATACGCCTGATGCTTCTATGCAGAAGAAAATCCTGAACAATCGCTACGAACTTGAGCAGAAGATTGGCGAAGGCGGCATGGCGCGCGTCTATCGCGGTCGCGATCTGCGTCTCAACCGGCGAGTTGCCATCAAGGTGCTGCACGAGCATTATGCCGCTGATGTCAGCTTCCTCCAGCGTTTTCACCACGAAGCGCAGGCGGCAGCCGGTCTGCGCCATCCATGCATCGTCAATGTGTACGATGTCGGGCAGGACGGCGATACGCACTATATCGTGATGGAATATGTCGAAGGCAGCGATCTGAAGAGTCTGATCCTGCGCAACGGTCCGTTACCGGTCGATCAGGCGGTCGCAATTGCTGAAGATGTTGCCGGGGGATTGGAGGCCGCCCATCGCCTGGGCATGGTGCATCGGGATGTCAAGCCGCAGAACATTCTGGTCAGTCCCTCCGGCGAGGTAAAAATCACCGACTTTGGCATTGCCAAAAGTTCGCTTTCGACGGCGCTGACCGAAACCGGTATGACGTTTGGGACGGCGGATTATCTGTCGCCTGAACAGGCACGCGGGTTTGCCGCCACGCCGCGATCCGACATCTATTCGCTTGGGGTGACGCTGTATGAGATGTTGACAGGTCGCCTGCCATTTACCGGCGAGAATGCGGTTGCGGTCGCCATGCAGCATGTCAGTGTCGATCCGCCGCCGCCGCGCATGTTCAATCCTCAGATCCCGCCGCATCTCGAAACGCTGGTGCTGACCGCGCTCAGCAAGAATCCTGACGAACGTCCGGCGTCGGCGCACGAATTCGCGCAGATGCTGCGCGCATACCGCGCAGTGAGCCAGGAGGCGACCATCGTGCGCCCGGTTGCGCCCCGTCAGGGTCTCCCACGTGCCGCACCCGGTCCTGTTTCGGTTGCTCCGGCAGGAAATAGCGGCGGACGGATTGCTGCCGCCGCCGCGTTCACCGGCGATCACCCAGGCGCCGGAAAGCGGGGAACGCGATCTTGGCGTCTTTCTGCTCGGTATGATGTTTATCGGTATCGTGCTCGGCGTGGTCTATCTGGCTGCTACCGGTACGTTCGATAACCTGTTCAATCCCGGCAGCGGAACTCGTCCGCCGCCGATAACGCTTCCTGAACCGACCGAGACGCCGGAAGCGACCCCCGCGCCGGAGATGGTCATAGTCCCGAATGTCATCGGTTTGGATGAGCGCGCTGCGATTGCGACCATCGAAGGGGCGAATCTGCTGCCATATGCCGAATTGCCGCGCGCATCCGATGTCGTTTCGGCAGGACTGGTGTTCGACCAGTTTCCGCCGCCAGCCACGCTTGTGACCGTTTCGACCGTGGTGACCTATGTGGTCAGCACTGGACCGGATCAGATTCCACTGCCCGAAGTTGTCACCATGCGCGGCGTCGATGCCGAGTTTCAGTTACGCAGTCTCGGTTTTCAGGTGCAGGTTGTCAGTGCGCCGGATCGTCTCAGCGCAGGTTTCGTCTTTCGCACCGAGCCGGTTGCCGGTACGCCGTTGCGCCGTGGCGACACCGTGACCATCTTCGTCAGCCTGGGCGATAAAGTGCGGATGCCGGATGTCACCGGGCTTCCAGAGGAGGAAGCGATCCGTCAGGTTGTTGACGCCGGATTGACCTGGTCGTACTCCGATTATCAGGGATGCGATAAACTCGGCGACCTGTGCGACCGGTATGCACCCGGCATTGTCGTCAGTTCGATACCGCGCGGCGGAGACCTGGTTGATCGGGGTTCTCCGGTGACTCTGGGTGTGCGCGCTCCGTAACAACATTGCGATCAATCTGTCATCATTGCACCGATTGCAGGATGCCCGAACCGCTGCTAAACTCCTCTGTGCGCTGTGTCGAACAGTCGCAGATGGCAGGAGGAGTCTATGCGGTTTCGATTGCTTTCCCTCGTTCTGATCGTCGTCACACTGGCTGCCTGGTCGATGCCGGTGCCGGCATTGGCGCAGGCCACCCCTGGACAATCCGATTTCGGCGTGAATACCCACCTTGCGTCGCGCTACCCGGTTCAGTCCGGTTTCGATGCGCCGGTCGATCTGGTCGCCGGAACGTCAGCTGGCTGGGTGCGTGAGGACTTCCACTGGTACTGGCTCGAACCGGAGTCGGGGCGCTTCGATTGGGCGATCTACGACCGCGCTATTTCGCGCCTGGCGGGCAGTGGCGTCAACATCATCGGCGTGCTCAACACGGCGCCGGCATGGGCCACGCCGTTCGGCGGGGATGTGGCCGGTCGTCCTTCCTACTATGCCCCTGATCCCGCTGCGTTTGCGCGCTTCGCTTCGACAGTTGTGACACGCTACCGCGACCGGGTGCGCTTCTGGCAGGTGTGGAATGAGCCGGAGAATGTGCGCTACTGGCAACCGCAACCTGATCCCGCTGCCTATGCCACCTTGCTGCGCGCTGCCTATCCTGCAATCAAAGCAGCAGATCCGAACGCTGTCGTCTTGAGTGCGGGCATCGTTCCCACCAACATCGACTTCATCCGCGCCATCGCCGCGCAGGGCGCCTGGGGTTCATTCGATATTCTGGCGCTGCATCCCTATGTTGATCCATTCAGCCCGGAGAACGGTCAGATCGGCACGGGTGATGTCAGTGCGGTGAAAACGCTGGTGGAGAGTCTGGGGCGCAAACCGATCTGGGCGACCGAGTTTGGATGGTCTACCGGTCCCGCCGATCGCGATCCGCGCGGCGTTGATGAAGAGACGCAGGCGAACTTTCTTGTGCGCGCGGCTGCGCTGCTGCGCGCAGCGGGTGTGGAGAAGGTCATCTGGTACACGCTGAAAGATACCGAGCCGCGTAACCTGTACGGGTTGCTACGCTCAGCTGGCAGTCCTGCCGATCTGAGTCAGCCCAAGCCATCGCTGGCGGCGTTCCGCACGCTGAATCGCCAGCTCAGCGGCGCGACACCCACCGGCATGATCGACCTGGGAGCGCGCCAGGTAGTTTTCGATTTCGAGCGTTTCGGTACATGGCGGCGCGGCGATCAGCCAAACGGCTCATTCTCCGCCGATGGTTCGCAACGCTTGAGCGGCAATGCCGCCGGACGCCTCGATTACAATTTTCCCGGCGGCGGCAATGATTTTGTCGTCTTCACGCCGCGTCCCGCCATCACCATCCCCGGTGCGCCGGGACAGATCGGGGTCTGGGTCTACGGCGACGGCAGCGGTCACGCGCTGAAGGTCTGGCTGCGCGATGCTGACGGTGAAACGCTCCAGTTCCGCCTGGGGTTCGTCGGCGCTCCCGGCTGGTCATTCCTCTCCACGCCGATCAACGCTCCGGTCGAGTCGTACAATCGGATCAGCGGCAGCGGCAATCTGCGCCTGGATTTTCCGGCGACACTGGTTGCAATTGTGCTCGATGATGAACCGGACGCCAGCAGCGGCGCCGGCTCGATCTGGCTCGACGATCTGACGGTGCTCAGCGGTCCTGAAGCGTATGGCGTGCGCTTCGCGCGCGGCGGCGATACAATCGATGTGCTCTGGTCGCCGGGTGGCGCATTCGTCAACCTGCCAACTGCGGCGCCGGTAGGGACAATCGTTGATCGCTGGGGCGGGGCATCGCAGATCGAAGCGGTCAACGGCGCATACGGGTTGAACCTCGGTCCATCGCCGATCTTCGTGACCCATCGCGCGGTTGCTGCGCCAGCCCCGCAACCGACGCCGCCACCTGCGCCTGCGCCGCAACCCTCAACCGGACCGTGCCGGCAGTTTCCTGAGACCGGCTTTACGGTGTGTGGTCGCCTGCTCGAATACTGGGAGCGGAACGGCGGCTTGCCGGTATTCGGGTTCCCCATCGGTCCTGAAGAAGATATGGTGATCGAAGGGCGAACGGTACGGGCGCAATGGTTCGAGCGCAACCGCCTGGAACTGCACCCGCAGAATGCGCCGCCCTACGACGTGCTGCTTGGACGTTTGGGCGCCGAACGGTTGGAAGCCAGCGGGCGCAACTGGTCCGATTTTCCGAAAGCCGACCCGCGCGCACCGATGTACTTTGCGCAAACCGGACAGGCGATTGCGCCCGAATTCCGTCAGTACTGGTCGTCGCACGGCCTGAACCTGGATGGTCGTCCAGGGTACACATTCGAGGAAAGCCTGGCACTCTTCGGTCTGCCGCTCACCCCGCCGCTCATGGAAGTCAACCCGACCGACGGCAAAACATACCTGACGCAGCACTTCGAGCGCGCGCGCTTCGAGTATCACCCCGAAAATCGGGGCACGCCGTATGTGGTGCTGCTCGGATTGCTGGGACGTGAAACGACGGGGCGGCGGTGAGGGTGGGTGGTTTGGGGGTTATGAAGATTGACATTAAATCCGGCATGCCGAACAGACGAGCGCCTTGTGCAACCCAGCAGACGAAAACAATAGTCAACATATCTGAGAAATATCATGATATACGAACCTCCCTTTACAGAAAGCCAAAGCCGATATACAATCTCCCTGGCTACGGCTATGGTTGTTCCTGCGTATAAGCCCGGATGGAATATCCACACTACGCCTCTGTTGCAGTATAAGGATTCCAATGAAGGATTCACCCATTGCAGCAATCGGGGCTGGTAACGAGCGCCTGGACACGTCACCATGACCCCTCTCGTTCGGATGACTCTCCGTTCGCAGGGCAAAGCAAGCAACGAGCGTCTAGACACGTCACGCCGTAATGCGCTGGACAGTTTTCCGGCACAGGCGGAAAGAAAGAAGCAGACCAACGGCGGTCGAAGAGCGTCGGGGGCGTTAGCGGACGAACGCCTACAACACGGCACAGACGGAAAGAGGCGGACAAACAGCGGTCGAAGAGCGGAGGAAGCGGGTAGACACACATCTATCCGTCTGGTGTAAACGTGGTCGGTCTACTTCTTCATGGCAGATCACTAAGAGCCTATCCGAAAAACTGGTGCGCCTCTTCCCCTGTGGCTTGATTGCCTTGCGTGCTGCCGGGTTATTCGGATGGGCTCTAAGGAGGCAATAAGATGAACTACTCACCGCAAGAGCAACGACCGGTCTATGCCACCCAACAAATGCCCTCCCAAACGGAAGGCGCTGCCTCCACAGCGCTTGTGTTAGAAATAGTTTTTGGGCTATTTGGTTTATTGGGAATTGGGCACGTTTACACCGGGCGAGTAGCGGTAGGCATTGCCGCAATGGTCGCATGGTGGGTATACATAGTTATCGCCGTTGTTGTATCTCTCTTAACAGCCGGTATTGCGGGTTGTTTGTTTTTTCCCATCTCTATCGCCGTACCTATTATCTCCGGCATTCAAGCCCGTACCTATATGAGACAAATGGGTGGTACAGGAAGTTGGGGGTCTGTTGGCATGGTGGCGGGCGGAGGTTGTCTTTTTGTTATTCTGGCAGTAGCGGTTTTTGTATTTGCCCTGGGTGGTTTGAGTTTGATGACCGGAAATTAGTTGAAAATCAAAGCGTCCGTGCAGAGGCAGGCCAACGTTCTGCTGCACCGCTGCCTGTCCGATCCGGGTCGCGGTCGGTTGACACCATCTGGAAGCGCCGCCTGGCGGAAGGAGGCGACGCCCCAACCGGCAGGCGGCATACGCTGCCATTGACCACGCCCTCACCCACTCCGCTCTGTCGCTCAATGACAAAGGCTACGCGCTCCTGCAGTCTGTGCCGCCTTTCGCGCCCGCCTGCTGACCCGTCCCACCGACAATTATGATCGTCGACGAATGCGGCGGTAAGCCGAATCGCACGCCATAGCACACGCGCCTCGCGCAACCAGTGGAGGTGAGGCGGCGTGCCGTCTCACGCCAAAGCGACCGCGACTTGTCAGTGCGTCGCTCTGTCTCCGAAGGATGAGAATGGCGATGGTTCCGCCAGGAGCGGCGGACACGCTGGCATGTGATGCTACGAATAGTCGTCGTGCTTCATCCACGAAAACGCACCGTAACGGTTCACCGTTCCTGTACACAGTTGCGGTCTTGCGCGAACAGGACATAGACATCATCAAGATTTAGTGATATACTATTTTTGTACAATCTGAAAATGGAGAAAAACGATGTGTAAGTATCGATCCATTATCGAACATCCGGAGAAATGACGCTCTATGACCGGACTGACCGTTGAAGAGTTCCACGCGCTGGTTCCGATCTTCCACGCCGCATTTGAAGCGTCTATGAAACGTCGCACGATTGATGGCCATGTCCGATAGTGTCGTCGCTCCGTCTCGTATGCAAACTCGCCGCTTCCGACAATAGAAGATAAATTGCTCTTTATTTTGACCTACTTAAAACAAAACCCAACGCAAGTGATGCA
>AFSR01000103.1_pt1 | contig 21620 bp, 23 predicted proteins | sample 296848 | NCBI WGS metagenome assembly AFSR01 (sample SAMN02954305, study PRJNA68063) | hot springs metagenome | biome: terrestrial; feature: Mushroom and Octopus hot springs; material: microbial mat core samples; isolation source: Yellowstone National Park Mushroom and Octopus hot springs ...
GCTCTCAACTCTCGATCTTCTCGGCAGGGGCAAGTTAACCCTTGCCTTTTTTGTGCTTGCTTCTCCTTTGGCCTGGCTACAAGGGATCCCGCTTGGCTGCCTGATCCGCCCATTTCTTTCATGGCATCGAAGAATCGAAGAGTTTGCTTCTTGCGCCTTCAAGACAAAAACTGCACCCCTGCCGATAGATGCGGGTTTTGGCTGCGGGGCTCTGGATAGGTGGGAAACTCTCGGTCAATAGCGTAAACGGTCAATTCCCGTCGCAGTCAGGTCGGGTGAAGGTTTGAACCTGCGGCCCTCTGTCCCAAAGCAGATGCGCTACCAAGCTGCGCTACATCCCGGCTTAGCTTTTGTGATTATGCCAGATCCCCGCCTCTGATGCACACCCAAGCAGGGATCCCTCGCTCAAGGCAACAAGGGAAACAAACATTTGTCCAGGTCAGGACTTGAGCATCTTGGCCGGCATGACAATGAGGGTATTCCCCTGTCGCTCCACCACGTAGAGCTCCTGTCCGGCTTGGATTTCCAGGTTGGGAATGCTGCACTTGGCGTTCCAGGTGGAACCCAGATAAGAAACCCGCCCCCGTTCGCCTGGGGGAATGGGGGTGATTGCCCGCGCCTCGCGAGATTCCTCTACCTGAACCGATCCATGGGGCACCAGACGGCGGCTGAGGATAATCAACACCACCGATGCCCCAATCCAGCTGGCAAATTGTACCCAGATCGGCAGCCCCAAATAAGCCAAAAGCCCCGCCAAGAGCGCCGCCAGCCCCACCGAGCCGGCAACCAATTCTGGCAAAAACAATTCGGCAGAAATTAGGACTAACCCGATGACGATCCAAGGCCAAACCATAGAATCCAGGGATCCCACCTAACTCAGTATGGCTCAAAACCCCTGGATCCTCAGCAGGGATCCCTTGTCCTTAGGGAGACTGGTTGGGGCTTACCCGCCCAAGCGGTAATTCTCCAAAAACTGCAGGGGATCCATCTCTTCCTGAGGGGAGCTTTTGGGTAGGTTCTTGGATTCGGCGATCCGCATCAAGGTCTCCCAGTCGGTGCTCATGACAAAGGCCACGGCTTGGCGAGCCGCCTCTCGGTGGGGGCAGTCCTCTCCCAAGACACAGCCATCTCGACAGAGGGTGGCGCAATCGTGCGCAGTGCTCCTGGGATCCGGGCCAGCCATGATGTCTTCCTCTCGGTGGGTTTCACGTTTTCTTTAGGATACCTGAAGAGAATCTTGCGCTTGCAGGAGATTTGGGTCAGGGCGGGTAGCTTGGATGAGGAGATGAGGCGACAAGACCTGTTCAAGCGCAGAGGAGCCTTATGGAGTTTTCGCAATTGCAAGCGCTGGTGGATCGAGCGCTGGAAGACAAAAAGCTCACCCGCACAGAGGTGGATCAAATCGTCAACGCCATCCGGGCGGACGGCAAAATCTCCCCCGAAGAGATAGGCTTGCTGGAGTCCATTCGCGAAATGGTGCTCCGTCGGGAGATTCAGGTGGTGGAAACGGCAGATTGAGGGGCAGGGATCCCCTGTTGCAAGTAGAGGGTGACTTCGCTGCGATTGTGAAACAGGTGGCGGGCTCTCACCAAGGGGAAGGCACTACCCAAGATCTCCAAACTTTGCCGCAGCACCCGCAGGCGGTGTTGGTGGGGTAGCTTCAGGGTCATCACAGCTCTCCCCTGTGGCTCCAGATGGGGAGCAAAAGCCACCATCAGGTGGGCGGAAGCCGGGCCATCCATGCGCATGTCGTTGAGGATGAGGTGAAACCGGCCTGGGCCACGGGCCAAGTAGGCTTGGGCGCTGAGGCAATGGTGGCGGATCCCCGGATCTTGGCTGAGGCGCTCGTGCAAGTCCCCCGGATCCACTGCTGTGACCTGCTGGCCATATAGGCGCAAAATGCGCGACCATCCCCCCGGTGCTGCCCCCAGATCCAGAGCCTGTCCCCCCGGCACCAAGGGAATCTGAAACACCTGGATGGCCTCCAGCAGCTTAAACTCGGAGCGGCTGATTTGCTCTGGATCCCGCCGAAAGCGATGGATCCCACCGGCCCAGTTGGAGAGGTTCTGGGCAGCCAAGGATAGGCCCAGCCAAGCGCGAATGCCCATCGGTTGAGCCAGGATCACCACCGAGATCACCTGCTGGGGGTCTTTGACCTGCAGGGGGGATCCCACCGCCGCCATCACCTGTTCGGCCAGGGTTTCATTGACCTGGAAGGGCTTGAGATCCCGCTCCCCAAACAGGCGCGTCTGAACCGAAAAGCTGAGGGCGGGGTCAATGGCTGCCAACATTTCCCCATCAAGGCGCAATTCAACTAAGGATCCCTCGGCCAGCCGCCGTTCTTGGTGAATGGGGCAGATGTGGCGCAAAAAAATGGGCGGGTCAGCTTGCCAAGCCCCAGCCAGGTCGGCAAATGAGCGTTGGCTGCATACCCACACCAAGCCAGGTGCTTCCTTTAGCCGCTGCACGGCAGCCTCTGGATCCGCAGCTTCTATCTCCCGGATCGCCAAATCCAGAAAATCTGGGTCAGCACTGCCCAGCCATGTATGGGTATCAGGGGGGAGAGGATTGCTCAACGGGCTCGCTGCCAACGCACGTAGGGTAAAGAAGCGGCTACTTGCTGAATCTGGGCTTGGGCGGCCAGCAGTTGTCCTGTGGCGTCCCAGGTGCCCTGCACCAGCATTTGCCAGGCTCCCTGGGGGATCTCCACAGCAGCGGCATTTGCCTCCCAGCACACCTGTTTGTTGGGCAGATCCAGCGTCAACTGGAGCTGGGGATTTTCCGCCACCGCCTTCTGCAGGGCTTGAATCACAGCCGGGGGTGCCGTAACACAAGGGATCCCTAGAGCCAAGCAGTTGCCGAAGAAGATCTCGGCAAAGCTTTCGCCAATGAGGGCGCGGATCCCCATTTGGCCAGCGCTTGGGGGGCATGCTCCCGGCTGGAGCCACAGCCAAAATTGGCATTGACCACAAGGATCTGGGATCCCTGGTACTGAGGCTGATCGAAGGGGTGTTGGCCGGGATCCTGGGCGCGGTCGTCGGCAAACACGTGCTGGCCCAAGCCGTCGAAGGTGACGCACTTCAAAAAGCGGGCCGGGATAATCCGATCGGTGTCGATGTCGTTGCCCAGCAGGGGGATCCCTCGGCCTGTGACGGTCAAAACTTCGCTTGACATGGGAACTTGATGAATTCTCCCAGAGAGAGACTTCAGGGTATCGCAACGTTCGGCAAAACCCTGCCCAACGGCAAAGGAAAGCCGGCAAAAGGGGAAGGCTCAGCTCGGCTACCGGCGGTAAACCTGATTTTCCAAATTGCGCACCTGCCGCTCCAGCCGATCCAGCCGCCCGCGCAGCTCGTCCATTTCCGATTGGCGGGGCACGCCCAGATCCTGCAGGACGTTGCGCACCTGCCGCTGAACGTAGGATTCAAAGTTACTCTGCTCGGCCTTCACCTGGTTGAGCAGGTTGTTGATGACATTGGATGCCTCTTCTGGGTTGAGCTGCCCCTTCTGCACCAAGTCGTCGGCAGCCTTTCTCAACTGTTCTGCCAGCAGAGTGGTTGTGCCCACGCCCATTAGCAAGAGCTGACGTAAGATACTGTTGTTGTCCAATGCTGCCCTCCAAAGGACGCTTCGCGAACGGTACGGGCCTCCATGACTACCCATTTTCCTCAGTTTGCCCTCAACTTCGCAACCGGCTCGGCCAGTTTCTCCCTTTCGCCAGAGGTGGCACAACAATGGCACAAGGCTCTGCAAATCCTCTTGGAGCGACTCAAGATCCGTTCCCGACAGCAGCCTCAGGAGCCGGTTGAGTTTCGTTACCCTACTGAAGATTTCAGCTTGGAGATGTTCTGCAACCCCAACATCTGGGCTGGCCCCCACGCAGCCAAGGTGCTGGTGACTCTGAAAACCAAGGTGCTGCGCCTTTCCACCGAAGTGGAGTTCTCTCGCCTTCAAGAAGACCTCAGCCAATATCTGGAGTCCCTAACATGAGCGAAGATGCCCATGCTGCGGGAGAGGAGCCCGCGGCCATTACGGTGACGCAACTGCTGGACGAGCCGTCAGAGGGGATCCCCGGCCACTTGGAAGTGGTTGCCCTCACTTGGCACGACCGCCAGCGATCCCGGCAACGGCTGGTGAGCGACTGGGGCACCGAGATCCAGCTGATGCTGCCCCGCGGCACCCATCTTCACGATGGGGATCTGCTCTATGCGGATGCGCAGCGACACATTCGGGTCAAAGCCCAACCCGAACCGGTGCTCTTGATTCAACCTGAAAACCCCATCCAGATGGGCCAAGTGATTCATCAACTGGGCAACTGGCACCGTCCGGCCCACGTTTCCCCCCAAGGACAGATCCTGGCGCTGGCCGATGATCCGCTGCAGGACTGGCTGGCCCACATGGGGATCCCGTTTCGGTTGGAGATAGCTGTCTTCGAGCCCAACCTGTTGGCCCACAGCCATTAACCTGGGCCTTTCTGAGCACAAACCCGTCCCTCAGACCTATGGCCTAGGCCCCACCCTCTGCTCCTCTGGTTACCAACCGCGCTGCAAACTCTCGGTGTTCCTCCGACTCAATTCCCCTTTGCAGCACACCCAACACCTGCTGCATGTTGCCCGTCAGCAGCGCGTCCACGGCTAACCACAACCCCGGAAACACTCGACTGTACAAGACGCCCGACTCATTGGGCTGTTGCTGCACGTACTCTCCATTCTGGAAGACATACCAGCGAAAGGCTTGCTCTTGGGTTAGCCAGACCAGATATTCCCGCACGCCGTTGCGCCGGTAGGCCCGCAGCTTATCATGCAGGTCGTAGGAAGCTGTGCTGGCGGCAATCTCCACAATCAGCTCCGGTGCACCCTCAATGTAGTCATCCTCGCTAATGCGGGACTGTCCCCCACAAGATTCGTGCATCCGCAATATGGCATCTGGCTGCGGCTCATTGTCCAAGTCCAGGCGAACGGTTGGATTGCCCGCCGACTCAACCCCCGGCGTTGCTGCTTCATAAACTCCCAGCCAGGCCATGATGTGGCTGTGTGGTCTGCCATGTCGGCGATATCTGAGGGGAGATGCCACGTAAACAATTCCCTCAATCAGCTCGGCTTTTTTGAGCTGAGGCATGGCTTGATAGCGCCGTTCAAACTCATCGCGGGTGAGACGATCGCCGCTTTCTAAGATGGGCAGTTCACGGAAGGAAGGGCTACTGACGCTCATGACCAGCTCTCTTACCAGCAGTCGCGACAGTGTTGCGGAGCAATATCGATGACTGATACATTTACGCTGAACACTGCTGAACATCACTGTTCAACTATGCAGCGATAGCATTCTGTTTGTTTCCAAACAGAATGGCGGTATCCCGCAAAGCTTTGAGTAGAATACCCAAAGCGCAGTTTCCGTGTCGTCTTACTACCAATTTTCTGCTTTGCTTTGGCTACCATGTTGGCAGACTCGAAAGTAAACAGAAAGATCAACTGGTAGTAATCCGTACTGACATATTATACACTATTTTCAGTATAGTTGAGCTTATTATTGACTAGAGTCATGCTCCATCCGGGTTGGCTGGTAAGTCCATCATAGAGGGGCTGCTCTGTCGCGACAGCGTTGTGGAGCAACAATGGGCCATAGATGGGACGGGATCCCTTTCTATTCGACCCATTGAGCAGTCATCATCAGGTGTCCAAGTTCTCGATCCGAACCGGCTCAAGAGGTTCTGCCAGCGGAAACCCCAACACCTGGGCATAAAAGTAAAGCTCTGCCTCCAAAGCCCGTTTGATGTTGGCTGCCTGGCGAAAGCCGTGCTGCTCACCGGCAAAAGGGACATAGGCCACCGGGATCCCCTTGGCCTGCAGGGCAGCCACCATCCTCTCTGCTTGGTTGGGAGGGACGATGGCGTCCTCCAGGCCTTGAAAGAAGATAACGGGGCAGTTGAGACCCTCCAGGTGGTGGATGGGAGAGCGCTCCCGGTAGAGATCCCGCCGCTCCGGGTAGGGGCCAATTAAGCTGTCCAAGTAGTGGGACTCAAACTTGTGGGTCTCCTGGGCTAGGGCCTCTAGATCGCTCACCCCGTAGTAGCTGGCGCCGGCCTTGAAGACGGTGTGAAACGTCAGGGCCGCCAGGGTGGTGTAGCCGCCGGCGCTGCCGCCGCGAATGAGCAGCCGCTCCCCGTCCACCTTGCCCTGGGCTGCCAAGAATTGGGCCCCAGCGATGCAATCTTCCACGTCCACAAGGCCCCAGCGGCCCTTGAGGGCCTCCCGGTAGGCCCGCCCATAGCCGCTGCTGCCGCGGTAGTTGACATCCAAAACGGCAATCCCGCGGCTGGTCCAGTATTGGATCCCCAGGTCGAGCACGGCTGCCGTCGCCCCTGTGGGCCCACCGTGGCTTTTCACGAGCAGGGGCGGCTTTTCGCCAGCAGGGGCCACGAAGTCGCGGTTCTTGGGGGGATAGAAGAAGCCGTAGGCCACTGCCTTGCCGCCACAGGTGGGAAAAACGATGGGCTCTGGGATCGACAAGTACTCGGGATCTACCGCCACGCTGCTGGAACGGGCCACCACCTCCACTTGGCTGGAGGGTAAGTCTAGGCAGACCAAGGCAGTGGCTTCCGTCGGGGATCCGGCCAGGAAAGCGGCTTTTTCCCCGCTTACCTGCAAACCGCTGATCTGGGTGTAGGGCAAGGGGATCCCTGCCAACTGTCCTGAATGGGGATCCAGATAAGCCAGATGAGACAGCCCGTCTTGTTCATAACAGGCCAGAATGCGCCCATCCCCAGCAAAGCCGTAGGTGCTCAGGCCAAACACCCACTGCGGCTCTCCAAACTCCGCTTCCATAGGGCAGAGGGGAATGGGGCCCTGGGGATCCCAGCGATAGAGGTTCCACCAGCCGCTGCGATCCGAAACAAAGTAGAGATCCCCTTGCGGTGACCACTGGGGCTGGAAGATCGACTCGGCAGGGCCACCGGCCAGCTTTTGAGGTTCTCCCAAGCTGCCGTCAGGGTTCACCTCAGACCGCCACAGCTCTGTGCCGTCCCAGGGCATTTGGGGGTGATCCCAGGTCAGCCATACCAAGGTCTGGCCGTCTGGACTGAGGCGCGGGCTGGCGTAGAAGTCGTGCCCAGAAGCCAAAATCTGCTGGGATCCACTTGCTAAGTCAATCGAGACAAGGCTGTTTTCCGGCTCTCCCTGGCGGCTGTGATCCTCCCGCACACAGAGGATGCGTCCACGCGCCCGATCCACCACCCCGTCGGCGTAGCGATAGGGGCCTGCTTCCGTCAGGGGCTGGGGATCCGAACCCGGCAGCAGGCGGTAGAGCCGTTGGTCAGCGAAGTTGCAAAAATACACTACCCCTGCCGACACCCAATAAGCTCCACCCCCATACTCATGCACTCGTGTCCGCACATTGAAAGGTGCCGGTGTCAGCTCCACCAGGATCCCGTCGGCAGAGCGCCGCATCAACACATTGCGCCCTTTTTCTTGCGGGCGGCCCTCCGTCCAGTAGAGATCCCCCTGATCCCAAACCATCTGTCCCAAGCGCAGGGATCCCGTCACCACCAGGTCAGCGGTAATCGGGGATCGCCAAGATCCATAGCCGGCCTGTTGCACCATAAGCTGTTAACTCTCAACTAATTCTCGACCCCAGAACCCCTATTATGCCGGCAGCAAGGGATCCCTGCCTTTGCCTACAGCCTGTGGGGAAAGGGAGCCGAGAACAGGCTCGGATTCTGGGAAAAGGTATCCCGCGATACAATTCTCTCCGGGCTGAATGGGTTTGATGGAACACGTTAAGGCAACAGGGATGCACAACGCTTTCTCGACTGCAGGATTAGCCTTTTCCTCTGTTGATGTTGGGAAGGCATTCGGTGAAAGCCTCAGCCGACTGCAGTTGGGCAAATTTAACACATGGGCGAGGTGATGAGCTAGGTGCTTCCCTCTGTTGGCCGGGCTGCTGCAACAACTGGACTTCTTAATACCCTTTGCACTCACTTCGTTTCGGAGATCACCGATGGCTCTATCATTTAATCGTCGTCAAGTGCTGAAAATGGGCGCTCTGGCCGGAGCCGGGGCTGCCCTAGGGCCGCAGATCTGGGTGAAGCGATCTGTGCCCGCCTACGCCCAGGGAGAGACCATCCGCGTTGGCATTTTGCACTCCCTTAGCGGCACCATGGCCATTTCGGAAACCAGCGTGGTGGATGCGGAAAAGCTGGCTATCAAAGAGATCAATGCCGCCGGTGGGGTTTTGGGCAAGCAGATCGAGCCGATTATCGAGGATGGGGCTTCCGATTGGCCAACCTTTGCCGAGAAAGCCACCAAATTGATCGATGTGGACAAGGTGGCAACGGTATTCGGCTGCTGGACTTCGGCCAGTCGCAAAGCGGTGTTGCCGGTGTTTGAATCCAAGCAGCACCTGCTCTGGTATCCCGTGCAGTACGAAGGACAAGAGTGCTCCAAAAACATCTTCTACACCGGCGCTGCCCCCAACCAGCAGATCGAGCCTTCGGTGGAATGGCTGCTCAAGAATAAAGGTAAAGAGTTCTTCCTGGTGGGATCCGACTATGTGTTCCCCCGCACGGCCAACACCATCATCAAGGCCCAGTTGGAAGCCCTGGGGGGCAAAGTGGTGGGTGAAGACTATCTGCCTTTGGGCAACACAGAAGTTACTCCCATCATCAGCAAGATCCGGGCCGCTCTTCCCAATGGCGGTGTGATCTACAACAGCTTGAACGGCGACAGCAACGTGGCCTTTTTCAAACAACTGAAAGGGGCAGGGCTGGGGCCAGATCGCTATCCTTCCATGTCCGTCAGCATTGCCGAAGAAGAGGTACAGGCCATCGGCCCCGAATTTTTGGAAGGGCACTTTGCCGCCTGGAACTACTTTATGACGGTGGATACGCCTGCCAACAAGAAGTTTGTGGAGGCTTTCAAGGCAGAATACGGCCAAAACCGCGTCACCAACGACCCGATGGAAGCCGCCTACATCATGGTTTACATCTGGAAGCAGGCAGTGGAAAAAGCGGGAACAGTGGAAATCGACGCCGTGCGGCAGGCAGCCTATGGCCAGACCTTTGATGCCCCAGAAGGCTTGGTAACCATGAACACCAATCACCACCTGACCAAGTATGTGCGGATCGGCCAGGTGCGCTCCGACGGTTTGTTTGATGTCATCTTTTCTACGGATGCCGTGGAACCGCAGCCCTGGAACCAGTTTGTGGCAGAGACCAAGGGCTTTGCCTGCGACTGGTCAGATCCGGCCAAGGGCGGTCGCTACAAAGTCAGCTAGTCCTGGCCAGGGCTGGGATCCCTTGCCGTTTGGATAGGGTCGGGGATCCCGCCTAGATGCTCGGTTAGCCTCCCTAGTTTAGTTGGAAGGAGGATCCCCTGCCCATGACCTTGCTCTTGGATAGCTTGTTCAACGGCCTTAGCATCGGCACCGTCTTGCTAATAGCCGCCTTGGGCTTGGCCATTGTTTTCGGCCTCATGGGGGTCATCAACATGGCCCATGGGGAGCTGATGATGTTGGGGGCCTACACCACCTTTGTGGTTCAAAATGCCTTTCGTCCCCTAGGGGATCCCTGGCGGGATCTGTACATCTTTCCAGCTTTGGTAGCTGCCTTTGCCGTCACTGCTCTGGTGGGACTAGCCCTGGAGCGGGGGGTGATCCGCTTTTTGTATGGCCGACCGCTGGAGACCCTTTTGGCCACTTGGGGTGTGAGCCTGATCCTGCAGCAGTTTGTGCGCAGCGTCAATTGGGTGCTGGCTTTCCGCTTGGGGGCCTTCGCGGTGCTCTTTTTCGGCGGCTGGTGGCTTTTGTCCAGGCGAACGGATTGGCCGCGCCTCAAAGGGTGGACGCTGGCGCTGCTGTTGGTGCTTTCCACGGCAATTGCAGCGGTGGGGGGGCGGGTGCTGGCGCAAACCTATGCTTTGGCAGTCACTCAACCCTGGTTTGGAGCCCAGAACAAAGACGTGACGGCTCCCCGGTGGCTGGGGGGTGGGATCCCGGTGGGCAACCTGTTTTTGCCCAATACCCGCCTGTTTATCATCGCCCTCACCATCTTCTGCATCCTGGGGCTGTACTTCTTCTTGCAGCGCACCCGCTGGGGGCTGCGCATCCGGGCGGTTACCCAGAATCGGGCCATGAGCGCCTGTGTAGGGATCCCCACGCAAAAGGTGGATGCCCTTACCTTTGCCATCGGTTCGGGTCTGGCGGGAGTAGCCGGCGTGGCGGTCAGCCTGCTGGGATCCGTGGGGCCGAACACCGGCCAAAACTACATCGTGGATACCTTTATGGTGGTCGTCGTGGGGGGTGTCGGTAAGCTTTTGGGCAGCATTGTGGCAGCGCTTGGGATCGGGATTGCCAACTTTGTCATCGGTTCCGGGACGCTGGCTTTGATTTTTCCCAACGTGCCCATCCTGACCGATACCCTCAACTTTTTTGCCACCACGAGCATGGCCAAGGTGATGGTCTTTGCTTTGATCGTGGCCTTTTTGCAGGTGCGACCTCGGGGCCTTTTCCCCGAAAAAGGTCGTATGGTGGATGCCTAGGGAATGATCTCGCTTGGCGAAAACTCTAGGACCAGACTCTCCATCTTCTACTCCCTCACAAAGCCCATGAAACTGGTTCATTCCCCCCGTGCTGATCATGAAGTGGCTGCTCCCGCCGCGGGTGGGGATCCCAATTCTTCTCGCAAGCTTCTGTGGGAGGCCGGGATCCTCATCGTTTTGGTGCTGGCCTTGATCTTTGTGGCCCCAACTGTGCTGTCTGGCTTTCGGCTCAACTTGTTGGGGCGGTTTCTGGCCCTCAGCATTGTAGCTTTGGGAATCGACCTCATCTGGGGCTATACCGGCATGCTCAGTCTGGGGCATGGGGTGTTCTTCGCCTTGGGGGGCTACGCTCTGGGGATGCACCTGAAATTGCAATTGCCGGAAGGTCAGATACCGGAGTTTTTCAGCCTCTACGGGGTAACGGAATTGCCCTGGTTTTGGTATCCCTTTTATTCGTTTCCGTTTACGGCTGTTGCTGTGGTCTTGATCCCGGCTTTGGTGGCAGCAGCCCTGGGATATTTGGTGGTGAGAAATCGCATTCGAGGGGTTTATTTCTCCATTTTAACTCAGGCCACCACGATTATTTTCTTTAACTTCTTCAACGGCCAACAGCGCTTAATTAACGGCACCAACGGCCTGACCAACTTCCAGACTTTGTTTGGCCTGGATGTCAACTCGTCCGAGATGCGCTTTGCTGTCTATGTCACTACAGTTCTGGCGGTGGTTTTGGCTTACCTTCTCTGTCGTTGGCTCACCAGCGGCTTATTCGGTCGGATCCTGGTAGCCATTCGAGATGACGAGCCACGGGTTCGTTTTTCCGGCTACGATCCCACCGGCTTTAAAGTGCTGGTGTTTGCCGTGTCTGCTGCCCTGGCAGGCATTGCCGGAGCTTTGTTTACCTTGCAAACCGGGATCATCTCTCCCAATGCGATGGCCGTTCCCTTTTCCATTGAAATGGTGATCTGGGTGGCGGTGGGCGGTCGGGCCAGTTTGGTGGGGGCAGTGCTGGGGGCTCTGTTGGTCAACTTTGCCAAGAGCTTGCTGAGCGAAAATTTTCCGGAGATTTGGCTGTTTTTCCAAGGGGGATTGTTCCTGTTGGTGGTGCTGGTGCTGCCGGATGGACTGGTGGGTTGGGTGCGCACCCAAGGCAGGCAACTTTGGGTCACTGTCCAGCTTTGGCGCAGGCGTTTGGCAAATACTTCCCCAGCCTAAATCTGGCTTTCTCTTGAGGATGTCAGTTATGTGCAAGATATAAGTTTAGGGTAAGAGGATCCCATGGGTGAGCCAGCGATGCCAAGTTTCCTCTCCTATTTGATGGGTTTATTTGATGGGTTGAGAATCCGGTTTGACCTTTGGCCTTTCCGTTCTTGGATGTGATCCCTATGCTCACTGCAGCTCCCACCGCTACCCGACAAATTTTACAAACTCAGGATCTCACCGTCAGCTTTGATGGCTTCAAGGCTTTAGACAGGCTGAACTTCTCTCTGGAGGAAGGGGAGCTGCGGGTGGTCATCGGCCCCAATGGGGCGGGTAAGACTACGTTTCTCGATGTGCTGACGGGCAAGGTTAAGCCCACCCGAGGACGGGTGCTGTTTAAAGGAAAAGATCTGGCCAAGCTCAAGGAACACGAGATCTCGATTTTGGGTGTTGGGCGCAAGTTTCAGACGCCGCGGGTCTATCAAAACTTGAGCGTGCGAGAAAACTTGGAGCTATCCCTCAACCCTGACAAAAGGGTTTTTTCCACCCTATTGGGCAAAAAGCATCTGCGAGAAAAAACGGATGCTCTTTTGGAAACCATTGGCCTCAGCCGTAAGGATCGGGTTCCGGCAGGGCTGCTTTCCCACGGAGAAAAGCAATGGCTGGAGATCGGCATGGTGATTGCTCAAGATCCGGATTTGCTGCTGCTGGATGAATGCGTGGCCGGGATGACGGACAAAGAAACAGAAGCTACAGGAGAGTTAATTCAATCCTTAGCCCAAAGCCACACCATTTTGGTGATCGAACATGACATGGTGTTTGTCCGACAAATTGCCCGCAAGGTTACCGTTTTACACCAAGGCTCGGTGCTGTGCGAAGGTACCTTTGAGGATGTGAAAAACGACCCGCGAGTGATTGAGGTCTATCTCGGATCCCACAAGGGGAAAAACTAAGCAAAGAGGCTATAGTTCTGTATCTAATCGACTCATGCGCAGGCCTATGAATACGGAAAACGCGACCGCAACACAAAACTTATCCCGAGATGGATCCGGGCCTCTCCTGGAGGTCTCCAACTTGAGGGTTTACTATGGTCAGAGTTTAATTGTGAAGGATCTCTCTTTTAAGATCTTTCCCGGCCAAGCGGTTTGCCTTCTGGGCCGCAATGGTATGGGCAAAACCACCACACTTAAAGCCCTGATGGGACTTCTGAAAGACTGCACAGGCAAAATTGCTTTTGAGGGCCGTCCTATCAACCATTACCCTCCCAATTGGCGAGCCCGCGCCGGTATTGGCTATGTACCCCAAGGTCGAGAGATATTTCCCCGCCTAACGGTTGAGGAAAACCTGCTGGTGGGGCTAGAAGCGGCACCGGACAGAGAACGGATCATACCTGAGTTTGTCTATGACCTATTCCCAATTCTGCGTTCTTTTCTTAAACGGCTGGGTGGGGATTTGAGCGGTGGGCAGCAGCAGCAACTGGCCATCGCCAGAGCTTTGGTGGCGGAGCCCAAACTTTTGCTCCTGGATGAGCCCACAGAAGGGATCCAGCCCTCTATCATTATCGAGATTGAAGAAGCCATCAGCCGCATTCAAAAGGAGCGGGGCGTTTCGGTGTTGCTGGTGGAGCAGTATTTTGAGTTTGCCCAAAGTCTGGCCGATTACTTTTATCTTATGGAAAATGGATCCCTTATCATGGAGGGGCCGACTGACCAAATGGACGAAGAAAAAGTCCGAGCTCACCTTTCTATCTGAGGTGGCACCTGGAGAGCCTGAAAACCTCTATAACTTTTTTGAGAGCGGCAAATGGCATCCTGCATGTTCCAGAGACCTTGCCTAAACTTCTGGAAAAGCGAGAAGTCCACCTGCGAGGGGATAGGCTAGGGTTAGCCCTGGGCTTCCTTGAGCAGCAGCGTTGGCTAAGCTAGAAACTGTTCAAGATTGCGCTAGCTTGCCATTTCTATCCGCAGGTTTGTGTCTCCTCCGATTCACTTCACTGCAGAGCCCTGGCTGCACACCTACAGCGAAATTATCGATGTGCGCTCTCCGGCAGAGTTCGCAGAGGATCATTGGCCGGGAGCCATCAACTTGCCTGTACTCTACGATACAGAACGGGCGGAGGTGGGCACGCTCTACAAGCAGGTGGATCCCTTTACAGCCCGCAAACGAGGGGCAAGCTTGGTGGCCCAGAACATCAGTCGCCACTTGCAAACCCATTTTGCCGATAAAGATCGCGATTACCGGCCCCTAATCTACTGCTGGCGGGGAGGGCAGCGCTCTGCCAGCTTGGCATTGGTGTTGTCCCAGGTGGGCTGGCAGGTTACGGTTTTGCAAGGTGGCTACAAAACCTACCGGGCCTGGGTGCGCCGACAGCTGCAGATCTTGCCCCAGGAATTTACCTACCGAGTGCTCTGCGGACCAACAGGGAGCGGCAAAACCCAGTTGCTTCACCATCTGCGCCAACAGGGATCCCAAGTTCTCGATCTGGAAAAGCTGGCCTGTCACCGGGGATCCCTCCTGGGGGCCGAGTGGGGGGTGCCACAGCCCAGTCAGAAGAGCTTTGAAAGTCAACTGGTGCAGGTTTTTCTCCAGTGGGATCCCGCCAAGCCAGTCTGGGTGGAGGCTGAGAGTGCCAAAGTGGGCCAGCTCCATCTGCCGCCTGCCCTTTGGCAAGCCCTTACCCAAGCCGACTGTGTCGAAGTGCAGTTGCCTCTAGAGGAGCGGGTGAAGGGGTTAATCGCCCACTATCCCCACTGGATTGCTCACCCCCAAGCGCTAAAGGGGAAATTGCTGCCTCTGAAGTCCCGTCTTGGCCAGGCCCGCCTGCAGCGTTGGTTTGAGCTGATCGACGCCCAAGACTGGCCGCAGTTTGTGCAGGAGTTGCTGGAGCAGCACTACGACCCCACCTATCGACACGGGCTGCAGCAAAACTTCAATCGCCTTCGGGCCCGGATTGAGCTGTCTGACCTTTCCGAGACCAGCCTCAGGGAAGCTGCTGCTCGCCTCATCCAGATGCCGCTTGGATCCCTGGCTAGGTGAGCACGATAAACTCCAAAGCCCGCAACACCTCAAACCACTCGGAAACTTCCAGCCGAACCGTGGAATCGGCAATCCACCGGCAGCCGGGATAAAAAGACTTGCGGTAGGCCCGAGCGGGATCCTTGTAGTCCACTTCCAATTGAAAGTGATCCGGCAGTGGGCGAGGACGGTAGGCCGACAGCCGCCTCAGGGATCCCTCTACACCTTGGCGGATGGCCCGCAAAACTTGCTGCGGATGTGGCGCAATGACCGACTGGCCCATCCCTTTGTGGGTGACCACCGTCTCGATGTGGGCGTCATAAGCTTTCGCTGCGGCACACACCTCCGCATCTCCGGCTACAAACACAACTGGGACTCCCTCATAGGCAGCCGTGAGGCTGACCAGGTGAAACTCGGCGATGGCCTGGCCGTTCAGCCGGATTTGGCTAACTTCGGTGGTGTAGGTGTGGGCGAGGGGGTTGGCAGCAGATCCGGCGCGGGCATGATAGCCGATTAGGAGCAGGGCATCGTAACTGCGATCCAACTCTTGCACCATACAGTAGGGGTGGCCGCTCCAGCCGCGGATGAGTTGCACCGGCTCCGGCAACCGTTCGGGGATGAGGTTCCGCCCGGAGTCATGGGCATCTTTGACTGTGATCTGCGTGGCTCCGGCAGCCAGGGATCCCTCACAAGCCGCGATCACTGCTCGGGTCATCTGCTCTCGGAATGCCTCGTAACCCGGCTGGCCGATGGTGGCCTCATCCCAATGGCTGATGCCGGCGATCCCTTCAATATCGGCACTGATATAGACCTTCATGCTTGGCTCAGTAGACTCAGCATTGGATTCTGTTGGGCTTCATCCACCCTCGGATGCCGCTCAGCATCGCTCTGGGCAAGGGATCCAAGCGGTTATTTCCCTTGCGAAAGCTGCCCCTGTCTCTGTTACGGATCCCTTCCCTATTCTCAAGAAGCTCGGATGAAGAATAAAGACTCCGTCCCGCTGAGGGGATCAGAGAGCCACCAAAGAAGCAGATACCCCCTGCTGTAACTCCGACAACAATGAGGCCGGACGCCCCTTGTAGGGCCAGGCAAAAGCGTGACGAAAGGCTGCTTCCTGGCAGTGTTTGAGCTGCTCGAAATCGATAATGTCGTGGGTTAGCAGGTTTTCGTACTCAAACGGCAGCCGCACATTGTGCAAGCCGGCGTTGTCGGTGCAGATGGCGATATCCACCCCCGCCTCAAAGCAGCGGTCAAAGACAATCTTGAGGGGCTCCAAACTGGGCAGGGTTCCCGTTTTTAGATAGGTGGTGGGACAAACTTCTAGGCATTGGCCTCGCCGCGCCAGCTCCGGCAGCAATTCTGGATAGTGGAGGGGGATCTGAATGCCGTGGCCGATCCGCGAGACATAGGGCAGCAACTGTGGGTAGCAGCCATCCAAAGTTTCGTACAGGTGGGCAGTGGTTTTCAGGCCGCGGGCCAGCGCATACTTGAACAGCTCAATCCACTCGTCCATCCGTTCGCCGTAGGGCTTGTCTCCCCCGGCCAGGTCGATGGCACACACATACTCCGACTCAGCGGCAGCTTCCACCATGGCCCGGTTGATGTGGCTGGGCAAGCGTGAATGCAAACAGACGATCTGGGTGGTGACGATGGGATACTCTCGCTGCTGGCTGGCTTGTCCTACCGTCTCGATTACCTGGCGCATCTGCTTGAGGCGCTCCGCCTCATCCAGGCTGGGATCCGTGCGTAGGTAGGGAGTGTAGCGAATCTCCAGGTAGGCCAGATCCTCAAAGACGTAGGCTCCCCGCAGCAGGCGGTAGATAAAATAGGGCAGGGTTTCCAGGGTTTGCACCTGTTCCACCAGCGTGTGCAGCTCCAGGTAATCTTCGAGGGTGTTGCGCGGGCGGGTGTAGAACTCCTCGAACTCGGCATAGGTGGGAAAGCGCTCCGCCACAGGGGATCCCTGGCGGTGAAAATAGCGCCACAGAATTCGGGGGACAACCGACCCGCCCAAATGACGGTGCAACTCCGCGTGAAGTGCCATAAACGCTCTACAGTGGCCCGCCAGGGGGCAGACTTGGTTTGTTTAAGTACTATTTCTACTCTTATCCTACTCTTATCCAACCGCCTCAGGCTTGTCCAGGTCTAATCCCGCAAGCCCGGCTAGAAGTTTAGATCGTCAAGCCGATCCCCTGCCCATCGTGATAGGCGGCCAGCAGTAGGTCGGTGGTGGTATCCCAAGCAATCTCGCCCGAGCGCGATAGAGCAATGGCCCCAAAGGAGCGGCGACGTTGGCGGGCCTCTTGAAAAGACTTGGCCATGGCAGCCTTCAGGCTGAGGCCATCTTCCACTCGAATCACAATCCGCGCCGCCAAGCTCTCATCCAAAATATCTTCCCCGACACCAGTACAACTGACCCCCGCCGCCGCACTGGCATAGGTTCCCGCTGGAGTGGCCGAATCGCTTACTCGCCCCACCCGTTCGAACCCCCGCCCGCCGGTGGAGGTGCCGGCACAGATTTGCCCCTGTTGATCCAGGGCCACCGCCCCCACCGTGCCCATGGCCAGAGCAGTGAGAACCCTGGTTGGGGGATGGGTTTGGCGCAACTGCACCCACTCTTGAACCCGCTTGAGAGTGGCCGGGTCATAGACCGGCAACTGCAGCTCCCGCGCCAGCTCTGCTGCCCCTTGTTCGGCCACCACGCGATCCGGGCTTGATTGCAGAGCCTGGGCCATGAGGATGGGATGCTGAACTCGGCTGACGTTGATCACCCCGCTAAAAGACTGGGTGGCCCCGTTCATGAGAGCGGCGCTCATGCGGATTTGCCCATCCGATTGCAAGACCGACCCCGTCCCGGCATTGTAGAGCGGATCATCCTCCAGCAACTGGCAGGCATGCATCACCGCCGCCTCGGCACTCTGCCCAGCCAACAGCAGCTCGTAGGTGCTCTCCACCACCTGCTGCAGGGATCCCCTCACTTTTTCCAGGCTGCTTTCCCCTTCCAGGGCGCTGCCGGCTCCGCCGTGGATGATCAGTTTGGGCTGAGGCATGATGAGATCGGTTACCTTGTGAGAACAGTGGAAGACTATATTTTGATTTTCGGGTACAACATCCACCCATGCATCTGCTCCATCCCAGGGATCCCAACGCAAAGGGAGAGGGAGCCTTAAGATAATCCTGTAGATTTGCTAAGCATAGATACTCAAGGGCGATTCTGGTAAAGGGCTGTCGGATTGCAGCCGGCAGGGATCCCCCTGATGGTATGGCACAAGCGAGGTTACATCCATGGCGCTGCCCAGCTTGCACGAGTTTCCTTGGCTGACCACGGTCATCGCTTACCCTGTGTTGGCCGCCCTATTTATTCCCCTGATCCCAGCACCGGCTGGGGATCCCAGTACCCGCGCCTACGCACAAAAGTTGGCCGAGCGGATCCGCTGGTTTGCTTTGTTCATTGCGGTCACGGATCTGCTGATTCTGCTGGCCGGCTTCTATGTCGGCTACGATCCCGGCCAGACAGGTTTGCAACTGCTGGAGCGCTACACCTGGGTACCCCAAGTGGGCTTGAGTTGGTCGGTGGGGGCTGATGGCCTCTCCATGCCCCTGATCCTGCTCACGGCGTTTATCACTACCCTAGCCATCTTGGCCGCTTGGCCGGTCACCCTCAAACCTCGCCTCTTCTACTTTTTGATGCTGGCCATGTACGGCGGGCAGATCGGGGTGTTTGCCGTGCAGGATATGTTGCTGTTTTTCCTGATGTGGGAATTGGAGCTGATCCCGGTGTACTTGCTCCTCTCCATTTGGGGGGGATACAACCGCCTGTATGCGGCCACCAAGTTCATCCTCTACACGGCTCTCAGCTCCCTGTTTATCCTGGTGGCAGGTCTGGCTATGGCCTTCTACGGGGATCCCATCAGCTTTGACATGACGGATCTGGCCCACAAGACCTATCCACTCACCTTCCAACTGCTGATGTATGGGGCCTTCCTCATTGCCTATGGGGTGAAGCTGCCCATTTTCCCCTTGCACACTTGGCTGCCCGATGCCCACGGCGAGGCCACTGCGCCGGTGCACATGTTGCTGGCCGGGATCCTGCTCAAGATGGGGGGCTATGCCCTGATGCGCATGAATGCGGGCATGCTGCCGGATGCTCATCTTTACTTTGCGCCAGTGCTGATCGTGCTGGGGGTGGTGAACATCATCTTTGCCGCCCTCACCTCTTTTGCCCAGCGCAACCTCAAACGCAAGATCGCCTACTCTTCCATCAGCCACATGGGCTTCGTCCTCATCGGTATCGGATCCCTGACGGAAATCGGCATGAGCGGCGCCATGCTGCAGATGATCTCCCACGGGCTGATCGGGGCCAGCCTGTTCTTTTTGGTGGGGGCCACCTACGACCGCACCCATACGCTGGAGCTGGAGGAAATGGGCGGCGTTGGCCTGAAGATGCCCAAGATCTTCTCCATGTTCACCGCCTGCTCGCTGGCCTCTCTGGCTCTGCCGGGGATGAGCGGCTTTGTGGCCGAGCTGATGGTGTTCATCGGCATGGCCACCACCGATGCCTACTCTCTCCCCTTCCGGCTGGTGGTGGTCTTTCTGGCGGCGGTTGGGGTGATCCTGACCCCTATCTACCTGCTGTCGATGTTGCGGCAGATTTTCTTTGGCCCGGAGAACAAAGAGCTGACCGAACACGAGGAACTGGTGGATGCCGAGCCGCGGGAGGTGTTCATCATCGCCTGCCTGTTGATCCCCATCATCGGCATTGGGCTCTACCCCAAGCTGGTCACTAGCCTCTACGACCAATCCACCAATGCCCTGGTGGCGCTGCTGCGGCAAGAACTCTCCTCTATTGGAGCGACGGTTGCCCAAGCTCCTGCCCTCTACAGCGCCGACTGAAATGGAGGCGAGGGAGGCTGGGGCAGCTTGTCAGCAAGGCGTGCCACTGGTCCAGCCGGTCTCGGCTTTTTTCTCACTGGGCACCGGAAGGGCAGGCGAGTGCCCCGCCTGTGATCTCCGCTGTGCTTGCCGCTCTCGTCAGCTCGAACCCGCATCCAACCAAACAACGTTTCGACCGTCAGTTGGATCCCTTGGGCAAACGCGGGAACGGGGATCAGCTCTTGCGGATCCTCATGCACGGTTGGCTGCTGTCCGGCAGGGTAGGCGAAAACGAGCCTTTCTTCGGGAGCTACGATCCACCCCATCTGGCAGCCGTGGGCCAAGCCGATCAAAATTTTCTTGACCAGCTTCATTTGATTTTGATCGGGAGAGAGAATCTCGATCATCCAATCTGGGCAAAAGGGAATGAGATTTTGAATGGTGCCATCTTCATCCACAGGGATCCGATCCCAGGCGATCACAGAAATATCGGGCACAATCGCATAGCCGGCAAAAGTGCAGCGCAACTCTGGAAATGCCCACCCGAGGCGTTTGGGTTTGAGGTTTGCGTTGATAAAAGAAGTTAGCTCCCCCTGGAGTAGGCTGTGCTTTCCCTGTGGCATGGGCTTCTGGATGATCTCTCCCTCGATGAATTCACTGGCGGGTTGAGCTTCTGGCTGCTGCAGAAACTCTTCCAGGGTTAGGGGCTTGGCAGACAGACGAACCATGATTTCCTCCTCTCAAGTTGGTCTCTGACACAAAAAGGATTGAGGTTCAATCAGAACAGGTCCCTGTCGGGCTGTCGCCAAGCGGCTTGGCGGTCATAAGGGCTTTTGCCAGAAAATAACCCCATCAGCGGCCCCAAGATGGCCCCAAACACAAAGCCGCCCGCGTGGGCCCAGTAGGCGATCCCTCCCCCCTGCATGCCGATGTTGGTGGGCGTCTGCAGGCTGGCGATGCCGTAAAACGCCTGCTGTACAAACCAAAAACCCAAAAACACCCAGGCGGGAACGTAGACGGTTGTGATAAAAATGCCCAGGGGTACCAAAGTCAGGATCTCAGCTCGCGGGAAACGCAAGATATAAGCTCCCAACACCCCGGCAATGGCCCCACTTGCCCCCAGCGAAGGAATGGTGGATTCCATATCGAAAAACCACTGGGTTAGGGCGGCCAAGGCTCCACAAGTCAGGTAAAAAATGAGGTAGCGCACATGCCCCAAGCGATCCTCAACATTGTTGCCGAAAACCCACAAAAAGAGCATGTTGCCGCCAAGATGCAAAAAGCCCCCGTGCAAAAATTGCGAGGTAAATAGCGTTACCCATTCGGGGCGCAGCGAAGAGGTGGCCTCCCCCCGAAAGCTGGCCGTCAGTTCCGCTGGCACCACTGCCCACTCTCGGAAGAAAGCCGCCAGCTCTTGCGGTGATAGGGTAAGCTCATACACAAAAACCAGGATGTTGATAAGCACCAAAGCATAGGTAACGTAGGCAGTGCGGGTGGTTGGGTTGCGATCTTGCAGGGGTACCACAGTCGGGATCCGGTTAACATCACCCTCTAGCCTACCCTGCTGCGCCTTCTCAGGCCCAACTTGGGGCTACACTAGGGTAGTTTGTCGGTGGGATCCCTAAACTGCAAAGGGGTTTTGGCCGTCCCCCCGCAGCCGACGCTGGATTTGGAGGAGTGGATCGATGTTTGAGGTCGAGAGCCGAACTGCCCCGCTCAAGTTCTTGATTGTCGAGGATCATCCCGAGGTCGCCCAAAACAATTGCGAATGGCTGCAACGGCTTGCAGCCGATGCTCAGTGCATCACAGTCTCCAACCCGATGGACGCCATCCTGCGCCTGCAGCGGGAACAGCCGGACTTGGTAGTAGCCGACTTGCTCTACGGCCAAACCAGCGGCGAACAGTCTGCCGAGCCGGGCCTAGAGTTCTTGCGCCATATTTTCGAGAACTACCCCACCCTGAACGTGATGGTTTATTCCAGCGAGCCGCTGCTGCTAACTCCCCTGG
>AFSR01006636.1_pt1 | contig 21304 bp, 23 predicted proteins | sample 296848 | NCBI WGS metagenome assembly AFSR01 (sample SAMN02954305, study PRJNA68063) | hot springs metagenome | biome: terrestrial; feature: Mushroom and Octopus hot springs; material: microbial mat core samples; isolation source: Yellowstone National Park Mushroom and Octopus hot springs ...
TGGCTCTTGTAGCGCCTCGTTCGGGTTCGCCACAGGCGTGTTGTTGTAGGGAATGGACGGGTTGCCGTCCAAGCGGAAGGGCACACTGGGCGGCACAGGAACTTGCATGCCTGGCGCACTCTGCGTAATCGTGCGGTTCACAAAGTCGCGCAGCTCCGCAAACGGGTCGTCGGTCATCATCTCGGTCTTGATGATGCGCACGATGTCCGACGCGCGGCTATAGCGCAACGGGATGCGCTCGGTCACTACCAGCGGCTTTTGTACCTCTGCTGGGGGTGTGATTGTCGCTGGCGCGGGCGTCTCGGTGGGCTTCGCACGCGCTGGACCAATCACATACACGCCGTTCGCTTCCTTCCGATAAGTCGCGCCTGCCGATTGACAGATATAGCCAAGCACCTGCTCAAACGGCTTCTGGTCAATCTTGATAAAGCTGATGCGCTTATAGGGTTCTTCGGTCGGCTCGAAAACAACTTCCGCCTTGACCTGCTGCGCAATCGCCTTGACCGCCGTGATGAGATCGGCGTCCATCAGATGGATCGACACGAGATAGTCGTCGTTTGCCCATGCCGACAAGTTGACACAACCTGTCAGCAGGGACGCCACAAGTACGCTCCAGATTCCTTTTCTCATTCGCAAGATCCTCCTCCGTGATACCTAAAGTGGGGCTGACGCGGTCAGCCCCTCCAACCGAAGGCGTTGGGCGGCATTAGCGTCCGAAGCCGCCGCCAAAACCGCCGCCGCCAAAACCGCCGCCTCCGAAGCCGCCGCCGCCAAAACCGCCACCGCGGAAGCCGCCACCACCGAAACCGCCGAAGCCGCTACCAAAGCCACCGAAGCCACCGCCCAAGCCGCCAAAGCCGCCGCCCAGACCGCCAAAGCCGCCAAAGCCACCAAAGCCACCGCCCAAGCCGCCAAAGCCGCCAAAGCCGCCGCCCAGACCGCCAAAACCGCCAAAGCCGCCGAAACCACCAAAGCCGCCGCCACTTTGCAGCTCATACTGCGCATAGCCAATCAGCGAGCCTCCAAGCAGCGCGGCAATCAGCGTCGGGCTGGCATAGTTCAGCTGCATCTTCTCCGGCAAGTTCAGACGAACGCCTTCCTCAGGTGTCGTGGTGTCCACATTCGGCGTGAGCGGCGCCTCTTCAGGCTGGCGCACCGTGACGAAGTAGACCCCGTTCTCCACGCGATAGGTCAGGTTCAGCGGGCGCAGGATGTTGTCCAGCGCGACGGTGAACGGCACATCCGTCAGCGAGACGGTCACTGTGCCTTGCACATTCGGGTCGAGCGTGTAGCTGACGCCAACGCTGTCGAACAACTGCTTCAGGACGAAGCGCACATCGGCTTGGTCGTACTTGACCGTGACGCGGCGCTGCGTAGGGTCGCCGCCCTGTTGCTGTGCCAGCAGCGGGGACGACTGCGCCGCTACCAAAACCGCAATCGCTGCCAGTACCAGTCTGGTTTTCATCGTTCTACCTCCATGCAAATTACGCTTCTGCAGGTGTTCCGTTTCTAAATGTCGGGCGCGCGTCCGCCGCGTCCACCGCCCCCTGGCGCGCCTAATCCGCCTGCGCCGGGTGCGCCTGGAGGCGCGCCTGGTCCGCCGCGCGGACCGCCAAAGCCCGCGCCGCCTCCACCACCGCCGCCGACATTGCCCGGCGGCTCGTAGGGTACGCGCACCTCACGCGGGTTGCCTTTCGAACGGCGCAGGATCAAGCCTGTTTCGGTAATCGCCGCCACGCGGAACTCGCCGACCATATCGCCGGGATAGACGATGCGCGGCAACTCGCCCTCCTGCTCCAGTATGGCGGAGACCGTTGCCCCGATGATGATACCCGCTACGCGCCGACGCGGCTGCGGCTCGAACGGCTCGGGCAACTCCACCTTCGGCGGTTTGGGCGGGCTTGCCAGCACGAAGTAGCGCGCGGGGTCAAATGCGTCCGCTTGCATCGCCTCCACCTCTTCGGGTAGGGGCGCGAACGGGTCGCGGCGCGGGGTGAACGGCGGGCGCGCTGCAGAGGGTTGCGGCGCTGTCGCCGTCATCGTCGGAGGGGGCGGTGTGAATCCGCCGCCCGGAGACGGAGGCGCAAGCGCGCTGCCATCGCGGTCGAAATCGGGCGGCGTGGGCGGCGGTTGCGACGCAGTGTTGTCGCCGCTGCCACCCGTGAACACGAACAGCAGCGCGATGGCAATCACCACCAGCACAATCACCGCGACTGCTAACGCGATTTGCGTTTCCTTCTTCATACTGGCTCACCTCTGAATTCGCGCTTCATGGGACTATTCCTGCAGGGTTACGGACCCGACGCGCCAAAACCCTGCGGTCCGCCGAACCCGCCGCCAAAGCCGCCGCCGAAACCACCCGGCGCACCGCCCGCGCCCGCCTGCGGCGAGGACGGCACATTCGGACCCGGTCGGTCGCCGTTACGCGGGTAGACGAACGCCACAAGCGTGTAGCTGCCAATCAGATTCGGGCTCATCCCCGAAATCGTTAGCCCGTCGACCAGCACCACCAAGTTCGGCACATCGTTCCATTTTCGGACATGGTTGAGCAATCCTTCAAAGGACGACGCGCGCACTTGTACCGGGCCCAACGGAAAGACCAGCGCAAGCGTGGGGATCGCGTTCGGGTCGTTCGGGGGCGGCGGCATCGCAACCGTGTAGAGTCGCTGCACACCCGTTTTCGCGGGCCAAGCCTCCAGTTTTTTAGCGATCTCGCGCGTCATATCAGGATACTGCATCCACGCCTTGAGGCGGTCGGAAAGGTCGATGGTGTTGACGGGCATCTTGGTGCGGTCGATGGCTGCCAAGTCGCGGTTCGCTTGCTCCACGCGCTGTTGTGCCTGCTGCACGAGCTGCCGAGCGCGCGGTATCTGCGCGACTTTCTGCTCCAGTTGGGCGATGTTGTCCTCGTGATACTTGATGTTCTGCAGGGTCGGGCGGATGCCGAGCAGATAGATTGCGGCAGCCACCACGATGGTCGCCACCAGCCCGATTGAAACCTTCGCGAACATGCTCAGACCTTTCATCGGCTCCTCCTATATTCCAGGGCCTCGCCCGCCAATCCCGATGGGCGGCGCGCCCGCGCCGAATCCGCCCAGCGTGGGCAAGCCACCGCCCCCGCCGATACTCAGACCAGGCACGCTGGCAGGCGGCGCAGGGGGCGCAATCGGCTCTTTGAGGTACGCCACCACTTGGAACGGCATCAAGTTTGCAGGCGAGCTGCCCACTTGAGTCCCGCCGCCGCCTGCAAACCCGCCACCAAATCCGCCACCGGGCGTGCCCAGCGAAGGCGGAGGTGGAGGGGGGGCGCCACCGCCAACGCCTGTCAAACCGCCCACCATCGGCCCTGCAGGCGCGCCGCCGCCAAAGCCGCCAAACCCAGGCGCCGTCATCCCCGCTTGACCGCCCCCCGAGGGATAGCCAGGCAACGCCGCCGAAGTGAGGCTCACCGCCGTAAACAGCGGGCAGTTATACATCGTCTGCAAAAACAGCCCCAGCTCGCGAATCCCCTTCGTGAAGCCCGACAGCTGGAGCTGGTTGCCCTGCGCCACTTGCATCCCCGCATAGCGCACGCGCGGCGAGGTGTAGCGGCTCACCTCGCTGTAGAGTTCGGGATACTTGAGGTTGTGCTGCTGCACGCGCTTGACCCACTCCGCTTTGCCCAGCGCAATCGCCGCCGAGTCGATGAGCGCGTTCGCCTGATTGTAGAGGCTGTCCACTTGCTGCGCTTGCGCCTCTAACTCGCTCTTGCGCGCCTGCAGCTCGCGCAGTGTGCCTTGCGCGCTCACCATCCAGAACGCCATCAGCGCGTTGACCACAATAAACAGCACCACAAGCAGCGCGATAATCTGCTTGTTGACCTTCCGTTGGCGTACATAATCGGGTACAAGGTTCAGTTTCATCCGTGACCGCCTCCGTCAAAAGCTCGCGTGCAAGCCCATCCCGACCGCCACCGCCATCAGGTGCGCGTTGGCAGCGACATATTCAGGACCGTGCCGCTTCACCTGCAACTGGACGCCTTTGAAGGGATTCCCCACGATTGCAGGGATTCCTACCGCTTGGGCGATGAATTGATCCAGATTCGGCATAATCGCCCCGCCGCCGCACAGCACTATCGTTTGCACATCCGCGTCGGGGTTGCGGCTGCGGAAGTATTCGATAGAGCGGCGAATCTCGCTGACCAGTTCCTCCAGCAGCGGGTAAATTGCCAGAAACACCTCCGTCTTGCGCGGGTCGGTCGGCGATTGCACAGGCAGCGCAGGTTCAGGCTCTGCGGCAGGGGGTTCCGCAGGCTCAGGTTCACTGGGCGTTGCAAACGGCGAGGGCGGGATGTCGGGTTCAGGCGCAGTGAACGAGCCTGGCGTCATAAACGGCGACGGCTCGGGCGCAATCGTCGGCTCGCTTGGGAACCCAGGCGTGTAAAACCCGCCTGTGGGCATGCCCGGCACCCCGAACGGCGAGGTTGCTTGGGGAATCTGATCCATCAGCACTTCCGCCAGTTGCGCCTTGAGCTGCTCGGCTTCTGTCTCCGAAATCATCAGCCGCTCAGCGATGGCGCGGGTGAGCATGTTGCCGCCTGTGGGCAAAATGCGCGGGAAGCTCAGGTAGCCCTGATTGTAGATGTCGATGGAGGTCGCTTCCGCGCCGAGATTGACCACCGCCACATTCTGGTTTTGCAGGTCGGGTTGCGTGAGGAGCAGGCTGCGCGCCAGCGCCAGCGGCTCGACATCAATCGCATATGGCTCCAGCCCCAACTTATCGGCGATGTCGACCAGCCCGTCGACGGCGTCCTGCTGCGCAACCGCCAGCACAACCTCCATGTTGTCGGCGTTCGGGTCGGCACCGGGGCGACGCACCACCTCATACGCCGACTGTACGCGCGTGTCGGCGAACGGAATGTTGCGCCCAATCTCCCAATCCATATGCTGCTTGAGTTCGACAGCGTTCATCTTGGGCACTTCGAGGATGCGCACCACTACCGAGTTTTGCCCTGCGAGCGCGAACGCGGCTTGCTTGGTGCTGATGCCTGTCTCGGCGAGCAGTTTCTTCAAAGTCGCCGCGACCGCCGCCTTGTCTACAACGCCTGTGCTATCGACCGCGCCTTCAGGGGTTGGCGCGATGCCGATGTTCGTCACCACAGGCGGACGCCCTGCACGCACCTCCGCCACTTTGATGAAGCGGCTCCCTAAGTCGATTCCCACGACGATGCCTGGTTGTTTCGCCATGCCGTTCTCCTGATGCTACCGATTCGGCGGCAGGGTTATGGTTCCTGCCGCCCATCCGCAACCGTCGGTATTGTACCCGATAACTTCAACGGCGACTGCCAATCTCCTGCTGGGTGAGACGGCAATCGCCGCGAAATGTCTCGGATTCGGCAGGCTCAGCGGGTGATGACCTCGTAGGTGCGGAAATCGGAGCGCATCGGCGGCTCTTCGCCGCGCGCTTTGGCGGCGCGAATGTCTTCAAAGCCGCGTTTGTGCCCCTCCAGAAACTCTGGCGACTGCAGCCACGCGCGGAAATGCGCCTCGCTGTCCCAGTGGCTCATCACCAAGTAAGCATCACCGTCTTGCTGCGGGCGCAGCACATACATCCCGCGAAAGCCTGGCAAACGGTCTATCGCCCGCGCCCGCGTCTTAAACAGGTACTCGAACCGCTCGCGATACTCGGGCTTGCAGGTGATGTAGTTAATCGCCACGAACCCCTCCGATTCGGGGGTCTCCACGACCGCCTGCTGCGTATGCTCCTCCATAAAAACCATCGTCGCCTCCATTTCTCTATAGAATATACCCTTAGCCACGCTAAGAAATCAAGTCCCCCGATGCACACATTCAGCAATTTGCTCCAACCCATTAACCGATCGGGGCGATTCGCGTAGCACCCAGTCGGGGTTCAGTTCGTAGACGCGGCGATTTCTGACGGCGGGCGTGCGCTGCCAGCGCGCGTGGTTGACAACAGCGTCCGCCTTCGGACCTGCCAGCAGGATGACTTCGGGCGCGCCGCCAAGCGCGGTTTCGAGGCTCACGGCTTTGAAGCCGCTGAACGCGGACGCCAGCGCGTTGCGTGCGCCTGCGAGGGTCATCATCTCGTCGGCGAAGGTGTCGCGCCCCGCTGCCCAAAGCGGCTCGACGCTAATCACAAACAGCGCGCTGGGGCGACGCTTGGGCATCTGACGACGCACACGCGCCACCCGCGCCTGCATCGAGCGCGTGAGTTGGCTCGCCTCGCGCTGCGTGCCCGTCGCTTCGCCTATCGCGCGAATAAAGGCGTACAGCTTCTCGAAGCGGTTCGGGTTCGCATGCAGCACGCGCAGCCCCAAGCGCTTCAACACAGGAATGACCCGCGCGTTTAGCACTTCATGCGCGACCACCAAGTCGGGCTTGAGGGCGACCACCCTTTCGGGGCTGATTTGGTAGTCGCCGACTTTGGGCTTACGCCGCGCCGCTGGGGGGTAGTCGCAAATCTCCGTCACGCCCACAATGCGCGGCTCCAGCCCCAACGCGAACAGAATCTCGGTAATTGACGGCGCTAACGAGACGATGCGCTGCGCGCTCATGGCTATCGGTTCAGCACCTGTTCCACAGCCTGCGCCTGCAGTTTGAAAATCTGCTCCAGCCCGCCCTGCGCGAGGTCAAGCAGGCGGTTCAGTCGCTCGCGCGAGAAGGGCGCGCTTTCCGCCGTGCCCTGCACTTCCACGAACCGCCCGCGATCGGTCATCACGATATTCATATCGACGGCAGCCTGCACATCCTCTTCGTAGCATAGGTCGAGCAGTTCCTCATTGCGCACGACGCCGACGCTAATGGCGGCGACGCGCTCTTGGAACGGCAGGCGCGTGAGGTAGCCCTGATCCATCATCCAGCGGCAGGCGTGTGCGAGGGCGACGAACGCGCCTGTGATCGCCGCCGTGCGCGTGCCGCCGTCCGCCTGTAGCACATCGCAGTCCAGCGTAATCGTGCGCTCGCCCAGTTGTGTCAGGTCTACCACCGCCCGCAGCGCGCGCCCGATCAGCCGCTGAATCTCCATCGTGCGTCCAGTTGGGGTTCCGCGGGCGACCTCGCGTGGGCTGCGCTGTTTGCCCGCGCGCGGCAGCATGCTATACTCGGCGGTAATCCAGCCGCTGCCCGTGCCCTTGAGAAACGGCGCGGTCTTGTCCTCCACCGTTGCGGTAATCAGAACGCGCGTGTTGCCCATCGTAATCAGGCATGACCCCTCCGCGTAGGGGTGGAAGCCTGGCTCGAACTGAATCGGGCGCAACTCGTTCGCCGCTCTGCCGTCCACTCGTCGCATAACGGGGATAGGATACCTAAAACTGCGCACTCGCCTGCAGATACCAGCCTGCTCGGGTGGTGGGCGCGCCTGTGTCGCGCAGGTGGCTGGCGCGGTACTGCAGGCTAACTACGCCACGCTCGGAGACCTGATAGCCGACCGTGATGCCCAGCACATACCCGCGCACGCCTGGGCGGTACTCGTGGAAGCGGCGCAGGCTCGTGTAGTCCACGGCGTAGAGCCAGCGACCGCTTCGTGTTCCGCGCGCGCGTACAGCCCGATGCGGTTCGCGCCAATCGGATGACCCATCGGCAGGTCTTTGTAGTAGTAAGCGTAGCGGCGTGGGTGGTTGGAGTTGTCGTAGACGCCCCCTGTGCGCGTGCCATCGGAACGCACAAGTTCGAGAACAACTCGCGTGTTCGGTGCAGGGTGCAGTCGCGCGCCGATGAGCGTGGCGACCTTGCGCGGCGTAATCGACGAGCCGCCCAGCGCCGTGGGCGCGCGCAGGTCGTCCATCAGCCAGAACAGGTAGACGCGACTCTGCGCGTCTGGCTTGTAGACCACACCCACCTCCGCTAAGTAGTTGAACCAGCCTGACTGACGCCGCGAATTGCTATACCACTTCTGATAGAGGTAGTAAGGAATAATTTGGCTCACTGCGCCTTCGGGCAGCGCGAGCGCCTTGAACGCTTCCGCCAGCGCGAGCGTCCACTGCGCCCCGAAGTCGCGCTCCAGCCGCCGCGCGCCCCACCAAGTCGCCGCGCCGTCCTGCTCGAACTGGCTCAGGAACTGCTCGAACCGCCACTCGCCCAGCAGCGGGATGCGCACGGGGAACTGAACCGCGCCGTGCAACACGGGGGGCATCTCGTCGTTGACCAGCATGCTGCCGCTGTAGCCGCCCAGCCAGCGCAGCGTGCTGTAGCCGACCTGCCAGCGTACCGACCCCGCCTGCTGCGTCAGCGTCGCGTAGGGAAGGGCGTCGAACGCGCTGGGGTTCTCGCCTGCGCGACGGCGCGCATCGCTCCAGACCACCTCCAGCAGGGTCTGCGCATCAATCGCCCACGCGCCCACGATGCGGTAGGTCGCCTCCGCAGTGCGCCAATCGCTTCGGTTGGGAAACGCAAACGCTTGCAGCTCCACCATAAGCAGGGTTGCGCCTGCAGGCAGCGACGGCGCGTCGCCCAGTTTCCAGCGGGCAACTTGCGCAGGCGCCTGCGCGTCGCTGGGCAGCGCGCGCAGGAACTCGTCCGCGCTGCGGGGCATGCGCAGCAGCGTCGCAGGCGACGGGCGTTCCCGCGCCAGGTAGTCGTACAGCGGGTCGTCGCGCGACGGGAGGTGTTGCGCCACGCCCGCCGCAATCAACACAAGCCCCGCAAGCGCGCCCCAGCGCCTCAACTCTGAACTGCCCTCCGCTCCCCAGCAGGATAAGCTGCCAACTTGCCTGTGGCTAACTCCAGCAGCATGGTGCGCGCGGCGTCCGCCTGCTCTTTCTCGCACAGGTTCAGCAGCGTCTCCAGTTGCGCCTGCAGCCAGTCCCAGTCGGGCACAGTGTGCATTCGCACGCGCTTGATCTTCGGATTGGGGGTCGCCTCCAGCACCTCTTCGTCGTAGCAGAGTTGCTCATGCAGTTTCTCGCCAGGGCGCATCCCCACAATCACGATTTTGATATCGTGGTCGGGCACTAACCCGTAGAGTCGGATGAGGTCGTGCGCCATATCGAGGATGCGGATTGGCTCGCCCATATCCAAGATGTAGAGGTCGCCGCGGCTCTGGAATGAGCCTGCACGCAGGATGAGGTGAACCGCCTCGTTGATACTCATGAAGTAGCGTCGCATCTCGGGGTGGGTGATGCGCACGGGACCGCCCTGCTCGATTTGCGCTTGCAGGGTGGGCACGAGGCTGCCGCGACTGCCCAGCACATTGCCGAATCGCACGATAGCGAACTCGGTCTCGGATTGGCGGGCGAACGCGCTCACAATCATCTCCCCGACGCGCTTGGTCGCGCCCATGATGCTGACGGGATTGACCGCCTTGTCGGTAGAGACATAGACGAATTTACGCACGCCGTGCCGTGCGGCAGTCTCCACCATCACCCAAGTGCCCAGCACATTGTTCTTGATGGCTTCCACAGGGTTGGCTTCCATCAGGGGCACATGCTTATGCGCGGCAGCGTGGAACACGAGGGTGGGCTGCATTTTGCGGAACACGGCATCGATTCGCGCTGCGTCGCGCACATCGGCGATGACGCATTCGGGTTCGTATCCGAGCCGCGTGCGGAGTTCCTGCTCAATCTGGTAGATACTGTTCTCGCCCTTGCCCAGCAGCACGAGGCTGGCGGGACCCAACTCTGCGATTTGGCGTGCGAGCTCGCTGCCAATCGAGCCGCCCGCGCCTGTAATCAGCACGCGCTCGCCCGCCACATACTCTGCGATGGGGCGCAGGTCGAACTGCACAGGGGCGCGACGCAGCAGGTCTTCGATATTCACTTCGCGAATCTGCGCCAATCGGAATTTGCTCGCTTCGGTTGGCTGGAAGGGCGGCACGATGCGCACTCGCGCGTTGGTCGTGCGACAGATGTTGAAGATGCGCCGCACGACCTCGCCGTCCGCAGACGAGATGGCGATAATCACATCATGCACGCCGTACTCGGCAACAATTTGGGGAATGTCCTCGATTGTGCCCAGACAGGGATACCCGTGGATTTGCATCGTCTGCTTGTTGGGATCGTCATCCACGAAGCCGACTACGCGCAGTTCCGAACGAGGGTTGCGCTGGATCTCGCGCATCACGACCTCGCCCGTGTCGCCGCCGCCGACCACCAGCGCACGCCGCGACGGCGACTGGTTCCGCGTGTAAGCCAAGTACCAGTCGTACAAGCGACGCCCCACACGCGGCGCCGACAGCAGTGTGGTCGACAGGAAACCGAATATCACCCACTCCGCCAACGAGAACGGACGCCCGCTGTAATGGGCAAACGCCAGTAAGCCGATTAGGCAGCCCGTGCTGAGCGCCGCACTCGCCTTGAGCAAGCGAAACAGATCCGTAATTCCCGCATATCGGCTATGGACGCGATACAGCCCCTGACTAAAGAGCGCGCCTCACGCCCACCAACGACAACATCGGCGCAAGCCACGCCAGCAAGCGCGCGTCATGTTCTCTCCACTGAAAATCGGCAACCAACCCTATCGCGAACACCAGCGACGCCGAGATGAGCAGCACATCCGTGAGCACCGCCCGCCAAAACTCCGCCCAGCGCCGCGGAGGTATCTGACGCAATCGTCCTAATCTGCCTTTGTTCCGCAAGGCTTCCCTCCGTAGAAAACCGCTTGCAGCATGCCGCCAGCCCAAACAGGCACTGTAAAGTATACCTGTCTCCTCTCGCCGTCAAGCATCCCGTTTGGCAGACGAATCGGGTATAAATTCGTTAGCGTGGAGCGGTGCCCGAGTGGCTGAAGGGACACGACTGGAAATCGTGTAGGCTCCGAAAGGGGTCTCGTGGGTTCGAATCCCACCCGCTCCGCCATCCTTAACGCCCTCTTAACGCCCCAAGCAGGTATAGTTCTCTGGGAGGCGACCACTATGGGTGAACGGTATACACGCAGAGAGATTCTGCGCCTCGGATTGGCAGGCGCGACAGGGCTTGCTCTCGTGAAACTGACCCCCGCGCAAAGTAGTCCCCGCAGCGCAGGGCGCGTCAAAAACATCATCTTCATGGTTTCAGACGGCATGAGTGCGGGCGTGCCGTCGCTGGCGGACGAGTTCGGCAAACTCGTGCGCGGCAAAGGTTCGTTCTGGTATCAACTGCTCCAAAGTCCCGACGCGACGCTCGGCTTTTTCGATATGGCGTCGCTCAACTCGCTGGTGACCGACTCGGCGTCTGCCTCCAGCTCGTGGGGCAGCGGCAGCCGCATCTTCAACGGGCAAATCAATGTGCTGCCCGACGGCACGCGCCTGACCCCGATTGCCCAGATTGTCAAGCAGGCAGGCAAGAAGGTCGGGCTGGTGACCACCACGCGCATCACGCACGCGACGCCCGCAGGCTTCGCCGCCGTGCAGCCCCGCCGCGACGACGAAGACGACATCGCCCCACAGTACCTGAATGTGGTCGATGTGCTGATGGGCGGCGGATTGCGCCACTACGCCCCCAACCGCCGCAAAGACGGCACAGACCTCATCAAAACCTACCAAGACGCAGGCTACGCCTACTGGAACACGCGCGACCAAGTCATCAGCAACGCTCGCCCCGAAAAGGTGCTGGGGCTGTTCTACGACTCGCATGTGCCCTACACGGTAGACCATATCCACTCGGACGAACTCAAGCGCACGGTTCCCACACTCGCCGAGATGACGCGCAAGGCGCTGGAGATTCTGGGCGACGCGCCGAACGGCTTCCTGCTGCAGGTGGAGGGCGGACGCGTCGATCACGCCGCGCACGCCAACGACGCCGCAGGCATCATGTGGGATCAGCTCGCCTTCGACGACGCATCGAAGTCGCCTACGAGTTCGCCGCCAAGCGCAACGATACGCTGCTCATCATCACCAGCGACCACGGCAACTCGAACCCCGGTCTGAACGGTATGGGCGGCGAGTATGAGGCGTCTAACAAGGCGATGGCGATGCTCCAGCACGCGAAATGCTCGTTCGAAGAGTTGCCCAACAAGCTCCGCAACGCGGGCAGCGCGGACGAGGTGCGCGACATCCTGAAAGCGCAGCTGGGCATCGAGATCAACGGCGAAGAGGCGAACGCGCTCGCGGGCGCCATCAAAGGCAATCTACCGCCCATCTGGAACCGCCAGCACCGTAACCTGCAGGGGCTACTGGGACAGATCCTCAGCAACTACAACGGCTACGGCTGGACTGGTACTTCGCACACGGCGGACTACACCTGGATTACCGCGCTCGGCGCGGGGCGCGAGGAGTTCCACGGGCTGATGCGCAACACCGACGCCTTCTACAAGATGCTCAAGCTGTTCGGGCTGTCGCACAAGAACCCCAGCATGACGCCTGAAGAGGCGCGCAAGTATATGTCGCGCGCGCCGCGCATCCGCACGGAAGACTGGGCGTAGGCGTTAGCCCTCGCACGCCTCGCGCACGGCGTCCAGCGCGCGTTGCACGCCGACCGTCGGCACAACGCCGCAGCCAGGCGCGGGGCGTATGCGCCATTCGTCTCCCCTCGCGCACAACCTCAATCCAGAAGTGCTGCGTCAGGTCGTCCTCCACAACCACCACGCGCGTCATCGCAATCTGGCGGGCGGGGTCGTAGCGCGTCTCCTTGAACACCACATGCACGCCGTCGTCCACATCGGCGGGCTGGAACCGCGCAGGGTCAAACTGCTTCACACGGTAGGTCTCCATCGGCGCATCCTCCAAAAGCGGGATTGGGCAGTGCTGCGTTTTGGTCAGCGTCAGTTCGTAAAAGTGCGACTGCCCCTCCGCCAGCCACTTGCGTTCGTACTTCGTGCCCACCTGTGGGGGCACGGTGCGGGCATAGGCGGTAAACCCCGTGTCGGTCAGGTTGCCCAGCACCCACTGGAAATACTCGGCGTGGTCGGTCAGCAGGTAGCACTCGCCGCCCGCCTGCAGACGGCTGTTGATAAGTTGCAGATGCGTCTGGGTCAGCAGGCGGTGCTTATGGTGGTGCTTTTTGGGCCATGGGCACGGGAACAGCGTGTAGACGCGGGCAAGGCTCTGGGGTGCAATCGCTCGCCACAGAATCGGTCGCGCGTCGCCCAACAGTACGCGCACATTGGTCAGCCCCGCCGCGGCGATTCGGCGCAAGGCGCGCTGCACGCCTTCCCACTCCAGTTCGATGCCCACAAAGTCGCGTTCGGGGTGCTGCTGGGCGCGCGCCACGAGGTAGTCGCCGCTGCCAAAGCCAATCTCCAACTCCACAGGCGCGACGCGCCCAAACAGCCGCGCCCAACACAGCGGGCGCTCCACCTCGCGCCACAAAATCAGGGGCTTCAGGGAACGGTAGTACGCACGCACGGGCTAAATTAAACCCCGCTTGACCGCCAGCAGCGCGGCTTCCGTGCGCGAGTTGACCTGCAACTTGAACAAGATGCTGGAGATGTAGTTCTTGACGGTCTTTTCCGAGAGGAACAGCGCGTCGGCGATTTCGCGGTTGCGCTTGCCCTCCGCCATCAGGCGCAGGATTTCGGTCTCGCGCGCGGTCAGTTCGCAGATGAGGTCTGGTGCGTCTTCAGCGGCGGCGCGCAGCCGTTGGAACTCTTGAATCACGCGCGTGGCGACGGCAGGGTGCAGCAGCGACTCGCCGCGCGCCGCCGCGTGGATGCCTTCCACAATCTCCTCCGTGGGGCTGTCTTTGAGCAGGTAGCCGACCGCGCCCGCTTTGATCGCCTCGAACACATGCTGGTCGTCGCCGAAGACCGTCCAGATAACCACTTGCACATGGGGCACGGCGCGCTTGATACGGCGGGTCGCTTCGATGCCGTTCAGGCGCGGCATCTGGATGTCCATCAGCACCACCTGCGGCTCGAACTGCAGCGCGAGTTGCACGGCATGTTCGCCGTCGCCCGCGACGCCCACAAGGTCAAGGCTCGGCTCGTCGTGCGCCAGCTCTTCGAACGCCCGCTGCAGGCGCGGGTCATCTTCCGCCAGAAGGGTGCGTATCCGTTCCATAGGCTGTCCGTCGCCGTCTGATGGCTGTCAATCGACGATTGTTTGCAATCAATCGCCGACTGATGGCTATCAATCGACGATTGTTTGCAATCAATCGCCGTCTGATGGCTGTCAATCGACGATTGTTTGCAATCAATCGCCGACTGTTTGCCGTTGGTTGCTTATTCCGTCGTGCTGTACGCTCGCACGATGGATTCTGTGCGTTGCTGCACAGGCACGCGGGCAAGCACCGTTGTGCCTTGTCCGAGCGCGCTCGTAATCGTCAGTTCGCCCCCCAGCGCGCGAATCCTTTGGCGCATGTTGTTCAGCCCCATGCCTTCCAGCACAGCAGCTGGGTCGAAGCCGTCGCCGTCGTCGGCGACGCGCATTTCCAGCCAGCCGTCGCGCCAGTCGCACGCCACCCACAGGTTCTGGGGGCGTCCTGCGTGCTTCATCACATTGCTCAGCGCCTCCTGCATCACGCGCGTCAGCATCAGCGTCTGCAGTGGAGTCAGCGTGGGCATCGGGCCGGGACAGTCGCAGTGCAGTTGCGCGCCCAGCCGTTGCGCCACGCGCTCGGCGGTCTGGCGGATAAACACGCGCATATCGGTCGTTTCGGGCGCGCGCAGCTGCTGAATCGTCTGGCGCGTGTCGTCCAGCGCGACGCGCAGGATGTCGATCTGCTCTTGCAGAGCGCAGTCGGCGGCAGTGTCGGCGTGCGCTTTGAGACGCCGTCGAATCGACTCCAGCCCGCGAATCGCGCTCACAAGGTGATGCCCCAGCCCGTCGTGGAACTCGCGGGCGATGCGCTCGCGCTCCTGCGCCAAGTCGTACTGCTCGCGCAGCTCCGCCAATTCCATACGGTACTCCGCGTGGCTGCGGTAGACTTGGTGGATCAGCCAGCTGACCAGGCTCACGGCGGCGATGCGGAACCCGAAGTCGTTCCACTGGTCGGGCGCAAGCGGCGCGCTTGCCCAACCGTAGCCGACAGCGGTCAGCCCCAACGCAACCAGCAGCAATCGGGTGGGCATCACCGCCGCCTCAGAGGTCAGCAGCGCGAAGTAAAGCAGCCAGATTTGGCTGTCGAATCCGCCTGTGAAGCGCGTCGCCAGCGTAATCAGCACCAAGTCGAACAGCACCAGCGGCAGCGTGAGGCGGTACATCACGCGCGGGTCTTTCAAGCCGACCCAAGTGCGCGCCGTCGCCGAGACCAGCGCAAGGGCAATCAGCAGCCCCAGCTGCGCCCACGACAGCACGAACTTGCCCTGCAGCTTGCTGACTACGCCCCACAGCACCGCCGCGCTCACAATCACCCACACGGGCAGGTTCACCCGCGTGAACCGCCGATACTCGGGCAAAGTCGCCATATCTCCTCCTATCGGGAGGGAGTAAAGCCTGCCGCTTCAATCGCCTGTTGCAGTCGCGTTTCGTCAACACGCATCGGATCGAACACCACGCGCACCGTCTTCTGCAGCAAGTCCACTTCCACCTGCTGCACGCCGTCGATGTCGTCCAGTGCGCGGTGTATCGAGCGCACGCACCCCTCGCATTCAATATCGGGGGTGTGCCAAACAATCTCCTTCAGGTTCACAGCGCAATTATACCGCGCTGGCGTAGTAAGTGTTATAGGTTTCCCCGCTGGGCAGGCGCAGGGTGAGTTGGAAGTCGGGGCGAACCCCCAGCGCGACGCCGACGGGCTGGTCGGGCAGGTCTTGGACGCGGTAGGCGCGCCCTGCGGTATCGTCCCGCGCCTGCCAACGCGCGTATACCTGCGCGGGCGCGTCGCGCCACAGCGTCAGCAAGCCGCGCAGGTTGCCCGCAATCGCCGCAATCAGCGCGGCGCGCTCAGATTCCGAAACGCGCTCCCCGACCCCTCGTCCGCCAGCCTGCCCTACCGAAATCGCCGTCGCCGCCAGTTCAGGGGGGAACACGCCCTGCGCAAGGTTCACCCCGATACCGACGACGGCGACGCCCTCCACCACCTCCGCCAGCACGCCGCCCAGCTTGCGCCCGTGCAGCAGCAGGTCGTTCGGGTACTTCAGGCGCACGGGGGGCAGGTCGGGGTAGTGGGCTTCCAGCGCGTCGGCGGTCGCCAGCGCAGCGCACACGCCGAGCATGCCCACAGGCTCTGGCAGCGGCGCGTCCCACAGAATCAGCGAGACCAGCAGGCTCTGCCCAGGCGCGTCGAGCCACTGTGCGCCCTGCCTGCCGCGCCCTGCGGTCTGGTGGTCGGCGCACACGGCGTCGTAGCGGCGGTCGCCCTGCTCCACCAACTCCCGCGCCCGACGCTGCGTGGTGTCAATCGTCGCGTGCCACTCGATGCGCATCGCCGCCTACTGCACCTTCACGCCGACCGCCTCCAGCCACGCCTGCGCAATCAGCGTGTGCCCCGCCTCGGACGGATGCACGCCGTCGGGCGCCCAGAAATCGGGCGGGCGTTTGCGCGCCGCCGCGCTGAACCGCTGATCCAACGGCACAAGCGTCGCGTTGAACTCGCTCGCCAGCCGACGCACGACCTCAATTTTGGGGTTCAGGTCTTCGCGCCACGCCGCGCGGTCGGGCGGTGTGTGCAGCACGAACGGCTCCATCAGCAGAATCTGCGCCTTCGTGCGCTCGCGCGTGAGTTGCAGCAGCGCGCGGTAATCCCGCTCGAACGCCTCCACAGCCGTCGGGTCGTTCGAATCGTACCGCCGCCAAGTGTCGTTGATGCCAATCAGGATGGAGACCCAGTCGGGCTGCAGGTCGATGCAGTCGCTTTTCCAGCGGGCGAGTAGGTCGCGCACGCGGTTGCCGCTGATGCCCCGATTCACAAAGCGCAGGCGGCGTTCGGGGTAGAGGGCGTTCAGCCAGTTCGCCACGACGCGCGGGTAGCCCCAGCCCAAGTGGTTCGGGTCGGCGCGCTCGCGCCCGCCGTCCGTGATGCTGTCGCCCTGAAACAGCACGAGGCTATTCTCGGCAATCCGCAGGCTCATAACCGCCTAATACGCACAACGCTGCCCGACTCCTGCCCACAAGGTATACTTGAACTGATGTCGTTGCCTACGGCGCAGAGGACAACTCCCGAAGACGCGGCGGCGCACGCGCTCGCCCTGCAGCGCATGCGATTCACGCCTGAGATGTTCCACCAACTGGGGGAACTGGGACTGCTGGACGACGAGACGCGCTACGAACTGATTGAGGGAGACATCTACCCGATGACGCCCGAAGGACCTGAACACGCCGCGCTGGGCACTGCGCTCGCCTACCGCCTGCTGGAACGGCGCAGCACAGACTGGCATGTGCGCATCGAAAAGCCGCTGCGCTTGGGCGACAGCGAGGTCATCCCCGACCTTGCCGTCGTACCAGGTCGCCCCAGCGACTACCGCACACATCACCCCGAAACCGCGCTGCTGATTGTGGAGATTGCCCACAGTTCGCTGCCGCGCGACCGCCTGCTGAAACTGCCCCTGTACGCCCGCGCGGGCATTCCCGAATACTGGATTGTGAACCTCGCGGAGCGGCAGGTAGAGGTTCACCGCACGCCCGCAGGCGATTCGTACCAAAGCGTGCAGGTCTACACGGCGGAGGCAATGCTCGCGCCGCTGTTCGCGCCCGACTGGACGCTCTCGGTACACGACCTGCTCGACGGCGCATAGCCCACCCACAACGGAGGGAACCGATGGAGACCCGCACGGAAGCCTTGCTGACGGAGTTGCGCAACGCGCTGCAACAGCCTGACGGCGCGCTGAAAGACCTCTTGGAGGAGTACGCGCCCCAAGACTTGGCGGAGGCACTCACGCTAATCGACAGCCCCGCCGAGCAGGCGCACGCGCTGATGCAGATGGACGAAACCGTCGCCTCCGAGATCCTCGAATACTTGGAGCCGTCGCTGGTCGACGAGATTTTCGAGCATATCCCGCTGGAGAAAGCCGCGCGCCTGCTGCAACTGATTCCTGCCGACGACGCCGCGCAAATCATCGACGAACAGGCACAGTGCTGCGCCACTACGATGAGGAACTCCAGCAGATGTCCGCTTTGGCGTGGTTTATTCCGTTGCTGATTGGCACGGGCGGCAACGCAGGCGCGCAGACGACCACCACCATCACCCGCGCGCTTGCCTTGGGGGAGATTCGCCTGACGCAGGTGCTACGAGTCATGGGACGCGAGTTAATCACAGGCATCACCCTCGGACTCCTCATCGGCATCGTGGGCATTTTGAACGCCTTTATCTGGACACCTCAAAAGGATTTCACGACACGAGTCCAGCTCGCCCTGACCGTAGGGATAAGCCAGATGCTCATCATCACCCTGGCGACCACAGTCGGTGCTGCACTGCCCCTTTTGGCAAAGCGCCTCAATATCGACCCTGCGGTTATGTCCGCGCCATTCATCACCACACTGATAGACGCGGCAGGACTGCTGGTCTACTTTATAGTCGCGAAGATGATTTTGTTTAGTTAATGCCAATTGACCCACCAGTTCACAAGAAACTATCGTTGCCCCCTCCTTCCGCTTCGCGAGGGGAACCGCGCCCGTTGGGTTCCCCCTGCGGGCAGGGGGAACCTTAAGGAGGGGGTTTTCGAATGTCTGCACTGCTGTCTAACGACTCCTCGATGACTATCAGCACCGCACCTTCCTGCACGAGGTCGCCCTCCTGCGTGTTTAGGCGCGCCACGACGCCCGCGAACGGCGCACGCAACGCCTGCTCGGTCTTCATCGCCTCCAGCACCAGCAGTCGCTGCCCCGCCTCGACGCGCTCGCCCTGCTGCACGAAGACCTTGCTGACCAGCCCTGGCATCGGCGCAGTCAGTGCCCCCTCCGCGCTGGAGTGCGCAGGCGCATCCCCCGTGAACGCTTCCACCCGCTGGAACCGATAGACGCGCCCGCGATACTGGATCTCAAGCCCCTGCGCCGTGCGCGCGAACGCCAGCGCGACGCACCCCGTGTCGGTATGCAGCACAACACGGTCGCCGACAACCTCCGCGCGCGCTACTGTGCGCTCTGTCCCGTCGGGCAGCACAACGCGCCAGCCCTTGCCGTCGGGCTGTGCGGTCAACGCAAGCGTCGCATCGCGATACCGAAACTCCGCCTTATACATCGCCGTACCCTGCTAAATAGCCGAACGCCCGCCGATACTCTTCTGCCGTGCCGAAGTCCAGTCCGCTGTGCGTCGACTCTATCATGTAGGCAGGCATTTGCTCCAGCAGGCGTTGCTGCGCATAGGTCAGCGTCCATTCGCCGCCGTTGGGGCTGTAGTGCGCTGCGATCTGCGCCAGCGTCTCCCACAGCGCAGGCGGGAAGGCGTACACGCCGTTGTGCGCGAAGAACTCGTCCGCGCCCAGCCCCTCTGTGCGCAGATGCTGCTGCGCATACGCCTGCGTCGGCTTCTCGTGGAGCTGCAGCAGGCGGTACACGCGGGGCGTCTCGGTCGGCGCGCCCTGCAAAATCCCGTACTGCTCGACCTTATCTGCAGGAACCCGATGCACCCCGTACACGGGCGCGTGAACCTGATCGTAGAGGCGCGCCGCCTCCGTAATCGCCGTCGGACTCTCCAGCGGCAGCAGGATATGGTCGCCCAGTAGCACCAGCACGGCATCCCCACAGGCGAACGCACGCGCACACCAAACCGCGTGCCCCAGTCCCCATAACCACGGCTGCTCGACAAACTCGATATGCGCCCGCAGCTGCTGCAACGACTCGTAGGTCTCTTGAAGCGCAGGGCGTTTTGCGCGGGCGGGCGCGTACTGTTCGCCGCCGCCCTCCAAAAACGCCTCGTACACAGGGCGATTCTCAGGCGAGACCACGACCCCAATCTGCTCGACGCCCGATTCAAGGAGCGACTCGGCAATTAGTTGCAGACCCGTCGCGAGCCTGCCGTCAGGCAACACGAACGGCATCAACCCCTTTGGCAACACCACACTGATTGGGTACAGGCGCGTGCCCAACCCAGCCATCGGCACGATGGCTTTGCGTATCATCCCACAAATCGTTCAGGGGAGAGGCATGACGCCCCTCCCCCGTCGCGTGCGTGTCGCGTCTTACTTGTTGTGTCCCGAGCAGCAGGACGCCTTCTCCGGGGTGGATACTGCCGCCGTAGGAGTCGTGCTGCCGCCCTTCGCGCCGACAATCAACGCTGCAGCGCCTGCGCCCAGCAGGGCTGCCAGTGCCAGAATCAGACCGATCTTATTCATAGTGGCCTCCAGCGGTATTATACCCCATTAGCGCGTTTTGCAACCCGTTGGGTATAATCATCGTCAGCCTTGATGAGGGGTTGAGAGCCGATGGCGAAAACGAAACTATCGATACGAGAACTGGCAGAGGAAATAGGCGTTTCTACCAGCCGCCTGAAGGAGATTTTGGCGGAGCTGGGCGTCGACGAGCGCGAGTGGAAGCAGGGTCTGGACGAGGAGACCGCGCAGCTGGTCAAAGAGATGGCTCGGGAACTCGTCGGCGACCTGAAGACGCTGGTGCTGCCGCGCGAGTTGACCGTGCGCGACCTCGCCGAGGCGATGGAACGCGCCCCCACCGAAATCCAGAAGCACATCATGGTCAAGCACGGCAAGCTGGTGACCCCCGTGCAGAAGTTAGACCCTGAGCTTGCCGAGAAGGTCGCCGCCGACTTCGGGCTGACCGTGCAGTGGGAGACGCCCAAGCCCGCCGAAAAACCCGCCGCTCAACCCCCCGCTCAAGCCGCTGTGGTCGGCGCACAGCCCCGACCGCCCGTGGTCACCATCATGGGGCATGTGGACCACGGCAAGACAAGCCTGCTGGACTACATCCGCAAGACGCGCGTCGCCGAGCGCGAGTTCGGCGGCATCACGCAGCACATCGGCGCGTACCAAGCCGAAGTGAACGGCAAACTCATCACCTTTTTGGATACGCCTGGGCACGAGGCGTTCACCGCCATGCGCGCCCGCGGCGCACAGGTCACCGACATCGTGGTGCTGGTCGTCGCCGCCGATGACGGCATTATGCCCCAAACCGTAGAAGCCATCAACCACGCCAAAAACGCGAAAGTGCCCATCATCGTCGCCATCAACAAAATCGACAAGCCCGAAGCGAACCCCGACCGCGTGCTGCAGCAACTCACCCAGTACGAACTCGTGCCCGAAGCGTGGGGCGGCGACACCATCTGCGTGCCCGTCTCCGCACTCACGGGCGAGGGCGTGGACACCCTGCTGGAGATGATTCTGCTCGTGGCGGAACTGGCGGAGCTGAAAGCCGACCCGAAAGCCGAGTTTCAGGGCACAGTCATCGAGGCGAAACTCGACAAGGGGCGCGGTCCCGTGGCGACCATCTTGGTGCAACAGGGCACGCTCAAGCGCGGCGACATCTTGGTCGTGGGCAAAACTTGGGGAAAAATCCGCGCGATGTTCGACTACACGGGCAAGCAGATCGACAGCGCAACGCCTGCAACCCCCGTTGAGGTGATGGGCTT
>AFSR01007232.1_pt1 | contig 21238 bp, 25 predicted proteins | sample 296848 | NCBI WGS metagenome assembly AFSR01 (sample SAMN02954305, study PRJNA68063) | hot springs metagenome | biome: terrestrial; feature: Mushroom and Octopus hot springs; material: microbial mat core samples; isolation source: Yellowstone National Park Mushroom and Octopus hot springs ...
CGTTGCACCCGAACCACACTGCTGGTAGACCCCGAGGCGATGCGTCGCGCCCGCCAACAGCGCAAAAAGATGGTCGTGTGGACCGTGAACGACGCAGGGCGCAAGCGCGAACTCGCCCAACTCGGCGTGGACGCGATTATCACGGATGACCCCGTGCGGTAGTGGCGTCGCCTGCCACCCTACAGGCTTCCAGCAGGATGGCGTAGAAGTAGCGAAAACTCTGGGAGCGGCATCGCGCGGGGTCAAAGTGCGCGCCCACTCTCCGCGCAGCGTCTACTTTGGCTAAGCCTGTGGCATAGTAGCCCACTCGTTGAAGCACCTGCTCGAATGCCTCTGCTGTGCCGCCCTGAATCGCGTCGGGATTGCGATAGCGCGATTTGCCAGGAATATCTTTCGGCGCGCGTGGATACGCAGCGCACACCGCCTCCCAGTCGCCAAAGTACCACGCCTCCAACTCCTCAATCACGACACAGGTAGCGACTTGCCAAGCGCTGGGGTCGGCACGCCGTGTGATAAGCCCCGCAGATTAAGCCGCCGCTTCCAAGCGCATCTTCAGCTGCTTGCAATCATTTCTATCATTATCCACCAAGATAATAATCCTATGAGATTCGGGCATCCCCACAGCGTAGCGTCTTAATGTTGTCTCTACATTCGACAGAAGTTCGTCTTTGCCCTGAAACACACGAATCCGATACTGAATTGTCTCGCCCAGGATTGGCGGAAGAATCGCATTCAGAAACTCCTGCATAGATTTCTCCTCTGTCAAAAAAATGATGGTTGCCTGCGGCATGGTGGACGAATATCCTAATCCTCCAAGGCGTCGAGGAAGTTTCTCATCCAGAGATAGCCAAGATAAGAGTCTTTACCGTATTGCCTGCGCACCTCTTCGCTTTCAGAAGCGCGTAGGACACGCGCGTAGCCGTCCTCGCGTGCACGATAGAGCAGCCAGACCTCTTCTGGCTTCATCGCGTCCACGAAGTGGGGCGAGTGCGTGGTGACGAGGATTTGCGTGCGTTGAGCCGCGATTCGGCACTCCTCGCCGAGTTCGTACAAAAGCCGCGGGTACAGGAAGTTTTCGGGTTCCTCAATCCCGATGAAGGGCGGCGGCGTCGGGTCGTAGAGTAGGATGAGGTACGCCAGCAGTTTGATGGTACCGTCGGAAGCGAATCGCGCCAAGATTGGTTGCGCGAACGGCGCGTCTTTGAACTGCAACAGCAGCCGACCGTCAGGCATCACTTCGGCAAGCACGCGCTCGATGCGCGGCACGCGCCGACGCAGCACATCGAATATTTCCTCCAGCCGCGCAGGATGCTGTTCCGACAGATACTGCAGCACATTCGGGAGATTGTCGCCGGTGCGGGAGAGGCGCTCCTGCGGTCCCGCTTCGGGTTGCCCGCGAGCGTTATCCGCCGAGAAATACGAGACATACCAGCCCGTGATAAAGTCGCGCAAGGCGGCGACTCTGGGATGTTCTTCGAACTGTCCCAGTGCGTTCACTGCCAGTAGGTCAGGGCTTTTGAGGGGAATCTCGATGCGCCGATCGTGTTCATCGGGCGACTCGCCGCTAATCGCGCGCCCTTTACCCTCACGGTAGTCCAGGAAACGGAACGGCTTGCCGTGTGCGCCGCGCCGCCACTGCAGCCACTCTTCGGCAACAATCGGCGCACCATCGCGCTCATCAATCGCAAGGTGGTAAGTGATCGTAGGCGTGCGAGGCGTCTCTTTGTACTTAATCTCTATCACAATCGGTCCGTGTGAATTGCGTGAGCGGAGTTCTTTGAGCCGTCCGCGTTTATCCAATGCACGGCGCAACCCGCTCTCGAAACATTCCGAAAGGAAGGCAAACACATCGAACACTGTTGACTTCCCGCTGCCGTTGGGACCGATAAGCACAGTCAGCGGCGTGAGGTCGCGGAACTCTACATCCCGCAGCACGCGGTAGTTCTGAACCTTCAGGGCAGTAATACGGGGCGGAGACGCGCCTGCCCAGCGAAAATCGAACGGTTGCGAGTTGCGCGTTCGTGCGCCGCGTGATTATCCCCCCTCGCGCCGACCTGCCTGCACGCCCTGCCAGACAATCTCCATCGGCTCGCCGTCGGGCGTGCAGTTGTAGACTGAGAAGTCCGTGACGCCCGCCTCGCGCAGCAGGTCTTCGTCAATCCACGCTTTGCCCGTGCAGGTGTGCGGCTCGCGGCGCACCAACTCGTACACGGCGTCCGCCATAATGTCCGCCTTGCGCCACTGCTTGGGCGTGCCCAGCCCCCACGCAATCGTCGCTTGGCTCTCAATCAGCGTGCGGGGCCACAGCGCGTTCACCGCGATATTATGCTCGCGCACCTCCTCCGCCAGCCCCAACGCCAGCATCGTCATCCCGAACTTGGAAATCATGTAGGCGACCTTGCCCGGTAGCACGCTGAGGTCTATCGGTGGCGACATATTAATGATGTGCCCCCAGCGTTGCTGGATCATCGTGGGCAGCACGAGTTGGGAGGCGACGAAACTCGCCCGCAGGTTCACCTGCATCACAAGGTCGAAGCGTTTGGGCGGCGTCTCCAGCACGGGATACCACCACAGCGCGCCCGCGTTGTTGACCAAGATGTCGATGCGCCCGAAGGTCTCCAGCGTGGCGTCCACCATGCGTTGCAGGGCGTTCTCGTCGCGCACATCGACTCGGATGGGCAGCGCGCGCCCGCCCAGCGCGGCGACCTCCTCGGCGACAGTGTAGATGGTGCCAGGCAGGCGCGGGTCAGGCTCGGCGGTCTTAGCAGCAATCACCACCGCGACGCCCTCGCGCGCCAGCCGCAGCGCAACCGCACGCCCAATCCCGCGACTCGCGCCCGTGATAATCGCCACGCGCCCCTGCAAATCAGTGTAGGTCGGCATAGCAATAGCATACCCCGTTCGGGTACACTGTATGCCGACTCTGGAGGCTGGCATGAAGACGACCAAACGCGCGAAGACCGCTACGAACTCGAAATCGCCCAAGCGGGGCTACACCCCGACCCCGCAGGAGATTGTCGATTTGTACAAGCAGATGCTGTTTATCCGCCGCTTCGAGGAACACTGCGACAAGGCGTACCGCCAAGACAAAATCGGCGGCTATCTGCACCTCTACATCGGGCAGGAAGCGCTCGCGCTGGGCTTTATCCACCACCTGCGCCCTGAAGACCGCGTGCTGGGGCACTATCGCGACCACGCCTATGTGCTGGCGCTCGGCAGCGACCCGCGCGCCGTGATGGCGGAACTGTACGGCAAGGTCACGGGGCTGTGCCGCGGCAAGGGCGGCTCGATGCACCTGTACGACAAGGCGAACAACTTTCTCGGCGGCTACGGCATCGTGGGCGATGTGACGGGCATCGCCACAGGCGTCGCCTTCGCCCAGAAGTACGAGGAGACGGGCGGCGTCACGCTCTGCTTCTTCGGCGACGGCGGCATGAACGCGGGGCTGCTCCACGAATCGCTCAACATGGCGGGGCTGTGGAAACTGCCCGTGATTTACATCGTGGAGAACAACAAGTACGCGATGGGCACGCCCGTCGAGCTGCACTCCGCTGTGCCGAACCTCGCGCAACGCGCCAGCGTCTACGGCTTCCCCAGCAAGCAGATCGACGGGATGGATTTGCTGAATGTGCTGGACGAGGCGAAGGCGATTATCGACCATGTGCGCACGCATCAAGAGCCGTACTTTGTGGAGGCGATTGTGTACCGCTTCGTGGGGCACGGCGCAGCGGACATCACCGACCCTGGCTCGTACCGCACGCGCGAAGAGGTCGAAGAGTGGCGCAAACGCGACCCGCTCACGAACCTGCAGCAGTACCTGTTAGCGCACAACTTGGCGACGGAAGCGGACTTGAAACTCTGGGACGAGCAGGCGCGCGAGCAGGTCGCCGACGCCGCCCGCTTCGCCGACGAAAGCCCCGACCCCGACCCCAGCGAACTCTACATGCATGTGCTGGCGGATTAGGGCATAGTCTGCCGTCTAATCGGCAGGAATCGGCGTCGGGGGCAGGAACTTTCTATTTTCCCCCGAACCGAAACGCTATCTGGGGCGCAAGAACAGGGAGGTTACACTGATGCGCGATCACTGAAAGACATGCCGTTGTCCACTGCGCTGCTGGTGGTCGTCACGCTGTTTGTGCTGGCGGGCAGCGTCCACCATGTGGCGTACACTTTTAGCACCTTAGAGGGCGGCAACCTGATTTGGGGCTATGTGCAGGCGTTAGGGATTGACTTGGGCATTCTGGGGCTGGCGTATGGCATCCAGTTGCGCAAGCGGCAGGGTCGCCCGACGCTGCCGCTGTGGGGCGTGCTGATTCTGGTGACCTTCATCAGCGCGTATGCGAACTACCTGTACGGGATTATGCACCAGCAGCCGCTGCAGACCGCCAGCGCGTTCGACCAGATGGTGGTGTTCCTGCGTCCGTTCCTGCTGTCGGTGACGCTGCCGATTATTATGTTCGCGCTCATCGAAATCATCGGCGAGGATCGCAACTACGCGCTGAAGGTGCAATCGGAGTCCGCGCCTGCGGAGCCGCCGCCCCAGCCTGAAGCGTCCGAGCCTGCGCCGCGCGAGCCAGAGCCTGTGTACGCGCTGGTGCAGCCGATGGAGCGCAACGGCAACGGGCACGCCAAAGAAGCCACGATGGAGCAACTACTGTGGCTGCTGTATGAGCAGCCGAACTTGCCGCGCACCAAGCTTGCCGAGACGCTCGGCTGCTCGCGCCAGACGCTGTATAACTACCTGCAGGAACTCGAATCGCGCGGCTACATTCGGCGCACCCCCAACGGCTACGAGACCGTCGTGACCCCGCTGCCCCGCAACGGCGCACGCAACGGAACCCGCACTTCTGCCAGTTTTCGCGACTCACGCGATTCGACTTGACACGCGCGCCTACCCAGCGGGTATAATCCCCTCAGCACCAAAGGAGGTCTATGCCGATGGACACGAGACTGACGGAGCGTGAGCGGAACATTCTGCATCTGTTTGCGCAGGGGCACGACGCCGAAGCGATCGCTGACCAGTTGGGGATTACCACGGAACAGGTTGAACAAGCCTCACTGAATGTCCTGTACAAGCTCTTTGGCAGCTCGCTCAACTGTACGCTGGAACCCGAAAGCGTTGCCGAGGAGCGCGAACTCGTCGGAGTACCGTAGATAAGGAAAATACCTGTACCCGTTCGCCAGCAGACGCCCCTGAAGTTTCAGGGGCGTTTGGCTTACTTGAAGTAGACGATCTGCCGTCGCGCCATCTCGTTGGACGGGTCGCGTCGCAGCACCTCCTCGAACTCGCGCTTGGCTTCTGGCTCGTAGCCCAGCATGGAGTAGGTCAACGCCAGGTCTAAGCGCGGTTGAATCGCTTCGGGGTTCAGCCGCACGGAGGTCTCCAGCTCTTGTATCGACTCGTCAAACAGCCCCGTGAAGCAGTAGACCAGCCCCAGCAGGTGATGCGCCTCTGCCGAGTGCGGATTGCGCTGCAGCGCCTGCTTCAGCAGTTGCTCTGCTTCCTCGTAGCGCCCTTCGTTTTTGAGCGCGAACGCCTGTTCTATCAGTTGTTTTGGGTCGCCCATGTCTCGTGCCTACCTCCATAGGATGCGATAATCACCGATAAGAGCTCCTTTGTTGCACGAGCGGCGCAAGTACCGTCGCCGTATTATACCCCAATCCGCGTCGGGACAATTGCATATACGCCGCCCGATCGCCGATTCCTGCCGATTCAGGGCGGCGACTTCGTGAAACCTGCCCGAAAAACGGGTACACTGTAAGGTGCATGCTGCGAATCTATCTGGTGCGACACGGGCAGACCGCGTGGAACCAAGTGGGACGCATTCAGGGACATTCCGACACTCCATTAGACGAGGTGGGTCAGCGTCAGGCGCAGCAGGCGGCGCAGTGGCTATCCGTGCGCATCCAGAAACCCGTCGCCGTCTACAGCAGCGACTTGCAACGGGCGTGGCACACCGCGCAGGCGATTGCCGACGCGCTCGGCGCACCGCTGCACCCTGAACCCGCCCTGCGCGAGCGACACTGGGGACTGTGGGAAGGCTTGACCAGCGACGAAATCCAGCAACGCTTCCCCGACCACCACTTCACCTACCTGTACGACCCGATGATGGGCACGCCCCCCGAAGCCGAGCCGATGCAGGCGTTCTGGCAGCGCGTGCGCGCGTTCGGACACCGCCTGCTGGAACAGCACCCCAGCGGCGAGGTGGTCGTGGTCGGGCACGGCGGCAGCTTGCGCATCCTGCTCTGCGAGGCGCTGGCAGGCGACATCCAGACCTATCGGCGCATCCGACTGGACAACACGGGCGTCTCTATCGTCGAGCGGGCGGGCGAGCGACTCTATGTGAGCCTGCTGAACTACACCGACCACCTGAACGACCCGTCAGTGGACGGCTTCTGATAAGGTATACTACCGTGCGGTTTTAGGCTTAGGCGACGCAGGTCGCCACACGCTACGAAGGAGGAGCGACGAACTTGAGTAAGATAGGCGTAGGCTTTATCGGAGCAGGCGGAATCGCGCAAGGGCAGCATATGCCCAGCTACGCACGGCTCTCGGATCGCGTGCAGATGGTCGCCGTCGCCGATGTGAACGAAGAGAGCGCACGCGCCGCCGCCGAGCGATTCCATATCCCCCATGTCTATACCGACTATCGAGAGATGGTGCAGCGCGATGACATCCATGTTGTGGTCGTGGCGACGCCCAACTTCCTGCACAAGGACGCGACCATCGCCGCGTTGGAGGCGGGCAAGCATGTGCACTGCGAGAAGCCGCTGGCGCGCAACGCGCACGAGGCGCGCGAGATGGTGCAAACCGCGCGGCGCGTCGGCAAGCGGCTCCATGTGTCGCTGCAGTGGCGGTTTTCGGGCGTCGCGCAGTTCCTGCACAAATACATCGTGCAGGAGGGTAATCTGGGCGAGGTCTACTACGCGCGCGCCCATGCGCTGCGCCGACGCGGAATCCCAGGCTGGGGCGTGTTCATCGACAAGGAGAAACAGGGCGGCGGACCGCTCATCGATATCGGCGTGCATATTCTGGACACGACCCTGTGGCTGATGGGCTACCCCAAGCCCGTGGCGGCGTTCGGCGCGACCTACACCAAATTCGGCAACCGCCCCGATGTCGTCGGGCTGATGGGACAGTGGGATCACACCAAGTTCACCGTGGAAGACTTCGCCGTCGGGCTGATCCGCCTCGAAAACGGCGCGACCGTGACGCTGGAGTCGAGCTTCTGCGCGAATATCGAGCGCGACGAGTTCAACACGCTGCTGCTGGGCGACAAGGGCGGCGTGTTCGCCGACCCGATGAGCGAGCGTCCCGTGCGCATCGCGACCGAGCAGAACCGCACGCTGTATAATGTGGAGCCCGCGAACCTGCCGAATGTCAACTCGTATCAGGCGAATGTGGAGGCGTTCGTGGACGCCGTGCTGAATAACAAGCCTGCGCCCATCCCTGGCGAGCACGGCTACTACCTGAACGCGATTATGGACGCGATTTACGAGTCGTCGGCGACGGGGCGCGAGGTGCGCATCGATGTTGGGTTAGACTGAGCGGCGGGCGCGCCCTTTGCGGATTGTGAAGTCGCTCTCGGCGTTCTGGGCGCTGGTGGTGATGGCGGGCTTCGCCGAGCTGGGCTATGTGACGCTCAACATCTCGGCGATGCCCGTCTATTTGCGGGAAGTGGTCGGGCTGGGCGAGTCGACTATCACGGCGGTCGGCTCGGTTTTCCTGCTTGCGGAGGCGATTTTCCGCGCGCCGATGGGGATGCTGAGCGACCATATCGGCAGGCGTCGGCTAATCGTGCTGGGACCGCTGCTGACGGTGTTCACCTCGCTGGCGACGCTTGTGGCAAGCCACCCGCTGCACTTTATTGCGCTGCGCGCGCTGGACGGGCTGGGCGCGGCGATGCTCTGGCCCGCCGTCTACGCCGCGATTGGCGACTCGGCGCCCCTGCACAAACGGGCATGGGCGATGAGCTTCCTGAATATGACCTACATGTCGGGCATTGCGCTGGGACCGCTGGCAGGCGGGCTGGCGAACGACCTCACGGGCGCGAAGCAAGCCTCGTTCTATCTCACCGCGTGCCTGTTCACGGTAGCGACGCTGATTGCGTGGCGGTTCTACCCGCGCGACGGGCGCGCGCCCAACAGCGCAGACGGCAAATCGGGCGAGAAACTCTCGCTACGGGCGTTCCTGAACGCGCTGCGGATTGCGCCTGGACACATGCTGCTGGCGTTCGTGGTGTTCTTCGGCATCGGGCTGATTATGCTGTTGGTCAAACTCTACGCGATGGACGAGTTTGGCGTGAGCGAGACCTTGTTTGGGGTGGGGTTGGTCGCACCTGCGCTGGCGATTGCCGCGCTGAGCCTGCCGTTGGGACGGCTCGCCGATCGGCTGGGACGCACGCGCAGCATCCGTCTTGGGCTGACGCTGGCGGCAGGCGTGGTGTGGAGCGTGGTCGCGCCCTCGCAGCCACCGCTGGCATGGGTACTGGTCGCCGCCGCGCTGGGCGCGATTAGCTTCGTGCTGACTTTCGCCGCGTGGATGGCAGAGTTGAGTGAGATCGACCCCGAACGGCGCGGGGTGATGCTGGGCGCGGCGGGCACAGCGCAGGGCGTCGGCAGCATCCTCGGCGCGCTGCTCGGCGGGTTTCTGTATGAGCATGTGCCCCTGACGCTGGGCGACATCGCTATCCCCGCGCACCGCACGCCGTTTATTGGCTGCGCCCTGATGCTCACGCTCGGCTCCGCGCTCAGTTGGCTCGTGCTGAAACGCGAGCGTGCGACCAGTATCGGCGGGTAGAATTGTGTTATGGCAGCACGGAAGCGCGCCGCCCAACGCAAACGGCATGACCAAGACAGCCCGTGGAAGGAACTGATTCGTCTCTTCTTCCCGCAGCTGATTGAGATGATCCACCCAGAACTCCACGGGCTGATAGACTGGCAGCGCGGGTACGAATTTCTGGACGCGGAACTGCAGCGCATCGCGCGTCAAAGCCGCACAGGACGCCAGACGGTTGATAAACTTGTGCGGGTCTATTTCACAGATGGGATGGAACAGTGGATTTTGATTCACATCGAGGTGCAGTCGCGTCCAGATCGCCTGTTCCCTGAACGCACCTACACCTATGACGCCGCGCTGTGGCTCTATTACCGCCGTCCCATCGTCACGATAGCGATTTTAGCAGACAAGAATCCGCACTGGCGTCCAACGAAGTACGAGCGTTCGCTGGCGGGTTGCCGCCTGGAGTTCGAGTTTTACACCGTGAAGCTCCTCGAGTGGGACGAAGCCGAATTACTGGCGAATCCCAATCCGTGCGCGTTGCTGTTTGTGGCGTTTCGTCGGGCGCAGGCGTCGTCCGATGCAGAGTTTTTGCTGCAGTCGCGACTGGAGCTGGTGCGTCTGGCGTTGAATCGAGGGTATACTGAAGAGCAGGTTGGAGAGCTGATACGCTTACTGGAGTGGGTTATGGTACTGCCTGAGATCTTTGAGGAGCGCTACGAGCAGCTGCTGGAAGAGGTGAAGCGCGAGAAGGGCACGCCGTACCTCTCCGTGATGGAGCGGAAGGCGTTGCGCGATGGCTTACAGCAGGGCTTGCAACAGGGCTTACAGCAGGGCTTGCAGCAGGGCTTGGAACAAGGCTTACAGCAGGGCTTGCAGCAGGGCTTGCAGCAGGGCTTGCAGCAGGGCTTGCAGCAGGGCTTGCAGCAGGGCTTGCAGCAAGGTATTGAGCGCGGCTTGCAGGACGGCTTGCTGAAGCTCCTGCGCGGGCTGTACGGCGATGTGCCCGAGTCGCTGGAGGCGCAGGTGCGCTCGGTTCACGATGTGGCGCAGCTAAACGCGCTGTACGATGTCGCGCTGTCGGCAGGCAGTCTGCAGGCATTCGCCGAGCAGTTGAGCCGCCTGTTGGAAGAGCAAGTGTAAGGGCAAGGAGCGCGCCCCCTGCCCCTGAACGCCCTACCCGCGCTCGAAGGCGGCGTCGAACGCCACGCGCGACGGCTCGAAATCGAGATGGCGCACGAACTGACACGCCTCACGCGCGCCGTGCTCGCGATCCATCCCGCTGTCCTCCCACTCCACCGAGAGCGGTCCTTGATAGCCGATCTCGTTCAGCGCACGGATAATCTCCTCGAAGTCCACCGAGCCGCGCCCCGGCGAGCGGAAGTCCCAGTACCGACGCGAGTCGCCGAAATTCAAGTGCCCGCCAAAAACGCCCGACAAGCGCGGCGTCTCGGACCACCAGACATCCTTCACATGCATGTGGAAGATGCGGTCGCGGAAACGGCGAATGAACGCCACATAGTCCACACCCTGATAACCCAGATGGCTGGGGTCGTAGTTGAAGCCGAAGCGCGGGTGTCCACCGACCGCCTCAATCGCACGCTCCGCCGTGACGATGTCGTAGGCGATTTCCGTCGGATGCACTTCCAGTGCGAAGTAGACATCCTCTTGCGCGAAGACATCCAGAATCGGCTTCCAGCGCGCGGCGAAGTCGGCGAAGCCCTTCTCCACCAAATCGGGCGGGTTGGGCGGGAACGAATACAAATACTGCCAGATGCTGCTGCCCGTGAAGCCGTTGACCACCACGCGCGTGAGCTGTCGCTTCACCTCGTCGGGGGCGCAGTTGAAGAGCCTGCGGGCGGCGCGGGCAGTGTTTTTCATCTCCTCGGCGGCGCGTTGACGCACGCCTTCGGGGTCGCCGTCGCCCCACACCCGCGCAGGCAAAATCGCCTTGTGCCGCGCGTCAATCGGGTCGCACACCGCCTGCCCCACAAGGTGGTTGCTAATCGCGAAGCACTTCAAGCCGTATCGCCCCAGAATCTCCCAGCGCGATTCGCAGTAGCCGTCGTGCGTAAGGGCTTTTTCGACATCGAAGTGGTCGCCCCAGCACGCCAACTCCAGTCCGTCGTAGCCGAACTCGCGTGCTTTTTGCGCCATCGTCTCAAGGGGCAGGTCTGCCCACTGTCCTGTAAAGAGAGTCACTGGTCGCGCCATCGTCGTTGTACCTCCGCCGTTGGATTTCCCCGCGCGGCGCGAGTTTCCTGCCGAACGACTTGAATTCTGCGCCTGCATGGTATAATAGGCTTGTGGAGGCGATGATGAAACGGTACTTATTACCTGTGGCACTGTTGGGCTTAGCCGTGTTTCTGTACGCGACGATGCCGTCGAGTGCGCAGCTGCGCGTCGGGCAGAAAATGCCTGAGATGACCTTCAAAGACCTCAACGGCAAGGAGGTCAAGCTCGGCGGCAAGCAGGACAAGGTGTACCTGGTGGACTTCTGGGCGACTTGGTGCGGACCGTGCCGCGCAGCGATCCCCTACCTGCAGGAGCTGCACGACAAATATAGCAGCCGCGGGCTGGTCGTGGTGGGCGTCGCGCTCGATTCGGGTACGCCCGACGAAGTGCGCGCGTTCGTCGAGCAGTACAAGATGACCTATCCCATCGTCGTCCCGCCGAACGAGCAGGAAGTGAAGCGTCGCGCCCGCGTGAAAGCCTTCCCCACGATGTATATCGTGGACAAGAAGGGCATTATCCGCTACGCCGAGGAGGGCTTCGCGCCCGAAGTGATGGAGGACATCCTGCGCGTGCTCGGGCAGACGCTGATTGAGTAGACCAACAAAGCGAGGGTGAGGGAGCCATTCAGAAGGAACTGAGGATCAACAACCGAATCCGCGCCCGCGAGGTGCGTGTCATCAATTCGGACGGGAAGCAGTTGGGCGTGATGCCCACACGCCGCGCCTTGAAAATCGCCCAAGAGCAGGGCTTAGACCTGGTGGAAGTCGCGCCGACCGCGAACCCGCCCGTGTGCAAGATTCTGGACTACGGGCGATACCGCTATGAGCAGGAGAAGCTGGCGAAGGAAGCCAAAAAGAAGCAAAAAGGCGGCGACATCAAGACCGTCCGCCTGCGCCCCGCCATCGGCGCACACGACATCGAAACCAAGATACGCAATACCATCGAGTTTCTGCAGGAGGGCGATAAGGTAAAATTCGTGGTCATTTTCCGCAGCCGCGAGTTTGAACGCCCCCAAGTGGGCGAAGCGTTGCTGCGCAAAATCGCCGATGCGGTGCAGGAGTACGGCGTGATCGAAAAGCCGCCGACGATGGAAGGCAGGCAGATGACGATGGTGCTTGCGCCTGCCAAAAAGCCTGCGGCGAAATCGAAATCAGCAGGAGGTGCTACCGATGCCGAAAATGAAGACAAGCAAAACAGCCGCCAAGCGCTTCAAGCGCACAGCAACGGGCAAACTGATGCACAAGAAAGCCGGGAACAGCCACCTGTTCCTGAGTAAATCGCCCGCACGCAAACGCCGTCTCGACCTGGAAGACGAACTTTTCAAGGGCGAGTATCGGCGCATCAATCGCCTACTGGCAGGCAAGTAAGGAGGAGACAGCTATGGCACGAGTGAAAGGCGGCACGGTGACCCGCCGTCGCCACAAGAAGATTCTGAAACTCGCGGAAGGCTACTACGGCGCAAAAAGCCGCCTGTTCCGCAAGGCGAACGAGCAGGTGATGAAATCCCTGCAGTACGCCTATCGCGATCGACGGCAGCGCAAACGCGACTTCCGACGCTTGTGGATTACGCGCATCAACGCCGCATGCCGCATGCACGGCATGCGCTACCATGAGTTCATCCACGCGCTGACCGAGCGCGGCATCGAAGTGAACCGCAAGCAACTCGCGGAGATGGCGGTGCGCGACCCCGAAGCGTTCGAAATGCTGGTGCAGTCGGTACGCCCCAGCCCGTAAGCGTCGCCGTGGAGAGCATCCAGCCGATTCTGGACGAGGCGGAACGCGCGATTGCGCAGGCGGCGTCCCTTGCCGAGCTGCAGGCGGTGGAGACGCACTACTTGGGGCGCAAGGGCGTCGTCGGGCAACTGCTGCGCCAACTGGGCACCCTGCCCCCCGAACAGCGACCCCAGTTCGGGCAGCAGGTAAACGCCGCGCGTGAACACTTGGAGCGGCTCTTCGCCGAGCGACGCGCCGCGCTGGAGCAGGCGGAACTCGCCCAGCGCATCGAAGCCGAGCGACTGGACATCACGCTGCCCGGCGCGCCCCTGCGCCCCGCGCGCCTGCACCCGCTAACGCTGACCATGCAACGGGTCAAACGCGCCCTGACGGGGCTGGGCTTCGAATTCGTGGATGGATACGACTTGGAACACTTCAAATACAACTTCGGCGCACTCAACTATCCCGACGACCACCCCGCGATGGACGAGCAGAACTCGTTCCACATCGCGCCGGGCTACCTGCTGCGCACGCAGACCACCGCGATTCAGGGGCGCATCTTCGAGCAACTGCAGCGCGGCGAGCGGAGCCTGCCCCTCCGCATCGCCGTCATCGGCAGGTGCTACCGCTACGAGAATGTGGACGCCACCCACTCGCACACCTTCCACCAAGTGGACGCCTTCATGGTGGACGAAGGGGTCAGCATGGCGCACCTGAAAGGCGTGCTGACGCAGTTCGCGCAACTGATGTTCGGCGCGGAGGTGCGCGTGCGCTTTAGACCCGACTACTTCCCGTTCGTGGAGCCTGGGGTGGACTTCGCCATCTCGTGGAAGGGCGGCTGGCTCGAACTCGGCGGCGCGGGACTCATCCACCCCAACATTCTGGAGCGCTACGGCATCGACACGGAGCGCTACAGCGGCTTCGCGTTCGGGCTGGGCATCGAGCGAATCCCGATGTTGCAATACGGCGTGGACGACCTGCGCCTGTTTCTGGAGAACGATTTGCGCTTTCTGGAGCAGTTTCCGCTGTTGTAAGCGTCGGGCGACCCCGACGAAAATAGGGGCGTTCGCGAAACGCCCTGACATAGGGAGGCAAACACGATGAAGGTAGGAATCGTTGGCGGCGGCGGGCGCGTCGGCTCGAACGCCGCGTTCACACTGCAACTCATCGGCGCGGTCTCGGAAGTGCTGCTGCTGGATGTCAATCGCGACGCCGCTGAAGGCGAAGCGTTAGACCTGCGGCACGGCGCAGCCTACTCGCAGCCCGTCCGATTCCGCGCGGGCGACTACGCTGACCTAAGCGGCGCGCACATGGTCATCATCACCGCAGGCTTGCGCCGACGCCCCGACGAGAGCCGACTGGAACTCATCAACCGCAATGTCGGGCTGTTTCGCGAGATTCTGGGCAATCTCAAGGGCGTCGCGCTTGCCGACGACGCGATTATTCTGGTCGTCTCGAACCCCGTGGACATCCTGACCTACTTGGCGGTCAAGGAGTCGGGGCTGCCCGCCGAGCGCGTGATTGGGCTGGGCACGGTGCTGGACACCTGCCGCTTCCGTTCGTTTCTGGCGGAGCATTTCGGCGTGGCGGCGACCGATGTGGACGCGCTGATTCTGGGCGAACACGGCGACTCGATGGTGCCCGCGTGGAGTTGCGCGACGATTGCGGGCGTGCCCCTCAAGGACTATCCTGGCTATAGCAAGGAGGCGATGGACGCCGTCTTTGAGCGCACGAAAAATTCGGGCGCGGAGGCGATTCGCCTCAAAGGGGGCGCGGGCTACGCGGTGGGCGTCTCCATCGCGCAGGTCGTGAACGCGATTGCGCTGGACAAGCATCAGGTGTTGCCCGTGTCCACCTTGCAGACGGGCGCGTTGGGCATCAGCGAGGTGTGCTTCTCGCTGCCGACGCGCGTCGGACGCAAGGGCGTCGAAGCAATCATCGAAATCGGCGTCTCGGATGAGGAGCGCGCCGCCCTGCAAACTTCGGCAAGCGTTCTCAAGGAGACGCTGCAGAAGGTGATGGGCTGATGCCACTCTACGAGTATCGCTGCCTGAAGTGTCGGAAGCGGTTCTCGAAGTTGCTGGCGATTGCGCAGCGGGATGAGCCGCAGGCATGCCCCGCCTGTGGCGCGACGGAGTCGAAGCGGCTCGTCTCGCGCGTGGCGCGCCTGCGCTCGGAAGACCAGATGCTCGACGACCTCGCCGACAGCATGGAGTTTGCGGGCGACCCCGACGACCCCAAAACGATGCGCCGCTTCATGCGCGAGATGAGCGCGGCGATGGACGAAGACCCCTACGAGATGGAGGAAATCTTCGAGGAGGAACTCGCCGCCGAGTCGGCAGGGGACGACGAATGAACCTATCGCCCACAGAGCAGGCGTTGGTGCAGGCGGCGCGCGCGGCACGGGCGCATGCTTACGCGCCCTACTCGGGCTACGCCGTTGGCGCGGCGGTGCTGACTGACGACGGGCGCGTCTTCGCGGGCTGCAATGTGGAGAACGCCAGCTACGGCTTGAGCCTCTGCGCCGAGCGGGTCGCGGTCTTCAGCGCAATCGCGGCAGGCGCACGGCGACTCGTCGCGGCGGCGGTCTGCACCCCCGACGGCGGAACCCCCTGCGGCGCGTGCCGACAGGTGCTGCTGGAGTTCGCCGACGCGCCCGAATCGTTCGCCGTGTGGGTTGTCTCGCCCGACCGCGTGATTGCCCGCTACACGCTTGCCGACCTGATTCCACACGGCTTTCGGCTGGCGCCCGAAGGCGGTTAACCGTCCCGTAGGGGTTCGCCGAGTTCCGTGCCGTCGGGCAGGATGCGCAGGTAGCCCAACTGCACCCAGCGCACAGGGTCTACCGAGCGCACAGGCGACAGCACCCCCAGCGTGCGCGCCTTGAAGTCCAGCGATTCGATCAGCCCCAGCCCGTAGCACCGCCCCGTGTAGTCGATTAGCCCTACCAGCAGATTGTGATACGCCGACTGGGGCAGCATCACCAGTTTGTCGACGCTTGCGAGCGTCATCAGCGTTTCGATTTGCGCGTCGCTGAGCGGCTGGCGCACAATCAGGTGCAGCGAGTCGCCGACCATCTCGGCGTGCAGCAGTTCGGCGCGCACTTGGTCGGCGAGGTAGCGTCGGCGCGCGTCGGAAATCGGCTGCCCCCCGCCCAGCCGCCTGCCGATGAAACTGAACTGCTCGAGCGGGAGCGTGTGCGACTGCGCCCGTTCGAAGTAGCGGGCGAAGGCGGCGCGCCGATGTTGGCTGCGAAACGGCGGCGACTTGCGCAAAATCGCCTGTGGCACAGGCAACTCGTGCAGGTTCCAGTCGGCGCGGCGGCGCAAGGCGTCCAGAATCGGCGCGAGTTCGTCCTTGCGCTGCAGCGCGACAATCACCTGCGGGCGCAAGAGGTCAATCAGCATCAGTTTGTAGGCGCGTCCGTGCCAGCCGCTGATGTAGCCGTCGGTGTCGATCACGAGGCTGTCGGGCTGGAGCGGCATCAGGTCGTCCAGCACGCGCCGCGCCCCGCTGAGCGCAAGCGCGATATGGCGCACAGGCGACACATCCCCCAAAAACGCGAGGCTGTCGGGCGTCAAGTCTTGCAGCAACTCGTAGGGCTTGCGTATCAGCACGCTGCTGAACGCCGCGGGCGGTCCGACCGTCGTCTGACCCGCGTCCAAGTCCACAAAGCCCACCTGCATCCCCGCCTGATGCTTGAGTTTGAGCAGCAGCGAGCAGAAGGTGGTCTTGCCCGAATCGATACCGCCCAGCGCCAGCACGGTGTCGCGGCTGGCGACCAGTTCGTCCACCGCCTGCTGCCATTCGGGGTAGAGTTCGCGCCAGCGCATGCTAAAACTCCAGGTGCATCGGCAGAATGGGCGCGGAGTGGGTGAGTGCGCCGACGGAGATGTAGTCCACGCCCGTTTCGGCGACGGCGCGCACAGTCTCCAGCGTGATGCCGCCTGACGCTTCCAGAAAGCGCACGCGCCCTTTGGCAAGGCGCACCGCCTCGCGCAGCGTCTCCATCGGCATGTTGTCCAGCAGGATGCCGTCCGCGCCCGCGGCGACGGCTTGTTCCACCTGCGCGAGTGTCGTGCATTCCACCTCGACGGCGAGCAGGTGGTGGGCATGCTGGCGTGCGCGGCGCACGGCTTCGGCGATATCGCCCCCCAGCGCGGCGAGGTGGTTGTCCTTGATGAGGACGCCGTCGTACAGCCCGACGCGGTGGTTGCGCCCGCCGCCGATGCGCACGGCGTACTTCTCCAGCAGGCGCAGGGCGGGGGTCGTCTTGCGCGTGTCCACAATCTGTGCGCCTGTGCCCGCGACGGCGTCCACGAACAGGCGCGTGCGCGTGGCGATGCCCGACAGGCGCTGCAAAAAGTTCAGCGCGGTGCGTTCCGCTTTCAGCAAGGCGCGCGTGTTGCCCTCAAGCGTTAGCACGCGCGTATCGGGCGCGAGGCGCGCGCCGTCTGTCAGCGCGTCAGGGAAGCGCACTCCAAAATCCAGCCGCTGGAACACGCGCTTGGCAATCTCCGCCCCGCACAAAATGCCCTCTGCCTGCGCGAAGATGGCGCATCGAGTCTGGTGGTCAGGGGGAATCAGGCTGTCGGTGGTCCAGTCGCCCGCGCCGAGGTCTTCCTGCAGGGCGAGTTCGATGAGCGTCTCCACCGCGCGCACATCCAGCGTCATGCAGCCGAAGTATACCCCAGTAGGCGGCGTCAATACTCGCGGTACTGCATTTGAAACAGCAGCAGCGCGACGCCGTGCGCGTGCAGCCCGCTCACGGGGCGGAAGTAGACGATGTCTTCGCCCTCAATGTAGCCGAACAGCGCGTCCCACGGGTGGCGCAGCAGCGCCTCCTCGTGCGGGAAGTGCTTAGGAATCGCAGGCGTGACGCCTGCGACTATCGCGCTAAGCAGTTCCGCCTCGGCTTGCGCCCACTGCTCCGCCTCTGCAATCAGTCGGAGGCAGAGGGGTCGCGTCAGCACTGCCAGCGGCACAAGCCGTCCCTGCGTGTCCGCCAGCCACGCTTGCCCGTCCTGCCACGCGATGGCGTGATAGCGCACCAGGCAGGGCATTTCGCGCGGGGCGAACGGGTCGAGCCGCTGCTGGAGGTAGCGTTCCAGCAGGGGCTGCCACTCGGTCTGGGCGTGCTGGAGCGCCTGCGCCGTTAGTGCGTCGCGCGGCTCGCTCAGCGGCTGCGCGTCGTAAATCTTGATGCGCTTCGGCGCGTAGCCGGGGTAGACCCCCACGCGCGTCGCCAGAAACGGCGCGGGACGGCGCGGTTTGAACGCCTGCGCCTCGCGCCCGCCCGTGTGCAGTGGGGCAATCTTCATCTCGCGCAGCAACTCGCCCGAATCGAGGTCAAGCAGCGTGCTGATGTCCAGTCGGAAGCCCGTCGCCAGCTCGATGTTCTCGTAAGCCAGCTCCATCAGGCGCAGGTTCTCGCGGATAGCGAGGTCCTTGTCGCGCCAAGTGCGCCCAAGCATCTCTTCGAGTTGCTCTTCGGGCAGGGGGCGTCGCTCGGCGAAATGCTCCTCGATGGCGCGCGCCGTGACCCACAAGTCCAGAAAGGCGCGGGTGTAGTCCTGCTCGGAGAGGGGGTTCTCGCGCGCGGCTTCGATCAGGCGCACGAGGTTGCGGATGCGCTGTTGCAGGCGGCGGGTCTTGAGCGACGCGAGATTCTCTGCGCTGTCGAGCAGTTGCTTAAGGAACGCTTCCTGCACGCCCGTTGCGCCGCGTTCGGCGAGTTCTTGGGCGAGGCGGAGCGTCTGCTCGAGGGCTTGCGTCTGCAGGTCGGCGCGTTCGGCGGTCGCTTTGGCGGCGCGTTTAGCCCCGCGCTTAGGCGCGGCGGGCGGGGTCTCCACCAGCGTCTGCTGCCCGTAGGCGAACCGTTCAGGCGATTGCGCCCACACGATCAGCACGGCAATCGCGTGCTTGCAGAACTTGCTGAAGCGTGCGGCGGGGCAGGTGCATTTCGCGCTCGGCGCGCCGTCCTTGAACTCGATGCGCACCGTGTAGGGCTTGGAGCCTTGCACCTGCGCGTACAGCGTCGTGTCCGAGCGCGCCAAGTGCAGCAACTGGTCGCCTGCCGCAATCTGCTCGGCGTTGCGGTAGGTCGCCATATCGCACAGCGCGCGCACCTCGTCCAGCGTCATCGGCGTCATTCAGCGGCGCACCCCCTTCAGAATCTGCTCCATCAGTTCCAGCAGTTTGTTGGGCGTGGCGGCGACGGTCGGGATGTCGAGCGCAGCGACCTGTCGCGCCAGCGTCTTATGGTACACAGGCTTGCCGTCCTCCAGCGCGAGCAGGCACAGCACCTGCACCTTGCTCTCGCGCAGCGCGCGCAGGCGCGTCAGCAGCGCGGCTTCGTCGCCCCCCTCGTAAAGGTCGGTAATCAGCACGAAGATGCACTTTTCAGGGCGCTTGACCAGATTTGCGCCGTAGGCAACCGCTTGGGCAATATCCGTGCCCCCGCCCAACTGCAGGCTGAACAGCAACTCCACAGGGTCGCCGCTCAGGTACGGCGTCAAGTCCACGATGCTGGTGTCGAACACCACCAAGTGCGTCTCCAGCACCTGCAGCGAGGCGAAGATGCACGCCATCAGGCTCGCGTAAATCGCCGAGTTCGCCATGCTGCCGCTCTGGTCGACCAGAATGATAATCTGCCAGTCGCGGTAGCGCTTCTCGTTCGCCCAGAAGTAGAGTCGTTCGGGGATAATCGTCTTGCGTTCGGGCAGGTAGTTCTTGAGGTTGCTTTTGAGGGTGCGCCGCCAGTCGAGGTTGCGTGCGCTGCGGATGGGCGAGTAGCGGTTGCGTTGCAGCGCGCCGATAACGGTCTGCACGATTTGCGTCTCCAGTTTGCGGCGCAGCTCGTCGACCACTTGGCGAATCAGGTCGCGGGCGGTTTGTTTCACCTCGTCGGGGATTTGCTCCTTGAAGCTCAGGATGGTTGCGGCAAGGCGCACATCGGGTTGCAGGCGCGGCACGATTTCGGGCTGCAGCAGTAGCTCTGCCAGCCCCGTGCGCTCGAAGGCGTCGCGCTGCACCATCGCCAGCGTGGACTGGTTGAACAGCGCGCGCATCTGTTCCAGCCACTGGGGGACATACGGCGCGGAGTCGCCCGTGCCGCCGAAGCGTTCGTTGCTGTCGTACACGAAGCTCAGCGCGCGATCCAGCGCGGTCAGCCCCATCCCTGCGGGCAGGGCGCGTTGCAAGGGAGCGTCGCCCGATTCACTCGGCTCGCCCTTGCCCCCAAGGCGGAACGCGGGGTTCGCCTGCTCCGCCCGTCGCCCCAGAATCAGCCGCCAGCGCGTCAGCGCGTCGTCGTGCGTGGACATATGAGAGGAGTATACCTGTGGGAAGACAGCATTCTCATACTCCTACCGTCTCGTTGGGCAGCAGGATGTGCAGCTGGATGTCGCGGCTGCCCAGCATGCGCTCGTGTTGGCGCGGCTTTTGGCGCACCCGCGCCACCACCACCTGCGCGCGGTAGGCGGTGAGTTTGCCCTTCTGCACCAGCGCCCACGCATCCTCGTCGACGCCGATGCCGACTAAGTGTGGATGCTCCAGTAGGGCGCACAGCAGGCGCGGCAGCCGCTGCCGCTTGAGGAAGTGCTGGTCGACGATAGCGTTCGGCAGTACGCCAATCGCGGGCGCGGTGGGGCTTGCGCCGACTTTGAGGTCGCCGTCGGGCGCGTGGTCGCCTGTGGGCATGCGCGCGCCCATCAGCGACGCGCCCGCGCTCGTGCCGCCCACCACCCCGCCCCGCGCCACGACGCCCCGAATCGCCTCCAGCAACGCCGCTGAACCGCCCAGCCGCTCCATGAAGCGGTTCTGGTCGCCGCCGGGGATCCAAACGCCCCGCGCCGACTGCACCAACGCAACCAGTTCGCCCGCGTCCAGCGTGTCGGGCGCGACGACATTCTGTGCGCCGTTCTCGGCGAAAAACTCGGCGGAGCGCTGCCCGCCCCGCGCGACATCCGCCTGCACATGCGCCAAGATGACAATCCGCGCGTTCGCGCCGCCCGCCTGCCGCAGCATCGTCTGGGGCACTTCAGGCGGTGTGCTGCCCCCGCCCGCCAAGATGACCGCGCCCTTCATAGCCACTCCAGCAGCGGGCGCAGGTCGCGCAGGTCGGGCACGCCGCTGGCGGGGTCGGGGTGCGGCTCGCCCTCGCGGTTCACCCACGCGGCGCGCCAGCCCACATTCCGCGCGCCCTGCACATCGTGCGCCCACGAGTTGCCCACAAACAGAATCTGCTCGCTGGGCAGCCCCAGTTCACACTGCACCCCCTCGAAAATCGGCGCGTGCGGCTTACCGACGCCGACCTCGCCCTCAATCGCAACGATATCGAACAGCCCCTCCAGCCCCAGCACCTGCAACTCGCGCCGCTGCTCGTAGGCGGGCCCGTTCGTGATGACAAACAGCGGGTAGCGTCCCCGCAGCGCGTGCAGCACCTCCAGCGTCTCCTCGTGCAGTGCAGCATCTGCTCGCGCAGGCGGCGTACTCGCTGCTGATGCGCTC
>AFSR01000065.1_pt1 | contig 21225 bp, 19 predicted proteins | sample 296848 | NCBI WGS metagenome assembly AFSR01 (sample SAMN02954305, study PRJNA68063) | hot springs metagenome | biome: terrestrial; feature: Mushroom and Octopus hot springs; material: microbial mat core samples; isolation source: Yellowstone National Park Mushroom and Octopus hot springs ...
TTTTTCTTGAGATTAGTTTCAATCAAGCCAGAGTTGGCCCAGCCAAGGGGTAAGGAGCCCAGAGGAGATGTCGAGACATCTGAAGCTGTGGACGGAGATAGGGCTTTATGTTCTCAGCTACTCCCTGCCTGTTCCTAGCTCAGACCGAAAGCAACTGTGCCGCCTGTGCCCATTAAAGTTTTCCGGAAGCCAAAGGGATCCGGGGGCAAAAATCCACTAGTCTATTGGCAATCTGGCTTCGGCCAGAACTGTCTAGCCAATTGCTGAGGTGCAACTGTGGAAACGGCCATCGAGTGGATTACCGCCCATGAGATCCTCGACTCCCGGGGGCAGCCGACCTTAGAAGCTTTGGTGGGCCTAGCCAATGGGGCAACCGGCTTGGCCCAGGTGCCCAGTGGCGCTTCGACTGGCACTTTTGAGGCCCACGAGCTGCGGGACGGGGATCCCAAGCGCTACGGGGGCAAGGGTGTGCTGAGGGCAGTGGAAAACATCCTCGGCCCCATCCAGTCGGAGCTGCGAGGGGAAGATGCCCTCAACCAGGCCCGCATCGACCAGTTGCTGATCGATCTGGACGGCACCCCCAACAAGTCGCAACTGGGAGCCAATGCCATCTTGGCAGTTTCTTTGGCTACAGCTAAGGCGGCTGCCAGTGCAGTGGGCCTGCCTTTGTACAGGTACCTGGGTGGACCCTTTGCCAACCTGCTGCCGGCGCCGCTGATGAATGTGCTTAACGGCGGCGCCCACGCCGACAACAACCTCGATATTCAAGAATTTATGATCGTGCCCATCGGAGCACCCAGCTTTCGCGAGGCGCTGCGCTACGGAGCCGAGGTGTTTGCAGCCCTAAAACAAGTGCTGCGGCAGAGGGGACTGTCCACGGGGGTGGGGGATGAAGGCGGATTTGCCCCCAACCTCGACTCCAACGCCGCAGCTTTGGATCTATTGATGACGGCTATTGAACAGGCGGGCTACAGGCCAGGGGAGGATATCGCCTTGGCCTTGGACGTGGCGGCCAACGAGCTGCTGCAGGATGGGCAGTACCACTTCGAGGGCAAAGCCCGCAGCGCCGAGCAGATGGTGAACTACTACGAGCAACTGCTGGCCAACTATCCCATCCTCTCCCTGGAAGACGGGCTGGCGGAAGAAGATTGGGCCGGCTGGCAGGCCATGACCGCCCGCTTGGGATCCCGGGTGCAACTGGTGGGGGACGACCTGTTTGTAACCAACCCGGCCCGGCTGCAGAAAGGCATCGACAGCGGCGCTGCCAACGCCATTTTGATCAAGCTCAACCAGATCGGCACCCTGACAGAGACGGTCTCGACCATTCAACTGGCCGTTCAGGCGGGCTTTCGCACCCTCATCAGCCACCGCTCCGGTGAGACAGAAGACACCACCATCGCCGACCTGGCGGTGGCCACCCGCGCCGGCCAGATCAAAACCGGATCCCTCTGCCGCAGCGAGCGCATCGCCAAGTACAACCAACTGCTGCGCATCGAAGACGAGCTGGGGGAAGCGGCCGTCTATGCCGGTCGGGTGGGCCTGGGGCCTAGGGGGTTGCCGGCGCGGAGTCGCTAGCCCGCTTGGATCCCCAGCACCTGCACCAAGAAGGCCCAGCGGTCGGCGGTCTCTTCGATGAGCTTGGCAGTGGGCTTGCCGGCCCCGTGGCCGGCTTTGGTGTCGATGCGAATGAGGATGGGCTGGGATCCCCCCTGGGCCGCCTGCAGGGCGGCGGCAAACTTGAAGCTGTGGGCGGGCACCACCCGGTCGTCGTGATCTGCCGTGGTGATCAGGGTGGCGGGGTAGGCGGTGCCGGGCTTGAGGTTGTGCAGGGGGGAGTAGGCGTAGAGGGCCTTGAATTCCTCCGGGTCTTCCGGGGATCCGTACTCGGAGATCCAGGCCCAGCCGATGGTGAACTTATGAAAGCGCAGCATGTCGAACACCCCCACGGCGGGCAGGGCTGCTGCAAAGAGATCCGGCCTTTGGGCCAGGCAGGCCCCCACCAAGAGGCCGCCGTTGCTGCCGCCGGAGATGGCCAACTTGGCGGGGTTGGTGTAGCCATGGGCTATCAGCCACTCAGCCGCGGCAATAAAGTCGTCGAACACCTTTTGCTTGTTGAGCTTGGTGCCCGCCTGGTGCCACTCTTCTCCGTACTCGCCGCCGCCGCGCAAATTGGGCTGGGCGTAAACCCCTCCCATTTCCAGCCAGGCCACCAGACCCACTGAAAAGCTGGGGGTAAGAGAGATGCCAAAGCCACCGTAGCCATACAGCAGGGTGGGGTGATCCCCTGTCCGAGTCAGGCCACGGCGGTGGACGAGAAACATGGGGATGCGGGTGCCGTCTTTGCTGGTGTAGAACACCTGCTGCACCTCGTAGGCCTGGGGATCGAAATCCACCTGGGGCTGACGGAACAGGGTGCTGGTGCCGCTGGTGAAATCGTAGCGGTAGATGGTGGGGGGGGTGGTGAAGCTGGTGAAGGTGTAGAAGGTCTCGGTGTCGTAGCGCTTGCCGCCAAAGCCGCTGGCAGATCCCAGCCCGGGCAGCGGGATTTCCCCCAGGTAGGTGCCGTCTAAAGCAAAGGTCTTGATCTGGGTGTGGGCGTCTTTGAGGTAGAAGGCCACGAACTGATTGTTGATCAAGCTAACCCCCTGCAGGGTCTCCTCCGCTTCGGGGATCACCTCCTGCAACTGATCTGGGCTGCTCGAGATCAATCGCCACCAGTCGCCGCCGAGGAGCTTGGCAGTCCGTCAACAGCCAAAAGCGGGATCCGTCGTTGCCGACGAAGCTGTATTCGGCCTCAAACTCGCGGATGAGCTCTACACGGCGAGCTGGGATCCCGCAGTCTTTGTAGAAGATGAGGTTTTGGGATCCGTGCCCGCCAGACGGAGATGATTAGGTAGTCTCCATCTTCGGTAACCCCGCCGGCAAAGCCCCACTCTTTTTGGTCAGGGCGGTGGTAGACCAAGAGATCTTCCGACTGGGGAGTGCCCAGGCGGTGGTAGTAGAGTTTTTGGAAGTAGTTGGCGCTTTCGTACTCGCTGCCAGGGGCCGGCTCGTCGTAGCGGCTGTAGAAAAATCCCTGCCCGTCCAGCGTCCAGCTGGCCCCGGAGAATTTAATCCAGCGCAGGTGATCCGGCAGGTCTTCTCCCGTTTCGATATCCCGCACCTTCCACTCCTGCCAGTCGGAGCCGGAGCGGGAGAGACCATAGGCCAGGTAGCGCCCGTCGCGGCTGATGGCAATCCCTGAGAGGGCCACCGTGCCGTCTTCCGAGAGGGTGTTGGGATCTAGCAAAACCCGCGCCTCTCCCTCCAGGCTTTCTTGGGTATAGAGAACGCTCTGGTTTTGCAGGCCGTCGTTTTTGAAGTAGAAGTAGCGGTTGCCCTCTTTGAAGGGCTGGCTGTATTTTTCGTAGTTCCACAGTTGCCTCAGGCGCTCCAGAAGCCGCTGCCGGGCCGGGATCCGCTGCAAGTAGTCAAAAGTTAGGCGGTTTTGCGCCTCGATCCAAGCTCGCGTCTGCTCAGAATCCAGATCCTCCAGCCAGCGATAGGGATCCGGCACCGCTTGCCCATGGTAGAAGTCGACAACAGTGGGATCCGGATGGCTGGGCGGGTAGTTGAGCATAGAGACGGAGCAACAAAAGACCAATTCCACTATGGCAGAAGCCTGAGACCTCAGCGTGGGATTTGACACTCCCACCCAAATGGACTCGCGAAGGCGCTGTCAAGACGCCCCTAGACAGTCCTTTGAGGCATAACCTCAAAGTTCTGCTTACTTCGGACTTAAGTTCCTCTAGGTTAGTTATTGCCGCGCGGGTTTTGCACCGCAGTAGGTTGTTTTCCTGGAGAAGCTCTGTACTAACTATAACAAAGAAGCAACTAAAGTGGCTCAAGGGCTTTTCCGCCCCGCACTCAAGTACGGGGCTACCAAGCTATCCTTTTGTGTCAAAGTTGGGGCAGATGAGGTAGGTGAAGCGTAAAGGTTGTCCAGCCGGCGGCGCTGCTGACCTCGATGGATCCGCGCAACTGATCCACCATCTGTTTCACCAAGGCCAAGCCCAGACCCGTGCCCCCTTCCTTCCAGGGATCATTGCTGGGAATGCGGTAAAAGCGCTCAAAGATGCGGGTCAACTCCTCGGCAGGGATCGGCTTGGCTATTGCTGACCTGGATGAGGCTTCGGCAATTTTCCGTTTCTACCCGCAAGCGGATGGATCCCTGGGCCGGGGTGTATTTCACAGCATTGTGCAGCAACTCGCGCAGGATTCGCCCTAAGAGCAAGGGATCCGTTGTGAGGGAGCTCTCCAGGGGAACGCTGGCTTGGAAAGTTTGCCCCTTGGCGCGGGCCCGCTCTTCGGTAACGGTCAGCAGATCCCCCAGCAGCTCCCGCCAGGTGAGGGCTTGGATGTTCAGGGCATAGGCCCCGGCTTGTAGCCGCTGCAGATCCAGCAGGTCGTTGATGAGCTCGATTTCCCGCTGGCATTCCCGCTCGGCAATGAGCCAAGTATTGGGCTCGTTTCTCCTCAGAGGGAGCTATCTGCAGCATTTTCAGAGCCATTTTCAGGCTGGTCAGGGGAGTGCGCAGCTCGTGGCTGACGGTGCTGATGAAGTCGTCTTTCAATTGGTTGAGGCGCTCCAGAGCTTGCACCTGCTCTTGGGCAGCCTGGAACAAGCGCGCCTGGCGCAGCCCAATGGCACATTGGTTGGCCACCTGCTGGATAAGTCGGATCTCCTGGTCGTCGAAAGGACGCGAGCCGAGCGAAAGATCCACAGATCCCCCAGCACTTGGCCTTTATCTAGCAAGGGACAAGCCATTACTACCTGGCGGTTTTCCAGGGCTTTCCCTGAAAAGCAAAATAGACAAGACTGCCCCCTGAGCAGTTGTCGATGAACGTCTCCGTAAGGGCCTCTCTGCAAAGGTACAGAGAGATTTAGGTAAGACTCCGAGCGGGGGCAATACTCGTAGCGGATGGTGGCAAGGGTGAAATCGGCGTTGTAAAGGCTGATGTCGCAGCCATCGGCATCTAGACTTTCTCCCAGCTCGCGCACGGCGGCGCTGAGGATCTCAGCTTCGTCGAGAGAATCGCGCACGCGGTTGATAATGCTTCTTAGGAGAGCCTCAAATTGCAAAGCCCGCTCTAGCTGCGCAGTGCGCTGCCGCACTTTTTCTTCTAGCGTTTGCTTTAGAGCTTTTATCTGCTCGTACAACTGAGCCTGTTGCAACGCGACAGCCAACTGGTCGGTCAGTTTCTGCAAAAGCTCAATTTCCCACTCCTGCCACGGGCGGCTGGATTGGCAGTGCTGCGCCACCAAGAGGCCCCAGAGATCCTCCCTCCGCCGAATCGGGATCACCAAGTTGGCCTGAGCCTGAAAGGATTCCAAGAGTTGCCGATGGCAGGGATCCAAACTGGCTGTCGCCACATTGTCGATGGCCTGCACAAAGCCCTGTTGGTACTTGCGATAGCAGGGATCCTGGCGAAAGCAAGCATCCCACACGGAGCGGCCCAAGTGGCTGGGCCAGGGATCCAGCACCGCCTCGGCAGCTACCCATCCCCCTATGCCGTCCTGTAACTGGTAGATCATCACCCGATCCACCTGGAGAAACTCTCGCACTTCCGCCGCCGTGGTCTGCAAGAGGGGCTGCAAGTCCAAGTTCTCGCGGATGCGGCGCAGCAGGGATCCCAGGAGTCTCTCTCGCTCTGCCTCTTGCAGCAGCAGATCCTGGGCTTGTTTGAGGGGGGTGATATCTACCACAATGCTGCAAACGGCATAGGGATCCCCTCGCCAATCCCGCAGGGCAAACTTGGTGATCCACTTTTCCAGTTCTTGCCCATCACGGCAAACAGTGTGCTCATAGCTGATGGGATGAGCAGATTGGATTGCCCTTTGATCCTCCTCGCGAAACTTCAGAGCTTCCTCTGGCGAGAAGAGTTCCGCATCGACTTTGCCGAGAACTTCTTCTGGAAGTTTACCGTTTTTCTGCAGGTAAGCCCGATTGACCTGTAAGTAGCGGCCCTGCAGGTCTTTAACAAAGATGGGAAAAGGGATCCCATCGAGGATAGCTTTGAGACGGGCTTCGCTTTCTTGCAGGGCCAGCTCCGCCTCTTTTTGCTGGGTGATATCTTCGGTAATGCCGGCAATGCGGATCACTTCTTGCTGTTCATTGAAAATAGGCCGGCAGGAAGTCCGCAACCAGCGCACCCGGCCATCTCGATGAATGATGCGATAGGTAATCGGCTTCTCTCCTTGGATGACCTGAGGTACGGCTTGCAAAATCCTCGGCAGATCTTCCGGATGAATCTTTTCTCGCCACAGATCGGGCTTTTGGTAAAACTCCTCCGGCTTGTATCCCCAGATCTGCTCGCACTGAGGGCTTTTATAAAACAATTGACTGAGATCTGGAGAATAGAGAAAGAAGGAAACCGGCACAGCCTCGGCCATTTCGCGAAAGCGGGCTTCGCTTTCCCGCAGCGCCTGTTCTGCCTCTTTTTGCTGGGTAATGTCGCGGGTGCTGCAGACAATTCCCCCTAGCGCAGGATCCTGCAAAAGATTGGTGCAGCGGCTCTCCAACCACACCCAATGGCCATCGGCATGCTGCATCCGATAGACAAAGCTGAGCGTCTCGCCAGGCCGAGCCTTCAGTTGTTCAAGGGCGTCGGCAACGATCTGGCGATCTTCCGGGTGAACCCAATCCAGAGGTATAGGTTCTCCCTCCTCAGGACAACGACCCAAGACTTTCTCGGTAACCGGGCGATTGAGAGTATGAACCAAGCCTTGGGCATCGATCCAACACAAAATGTCGTGGCTGTTGTCGAGGAAGGCGCGAAAGCGCTCCTGTTGTTCTCGCAGTTGTTGTTCCAGCCGCTTTTGCTCGGTAATATCCAAGACAATGCCGAGCCATCCCAAACCTTTGGACTCATCCTGCAGCTTGACAGCCAGGCGATAGGGGTAGCGCTCTTGGCCTTGGATGATTTCCTTGCTCTCCAATCGGGAAAACCCTTGCCGCTCCAGGTCAGATAGGCTTGCCCAGTGTACTCCAGCCAGTGGGGATGTTGCTGCGCTGCCTCTTGCAGAGAAGTGCCCAGCAGATCGCCATACCAGGCGCGGTCGGTGGCATTTTGCAAAATCAGCACTCCTTGGGGATCCCTGGCCCATATGGCTGCCGGCAGGGCGTCCAGAAGAGCCCTCAGTTGGGCTTCCCGCAGGCGCAGATTTTCTTCCAGTTGCTTCTTCTCGGTAATGTCTCGGCCCACCCCGCGAATAAACTGCAAGCGGCCCCGCCGGTCGAAAAGGCCCTGGTTGATCCACTCAAACCACCGCACCTTTCCTTCCGCATCGAACAAGGGGTGAGCCCAAGCAAAGGTAGGCTGCTGAGGAGTAAGCTGGGATATCTTCTGCCGCACCTGCTCTTGCTCCTCTGGCGGCAAGGCCTCGATCCAGCGCCGGCCCTGCCAATTGCCGAAAACCTTCTGGCAGGCCTCGTTACACTCCACCACCGTTGTATCCGCCCGCGCCAGCATGATGACATCGGGAAAACCAACCTGGGCCTGATGCGGCCGCCGCCTCTGCCAGAAGACAAGCGCCAGGAGCCAGGCTGCCCACAAAAGCAGCCACGGCCAGTTGCCCAAAGCTTCCTCAACAATGGTCTCCCAAGGAATGATCATGACAGCTTAGCATTGCCAAAATTCTGTTAAGATAGGCGAGAGTGCCTATTCAAACCCACACCAATTCTCGGCAGTTTGCCAAGGATTGCCAAGTATCACAATCAACAACTCACGTATACTTCTATATAACCTCGGCAATTGCCCAGAAGGGAACCTCACAGGTTAAGATAGTCCTGGATCCAGCCCACCAGCCGCTGTGCCAGGGTAAGCGCTTCCGGCTCGCCTTCTTTGATCGCCGATTGGCTGCTGAAGCAAGCAATAACCTCTTCTTGAAATTTTTCTTCAAGCTTTTGTTCAAAAGCGCCGCGGCGAAACTGCAACCGCACCTGAGCTTGGATCTGAAAGCTCTCCCGCGCCTCCTCATCCAAGATCTCCTGTCCCAGCCGCTGCAGCCGCACCCCTTGCAATTGGGCGAGGGGATAAGAGAATACCTGCTGCCGCCAAAGCCCCCAGGGGCCACCCAGCCGGGTCAGGGTCGCTCGCTGCCGCTCCCGATCCAAGCTCAGGATCTGCCCCAGCCCCCAAGGGATCCCAATCCCCAGGCCCGCTGCTACGGCCAGCAACCCCACCAGCGGCGAGCGGCCCCAGAGCTGGGATCCCAGCGCCAACAGCCCCAAACCCGCCACCACCCGCCAGGCCAGTTGCTCAGGGGTAAACCTTTGCAGGGCAATTCGCAGCCGTCTGGGGTTGCGCTCCAGAACTTGCAGGTAAACCGGCCTCATGAAATTGGATCCCGTTTTTGGCGCCAGTTTACCAGGTGCCGCGGAACCCTGGAAGACTTGCGAGCTTGGCAAACAGCTAAAACTCAGGTTCGGCAAAAAACTCTGACAAATCCAAGGCAAACCCAGGGATCACCTCTTCGCCTTCCAGGATATCTCCTGGCCGCTTCAATGCTGCGGGCTCAGGCTGACGGTAAACCAAAACATACTTTTCTTCGGGATGAATAACCCAAACAAGCCGGGATCCGTTCTCAAAGTACTCGACAATTTTGTCGTGGATCTCTCCCACTGTGTTGACTTCAGAGAGAACTTCTACAACCAAATCTGGAGATCCCTCGATATAGCCCTTGGGGATCCCGCCAAGAGATCGCAGCCGCTCCTTGGAGAAGAAAGAACAATCTGGGGAGCGGCGATTGCCAGATTTCATCTTAAACGAAGTATCGGAGTCAAAAGTAAAGCCAATCTTTTGGCTGCGAACATAGGCACCTAGGAGGATGTGAATCAAACTTACATAGTATCCATGCCTTGCACTTGCCGAACCCAAAGCAATCAGCTTCCCATCGACAACTTCATAGCAATTGCCATCATCGGGCAGAGCCATAAACTCTTCATCAGTCCAAATCTTCCGAGAAGCTGTTGCAGAGCTTTCGGCAGGTTCCTTTGCTAGCCTTTCCAGAGCTTCAATCATGGTAGCCCTCTCAGATAGCTAAAACAACTAAGGGATCCGAGCCTGGGCAAACACATCCTGGGGGACAACCTTCAAGCCGGGCAGAAACTCATCTTGGATGGCTTGGGATCCCGTAAAAGTCCGCGGCGGGGCATCGGGGTAGAAAACGGTGATGCTCTTGGCTTGGGGATCCACAACCCAAACGCGAGGGATCCCAGCTTCCAGATAGTCCGCTGCTTTTTGAAGTACAGCCCCAAAACTCTGGCCGGGAGAAAGAATCTCCACTACCAGTTCGGGAGCGACGGGACAAGGGCCGTCTTCCTCAAGCTGCGCTGGCCAGCGTTCAAAGGAAACATAGAGCAAATCGGGAACAGGAAGCCAATCTTGATCCTGCCTTTGCAAAACAACTGCCAGCTCTGTGTACACATCCCCCTTGCCTTGACACCAGGCATCCAGAATGAAAAGCAGCCGCTTCTGCAAAGAGGCATGAAATCTCTGAGGAGACATCGGCAAATCTTTGGGAACAGCTTGTCCATTGACCAGCTCATAGGTAGTATCTTCCTCTGGCAAGGCGAGAAACTGTTCGGGAGTAAGTTTTGGATGAGCAATCGACAGCTCTTCGGTCGATAGCATGCCAGGATCCCTCTCGTTCTAGAGGCCAACTGCTTTCTAGTTCTAGGCTAACTTTGGGTTTTTCGCCTTCACTGCGCGGGAAAAGGCCTCTTGTTTTTGGGAAGGGGGGGCTTCCAGGTTGCGGTAGCTTGCCAGCGGTTGTGCTTTGATGCGTTGCAGACCCACCTGGAGGATCCCTATGGCTAAAACCCTTTTGACCACCCTGGGCACTGGCGACTACACCGAGACGACGTATTTCTTTGGGGAGCAAAGGGCAGACAAAACCTGCTACGTCGCCAAGGCCCTCTGCCAGCTCTTTGAAATTGATAGAATCATCCTCCTGCTGACGGAGGAGGCCCGCGCCAAGCACTGGGGCCGCTTGCAGGAGTCCTTGCCACCCCAGGTGGAGAAGGTGGCCAAAGCCATTCCTGAGGGCAAAACGGAAGCGGAGACCTGGGAGATTTTCGACGTGCTGGTCGATGGCATCGAGCCCAACAGCCGGCTGCTTTTTGATATCACCCACGCCTTTCGCTCCATCCCGCTGCTGGTGCTCTTGGGAGCCGCCCTTTTGCGCAAGGCTAAAAACGTCGAGATCCAGGGGCTCTACTACGGCCTCTACCGCCCTGGCCAGGCGGAGACCCCCATTATCGATCTCACGCCGGCCATTCGGCTTCTGGACTGGCTGACGGCCAGCGACAAGTTCATCAGCACCGGCTCGGCAGTAGAGCTGGGCCAGCTTTTGGACACCGTTCAACGGGACTTCTACCGACAGCAAAGGCCCGGCAAAGGGGATCCCAGGCCCACCCGGCTGCAGAGCTTTGGACAAGCCATCCGCGACATCTCCCGTTCTCTGGAGCTGGTGAGGCCGGTCAGCCTGCAGGAGGACTTGCGCAAGTTACAAAGACACTCTACCCAGGAGTTGGCAGAAGAGGTGGGCCAATTTGCCAAGCCCTTCGGCCTGCTGCTGCAAAGCATTCAAAATAGCTACAGCCAACTGGCGCTGCCGGCAGACCAGAAGGAGGATCCCCGCGCTCAAGTTCAAAAGCACTTTCAACTGCTGCGCTGGTATGTGGAAAAGCGCTTCACCACCCAAGCCCTTCTCTTGGCTCGCGAGTGGGTGGTTTCTGCCCTTTGCCTCTGTGAGGGGATCCAAAACTACCTCGAACGAGAAGCGCGGCAGGGAATTGAACACCAGTTGGGATCCCTCATCCCGCGGGAAAGCAGCTCTTGGGAGATCTCCCTGCGACTGGATCCCTTATCCAGCACGAAGAGCAGCTTCAGTTCCTGCCTCCCATTGCCGCCCATGTCCCAGATGTGCAGCAGCTAGCCAAGCTCTGGTCTCGGCTGAGCGAATACCGCAACGACGTGGCCCATGTGCAGATGAAACCCGAATCTCTACGCAGCGAAGTTCTGGAGAGCTTTGTGCTGCAGGATCTGCTGCCGAAACTGGAAGCGCTGTTTCCTGAATTGACTCGAACAGAGGGGGAATTGGAAGGGGATCCTTCCAATTCTCGGTAGGCTACCAACGTCGGCCCACCCTCAGGTTCTGGGTTTTCAATTTCGGTCCAGCGGTTGGCAGGGGCTGAGCTTGAACAAGTCCTATTGACCTGGAGAAATACTGAAAAAAACCTGAGGGCCGGTCGGGATCGGTGGACTTTGTTTTGTAGCTTCTGCAGCCGGCTATCGGGTGGCTGCTGGGGTTTTGTCTACTTTGTTTCTTGCACGTTCAGTTCTTAACTTTCCTATCTTTCCTGCGAAAACACCATGTCTTATCACTACTACTGGCAAGCAAAGCTCTGGGGCCTGCTGCATGATCCTGCCCTCAAAGCCCTCCACGACGCCTCTGGCCGCGCTAAGGAAGGGCTGTGGCCAAACCTAGCAGCGATGCAGGGGTGGATCTCGCCCAAGGCAGAGGGATCCCCTCTGGCACAGGTGGGAGATGCGGATCTGGTCGCCTCCGCCAGCGATCGGGCCGCCATTGGCCACCTGCCCGTTGCCATCGACTACCAGCTAGCGGATCGCGGCCAGAGCCTGGGGCCGGGCTTAGAGATGAGCCATCTGCTTTCCGGGCGCAAGCGCTTTTGGCAACTGCCCGAAGAGGAGCACCGGGCCCTGCAGCAGGCCCGCTCCCGCGCCGAGTACTTGCTGGCGCAGGAAGCAAGGGTAGTTCCCGACTGGATTTGGCAAGAACAGGAGGATATCCAGAAGGTGTTCTGGTGGTTCTGGCGCTGTTTTCCCCAGGCGCTGGCGCGGGAGTTTGGCGATGAAAGCCTCCTGCTTTTGCCGGCAGAAACGCGGCTGCCCGATGGATCCCTGTGGAGCCACACTAGCGTCGTGGCCGCTCTGGCGGGCTGTTTGGCCGGCTACGACGAGCCCAAGTTCACGCGGCCCTTTTTGGCCAGCTTGACCTTCAACCCCATCCAGGAGCTGATCAAAGCCAGCCGCAAGATGCGGGACTTTTGGGCCGGATCCTGGCTGTTGCACTACCTCTCGGCGCGGCTTTGCTGGCGCCTGGCGGAGAAATACGGCCCCGACTGCCTGCTCTACCCCAGCCTCTACGGCCAGCCCTTGATCGACGCCTGGCTCTTGAAGCGATATCCCGAATTTGCCGAGTGGATCCCTCAGCCTTCTGCCAACACCCTCCTCACTGCCGGCTTCCCCAACGTGATCCTTTTGCTATTGCCCCAAGATCGGGTGCAGGCGGCCATGCAGTTGGCCCAGCAGACCCTCAAAGAAGAATGGCGGCAGCTAGCGCAAAAGGCGCTGGAGCACCTGCAACTGGAGCGCCGCTGGCTGGTGCAGTTGCGCCCAGAGGATCCCACCTGGAAGGGATGGCTGGAGCACCAGTGGCAGTTCTACTGGGCGGCGGCGCCCCTGGGATCCCCCCAGCAAAGGCTTAAAGACACCGCCATCCTCAGGTCCCAGGAGTCCATTGAGCGGGATCCCTGGGTCAGCACCCAAAACCGCACCTACCACCTCAAAGGAGAGCGGCAGCTTTTTGCCGATCCGGAGCTGAAGTTCCTGCGGATCAGCTTCTGGGATCCCGAAAGGCAGCAGCACCGCCAGCACAAGCCAGGGCTAAACGTAGGCTCCTGGTGGGCAGCGGCAGTGGAGGCGACGCGCCGGCTGCAGGCTGCCTGCAAACAGGCCCGCGATTGGCAGTTGCCGGTGGCCTTTGGGCCGCGCAGCACTGTCTCTGGCCTAGGGCCGGTGGTTCACCCTTCCCCCGGGAATCGCTGGATTAGCGAAGGGGAGAGCCGGCGGCTTTGGCAGCGCCAGGCAGGGCTTTTCGATGGCCGCGAGCAGCTCAACGCCACCGAAACGGTTAAGCGGGCCCTAGACAAGGTGTTGCCGGAGCTCTTCCCCACCCTCGACGAAGACGAGGTCGCCGCTTCCTACCCAGATCTCACTGCTGGCGTGGCCGGCTACCTGAAAACCCACGGGCGACGGGAGCTGGAGCACTTCGAGCAGGCCTGCCGCGCCGTTGAGGCCATTCACCCCGGCATTCGGGAGGTCATCCGAGAAATGCGCGGCAAGTGGGGGATCCCGTGGGCTGACCAGCAAAACCTGCGCTACCACCCGCGGCTGCTCAACGCCGGCTGGCTGGTGGAAGACCTGGAAGCAGACGAGGCAACCCAGAAGCGCTGCCGCCAGGAGATAGAAGCCACCCTCAGCCGCTACTACCCCAGCATCAACCCCGCCAGTTGGTACGTGCTGGCCGCGGGCGATGGCGACGACATGGGCCAGTGGCTGAGCGGGGGGAAGATGAAGCCCTACTACGACTACCTGCCCCAGCCGCTGCAGCGCCTAGCGGATGGCCAGAGGGACGCTATTGGCCGCGTCCTCGACTCTGAAGAGCTCAAGCAAGTCAAGGACGCCTTCAGCGAGTTTGTTAAAGCCAGCCGCAAGCGCATGGGCCCAGCCACCCACAGCGCCCTCAGCCGGGCTCTGTTGGATTTTTCTGGCCAGTTGGTGCCCTACCTTACTGAGCAGCGCTATGCCGGCAGGCTCATCTACGCCGGGGGGGACGACGTTCTGGCCTACACCAACCTCTGGGAGTGGGATAGTTGGCTCTGGGACATCCGCCAGTGTTTCCGCGGCGGCGAAGACGACTGGCGCGAGTTTGCCAACGAAGGGGACTACTGGCAGTGGCAAAAGGCGCAGTTGCCGGCTGGCCTCAGCCGTCGCCCTCTTTTTACTCTGGGATCCCTGGCCAGTATTAGCTTTGGGGTGGTGATTGCCCACCACTCGGTGCCCCTGGCCATTGCCCTGGAGAACCTCTGGGAGGCCGAACAAGGGGCCAAGGGGCAGGCCTATGCCTCTAGCAGCCCCAAGGACAGCGCCCAGGTGCGGGTACTGTTTGCCAACGGCAACCAACTGGTGAGCACCTGCAAGTTCGACACCTTCGACAAGTGGAAAGACCTGCTGGATTTTGACTGGAAGCTGTTGGGCCAAAAGCAGGATCAAAGCTCCCTATTTGAACACGCCGCCCAGCTCTGGGAGCAGCACCCAGCCCCCACCTTGGAAGCAGTGCCCGATTGGGCCCGCCTGTTCTGCAGCCGCCGGGATCTCTTCCACGGCGAAAGCGAGCAGACGGATCGTTTCCAGACCAAGCTAATCGCATTTATCCAGCACTTTTGGCAGCACAGCCTGCCCGCCCAGCCGGGGGCGTGGGATCTGGCCATCAAAAACTGGTTCAAGCTGGCGGCCTTTGTGCTGCGCAACCGCACCGTGACATTGGGGAGGAACGGTCGATGAGTTGGTTTGTGCTCTCGCCTTTGGATGTGTGGATGTTTCGCGATGCCAAGCCCTTTGCGCCGGGGGAGCGGGCCTGGGCCACCAGCGGCTTTCCGCCCAGCGGGCACACCCTTGCCGGCGCTATCCTAGCTCACCTGGGCCAGCCGGCAACCCTGCGCCTCTGCGGCCCCTTTCCTCTGCTGGGAGGAGCAGCTTTACTTCCCCGGCCCCTTGCACCTCTACCAGGGATCCCCGCTGGTGCCCATCCCCTGGCTGGAAGAGGGCCATTCCTATGACGGCTACCGTTGGGATCCCACCCGGCCCGCCCCTTTGGTGGCAGCAGCTCCGGAGGAGGAACGGCCAAGCTCCAAGCAAAAGGCCGCCGGCTACCTGCCCTTTCAGGCGGTGCAAACTGCACTGCAGGGCAAGGGCTGGGATCTGGAGCAGGCAGTAAAGTCCCCCTGGGTGGCGGAGGTGCGGCCCCACAACACCCTGCAGGCAGGCAAACGCCAGGTGCGGGAGGCCGAGGGCTACTTTGTGGAGACCTGCATCCGCCTGCAGCCCGGCTGGAGCCTGGCCCTTTCCATCGAGTGCTGGGATCCCGATCGCGAAACTTGGGATCCCTTGCCTCTGACGCAAGAAGTAGTGGTGCGGCTAGGGGGAGAAGGCCACGCTGCTCTCCTCAGCCCCTGCCCAAAGCTGGGCAAGCAGTGGCAAGTGCTGCAGGAGCTCTCCCGGCAGACCTTCCGGCAAGCCCGCCGAGCTCTGGCCTACCTGGTGACCCCCGGCGTGTTCATCAAAAAGGTGGAGGGGCGCTCCCTCTGCCGCGCCTGGCCCTGGGAGTGGCGCTTGGTCACCCCCCATCCTGCCCACTCCCTCACCGGTCCTCTGGTGAGCGTGGCCACCGGCAAGCCAGTTCCCATCAGCGGTCGCCTGCGGGTGGACTCCCTAACAGAGCCGCGCAAGACCAGCCTACCGGCTCCGCAAGTCTTTGCCGCCCCGCCCGGCAGCATCTACTACCTGGAGCATCCAGCTCCCCTTGCCCAGGACGAGCCGGAGCTGGAAAATGGCCGGCTCAACGTCTTCCACCGCTGGCGGCTGTTGGGCTACAGCGAGTTGCTCTGGCTGCCTTGGGTCAACTTTTGAAGTCCTGTTTTGACGGATAAGGAGTGTTTTTCTATGAGCTTTCACCTGGTTTATCTCACCCTGTTAACCCCCCTGCACACCGGCGGCACCACCCAAGAAGGCAACCTCTTGGGCATTGCCCGCGAAGCCCACACCAACTTGCCCTACATTCCTTCCAGCACCATCCGCGGCAAATTGCGGGCCAGCGTGGCCGAGAAAGAGTTAAAGTTTGAGCTTTTTGGCAACGAAATTGGGGAGGGGGATCAGCTTACCCAAGGCTCCATTTGGATTGGAGATGGATCCCTCTTGTGGGTGCCGGTGGCTTCCCTCAGCCACGGGGTAGTCTGGATTAGCTGCCCCCTCTTGCTCAAGCGCTGGCTGCGGCTAAGTGGTCAAAAGTTGGATGCGCCGGATCCCTATAGCACCAACTTGGAGACAAACCGACCCATCTACCTTAAGGATGCCATCCTAAAAAATGGCCTGAAAAAGTGGGAAAACTGGCAAAGCTTTGTCAAATCTTCCAGCATCAGCCGCGTCCTTGTCTTGCCGGATCAGCACTGTGCCACCCTTATTCAAATGAGCCTGTGGCGGCAGGTAAAAGTTAAGCTCAGCGAGCACAAAGTTGTAGAAGGCGGCTTTCGCTACGAAGAGGCCATCCCCCCCGATAGCCTGATGTACTTTACCTGGGGGGTAACAGCCCAGGCCAACGGCAGTTCCCAAGAAGCAGTGGAGCAATTTCAGAAGCTTCTCCAGAAGAACCAACTTCTACAAATTGGCGGCCAAGAGAGCCTAGGCCGGGGCTTTGTCGAGTTGTCTTGGAACTAGTTGAGGAGGCTTTATGGAAACTTTTGATCCCCGCACGTTGGCCAAGCCCGTTTACGAATCCCTTCGCCAGTTAAGGGCTCAAACCAGAGACCAAGAAAAGCTTAAGGAGCAGAAAAACCAGGCTGTGGAGCTCTACACCTACCTTTCCACCTGGGGCCTGCTGCGCCTTAAGGCAGAAGAAGATGCCCTCAACCAGGAAGGGAAAAAACAAGTAGTCAAGGAGTTTTTTGATTGCCTAGAAGAGATCTCTGGCCAAAAGGGAATTGCTAACTCCAACGGCCTGGATCGTCTTATGCAATTGGGAGTTGAAGAGTATCTAGGTTTAACAGGGCTAGGTCTGGCTTTGGCTCAGGAATTCGGCTTTTGGGCTATGGCCATCTACCACGACATTAAAGGAGGAGAGTAATGGGCGTCGCGATCCCCCTGCAAGCGATTTCCCTGCAAGAAGGCAGCCGAGTGGTTATTCATTCTCTTACCTGGCAAGACTGCGAGAGCATTCTGGAGGAGCTGGGCGAAGATCGCCACACTCGCATTGCCTACTACGATGGCACTTTTGAGATCATGTCTCCTTTATCCAAACACGAGCGCCTTCATCGCATTGCCAGTGACATTGTAAAGGCTCTCTTAGATGCTCAGGGGAGAGATTGGGAAGACTTTGGCTCAACAACCCTCAAAAAGCCAGGCAGAGCTGGCGTGGAGCCCGACACCTGCTTCTATGTCAATCACCTGGAGTTGGTGCGAGGTTGCGAGGGCAGGATCGATGTCGATCAGTTGCCCCCACCTGATCTGGCCATCGAGTCCGACGTTACTTCCCGAACTTTTATCGAGGCCTATAGAGCCATCGGCGTGCCGGAAGTTTGGATCTTGGGTGAGCGAAGTTTGCGGATCTTTATTCTGCAGGGAGAAGACTACGTAGAATCAAGCTGCAGCTGGCTTTTTCCAGACTTCGACATCCCCAAGCTTGTGCCTCAGCTCATTCAACGGGCCTTAGAGATTGGCACCAGCGCCATGTTGCGTGAATTTCGGCAAACTCTTGGCAACTCCTAACCCTTTTTCCCTTTTTTGGAGAAGATCCCATGACTGGTCATCGCTCTGCCCGCCCTGGCAACACTCCCCAGCCGCTTCCTCGTCCTCCCAGGCCAGGGGATCCCAGCCGCCAGCCACCTCAGGAAAATCGACCTAAAGGAGGCAATGGTGGGGGAAACCAGCCGCGCGGTGGAGGTGGTGGCCGAGGGGGCAACAATTCTCAGCCCTCACCGTGGCTAGGTCACCCCTTGGATCCCACGCCCAACCCCGATCCCACCGCCGGCTTTGTTGAATATTTGCGTTGGATGCGAGCGCCACTCGATGCTTTTAAAGACGGCACCAAGGCGGAGCTGGCGCACCAAGTGGAAACCAGGATCAACTTTGGAGCTCGCTTGAAGGTTTTGAATGAGCGCACCCAGCGTATTGCCAGCAACACCTTTCAGGTCACCTGTCCCTGGCGAATTCGAGTCGGTGGAGCCAAAGGCCCGGAGAGCATGCTGCTCCCTGCTTTCGATCACTTAGGGATCCCTTACATTCCCAGCTCCACCCTGCGCGGCGTAGCCCGATCCCAGGCCATTCGAGAGCTGATGCGGGAGCGCAACCTCTCTTGGGAGGAAGCGGACAAAGCTGTAGCTCCTTGGTTTGGTCACCTACAAGCTGACGAACAAGACAGTGCTGGCAAGGTAATTTTTCTGGATGCCTACCCTATGCCCACTCGGCCCCAGAGGCGGGAGGATCCCGATAACTCCAAAACCGGAGGCCTGGCGGTAGATATTGCCAACAATATCTGGAAATGGAATGGAAAGAATCTTGACTACTCTCCTAACCCTAACTTGTTCTTTTCTCTCAAACAAGCCACTTTTTTGATTGGCCTACGCAAAGGCCCCGGCTGTACCGACCAGATATTGGCTCAAGTCAAGGAGTGGCTGATCCAGGGTCTAGAGCAAGGGGTGGGATCCCAGGTGAATACTGGCTATGGCCGGCTGATCCCCCTAGGAAAATCGCTGGACAAGATGCCAGGGGAATTCTTGCGGCTGCCCTTTGAGCTAAAAGGCCAACTCATTCACGGGCGTCAAGTAGCTAACTGGAATCCGGGTAGGAATCGCTATGATAATCGACCCATTGCCGAAGTGCGGCCTGTGGCTTTTAAGAATATGCTGCGCTACTGGTTTCGCACTTTTGCCTTGGGGGTTTTGCCGGTTGTTCAGGTGCAGAAGTGGGAAGGGCAACTTTTTGGCTCCATCACCCCTGAGCAAAACACGGCTGGATCCATGTGGATTTGCTGAACGGCAAAGTCTCTCGGCCGGAGAGCCCAATCGCGAAGAGAAGACCCGCAGCCGACAAGAAGGGATCCTCATCTTAAGTCTTTCTGGCGAGTGTCAAAACTATGCTTCCCAGGAAGATCAAGAGGCGGTGAAAAGGCTCTTTACTAACCTCACCTGGATGATGTTCCATCTGGGGGGTGTGGGCCAAGGTGCTAGAAGACCCTGCTACTCCCGCCAGGATCGCGACCGGCCTCCCTGGTGGCGCGGCTCTACCCTAATTCCCAGGTCGGAGGATGCCTTTTGGAAGCTGGCGGAGTCGGTGGCCGGGTTTCAGAAGCTTTTCCAAAAGCGCCTGGGCAACTTCTTTGACGCTCTCAAGACTCTAACCAAGCAGGCCATTAACCCCGATAGCCCAAGAAGTGCTGGCCAGGTTCAGAGGGATAAATGGCCGCAAGCGGTGGATGCCAACTGCAGGATCGTAGTCTGCAGCGGCGAGGAAGATTTCAACAAACCCTATGCCCTGGCAACTTTGCATCGCTTAGGCCGACAAGATGAAGGCCGGTACGACAAATTCTTGTGCGGGGGTGTACAGGGTGGTGCTGTGCCCTCTCCGGTTTGGATTGCCGATTTGGATGATTACCAAGTGGTTACCGTTTTTGGGGCAACGGTGAATCCTAGGAAAAGTTATCTTGAACAGCTCAGGAAAAATGCTGATGATTTTGGAATAATCTGGCCCTTGAAGTAGAGATCTTGGAGAATCTCTGGAGGAATAAAATGTCCAAAAAGAGGATCAATGCCAAAGTTCTTAGAAACCTTGTTACAGCTGTGGTCAACGGCTCGATCACGCTGGCCATTCTGCTAATTGCTCCCTTGGGCCTGGCAGCCGTGATTACCAACACTATTTTGGTTGCCATTGCCAGCTTCTTTTCTGGAAGCTTAACAGAGATGGTCATGGATCTTTTGTCAAGCCCTGAAATTGACGTGGAGGTTTTGCCAGAAGAGCGCCAATCCAAGACCAGCACTTCCATAGAGCCAAGGCGAGGCTCAGAGAGTCTGCGTCGAGATGATCAATAATGCGAACCTTGTATGTTTCCCAGCAAGGGTGCAGGCTAAGCCTCAGGCAAGAGTTTGTGCTGGTTCATTTGGGCGAGTCGCTCTTGCAAGAGATGCCTCTGCCCTTGCTGGAGCAAATTTTAATCTTTGGCCGCTCTCAGGTGACTACCGATGTTGTGAGGGAGTGCTTGAAGCGCAATATCCCCATTGCCTACCTCTCCCGGCTCGGCTATTGCTACGGTCGCCTCATTCCCATTGAAAGGGGCTACCGCCGCCTGGCCCATTGGCAACAGGCGCTCCCTGAAGCATGGAGACTGCAAACAGCAGCCCAAATAGTGCGAGCTAAGCTCCTCAATGGCCGCGTGCTGTTGATGCGACAACTTAGGCAGCGCCCCAGCGAAACCAGGGATCTAACCCTGCGCAGCCTGGAACACTTGGCCGCTCAAGCTCTGCAGGCTACTTCGCTGGATCAATTGCGAGGCATTGAAGGGATCGGCGCAGCTTTGTATTTTCCCGAATTGGGCAATTGCTTACAACAAAAAGGATTTGTTTTGATCAAGCGCACCCGACAGCCGCCCACCAATCCAGTGAATGCCATGCTCAGCTTTGGCTACATGGTGCTCTGGAACCACCTATTAACCTTAATTGAGCTGCAAGATTTGGATCCCTATCAAGGTTGCCTACACGCCAGCAGCGAACGCCACGCTGCTTTGGTTTCCGATTTGCTGGAAGAGTTCCGAGCGCCTATTGTAGACTGACTGGTACTGTGGCTGATCAACAGCGGTGTTATGGACATCCAAGAAGACTTTGAGTATCGAGATGGGGGCTGTTTTCTCAGCGATACTGGCAGAAAAAGTATCTTAAAGCTTTTCTCCAAAGAATGGAGGGATCCATCCAAACCCCCGATGGAGATCAACCCCGCTGGGATTTGCTAACGCAGCAAGTTAAAAAATTTAAGCAATCTGTCTATAATCCTCAAGATTTGTACCAGCCCTACCGGATTCGCTGATGTTTCTTTATGTCGTTACCTACGATACTCCCTGCGACAAGCGACGCAAGAAAATTGCCGACCTGCTAGAAGGCTACGGCAAGCGCGTGCAATACAGCGTGTTTGAGTGCGTCCTCGACAAAGACAAGTTCGAGGAGCTCAAACTGCGGCTCCGAAAGAAGATCAAGCCCGAGGAAGACAGCGTCCGCTTCTATCCGCTCACTAGCTATGCCCTCGCCCAGGTGGAAATCTGGGGTGGGCCTGCCCTGACTGCACCCCCCAGCTCGGTCATTGTGTAGCTCAGGCAAGTCTCTTCCTACTTAAGCACTCGGTGTTTCCAAAAGCACACTCAAACGGTACCAACGCCTGCGCGAGCGATCCGCCAAAAGCCGCAAAGGCCGATTCTTTCGTCCGATCCCTCGACGCCTTGCGCCACAAGGCTTTCCGGCCCCAAAGCCCCCTCGCCAGCACCCTTTTTGCCGACTTTTTTCCGGATCCCTCGCAAATGGGTCTTGCATTCCTTGCCCTGCTTGGGTTTAATAGGGGTGGAGT
>AFSR01000439.1_pt1 | contig 21190 bp, 13 predicted proteins | sample 296848 | NCBI WGS metagenome assembly AFSR01 (sample SAMN02954305, study PRJNA68063) | hot springs metagenome | biome: terrestrial; feature: Mushroom and Octopus hot springs; material: microbial mat core samples; isolation source: Yellowstone National Park Mushroom and Octopus hot springs ...
GTTGCGTCGCGGGTTCGGAGTGTCGGGAACGGACACGCTCACCGTACCGACGCAGACCGGATGGACAAAGGACTGAGACAGCGGCTGCGCCAGCGCTTCCGGCACATCCTGATCGATCAGGGTCTGGAATGCAACTTCGGCGGAGGCGGCATTGCGCGCCGCCTCCATCGCCGTCGGCGCGAGCGACCCGGCGGGCAGAGCGTCGAGCGCCTGCTGACCGTCGAGATGCAGGAACTGTTTGATCGGGTCCGCCAGGTCGTCGATGGAGGGCGCGCCGGTGAAGCGGTGCAATCCTTCGTCGGGAAAGGCGTGCTCAACCGCCATATACGGCGAAACATAGTAGTAGCGCGCATCGGTCGGTTGATCCTCGGGCTGCGCGATGACCATCGCAATGGCGCGCGCCAGTTTGCACGTGCCGATAAGCGCCAGCACCGGCGAATAGACGGCGAACGGCTTTTCGGGTCCCTGGGGTTGGAGGAAGCCGCGCGCGCGCAACGACCGTTCGGCGGCTGCCAGCGCTCCGAGCGCCCGTTCCTCGGAGACGCCCTCGAAGGGGTTCGCCGGCAGACTCGCCAGCGCTGGCAGATCGGCGATGCGCATCAGCAGCACCAGTTCCTCCAGACTGAATGTGAATGCGTAGGTGTCAGCCATACCTGTCCTCCCTGATGACTATCGGAATTTGAAAAGTCCTCCTAAAAAAGAGTTCCTGGCAGAGTCGAAAAACTGCCGCACCTGTTCCTGTAACTGCGTGAAGGCAGCGCCGCGCTCTTCAGTGCTTCACAAGTTTGAGCAATAACCGGCGCCAGCTTCTCGCTGGTTTCTATAATTCTGAGTTGATCCTGTGCAGCGTCTAGATATTCCGTGAATCCCCTAAAGACTCCTTCCGCAGACTGCTGGAATGTGGACAAGGCTTTATCGAACTGACCCTGCCAGAGCAGATCGATGGTATCGTTGATCGGTTTGACCAGTTCCATCTTGTTCAGGGCCTCGGTCATTCTAAGCGCATTTTCGGTGATTTGTTCATCATACTCGGGCCCGGCAGCCCATCTGGCAAGGGCTTCTGTTTTGACATTGAAAAGGGCGCCTACTGATTGAATGCGTTCATTTACGGAACCGATGAACCCCCCAGCGAACATTTTAGTCAGCTCAGCACCAAAAAACTGCCACCAGGGCATTCCTTCTGGTTTTTTGAACAAACCCAGAAAGTCTTTTAGTATATCCTTAAACAGATCGGGCAGCCTGGGTAAATCAGGCTGCCCAGGTGCGCTAGGAGTAGTTCCTGACGCAGACACGCTTCCATCCCCAAACACCCTGCCCGCCTCTTCGAGCGCGTTGGTGAAACGCTCGGTGCGATTCGCAATCTGGTTCAACGCCTCAATCGTGGGCGCAAACTGCGCCTGCAGGCGCGTCCACACTTCTTCCGCCTGCTGCCGGTGGTTGCCGGACCAGCGACTGTTCTGGAGCGTCGCCATCGCCTGCGCCGCCTGCTGGAGGGCATTCTCGATGGCGCTGCTTCCCTGCCGCATCGCGGCGATGGTGGCGCGTAACGCATCGGTGTCGGCTTTGATCTGGCTCATGGGGTTACCTCTGCCACTGTTTCAAGAAGTCTTCACGTAACGGGTGTCGCCTGTCAGTTCCGTTGCCGGGTTCCGATCGTGATGTCGCGTTCTTTGGAAGATACGCCTCTACCGCCTGGAATAACGTTGTCCTGCCTCAGAGTCACCACCCTGTCGCCGTTGCTGACGACGTGATGTTGCCCTGGCTGGCTGGCGCCTTCGTTTGCAGACCGGCGTCACTCCAGGTATGTGTTTCAAACAGCGCCAGTGCAGACGTGCTGGCGACGAGCGCCTGAACGCTTCGTCGGCGCCGACGGGCGCCATAGACCGATGAAGTACAGCGACGCTGGAACAGGCTCTTCCAGTTGCCCTGTTCAACGCATCTTCCACATGCGAGTGGAAGGCGCTGACGCCGTCCACACACATCTCGCCCGCGCGCCGCCCTGTGCTGCGTCGGGTACAGGCGCTCCATCGCCGGTGTCTTATTGATTTCTTCCATCAGACCCCTGCGCGTCCCCAGCCGGAGGACGCATCAGATCACACACGCGCCTGATGGCGTCCTGGGCTGAAATGCTGACCACGCGGAACGGACCGTCGCTGTTCTCCTGTTCCAGCAACCAGACCGTGCGCTGATCAACAATCAGTCCCGCGTTGCGTCGCGGGTTCGGGCTGTCGGGAACAGACACGCTCACCGTGCCGACGCAGACCGGATGGACGAAGGACTGAGACAGCGGCTGCGCCAGCGCTTCCGGCACATCCTGATCGATCAGGGTCTGGAATGCAACTTCGGCGGAGGCGGCATTGCGCGCCGCCTCCATCGCCGTCGGCGCGAGCGACCCGGCGGGCAGAGCGTCGAGCGCCTGCTGACCGTCGAGACGCAGGAACTGTTTGATCGGGTCCGCCAGGTCGTCGATGGAGGGCGCGCCGGTGAAGCGGTGCAATCCCTCATCGGGAAAGGCGTGCTCGACCGCCATATACGGCGAAACATAGTAGTAGCGCGCATCGGTCGGCTGATCATCGGGCTGCGCAATGACCATTGCAATGGCGCGCGCCAGTTTGCACGTGCCGATGAGCGCCAGCACCGGCGAATAGACGGCGAAGGGCTTTTCGGGTCCCTGGGGTTGGAGGAAGCCGCGCGCGCGCAACGACCGTTCGGCGGCTGCCAGCGCTCCGAGCGCCCGTTCTTCGGAGACGCCCTCGAAGGGGTTCGCCGGCAGACTTGCCAGCGCTGGCAGATCGGCGATGCGCATCAGCAGCACCAGTTCCTCCAGACTGAATGTGAATGCGTAGGTGTCAGCCATACCTGTCCTCCCTGATGACTATCGGAATCTGAAAAGTCCTCCTAATCCTGAGGAGTTTAAAATAGAATCAAAGAATTGCTTTGTCTGTTCTTGTACCTGCCTGACGACAGCAGCGCCCGTGTCTTTCACCCCTTGAATGGTTTGATCAATAACCGGTGCCAGCTTCTCGCTGACTGCTGTCCCAATAATTGCGAGTTGATCGCCTGCAGCGTCAAAATATTCCGCGTATCCTTTCCCAATGTCGACCGTAGACTCCCAGAATGTAGGCAGGGCTTTATCGAATTGACCCTGCCAGAGCACATCGATAGTATTGTTGATCGGGCTCATCAAATCCGCCTTTTTCAAGGCGTCATTCATTCTACGCGCATTTTCGGCGATTTGTCCATCATACTCAGGTCCGGCAACCCATTTGGCAAGTGCTTCTGTGCCGGAATTGACAAGAGTGCCTGTTAACTGAACGCCTGCATTCGCGCCTAAAATTACAGATCCCCACCCAGTGGAACCGATGACCATCGCCACACCTGTTTTGGTCGTCTCAGCACCAACGACCTGCCAGGTCAGTTGACCTTCTTGATACTTCTCAAGTAGAGCAAGTGCAGTCCCTGTACCTGCGAGTCCCCAGCCAAATCCTTTACTTTTCAAAAGCTTAACGAGTGGACCGTGTGGACCGATATGAAGTCCTTGACTAATGGCTTGCAAACCATCACCAAATTGGTCTGCAATCTGCGGTATTGGTCCGGGTGCCAGTTGTAGTAATCGACCTATAGAGCCTTTGTCAGATCGCATAAAGTGAGCGAATTTCGTAAAGCCGCTAAGAATGTCTGCCACATTGCTAACATGATCGACCCCCTCCTTTGCTTGTGTTACCCACGCCTCCTTCTTATTTGGAGAGTTGGAAGGGGTGACAGTGGTCTGTGGCTCAAAAACGACTTGATTTCCAGATTTATCGACTTTTGCTGTAACAATACCTCCATCCCCAAACACCCTGCCCGCCTCTTCGAGCGCGTTGGTGAAACGCTCGGTGCGGGCTGCAATCTGGTTCAACGCCTCGATGGTGGGGGCAAACTGCGCCTGCAGGCGCGTCCAGACTTCTTCCGCCTGCTGCCGGTGATTGCCGGACCAGCGACTGCTCTGGAGCGTCGTCATCGCCTGCGCCGCCTGCTGGAGGGCATTCTCGATGGTGCTGCTTCCCTGCCGCATTGCGGCGATGGTGGCGCGTAACGCGTCGGTATCGGCTTTGATCTGGCTCATCGGGTTACCTTTGCCACTGTTTCAAGAAATCTTCACGTGCTTCAACAGGCGGCGCCTGTCAGTTCCGTTGCCAGGTTCCGAGCATGATGGCGCGTCCTTTGGACGGCACGCCTCTGCCGCCGGGGACAATCCGGCCGCTTCGGTCGCGCACGCTGATCGTCACCTCCTGATCGGGACCAAGCCCGCACAGTCGGGCATTGCCGGCATTGTCGAACCGTCCGGCCAGGTTCATTCCATCAACGCCGAAACTCCATCCCTGGGTATTGATACCTGTAATGCGCATAGAGATGCACCCCGGTTGATCATCCTCGTTCAATTTGCGCACCCACAGTTTTCCTGCATCTGGAACCGGCGTGGGTGGCGGTGGCACATTCTGATCGGTAATGAGCCATAGGGGCAGGTAGCCGGTCGCACCGATAACCTTCGGATCGGCGGGATCAAGCGCATTGGTGATGATACGCACCTGCGCAATGCCGTTGTTCTGACTCAGGATCGCTACCCTGTCGCCGTTGCTGACGACAATGTTGCCCTGGCTGGCCGGCGCTTTCGTTTGCAGACCGGAGTCACTCCAGAGGTATGCGCCGAAGCTGGTGCGTCCCTGGAAGAAGAGCCGGTTGTCCCGGTTGAGGTACTCGCGTTTGACGCCAGCAACGCTGACTTCTTCGGCGCCGGTCGGAGGCAGGACGGTTGCCGTGTTCCCTTGTGGCGCCAGGGTTGCGGTGGGCAATGCCGTCGTCAGTTGCGGTATCGACGCCAGCGTCGCAGTCGGCAATCCCGTCATCGGTTGTGGCGTCGACGCCAGCGTCGCTGTTGGAGGCGCTGACTGGGGCGTGTTCTGGCGCGTCGGCGCCGGCGCCAGCGTTGCCGTGGGATTGGAACGTTGTGTGGCGCCTTGCGCCGGTTGCGGCGCCGGGGCGGACGGTCGCGCAGCCGTCTCCGTCCTTCCTGAAAAGATAGTAAACAGCAGGACGCCGCCGATCATCAGCGCAACGGCAGCGCCGATGCCGATGAGCGCATAGGGAATGCGACGGGTGTTCGGTGCGGGTGGATCGTCGCCGAAGCGCCGGGTGACGGCGGGAATGCCCTCCCACCACGGTGCATAGATATTCGCCAGATAGAGGTCGCCACCCTGATCGTAGCCCGCCTGCCTCAGCGTCATCTCGTTACTCAACCGGCGGATCTGCCCCGCGTAGAGCGCATAGGTGATGGGTTGTCCGTACTGATCGACCACCGGCAGACTGTGATCCATCACCAGGCGCTCGACGATCCGGTAGAGCGGTTCATCGGTGCGCAGCGTGACGGTGACTACCTGATTGGCGCCCAGGTAAAGACGATATGTCTGTTGATGAAGTGTCATGCTCTGCTATCCTTCTGGCGCATACGCAACAGTGTGATGTCGTCTATGCTCAAGGACCGGTTCCACCGGAACCGCCAGAACCGCCGCCGGAGCCGCTGCCGGACTCAGAGGTCGACGTTGGTGATGGTTGTGCAATCGGCGTAACAGGTCCAGACATCTGCGGCGCTGGTGTTGCCGTCGGCGGGTCATTCGCCGGTGGCGGCGGGTCATCCCTCGGTGGTGGGTTGTTCGCCGGTGGTGGCGTCGGGTTTTGACTGACTTTTATCTTTATGGGGTTGCCCGGAACGATCTTCGCTCCTGCCGGTGGATCGGTTGCAACGACGTGACCGGGAGGAATGTCGTCGCCTTCTGGGACGCTTTCGGTGATGTACTGCACCCCCAACATCTTGAGGATATGTTCCGCCTCCTGCAGCGGCTTGCGGATCAGGTCTGGCATGGTTCTGTCGCCAGGAGTCGGCGTGCTGGTCGGAACAACGGTCTCGCTTGCTGACAGAACCTGAGTGTTGCTGACCGGTGACGGTTGGGCAGTCGGGCGAGCGGTGGGGGGACGCCTGGTAGCCGTTGGCGGCGCCGGCGTGTCGGTCGGCGTCGGCAGCGCGCCAAGGGTTGATGTCGGAAGTCCGCCGGGGATGGTCGTGTGACTGCCACCGCCGAACAGCGGGGTTGAGAGCGACGTGCCGGACTGTTGCGATGATCCTTGAGGCAAAACAGGGGTAGCGTTCAGCAAAGGAAGCGCCAGTAGCACCGCTCCGAGTAGCCCGGCCACTCCCAGGGCTGCCACCGCCATGAGCACTCGCCGACCGGCGAAGGGAGCGGCGCCTTTTGGCGGTGGTGCGTTGCGCACCACAATCGCGCTGATGTTATCGTGCCCGCCACGGCGGTTCGCCAGCGCAATGAGCGTGCGGGTGGCGTCGCCGGCCGGTCGGGTGGACACAATCTCGGCGATTTCATCGGGTCGCACCAGGTCGGTCAATCCGTCGGAACAGAGCACGACTGCGTCGCCTTCCTCCAGCGGCATGGAGAAGATCGATGGAACGACCTGCTGATCACCCATCGCCTGCGCCAGCGACGTGCCGCCGTCGGCTTCACGACGCACATGCGCCTTGGTGAGCAGTTTAGGCGTCTGTCCCAGACGGCAGAGCAACGCCGGACTGTCACCCACATTTGCAATAGTCAGAGTGTCATCATGGATAAGCGCAGCCACGATTGTCGAAGCCATGTTGTTGCGGCGCCGGTGCGCTTCAGCGTGAATAACGCTCGTGACGAACTCGATGGCGGCGCGCAGACGTTCGACCGGTTCTTCGGGCAGCCGGGTGTCGTAGTAGAACGCCTGCATCACCTCATCGACGACCATGCGGCTGGCGTCCGCGCCGTCGGCATTGCCGCCGACGCCATCGGCGACGATGTAGAGGCGGCCGTACCGTTCTCTCAGACTGCGCTCGATCGGTTGACCATCGCGGTTTTTCCACCGATCGGCGCGCCCGATGCTATCCTGATTGTTCGATCGCTGGCGCCCGCGGTCGGTGCGTGCATCAATATCGAAACTGGCGGTGCTTGTGCCCATACAGCGCCCCCTTATGTGTTGCGTCTACGGTTTGCAGGAGATGTTGCGACACCAGCCGATCTTGCCGTCGTACTGCACTTCGTACCACACCAGCGAGCCGATCCGCTGTTCGTTGCCGGTTCGACTGGCCCGCGCTCCATCCGGCATCCATGCCAGGATTTTGCTTTCGGTTGATGGTTGAGCACGGAGCGGTTCGCGGCTGATGATTGTGACCGATCCCGCTGCCCCTGCCGCCCCCGTCGGAACGAGGGTGCTCTGAACTGTGGGCGCAGGCGTTGCCTGGAAGGATATCGGCTTTGCTGTCACTGCCGCCAGGGTTGCGGTTGCCGCTGACACGACGGGCGCTGTAGGGACAGCCTGTTCGCCGCTTGCTGGCGCGGCCACTGCCAGGATCAGCATCACCAGCGCAATCGCCACGACGATACCCATGCCGATCCAGCCAAGAATGAACGGCGAGAACGCAACGTGTCTGGTCGAATGCGATGGGAGCAATTGACTTCTTATGTGCTCCGGGTGTGCGTGTACATTCTCGCCGTCCTGCACCAGCGCGCGACGCAACTGATCGGCGAATATCTCGCAACTTTCGTAGCGCGCTGCCGGATCGTATGCCAGCGCGCGGCGGAGCGCATCGGCGGTGTGGGTGCGGTTCCCCAGCAGACGGACGATCTCTTCGTGCTTTGTGTCCCGCCAGCGTTCGATCTGTTTAAGCGACGCCGTGGCGCTGTTGGGCAGCGGGCGGCGGCCGGTCAGCATGTGGAGCGCGATGACTGCCAGCGCGAACTGATCCGACGCTGGCACTTCCCGACCTTCGTACTGCTCCGGTGCCATGTAGCCTGGAGTTCCCAGGTTTTTCTCATCGACCAGCGCATAGTGCGGGTGGCTGGCAATGCTGAAGTCGATCAGCACTGCGTTGCCGTTTAAGTCGATCAGGATGTTCGACGGCTTGACGTCACGGTGGATGATTGGGCTGTAGGTTGGGTGACCGGCATGCAGATAATCGAGCGCGCTGGCAATCTGGGAAACGACGCGCACTACAAAGGAAGCCGGTTGCGGCTTGCCGCTTGCGGGCATCAACGGTCGGTCGCCAAGCATAGCGTCCAACCCACGCGCGCCTTCCACCAGGCGCGTCGCCAGGTAGTACGGTGGTCGGTTGAGATTGCTGGTGAGATATTCGACGATGTGCGGGTGACGCCGGTGCTGCGCCACTTCGCGGAGCAACAGTTGTTCATTGGTGAAATATCCAAACACCGTCGGGTTTTTATGATGTCTCGCGGCAAGCACCTTGAGCGCCACCATCGTGCCATCGTGGTAGCGCGCCTTGTAGACCTCGCCGCTCAGTCCGACGCCAATCAGGTCGAGTATCTCAAAATTGCCCAGCCGCGACGGAATTGGGATTTCGGGCATGATCCACCTCTGGCGCTCAGTGTCGTGTCTTTCCGCGTGTTATGCCGGACGAAGCGCTGCTTACCCAGAAGATGACACCGCTCATCAGGGTCAAAAGCAGTGAGAGCATGACGGCGATTGGAATGGCGAACATGAAATACTGCCGCAGCAGCACGTCTCCCAACGGCGCGAGCGTGACGCCGGTTGTCACACCGGCATAGGTGAGCGGAAACGGATAGCTCAGCGTTCCTGAAGGAGTAACCACTTCCAGAACCGCCGTGTGCGATTTGCCATCGTCGATGATCCGGGTATCGTAGCGCACGGTATAGATCGCAGCCGGTTGTGATTGCACTGCGCGCTGGAAGGCGCTGCCGGCGCTGTTCGCGTCCGGTCGTTCAAGATAGATGCCACCGGTCGCTTCGGCGAGTTGTTTCAGCCGAAACCCGTTATTCTGCAGCGCTTTATCCGTTCCGATGCCGAACGCCACAATCTTCACCTGTTTTTGCGACGCCTGGCTGATCAAACTATTGAACGAGTCGCCGGTCAGCGCGTCGCCACCGTCGCTCACCACCAGCACCACTGCTTTGCCGCCGTTTTCCTGCGCATCGCGGGCAGTGGCGTCGATGGCGGCCTGAATGGCGGCATTCAGGCTGGTTTTCCCCTGACGGACCGGCAGGTTCTGACGCAGGGTATTGATCACCGCATACCGATCCTGGGTGAATCCCGGCAACCCGTCTGGCTGCAACGCCTGCGCCGGCTGATCCGCCGGAATGAAGAGCGCGACGCGCTCCATATTGCCCGGCGATCGGGTGCGCGGCGGCGGCGGATCGCCTGGCTCAAGGAGAAACGCTTCGATAGCGGCGCGTGCCGCGCCGAGATGATCGCCTGCACCGGCGCCAGTGCCGTTGAGCAGTTGCGAAGCGTCGAACACAATCCCGATACTCGCGCCGGTCGTCACCAGCGTGAATGTGCCACCGTTCACCAGCGGCACGGTTTGAACCGGTTGTCCGTCGTGCGCTGTCTGCGATTCCAGGGTGAAACTGGTGATCGGAGTTCCGTCTTCAATGATGCGGACGGCGCTCCGGTCCAGCGTGGTGATCCGGTTCCCTTGTGCGTCACAGACGCTGAACTGAATGGCGACGGTTGGAAACGTGAGTTGCGCGGCATGAACTTCCAACCCCTGGCAGGCGGGACTTTGCGCGTGTGCCGGAGCAACCAGGAGCAGGGCAACGAGAAGGGTTGTGATGATACCGATCCGCTTCATGACTGTCCTCCTGATAGGGTGCGCTCATACCGCAACTCAACCGATTCCGGTTCTGAGGGCGAGCCGAGATAAATGATGTCGCCGTGGCGCAATTCAAACGGATCGCCGTTGAGTTCCTCGTCGCGCTGGTTGCGCCGGACATAGGTTCCATTTGTGCTGTTCATATCGATCAAAAAGACCGAGTCGTTACGGATTTCAAAACGCGCGTGACGGCGTGACACGATATCGTCCGTAATGACCATTGTCGCGTCGCTCTTGCCGATGATTGCGCCGTTGGTCACGCCGAACTGCGCGCCCTGTTGCGCACCAGCGCGCATGACCTTGATGATGCCGTACTTCGAGCTGGCGGCGACCCGCGCTGTCCGCGGCGGTCCGAAGGCGCGCGTCATTGCCTTAGAGAAACTCTGTGACAGCGACTGGACGGTTTGCATAATCTGCTGCGGTGCATAGCCGCCGATCAGAATGGCGGCGATGAGAATGACAACTGCCAGCGATGCCCCGATGATGCCGAGGGTGGCGATCTGACTCAGGTACGCACCGATCTGGAGCGCTACAGCGCGGCTCATCTGCTGCTCGTTCGCCGGAGCGACAAACCCGACACGCGCCAGCGCGTCGGTCAGATTGATGCTGACATAGAACGATGGCAGGATCAGGATCACCGGAATGCTGCCAACGCAGAGCCAGAGAAACATCTTGGGCAATTGCCTGGTTCGTCGCAGCGCCAGCCACATCAGGAAGTAGGCGCATGCGGAAATGATCGTCGCCGGCAGTACGGCAACCGAATACCACCATGCGTTGCTCATTTGAGCATACTGCTCGAAGTAGCGCCACAGTTCGTACTCAGTCATTGCGACCTCCGGTTGTCTCGTGGACCGGGTTTGCCGATACATTGACGGAAACAGGTGCTGTGTTGCGGTCAGAGCCGTTCTGCTCCGCATCGGCGCTGTGCTCCGGGGCGACCTGCCCGATGTCAGTGGCGTTCTGCTCCGCATCGGCGCCGCGCTCCGGGGCGACCTGCCCGATGTCAGTGGCGTTCTGCTCCGCATCGGCGCTGTGCTCCGGGGCGACCTGCCCGATGTCAGTGGCGTTCTGCTCCGCATCGGCGCCGCGCTCCGGGGCGACCTGCCCGATGTCGATGCCGTTCTGCTCCGCATCGGTGCCGCGCTCCGGGGCGACCTGCCCGATGGCGGTGTCGAGAGCGCCGTTCTGCCCGTCGATCTGCGCTGTTGTCCGGTAACGCTGCCGGATCTCGTCGAGCATTGCGGAACCGGTATAGGCGACCTGTACCAGCATCTGCTGACCGCGCAGCAGCGCCAGCCCCCGTCCTGGCGGAAATTGCGCTTTCGCCAGCGTTTTCGACCACCGGACGCCGACGCCTGCAATGTTTGGCGTGTCACTGCCGGGTTCAGCCGGTTTGCCTAGGAAGAGACCGCAGCGTTCCGTGCGGATGGCTTTGATGAGTTGATTGCTCTGCCACGATGAAAAGTCGGTTGCCGTGAGAATGACGTGGAAGCCAATATCGCTGCCACGCATCGCCAGCGACGCCAGTTGCGCCAGATACTCCTGTTCTCTGCCAATCATCAGGTCAAGGTCGTTGACTGCCAGTATCAATTGTGGTCTGGATACTCCCAGGTACACGCGCTCATTCAACCGCTCGCGCAGTTTCATGCACAGCCCCGCCAGTTCGCCTTCGGTGACGGCGAGGTTGATGTCGCGCTGGTCATGCCTGGCAGTTGCGAATGACGACGGCATTGGAATTGGATCGTGAGGAACCTGGATCGACCAGGCAGGCACGAACGGCGTGTCCAGTATCTCCTGGAACGTGCGGCGGCGGTAGTCAACCAGCACGAACTGCGTCTCGTCCGGCGTGGAACGCAGCATCAGCGCGGTAAGAATGGTGCGCAACGTCTCTGATTTGCCGCTATCCGGACCACCGGCGATCAGCAGATGGCTCATACCGCTGTCGAAGTCGAGCGTCACCGGGCGCAGCGTCAGGCTATCGCGCGCAAAGGGGATGCCGGGCGCCGGAACTTCATCCAGCAGGTCGCGCAGGTCGATCCGCGGCGGCAGCAGGCGCAGCGGATGCGGGCGGGCATGTTCGGGGGTGAACCGATTGCGGCGCGCAGCGATCCGCAGCGAGTATTCGAGTTCGCCCTGCATATCGCCGGACAGCAGCGCATCGTCGGCGCCGCGCCCTTCACGGCGCCGCAGATCGCGCAGGATCGGCAACGCAATGTGCAGTTCCACCGGTCCTTCGCCGGTGCGCAGGAACGCGCGCCCCGGTTGATCGGCGCGGATGCGGGCGGCCACCTTTTTGCCGAGCAACGTGTCCGATTCGTTTTCATCATTAACCCGCAACACAATGCGCGTCTCGAACAACCCCTGCCAGCTGCTCACATCCTTTGCCAGACCAGCCGTTACCACGAAGACGATGCCAAACGGGCGCGCTTCGCGGATCAGCGCCATGAGCGCTTCTTTGGTTGTTTCCGGTTGTGCGCCGACCAGATCGGCCAGGTCGTCAATCACAACCAGGATGCCCGGCGGTGGCGGCGGCAACGATGGGTTGCGCTGATACAGGCGCCGGTACTCGCCGAGGGTATCGACGCCGTGGGTACGCAGCAGGCTGCGGCGGTCTTCGATGGCTGATTCGAGTTCGACCAGCAACCGTTCGATGCGCACGCCGTCCTGCGGTGTCAGCATGTCTGCCAGATGCGGCAGCATTCTGTCGCTCGCGTCGCCATTGGCAACAGGCGGCAGCGCCATGCCGCACCCCCGACCACCGGCATCAATCGTGTACATCCACAGGTCTGCAGGCGAGTGCGTCATAGCGAGCGCCAGCATGAGGGTGCGCACCAGCACGGTTTTGCCCGACCGCGATCCGCCGACGATCAGCAGATTGCCGTGTTTGCCTGCCAGGTCGAGAACCAGCGGGAGTTGCTCAGCGCGTGTCGGGTAGTCGAGCAACCCTATCGGCGCCTGCATCCAGGCGTCGGGGGCGAGCGGCGCTCTGTCGAGCAGATCGACCAGCGGGATGGCATCGGGCAACGGCGGCATCCACACCCGATACTTTGCGGAGGCGTACTGCGGTCCGCGCGCCCGCGCCATGGCTTCCACAATCAGCGCCAGTTCGGTCTCGACGTCGCGCTTGCCTTCGAGTTGCGCGACCATATCGCGGATGATCCGCCTGCCAGACTCGGTTGCGTCTTCGTCGGTCTGCTCGAAGTAGCGTTGTAACGCCTGACGGATGATCGCCTGCGGCTCGCCGGGGTTGACCGGTGCAGGCAGTTCGCGGCGCGCAACTGCTGAAGTGTACCGGTACGCCGCCTGCGGCGTGATGATCTCCAGCGCGCGTGGTTCAGCGCGATACTGTTCACACAGGCGAAGCACATCATTCACAAAACGCTCGATGCCCAGTTCGTGGGCGCTGATCACCTTTCGCCGACCGGTCACATCGACCTCGCCGAATGAGTCGCTCCGTTCAAACGGCTGGTAGGGCACGGTCACACGCGCCGATTGAAAGGCGACGATCTGTTTGTTCACCCGGAAGTAGCCGCGTCCCGGCGTTTCGGTCGTCAGGTATGCCGCGTCGGGGATGGTGACCATCGTCTTGCTGTCCTCGGTCGAGGTGACCCGGAGGGCTATCCAGTAGGTCAGGTTGCGGAGCAACCCTTCTTTGACCTGTGATGGTTGCTGAGTGGCAAAGAGCAGATGCACGCCAAGGCTGCGCCCCTGTTTGGCGACCCGGATCAGTTCGGGTACGAATTCCGGGTAGTCGCGCACCATTTCATCGAATTCATCGATCACGATCATCAGGTTTGGCAACGGCGCAAGGGATGGATTGCGCGCCATACTGCGGCGATATTCGCGAATATTGGCGACATTGGCGCGCTGCAATCGCTGTTTGCGCCGGTCGAGTTCGCTGTTGATCGCAATCAGCGCCCGTTCCGCCTCGTACCCTGCCAGATCGGTCACCATACCGACCGTATGCGGCAGACGTTCCAGGTCTTTGAACGTTGCGCCGCCTTTGAAGTCGATCAGCATGAGGTTCAGGCGATCCGGGCTGTGCAGCACTGCCAGCGACATCAGGAAGGTAAGCAGAAATTCGCTCTTGCCCGAACCGGTGGTTCCGGCGACGATGCCATGGACGCCGTGAAAACCTTCGTTAAGGTTGATCGCAAAGCGATCATGGTGAGCGTCGGGTCCCGTCATACCAACAGGCGCCGGATGCCAGCTATCGGAAGGGTCTTTCCAGAACTGTTCTGGATCGTAGGTCTTGACTTCTCCCAGGTCCAGGATGGTCGAGAAACGCACATTGCGCGGCAGTTCACGCTGCTGGTCGAGGGAGACATCTGCGATGCGCGCCAGGGTGCGCGCCAGGCGTTCGCTCTCAGCGCGCGTGACGCTGTCGGGAGAAAATGGGGTGTATCCTCCTTCGGCGCCCGCCAGGGCAAGCAACGTGCGTGGCGTCAGTTCGATGTAGCCGCCGCACTCGCCCGGCGTCTGCCGCGATTCGGAAACAAGAAACAGCACGCTGAAGCCCAGCGAGCGCCCGCGTCTCATCAGATCGAGAAAGACGTCGTGCTGCGCGCCGAATGTCGGATAACTGTCGAGCACGATGACAACGTGGGGGCGATTGGTGGCGCCATGCTCGATCCGCTGACGCAGTTCGCGCAGGAGACTTTCAACAACCTGGGTGAAGTGATCGGGATCGCCGTCATAGCGCGCAAGTAAACGGTACGATTCTTCGTCAAAGGCGCGCGTATGCGGAAGCCATCGCAACCATGACCATGTTGTATCGAAATGTGCTGACCAGAACGCCGCCAGGCGCACCTCGTCCGGCGAATGATGAACGACGATCTGCCATATAAACGCATAGACAAACTGGACGACAGCAGCGTCATTGCCGGCAATGCCGATCGAACCGCACTGGCGGAGCGCAAGCGTTATCGGAACATCGCGCACAATGGCGAACTCGCGCGCCAGGTCAAGCGCCCGCCGCAGTTCCGGCGTATACTGGAACTGATTGGCGCGTGGCGGCTTGATAGTGACGCTGGTGGGCAGATCGCCGCGCCCGATGCGCAGGCGAAGAAAGTCCTCGTCGTTTGAGCGTCGTTCCCAGAGACGCGGTTCAGGCAGGTCGCCATCACCCTCAACAATCTGCACCAGTGTGGTCGGTTCAGGGTCATTCGCCTCGCGCACGTTGCGCTGTTCTGCATCAAGGAAACGGAGATGGGAGCGAACCCGTTCAAGCGTTTCGGCATAGGCATTCTCGTACTCCTGGCGAGCCTGCTCCTGAGCGCGACGTTGCGAGATATAGGTCCAGATCCCGATCCCGACGCTGGCGAATGAAATGAGCACGATCGGCAACGACAGCCAGATGCTCCCTCCCTGACCGCCACGCGCAATCAGGGCGATCAGGTAGAAGATGCCGGTTATCGCCGGAAGCAGGATGAACCCAAGGCGCGCTGGCAACGACAGTGTTGGAGCGCCAGGCGGCGCCGGAATCTCGATCTCATCGGTCGGCAACTTGCGCAGGATACGCGGCGGTCGGTTGAACGACTCCGGCGCATCGATTGCTGGCGCTTCGGTCGGATTGGTATCAGTCACTGTCATTGTCGTTGGGGAAGAGACCCCAGAGGCAGCGTCCTCCGGGGTCTGACATTCACACTTCAGGCAGCCAGGAATGATCGATCAACCGCCTCGAACTCCTCCGCCTCGCGGCGCAACCCGTTCGAGAGGCTCTGCAATTCTTCCATCATCGTTCGCAGTTTCTGGCACCACTGCTCCCACTGCGACTCGAACTGCTGTCGGCTTGTACCAGACCAGGTCGACATGACCTCGTTTGCCGAACTCATCATGCGGCCCAGTTCGCCTTCGATCGAACTTTTGCTTGCGGCTAACGTTGCAGAAGCCGAGCGCGCCGCATCGGTGTCAAGACTGATCATGGGCATGGCATTCTCCTTATTATTTGGGTTCTGTTCCTGTTCAGGGCGTCCTTATGCATTGAATGATCGATCGACAGACTCAAAATTCCTCCGCCTCGCGGCGCAGTCCGTTCGCCAGATTCTGCAAACTCGTCCATCATGGTGCGCAGTCGCTGACTCCACTCTTCCCAGCGCGACTCGAACTGCTGTCGGCTTTGACCAGACCAGGTGGACGTCACCTCGCTGACCGAACTCATCATGCGACTCAATTCGCCTTCGATGGAACCTTTGCCTCCATCGAACACCGATGCGGTCGCACGAGCCTGCTGCGGGTCTAAACTGATTGGCGGCATACGTTGTTGATCCTCCTTTCACATGGTTCTTCGCGTGATTGTGGGTATGACAACCATTGCGCATATGCGCAGGGAAGGTGCTATGCCTCAAACAGTTCAATGGTGATGGGCCATCCGCCGTTTCCAAGAACAACCTCCGCTCCTGGCGGCTGAATCGTCACCGTCTGACCATTGTTGAGTAATTTGCCGTTGACGTAGGTGGGTTTATATGCGCGCAACAGCCAGTGATCACCCTGGCGAATGATGGCGCAGTGGTTCTTTCGACTGACGTGCATGAGACGCGAGTCAAACCCGCTGAAGATATGCGCTTTTTCCGCCAGGATGGTCGTCTGGGGCAATGTGCTCGACAGGTAGGCGCGGTCGAGTTCAAGATAATCGCCCTGAACCACAACAGTGCAACTGGGCGCCAGTTTGAGCCGACAGGAGGCAAGCGACGAGAGTCGTCGCGGCAGCGGCTTTGTCGGAGGGCGGGGATTTGGTTTTGGCGCAGGCGGCGCAGCGTTGGACTGCCACCAGGGTGCAGCCACATTTGCAATGTAGACCGTTTGCGCCTGAATGCGCGCACTTTTCAGCGTGCGTGCATCCTGGAGAAGTTCCCGTTCACCGTCGTGCTCGCGGTATAACCCGTAGACGATCCGTCGTCCCTGCGGATCGTACTCCGGCAGGTTCAGTTGCACAACCAGACTCTGGACGACCTCACGAATGGTCTTATCAGGTTCACGAGAGACCGTCTTGTGCTCGGAAGGCGCCCACGATACATCGAATTCGATGGACATGTGCAATGTTCCTCAACAGGCAAGGACGATGCGATACTGGTGACGGCATTGAAGGTCGGGCGTGTCAGAACATTGCCCGGTGCCTGCAAACCTCCCATCACTATTCTACATGCCGGTTTTCGGTTTTTTTTCGGTTAACTTGTCATAATGTTATTTAGAACTTATCATCGGACACCAGGCTGGTATCGTGGGATGCCTGATGAACTTAAGGACAATGAAATCGAACATCCTCCGTCAGCCAGGCTTGACCCGGCTCGTGTGGGCTGATGCAGAATCCGCTATCCCCTGTTAGCCGTCGGGCTGAAGCCCTCGGCTATGCGAGACGAAGCCCGCCTGCGCGGGCTAGAGCGGAATAATTACTCAAAGACCATATATGGCAGTTCTCACAGAGGTTGAACCTGGTGGACGAGGTTGAACACTCCCGGAATCGTACTCCCCACAAGGTGACCGAAATGAATTTCGGTCTACACTCGGCTGGCAGCGGGCGCCTCGCGCGACACGGCGGATGGGAACAATGGTCAATGTATCTGAGAAATGCTGTGAATTTTGGAACCCCTGGTCCCGCCTGAGGTGCGCACCGTCCCGACGAGTTTCTGAAAATTCATCTTGCGTTCCGCTGCAATCGTCTTTGGGTTTGCCCGCGCTTCCGGCATAGTGATCAGAACGATGGGTCTGCTTTCCGGTCTCGCGTTTGTCGCGGGGCGTCGCACTGGTGAGGTGTGTGCTCCTCGAAAGCAGGCGCTGCGTCGTGATGTCTACCTTCCGGTTTCGAGGTGTGTGCCTGATCGCAGCCGCATCCAGCGCACCACTGCATCTCCCTGATCGGGCGGGGCGGCAAGGGCGCGCAGATAGCGCCGGAACACACGCGCGATCTCGCTCTCGTTGCGCTGGTGTTCATAGCAGCGCAGCATCCAGAGCGTGAGGCGCTCATCGGTGGGATCGAATCGAATGCCGCGACGACAGAGTGCCAGACATTGCTCGTCATCTCCCTGTTGGTAGGCGAATTCCGCCAGCCGCTCCAGTGCAGTCAGATACGCATTGAGGAGTTCAGTCCGGCGTTCTTCGATCTCATCGGTGAGCATATCGACATCCGCCAGATAGGGTCCGCCGTACAGGTCGCAGGCGTGGCGATAGACCGGCACGGCTGCCGCCAGGTCGCGGTCGTGTTCGGTCTGTTCGGCAACGCGGATGGTATGCTCGAATGAGCGCACATCAGTGGTATAGGCATCCGGTGTCAGGATGTAGCGTTGATTGCTGGAGATCAGGAGGCTCTCTGCCATGCTGGTTCCGCCAAAGTGCTCAATGGTCTGGCGTAGCGCAGTCAGCGTGCGCCCCAGTGCGCCAGTTGCGCCAGCATCTCCCCAGACTGCAGCCCGAATCTCGTCTGCCGAGGCGCCGCTGCGCCCGCGGTGCACGAGATACGCTAGCACTGCCTGCACTTTGCGCCGCCCGGCGCGACTGACGTTGGACTGCGCCCACTCGTGGGAGAGGATTTCCTGGTTGCCAATATACACGCGCAGCGTGCCGAGACATTCAATGTGCATGCCGCGAAAGGGTCGGAAATCGACCGGATGCCCGCTCTGCCGTCCCAGCACACGTAACGCCTGTTCGGCTTCATGGCGCACATACGGCTTTTCGTCGCTCAACCGCCGCCGCAGCAGTGTAAATGCATGGGTGCCATATAGGGTCAACAGGAGGAGCGTCGCCTGCCGCTGCACCTGTTCATCGGGGTGCAGCAGCAGCGGAATGCAGGTCTGCACGATATGCTCATCGTGCCTGACCGACGCAACGCCCCAGTCGCTGGAGTATTTGGGTTCTGCAGATGGCATCGCTGTTGTGATTGCTTCTGGCGCTCTATTGCTAACACTATTTATACAACTTCATGCACGCCTTCCACAATGGCAAAGTTGCCATAATTTGCCCGGATATCTGGCGCAGTATGTTGCTATTGGGGGGTGATACAGCGTGTTTTCTGTGCAGATGTGCTACAATATCGGCGCCGCTGAGGGTGTAAGGTGTCGATATAGGGTGGTGTGCATGCGGGTGTGGACGCAATCAAACGTCGGTGCGTATGTGCGGTCGTGCGGATCACAATACAGACAATCGCCGGGTCGCCTGTGGCATGGATGAGGATGTGTGGTATGACAGACAGCGACATGCCGGAATATCACTTTTACCTGGCAGGCGAGCGGCGCACCGGCGCGCCCTACACAGTCGCCTGCCCGTATGACGGATCACCAGTGGCAGTGGTGCATCGCGCTGCGCCTGCCGACCTCGAACGGGCGATCCAGGCAGCGGTCGAGGCGTTCAGGACAACACGCCGGTCGCCGCTGCATCGTCGTGCCGCAGCGCTGCGCGCCATTGCCGCTGGCATCGAAGCGCGCGCCGAAGAACTTGCCCGCACCATTGCGCTGGAGGCGGGAAAACCGATCAAACAGGCGCGTATCGAAGTTGCGCGCAGCATCGTGACCTTCTCGACCGCCGCTGATGAGGCGACGCGCTCGAACGACGAAGCGCTGCGCCTTGACGCCGCTCCTGGCGGCGAGGGGCGGCAGGCGATTGTGCGTCGCTTCCCGGTCGGACCGGTGGCGGCCATTACACCCTTCAACTTTCCGCTCAACCTGGTGGCGCACAAGGTTGCTCCGGCGATTGCCGCCGGATGTTCCGTCGTGCTTAAACCTGCATCGCAGACCCCAATTGTGGCGCTCAAACTGGCAGAGATCATCGCTTCGTCCGGGTGGCTCCCTGAGGCGCTGAGTGTCCTGCCGCTCGCCAGCCGCGATGCGGCGCCGCTGGTCGAAGATGAGCGCTTCGGATTGCTGACGTTCACCGGTTCGCCTGCCGTCGGGTGGGAGATGAAGCGCCGCGCCGGACGGAAGCGGGTGACGCTGGAACTTGGCGGCAATGCAGGCGTGATCATTCATTCCGACGCCGATCTCGCGTTTGCGGCAGCGCGCTGCGTCGTGGGCGGGTTCTCCTACGCCGGTCAGAGTTGTATCAGCGTTCAGCGCATTTTTGTGCATGCACCGGTGTACAATGCGTTTATGGACCTGTTCGTCCCGCAGGTGCGCGCGTTGAAGGTCGGGCATCCGCTCGATGAGGCGAGCGACCTGAGTGCACTGATCAACCCATCGGAGGCGGCGCGCGTTTCCGCCTGGCTCGATGAGGCGCGCAGCGCAGGCGCGGAGTTCGTCACCGGCGGCATGGTGGAAGGCGGTGTCGTTGCGCCGACGATTGTCACGCGCGCTGCGCCGGAACTGCGGGTGAACTGCCAGGAAATCTTTGCGCCGGTGGTCACCGTTCAGCCGTACACCACCTTCGAGGAGGCGCTCGCAGCGGTCAACAACAGCGAGTTTGGCTTGCAGGCTGGCGTGTTCACCCGTGATGTCGGGCGGATCTTCCAGGCGTATGAGGAACTGGAGGTCGGCGGGGTTATCATCAATGATGTTCCGACGTGGCGCATTGATCCAATGCCCTATGGCGGCGTCAAGCAGTCCGGCTTCGGGCGCGAAGGGTTGCGCTATGCGATTGAAGAGATGACCGAGCGAAAGTTGCTGGTGGTGAATGTCGGTTGATCTCTGGTATGTTCAACCAGACGGGGTGATCCCGATGTTCACCCCGTCTTTCGCGCTCAATCTTCTGTCTCCACCCATGTGCGCCACTCAGCGGCGAGTTCATTGAGGGATATTCCATAAACGCCGCGATAATCGGCAGAACCGGGTTCGCGTCCGCGCCCGCTTTCGTACAGCGTGTGCAGTTTCTCCATGCCATAGCGCTCGATCAGAAAATCGACAAACGACGCCCACACTTCGTAAGCGATGTTGTCACCGTACCGTTGCACGCCAAGCAGTCGCAACGGTATGCCCATATCACGGATCTGGCGCGCTCGTTCTTTCCAGCTGCCGACGTCGTACCGCGCCAGCCAGGGAGGACCGGTGATCCAGGTCGCAAGCCCTTCCAGAAGAATGATATCGGCTCGCTTTTGTGCGTCGTCTCCGTAACGCTGCGCCTGGAGGTGGTGAGCAAGTTCGTGTGACGCAACCACCAGCGCGCGTTCGATGTCTTCGTGGGGGCGGTAAAAGACCGCAGCGCGCCCTTCTTCGGTATACGCAATGCCGCGCGTATCTTTTGACGGCGCCAGCGCCGGGCGGTAGAACGCCAGCGACACGCGCCGGTTCAGCTGGAAGCCAAAGCGTTCCTCATTGCCGCGCAGGAGTTCTTCCAGGCGCGGGGCAATTGCCGCTATCTGCTCCGGCGTGAAGGTGCGCAGCCCGACATACACATCCACGCGCCCGGTCTGCGCCACGCGCGTGCCGCGCATCCACGGACCGTCACCGGCAATGAAGGGTGGCGGAACGGTCGCTTCAGGCGCAGGAGGCGTCTCAGCAACGATGGTCACTTCGGGAACAGGGATCGCCCTGACCGTGGCAACCGGGAATCGGATCAGTGAGGCGCTGATCG
>AFSR01000192.1_pt1 | contig 21120 bp, 20 predicted proteins | sample 296848 | NCBI WGS metagenome assembly AFSR01 (sample SAMN02954305, study PRJNA68063) | hot springs metagenome | biome: terrestrial; feature: Mushroom and Octopus hot springs; material: microbial mat core samples; isolation source: Yellowstone National Park Mushroom and Octopus hot springs ...
GAAACGGCTATGAACGGTTGACCCCGGCATATGGGCACCGTTCTTCGATCCGAGTGTGCAGCTCATCTTCCGAGAAAGCAGCAACCGAAGTACCCTGTTTAGGATCTAGGCATGCCAGAGAAGGGGGCCGGATGGATCCCGGCTTTGCCAAACCAGAACGTTTTTCACATGGGATCTATGAGCACCGTTCCTCAGGCAGGGATCCTTCAAGGTCACGCGAACTCAATACCACTGCTGAGCGTAAAGGCGCTGCACCAAATAAAACACGAATAGGTTGACATCCACGCGCCGCTCGTCGATCATAAAAGACTCGATGGTGCTGGCCGGGGATCCTTCGGTGGTACAGCGGAAGAACTTGCGGCCATTCAAGGATCCCTCAGCAAACAGCACGCTAAATTGCTTCTTGCCTCCTGCAAACGCGCCGACCAGCGTCTTGCCTTCCAGGCGCAGCTCCAGATCGCTGACTCCGCGCTTTTGAAAAGCCGCAATGGCTGCCGGGATCACCTCTTCCGTGATCTGTTGCTCGAAGGGCTTTTCTTCCTTAGCAACTTTTTTCGCAGCGGCTTTGGGGGAATCCTCAGCAGCAGGCTTGGCAGCTTCAGCGGGTTTCTCGGCAGCAGCGGCCTCGGGGGTGGGTTCTCCAGACATGGGGAAACGCTCCGACAATCAGATGGGTAAAAGCCTTAGATGCAGAACAATCAAAAACTCTGTCCAGAACCGGCAAAGAGCTAGCCCTTGGGGATGTATTGGCCGACAATTTCTTCAGCAGGGATCTGGGGAAAGCCCATGCTGAAGTTGGGGGCACGCCCCTGCAGGTTATAGGCGATCTCCCCTTGCTTGAGCAGGGAGCGGATGAAATGTTCCAGGTCAGACCCAATGCGGCGGATATTGTACTCGGTCAAGTCTCGCCCCCGGTATTCTTCCACCAACTCTTCGAAACGGGCATAGACCTTTTGCAGGGCAGCATCAGTCCAGACCAGCTCGTTGTCCGGATCCACATCGAGGGTAAACAGGTCGTCGCGGGGCACGAAGTTGTTGTCTGCAGTAACTTCACCGGCAAAAATGTGGACGTGGCGAGTGGTGCATTTCAGCATTGCGATGGCTCCGCTCCGGATCTAACCTGATAAACAGCGTATCACTACCTAGCGCTTGTGGGGGATCCGCTATTTGCCCTCGACTTGTTCCGGCCCTCTCTATGTCTGCTGTTAATGTCTGCTGTTATTCCCCAACTGGAACGCCTGCACATAGAGGTGACCAACGTTTGCAACTTTAAGTGCGAGTTTTGTCCAGATGGGATCATGCAACGGCGGCGGGGGCACATGGAGCCCGCTCTGCTGGAGCAGATTTTGGAGGAAGTAGCGGCAACAGGGCTGGCCCGCGTGATGGCTTTTCACCTGATGGGGGAGCCGCTGCTCTACCCATACCTTTTCGAGGGTATTCGCAGGGCCGCTGAGCTTGGCCTTCGCCTGCACCTGACCAGCAACGGCAGCACCTTTGCCCTCTGGCCGGAGCACATTGAAAAGCTGAACCGCAGCCCCTTTGCTAAGCTAACCATTTCCCTGCAAACTCCCGATCCAGTCACCTTCAGCATTCGCGGAGCACCTCCCCGCCTCACGCCGGAGCGCTACTTTGCTGGGATTACCCAATTTCTGCAGGTGCACTTGCGCTCCTCCAGCCCTACGCAGGTGCATCTCAAATTCCTGGATACTAGCCCCCACCCGTTTTTGGTGCCGCATAAGGCTCTTTCGGTGATCGATTCTGCACAGCAGATGCGCGCTCAGCTCTCGGCTTGGGCCAGACGAGCTTTGCAAGGGATCCCGGATGCACCGGCTCTCGATTGGGTAGAAGCCCAGATTGCTACTTACCGACCGGGCCGCTGGCAGCAGATCCGCATCCATCCCCGCTTGGTTTTGGAAACGTTTCCCTTGGACAGTTGGGGCAACGTGGAGACAGACCGGGTAATCCCAGCTCGCTGGGGATACTGCAATGGCGCTTCCGGTCAGGCGGGGATCCTCTACGACGGCACGGTGGTGCCCTGTTGCAAGGACTATGAAGGGCAAATCCCGCTGGGGCAAGTGACGCTGGGGGGATCCCTGGCCGAGATTTTGCGGGGCCAACCGGCCTGTGCGCTGCGGCGGGGGTTCAATCGTCTGCAGGTGAACCATCCCGTTTGCCAGCGCTGTATGGGTGGAGACACTTGCATCAAAGCCTTGGCCAGACAAGTGGGTTCCGTTGTCTACTTCAAGGTGTATCGGCCTTGGAAACAGAGGCTGGATCCCGGTTGGGGACAAGTGTAGACAGTTTCGGGAAAAGTCAACGCCCCACAGCAGCGGTTTCCCTGCCGTGGGCATAGCAACAACGTGACTTTCTTTCGTGATTTCTTCTAAGGGGCTCAAGCCTTGGGAGGGAGTTCCAAGGCCAGCGGCCCCAGCAAGCCCTTGCGGTAGTCGTTGAGAACTTGCCGTGCCGCCCGCTGGGGATCCCCTTGATACCGCCGCTCGGCCAACTCCTGCACTGCAGCACCACCGGGAGGGATCGGATCCGGCCAACCGTAGCGCTTTTGCAAGAGAGATCCGGCTTGGGGCTGCACCCTCAGCACGTGATCCAAAAAGTGGGCCGCCACCCGTTCGGGATCGTAGGCCGCTTCGCCGATGTCATCGCAGATGGCCAACAGAGAGGCCGCCTGTTGATCCGGCAGAGAGGGCGGTATGATGCCCGGCGAGTCCAACAGATCCAACTCTCCCCCCAGCCGCACCCACCGCAGTTGCCGCGTCACTCCAGGACGTGCTGCGCTCTCGGCTGCCCGCCGCCCCAAAAGTCGATTCAGCAAAGCAGATTTGCCCACATTGGGAAAGCCCACCACCACCGCCCGAACGGCCCGCGGTCGCATGCCCCGCTGTTGACGCCGCGTATTGACCGATTGCCCCAAGTTGCAAGACCGCCTGCTTGAGGCGATTCACCCCTTCTCCTGAGCGGCCATTGGTGGGATAGACAGGGATCCCTTGCCGTAAAAAATACTCCTGCCAAGCTTTCAGATCCCCAGCCTCAATGCAGTCCACCCTGTTCAGAGCCAAAAGGCGAGGTTTTTCCCCCAGCCACCGGCCCAGCTCAGGATGACGGCTGGCCAACGGGATCCGCGCATCCAACACCTCGATGACCGCATCCACCCGCTGCAACTCTTCCCGCAACTGGCCGATTGCCTTGGCAATATGGCCGGGATACCACTGGATGGCCGGAGAACTCATGCCGCCAGAACCCTAGAAGTGGACAGCAGAAATCAACAGTGGGATCCAATCTAGCCCGATTCCCCAAAAGAGGCTCGACCTGCCGGCTGAAGTAGCCAATAATACAACGTGAGTGCCGCTGGGATCCCTTTCCTGGGCAACCTAATGTTTAACCAACGGGGGTGCGGGGGCAACAAGCCCCGCGCTCTACCCGCAGGGTTAGCGTCGGGATACATGGATCCCTGCATGCTATACCATTATCTTTTTAGTACCCAGGAATGCTGGGGAAGGGAAACCACCTGTCCAGTTGTTCTGTCGGGGGTCGTAGACCTAGACAAGTGGCGTGGGGTAGGAATACCCAACCGCGAGGTAAAGACTCCATCCCGCTGACGCCAAGGGAAGCCCGCGCTCTGTCCGTAGGACGAGCGCCGGGAGGATGTCACGAATGCTAGGGTCTGTAACAGAGGGGAGCTTGCTCAAGATCGACAGGGATCCTCAGCCAGCCGAGCCAAAGCTTCCAAATCAGCACCCACCACGCGGTTGAGAATCCATTCGGGATGTTGCTTGGCACCCATGCGTCGATAGAACTCAATCGCCGGCTGGTTCCAATCCAAAACCATCCACTCCAGCCGCCCATATCCTTTGGCCACCGCCTCCTGAGCCACCCGCGCCAAGAGCGCTTTGCCAATGCCTCTGCCGCGAAACTCCGGCAACACGAACAGATCCTCAAGGTAAATCCCTGGTCGGGTCAGGAACGTGGAAAAATTGCGGAAGTAGAGGGCAAATCCCACCGCTTGCCCCTCCACTTCTGCCAACAACGCCGAGGCCAAAGCCTCTGGGCCAAACAAATAGTGGCGCAACAGATCAGCGGATCCCGTTACCAGGTGGCTCAGCTTCTCGTACTCGGCCAAGGCGCAGATGAGGTCAAACAAAACGGGCACATCTAAGGCGGTGGCAGGACGGATTTCCATACTTTTGCCTGGCTTCACAACCAATTCCTTGAATTTCCTGAGATACCGGCACGAGAACAGACCACAGTTTATTCTTGTTGTGGACAGAACGCCCAGGCAGCATCTTTTGGACGCGCAGCGTGGTGGGGGCAGCGGCAGGGGCCCAGAGGACTCACCGCACAAGGCAGGTAGGGTGACCGAGAAAAGTAACGGCAGAAGGGATCCCAGGCCGAGTCAGAAAAGAGAGTTGGCATGGCCCGGCGCTCGTCCCCGATTGAGAGGCGACGGGATCCCCTCTTTTCCAGCAGAGGGATCAACTGCGCCCAGAACGTCAGCCCTAACCACAAGCCAACTCCCACTCAGCGCTTGCACAATTGCCCTCCCCCGTCGGCCAACAGCGTTGTCTTCCAACCAGAATCAGCCTCGGCCAGCCTGCTTGCCCAGGACTAGCGTGGCAGCCCGTTTTGGAGCTGTCCTTCCCTGCCGACAAGAACCCGAGAAAAACCGATTAGAGTGAAATATGGACTGACCCACTGAGCCTTCCGATTCCATGACCACCTCCACCCTTGATGCTGCTGCCATCCTTGAAGCGTTGCGCCCTGTTCAAGATCCGGAGCTGCGCCGCAGCCTGGTGGAACTGAACATGATCCGGGATATTCGCGTCGAGCCTGGGCGAGTGGCCTTTACCCTGGTACTGACCACGCCGGCCTGCCCTTTGCGGGAATTCATTGTCGAGGAGTGCAAAGCTGCCATCCGCCAGCTGGCCCCCATCGAAGCCATTGATGTTACGGTAACGGCAGAAACCCCCCGTTCCCCTTCCCTGCCGAATCGCCAGTCCATCCCCGGTGTGCGCAACATCATCGCCATTTCCAGCGGCAAGGGGGGCGTGGGCAAAACCTCGGTGTCGGTGAATGTGGCGGTGGCGCTGGCCCAAAGCGGGGCCCGGGTGGGGCTACTGGATGCCGACATTTACGGTCCCAATGTGCCGCTGATGCTGGGCCTGCAGGATCGGTCTCTGGTTGTGCAAAAACGGGAAGATGGCGGCGAAGACATCTTCCCCTTGGAAAATTACGGCGTCAAGATGGTGTCGATGGGCCTCTTGGTGGGACGGGATCAGCCGGTGATCTGGCGGGGGCCAATGTTAAACGGGGTGATCCGGCAATTTCTCTATCAGGTGCAGTGGGGAGAGTTGGACTACTTGATTGTAGATATGCCCCCCGGCACCGGCGATGCCCAATTGACCCTAGTGCAGGCAGTGCCGCTGGCAGGAGCTGTGATCGTCACCACGCCACAATCGGTGGCCCTGCTGGACAGTCGCAAGGGCTTGAACATGTTTCGGCAGTTGGGGGTGCCCATCCTGGGTATTGTGGAAAACATGAGCTACTTCGTCCCGCCCGACCTGCCGGATCGCCAGTACGATATTTTCGGCTCAGAAGGGGGAGAGACCACGGCCCGCGAGCTTGGTGTCCCGCTGCTGGGGCGGATCCCGTTGGAAATCGCCCTGCGCCAAGGGGGGGATATGGGTACGCCTATTGTCATCGGCCAACCTGAGTCGGCTTCAGCCCGGGCCTTGAAGCAGATTGCCAAAACCTTGGCAGGCCGCGTTTCCATGTTGGCTTTGGGGGCAGGCTAGAAGCGCTCTGCTTCCACCAACGAGACCCCGAAGCTGCGTCCTCCCACCACAATCCCCTCTTGGGCCTTACCGCGCACGGTCACTGTGCTGTTCATGGCCGGCAGCCCCTTGTCGGTGATGACCCAAAGGGAACCGCTGTTGTCTTGGATCTCATACACACCCTGGCCGAACACCCCTATCTGGTTCACCACGCGACCGCGGACATACACATCGGTGTAGCGGGAGGGATTTTGCTCGATCTGGGCGATGGGGGTTGTGCCGATGCCCAGACGCGCCAGTTGCCCACACCCTGCCAGGGCCAAGCTGAGGCCCAGCAGGAGCGCCAGGGATCCGCCGCGGAACGATTGGCCAAGTTGCTGTTTCATGGGTTGCTTCCATTGACGAGCACCTGCTCCCAAGATAGCAAGCCGGCAGGCCGATCCACGGCCAAGTTAGAACTTCTCGCCAATGCCGAAATGCAGTTGGCCTTGGCCGGCTCCGCCTTGCCCAACCGCGTAGTCGATGCGCAGCGGCCCCAAGGGAGATTGGATGCGAATGCCGACCCCCAGCCCCAAACCACTGCCCGGCTTGTTGCGCACCGCTGCAGGATTGCCGGCCACGGCAGCTCCACTGCCCAGATCGGTGCCGTAGTCGGCGAAGACCACTGCCCCCACCGGGTCAAAAAGGGGGAAACGCAACTCGGCGGTTGCCGTGGCAAAGCTGCGACCGGAACCGATACCCCCCTCGAAAAAGCCCCGCACCGAGTTGCCGCCACCAATGGCAAAAGCATCGTAGGGAGCCAAGTCGCCGATGGTCGTGCCTGCTCGCACATCAAAGGCCAATACCTGCGGTCGCTCGCTGCGGGTTTCAAACAGGTTGACGGGAATGAACTGGCTGTAGCCGGCCTCGAGGCGGTTGGCATTCAAGCCATTTTGAAACAGACGTACCGACTGTTCTGTGGAGATGCGAAAGACCGAGCCCTGGCTGGGGCTGTTGGGGTTGTCGCGGGCGTCGTTGACGAGGCCAAACCGCAAGGTGGTGTAGCTGTCTTGGCCGCTCTCGCTGAAGGTAATCGGGTTGCCCAGCACATCGAAGCGCTGCTGCTCCCCGTTGCTGTTGCGAGCTTCTACAAATTGGATGCGGGTGCCCAAGCTGGCCCGCCAATTGCCCCCAATCGGGCGAGAGAAAGTCACCCCGCCGCCAAGACGGTTGATGCGCACGGGATCCCCATTGGGCAGGGTGAATCCCTCATTGAAGACAAAGCTAGAACTTTGCTGGTTGGAGATGTTGACGTTGTAGGAGGTGGGAATGTCCAGCGTGGCAATCCGCGGGTCGGTGAAGTTTAAGTCGAAGAGGGTTTCGTTGGTGCCCACCTGCACGTTGAAGCTGGCACTCTGGTTGTTGCCGCCCAAGTTTTGTTCGGAGACGTTGAGGCCGGCGAAGACCCCTGTGGCGGAGCTGACGCCGATGGTGCCTCCCAAAGTGCCGGTGCGACGTTCTTCCACGTTCACCACCACCACCACCTTGTCGGGATCCTGGCCGGGGTTGAGCCCCACATTCACGTCTTGAAACAGGTTGAGATTAAAAACCGCCTGCAGGTCTTCCTGGATTTGGTTGCGGTTAAACACATCCCCCGGCTTGGACTTCAACTCGCGGGTGATGATGAAGTCACGGGTTTTGGTGTTGCCCTGAACGCGAATATCCTCGATCACCCCTTCGGCGATTTCCAGGGTGATGGTGCCGTCTTCAGAGGAGCGCACATCCGTCACTTTGGCCAGCACGTAACCCTTATCGGCGTACCACTGCTCGATCTCGGCCACAGCCAGTTGCAGCTCGCCGAAGTTGAGCACCCGCCCTTCCTGGTCGGCAAAGGCGGCCCGCAGCACTTCCGGATCCAAAACGTTCGCCCCTTCCGTGCGCACGGCTTTCAGGATTGGGTTGGGCTTGACCTCAAAGGTGACCCGCACCCCCAAAGGCGTATCGGAAGGCACTGCCCGCACATCGGCAAACAATCCGGTGGCAAACACGGCATTGATGTCTTCCCGCAACTGGGATCGGGTGGAAACCTCGCCGGCGCGGGTGCGGATGACGCTGTAAACCCGGTTGATCAGCTCCGGATCTTCAGTGCCCTCAACCACTACCTCCGCTACCAACACTTCTGGCTCGCCGGCAGTGGGGGGTGGGGTGGGGGAGGGCTGGGCGGGGGTGTCGCCACCGGTGCGCAGGTCGAGGGTGCCGGGCTGAGGAACCGATTGCGCCCAAGCCGGGGATCCCATCAGCAGAGCGCTACGGGACGCTTCAGCAAACGCAAAAGCGGTGCAGAGCACCATCCCGCGGGTGAGCGCTGAAGTTAGCCAAGGGCGAAGTTGCCTGGAACGATTCATGGGGATCCCTCGCACACCAAAAAGCAAGATTGCAGAGCCGGGCCAAGCTTGCGTTAAAACCCTCTGCCGCCCAGCAGCGGACAATTGCCCTGGATTATATCAATCCCCATCCACCCAGATCCGAGCGTGGCCGCGAACCGGATTGCGGACTTGGGCAGTCTGGAGTGCAAAAAGCAGCCTCCCCCGCTCAAGGCAGGCGCAGGGATCCCCTACAGCGCTGGCCGCAAGACCTCGGCTCGACTTCCTCGGCAGCTAGGTTGACTTGGGAGTTGAGGATGACGACGGTGATGGGAGCAGGAGTGGGAGGCAAAGAGCGGCTGCTCCTCCAGCCCCAACTGTCGGCGTACTGTTGTGGGGGAACGTTGGGCAGGATCAGGACGGTGTTTTGCAGGACGTTGCTTTGCAGGGTGGTGGCGTTGCCGTTCAGGATCGCCATCTGCTGGGTGTGGGAAGTCTGAGCCAGGACGGCTGGAGCAAACCCGAAGCCGAGCAGAGCTGCCACTCCGGGGAGGAGGAGTTGGGTGGACAACATCGAGGATTCTCCACAAGACGCCAGGATGCCGACACTTTAGCCTGCTTTGCCCTCCGCTGAGTTGCCGCAAAAAAGCAAAAAAAGCTACGTGATGGGGAGGGATCCCTGCTGGGGACGTACAGCCGCGCGGCCCAGGCCCACAAAAAAGCCTGCAGAGGGTACTCTGTGCAGGCCCGTCTTGCTCGTCTGGATTGTCTTGATGGAGCTGATACATTCACGCTGAACTCTCCTGAACATGGTTCAGGAAAGAAGCGATCGCATCCTGCCTATCTCTGAGCAGGAAGGCGGTATCCCGCAAAGCCCTGAGGAATACCCCCCGAGCGCTTTCCCCCTTCACTTCCCGGCAACCGTTGCGGTGGACTCAAGGATCAGGGGGAAACTTGGTCTACTATATCCCTCTCAATGACTTTTGCCAAACCGCCTAAAGCTCAGTAAATTCAGCAAAGTTCAGGGTTTTGGGGGTTAGAGGCATGCTCAGAAGGAGAAACCGACCCCCACTCAGGAGCCGCAGGGGAAAATCAGCTCTCCGGCTCAAACACCTTCAGATCCACCACCTTCCCCCCTTGGAAAGTCCAGTGGGCAAAGGTGCCGGCCCCTCCCCATTCTCATCGAAGTTGATGGATCCAGAGGCGCCGGTGTAGAAGATGTCTTCCCCTTTGGCGATCAGCTCCACCGCCTTGGCCCACTCTCCGGGCAGGATCTCGGTGCCGGGGGGATTGGCCACTTCCCGCAAAGCATCCCGAACAGCAGTGCCGTCGGTGCTGCCGGCTTTCTGAATGGCCAGAGCCAGGACAAAAGCGGCATCGTAGGCGGTGTCGATGTAGGGGGTGGGGGGCAGCTCCCCGTAGGCGGCTTTGTAGGCTTCGGCAAAGATTTGGTAAGCCTTGCTATCGGTGAGGGCCTGAGGCGAAACGCCGATGGATCCCTCTAGCTTTTCGGCTCCCACCTGGGCTGCCACATCGGGAGAGCGCATGCCATCGGTGAAGACAAAGCGGTCAAACAGTCCTTCTTCCAAAGCTTGCCGCAAAATGACCACACCGTTTTCGGGGTAGCCGATCAGCACCAACGCCTGGGGATCCCCTTCCTTCAGTTGGGTCAGCTCACTGCGGTAGGAAGCCTTGCCGGGCTCGTAGGGAACCGACTTGGTGATGGTGCCGCCCCGCTTTTCAAAAGCAGTCTTAAAGCTGTCGGCAAGGCCCTGGCCGTAGTCGTTGTTGATGTAGATGATGGCCAGGCGCTCCAGCTTCTCTTCACGGGTGATCTGGGCCAAGGCCACCCCTTGGTAGGCGTCGGAAGGAACCGTGCGAAACAGAAAATCGTTGTCCTCCAGAGTGGTGATGGTGGGGGCGGTGGAAGCGGGGGAAATTTGCGGGATCCGATTGGGAACAGAAACCGTCGTGGCCACCGGAATGGTGATGCCACTGCCCAAGGCGCCGATGATGCCGGCCACCTTCTCCACGGTGACCAACCGTTGAGCTGCGTCGATAGCCGGCTGAGCCGACGTCTGGTCATCCGCTTCGACCACTTGGGCAGGGGATCCCAAAATGCCACCGGCGGCGTTGATTTGGTCAATCGCCAGCTTGATCCCTTTGAGGCAGTTTTCCCCGAAGGCCTGCAGATCCCCGGTAAGAGACATCAAGGCCCCGATTTTGACCGGCCCCTGAGTGGCCTGCTGAGCCGTGCTGGGCAGCAGAGTGGTGGCAAGAGCAGCAGCCGTCAGGGCAGCCGCCGCCGCAAAGGCCCGTCGGGTGAGTTTGTTCATGCGAGACATAGCCAACAACCTCCTGTGAGGGAAGAGAAAGTAGAACTCAGATCCCAAAAGTCAAGCAAGTGTTGAGTCGTAGCAGTCAGACGTTGGCTCACCTCAAAGCGTTCCCCACTCCCTCAAGAAAAGATGGCTCCGGGAAACAGGCGGGCCAGACTCAGGATCTCGCCCGTTCCTTGGCTGCTGTAGGGCTGGCTGCGGCCTCCAAAGGCAGTTGCCCCTGTAGGAATCCAGGAAGGATAATGGGCAAACTCGGCCATTGGGCTCATTATATTTTGAGAAATACTGAACTCATCGGTCGGCGGGGTTTTCCCAAGGCAGCGGCGTGATTGTTATCGACGACATCTCCAAGCGGTTTGGCGGCATTAGCGCGGTGGATCACTGTTCCTTCCGCATCGAAACCGGTCGGATTACGGGCTTGATCGGCCCGAATGGGGCAGGGAAGACCACGCTCTTTAACATCATCGCCGGGTTTATTCGGCCCAGCAGCGGGCGCATCTGGCTAGATGGGGAAGACATCACCGGCCTGCCCCCTCACCATCTGTTCCGTCGAGGGCTGGTGCGCACCTTTCAGATCCCGCGGGAGTTTGGCCGCATGACCGTCTTGGAGAACTTGATGGTGGTTCCCCCCAACCAGATAGGGGAAAACCTGTTCGCCACTTGGTTCGGTTGGCGGCGGGTGCAACGACAAGAACGCAACCTGCAAGCTCGGGCGGAAGAGGTTCTGGAACGGCTGAACCTGATCCATCTGCGGGATCAACTGGCCGTCACCCTTTCCGGGGGGCAAAAAAAACTCTTGGAACTGGGACGTACCTTGATGACCGATGCACGGGTGATCCTGCTGGACGAGCCGGGGGCTGGCGTCAACCGCACCCTGCTGGCGGATTTGATGCGCTTTATCGAGTATCTCAACCGCGAGCGGGGCTGCACCTTTTGCATCATCGAGCATGACCTGGATCTGGTGACCCGTCTCTGCGACCATGTGGTGGTCATGGCTGCCGGCAAGGTTCTCACCCAGGGATCCATGGAGGAGATCAAACAAAACCCAGCCGTGCGGGAGGCCTATTTGGGATCTGTGGCACTGGCCGACTCCCTAAACCCACCCCAACCCTCCCCTCTGCCTTCGGAGGGATCCCTCTCATGACCCCTTTGCTGGACATCCAAGATCTCTACAGCGGCTACCGGGGGGTGGACATCCTCAAAGGGATCCACCTGAAGGTGAACCCCGGGCAAATTGTGGTGATCATCGGCCCCAATGGAGCCGGCAAATCGACGGTGCTGAAATCCTTATTTGGCTTGGCCACCATCCGCTCAGGCCGAGTGCTGTTTCAGGGATCCGACATCACCCACCTGCCCGCTGAGCAACTGGTGCGACGGGGAATCGGCTTTGTGCCCCAGACCAACAATGTCTTCCCTTCCCTCACCGTGCAAGAGAACCTGGAGATGGGGGCCTTCATCCGACGCGACAACCCTGCCGCCCAATTGGAGCGGGTTTATGAGCTGTTTCCGCCCCTGAAAGAGAAACGACGCCAAGCGGCGGGATCCCTATCGGGTGGACAACGGCAGATGCTGGCCATAGGGCGAGCGTTGATGGTGGAGCCGCAGTTGCTGTTGCTGGATGAGCCGACCGCCGGCCTGTCGCCGCTGTATATAGAACAGACCTTCGCCCTCCTGCAAGAGATCAACCGTCTTGGCATCAGCATCCTCATGGTGGAGCAAAATGCCAAGCAGGCCCTGAAGATGGCGGACTGGGGCTATGTCTTGTCCACGGGAGAAAACCGCTTTGAGGATACTGGCCCCAACCTGCTGAGCAATCCTGAGGTGCTGGAGCTGTTCTTGGGTGGTTGAGGCCCTCACCCCCCTCCCCTTTCCCAGAAGGAGAGTCAAGCGGGACTGGCCAGTTGCTGCTTGCGCAGTTGAGCTGCTTGGTTGAGGAGAGCCTCCACAAACGTCATCGCTTCTTGGGCGGAGTGACCGGCAGTGAGTTGGGCCAGTTCTTCGCGGCGTTCTCGTTCTCCCAAAAGCTCCACCCGCACAGAAGTTCGCTTTTGGTGCACCACCTTGTGAACCCGCAGGTGGTGATCCGCCAGGGCAGCGATCAGGGGTTGGTGGGTGACGCAGAGGATCTGGTGATCTCGGGCAATGCTGTGCAGCTTGGTGGCGATGGCTTGCGCCACTTTGCCGGACACGCCGGTATCGATCTCGTCGAAAACCATGGTGGCCACCGGATCGATGCGGCTGAATACGGCTTTCAAGGCCAGCAGAAAACGGCTCATCTCGCCGCCGGAGGCGATGCTGGCCAAGGGCTGAAGAGGCTCACCCGGGTTGGGGCTAATCCAAAAACTCACCTGATCCACCCCCTCTGCCGTCGGGGGGCCGGGTTGGATCTGCACCTGGAATTGCACTGCGCTCATCCCCAGCGGGCTGAGCTCTTCTATGAGGGCCTTTTCCAGTTGACAGGCCGCTTGTTGCCGCAGTTGAGAGAGCACCTGGCAATGGCGCTCCAGGTCTTGGGCAGCTTTGTCCAGCCGCACCTGCAATTCCTCTAGGTCGGTGTTGTCTCCTCGCAGTTGGGCCAACTCCGTCTGCACCCGCTCCGCATGGGCCATCACCTCGGCCAAGGTCGGGCCGTATTTGCGGCAGGCTTGTCTGAGTTGCGCCAAGCGCCGTTCAATTTTGTTCAACCGACCGGGATCCGCCTCCAGCGTCTCGCCGTAGCGAATTAGCTCTCGCCCCACCTCCTCCACCTGAATCAGGGCGCTGCTGACCATTTCCGCCAGAGGGGCTAGGTCGGGATCCCGCTGGGTCATGGTCTGGAGCAGCCGCTCTACCTGGCCCAACAGGTCGGCGATGGCCGGTGAGCCACTATCGTTTTGGTAGAGCAGTTGGTGAGCTGCGTAGCTTTGCTGTTGCAGTTCCACCCGGTGAGCCAGGCGCTCTCGTTCCCGCTCCAGCTTGGCCATTTCGTCGGGATCCTCCAGGCGCAGGGCGGCCAGCTCTTGCGCTTGAAACTCCAGCAGGTCTAGCCGTTGCAGGCGCAGTTGTTGGTTTTGCCGGCGGGATTCCACCTCTGTTTTCAGTTGGTTCCAGGTTTGGTAAAGGGCAGCCACCTCTGCCCGTGTTCGCAACAACTCTTCGCCGCCAAAGTCGTCCAGCCAACGGCGCTGGGTTTGGGGAGATTGGATTTGAACGGTTTGCCCCTGGGCAGTGATCTCCACCAATTTGGCCCGCAGGTTGAGCATCTGGGCTTTGTTCACCAGCACCCCATTCACCCGCAGGCGACTGGTGAGCTTGCCGTTGCGCAACACCAGCTCGCGACTACAAACCAGGCCCTCCTCTAGGGGGTCGATGTGCTCTTGTTCTAGCCAGGCTTGCAGTTCAGGATTAGGACTGAAGATCGCTTCCACCAGACCTCGTTCGCTGCCAGTTCGCAGAGCCCGAGCTGTACCTCCTAGAGCTGCATCCAGAGCATCGAGGATGATGGATTTGCCGGCCCCGGTTTCTCCGGTGAGCACGTTCAGCCCCGCTCGAAAGGGGATCTCCAATTGCTCGATCAGGGCAAAGTTCTCGATCCGCAGCAGGCGCAACATAGGGATCCCGTGGGCTCAGCGTGCCGTTGGCAGTTTTCAGGATAGGGCTTGCGGGGTCGCTCTGTCCCACGTTAGCGTACTCACCATCCCTCGGCGGACGGGTACAGCGGCCAGCGGGGAGTCTGTTATTGCAGGGGTGGGGAGCACCACCTGTTCTGGTTTGGGGATCGGAAATTGGCAGCCCGGCTCAGCCGGCCAGGGGGTAGCGCTCCATCAGGTAGCAGAGGCAGTCTTGGCGGATGATGCGGCTATTGAGGGTGAGCATGCCCGGCATGATGGGCACGCTGGTGCGAATTTCTCCATTGCAGGCATAGAAAAAGCGATCCGCCACATTTTGGCCCTGCTCGTCTTGCACCTCCAGGTGGAAGCCGTTGTTCGTCCAGCCAATGGGGGTGTGGGGGGGAAGCTCCCGAAAATTGAGGAGATCCAAATCCGGCGGGAAGCGGATGTGGGAGGGGGATCCCTCTTGGTTGCCATTCTCTTCCCCAAAGCTGAAGCTCACCTGATCCGGGATTTTGACAATGGCGACGCTGTGGAACAGGTCGATATCTTGGCGGAGGACAGGGCGCTGCGGGATCGCCGACAGGTGAAGGCAGGCTTCCAGAAATTCGTAGGCATGCTGGGTGCCGTAGGGCTGATCCGGCTTGCCACATTCCAGGGTCACCGCCGGGCAGAAGCGCCCGAAGGCCATGCTCTGCACCCCTTCTGGCTTGGTGAAATAGAGGACGGTGCGCCCAAACAAGGTGGCCAGGTGCAGGGTAGGGGCATCCAGGTGATTGACACAGGCGTAGTGGGGGTTGGTGCCCGTGTTGTTGTGGATATCGACGCTGGCAAAAACGCCCCGCTGCTGCATTTGCTGCAGGACGGCCTGGGCCATGGCGTGCTCGGGGGTGGAGCCGGGGCCCCAAATGCGGTTGTAGTCCGGTTGGCCATCTAGCCGCCGTTGCCGGTGGCGGGCAGCCTGCACGTTGCCAATGAAAAGGGAAAGAGAACGGGGCAATTCCCGCTGGGCGTGGTGGCGGAGGAGCTGCCGCACCGCCTGCCAGCCGGTGGTTTCGTTGCCGTGCAGCAGGACGGACACAAACAGGGCGGGATCCCGTCGTCCCGGCAGATGGATGAGGGTTGGCCCACCCAATCGGTCGTAAAGCTGATGGGCCTCTAGATCCAGCAGTTGATCCGGTAGATGATCGAGGACGGTGAGCATGCTGTTTGGGCTAAGAGGCTCGATTCAAACTTCTGGCTTCCGGCCCTAGGGTGGGAGGGAGCGGGAGTCCAAATGAACCGTTTCGCTGCGGTAGCTCGGGTCGCGAAAGACCCTCTGAGCAAGAATCTGCCCGCTCGAAATTTGAGCAAGGGTCCGCCCTGCCGCCGCGGTGGCCCACCGCTGGTACAACCGGCTGTGGAGAGAGCCCTAGCTGAGATCCCAGGTGTGTACCGGTTGGCCTTGCCGCTGCCGTTCCCAGTAGGCACAGGTTAATTGTTGCATATCTTTACCATGCCGAGCCACGTAGCGGCGCTGCCAGGTGGCCCCATTCTGCCCCGACTCCACCCGGGCGCGGAGAATGCCCAGGTACTCCTGAATATCGGAGGGGGCCAGATCCAGTTGAACCAAACCCGCCTCTGCTTGGGGGATCAGCTCTTGCAAAAGCAATTGGCGCAGGGATCCCTGCCAACCCTTGAGCCAAGTGATGGGGGCCTCCAGGCCGAAGCGGGCAGCCGTGTAGAAATTGGCGCGGCACTGGGCAAAGCTCAGCTCCTGCTCGGGGGGGACGGGCTGGGATCCCAAGGCTTGTACCAGGCCAAAGTAGAAGGCCGCGTTGGCGATCATGTCGGGTAGGGTTGGGCCTGCCGCTGCCACCCGCTGTTCGATGCGCAAGTGGGGAACGGGATCCAAGCCGATCAGGGGGCGGTTCCAGCGCCAGATGGTGCCGTTGTGGAGGCGCAAATGGGCCAGCTCTGATGGGGAAGTGGCTAACCTTTGTGGCAATACCACCGGGTAGCGATGCAGGTTTTCCCAGAACAGCTCCATCAGGGATCCCTGTACATAGCCTTGCCCGAAGGTGACGCGGGGGCAGTGGGTGGGGGAGGGCGGGGGTGGCCCATCCAAAGCTTGCTCAAACAAAGGGATGCGGGTTTCTGCCCACAGATCGTGCCCGAACAGGTAGGGGGAATTGGCCGCCAGCGCCACCAAAGGGGCCGAGGCGATGAGAGAAGCGTTGAAGTAGCGGGCTGCCTGGTGGGGGGCCACCTGCAGATGGATTTGGAAAGAGGTGGTTGCCGCTTCCAGCATGATGTCCGGGTGGGTAACCCGCAACCGCCCAGCCGGTCCTTCGATATCTAGCCCCAGGGAAGGGATCGCTTGGGATTGCTCACGCCGGTGCAAGTTCAGGATCTGCTCGTTGAGGGCCAGGTAACGCTTGCGGGGCGAGATCATCTTCAGGGTCAATTGCCGTTGCTGCACCGTAGGCAAGATGCCAATCATCATCAACCCCGCCTGCAGGTATTCAGCCACTTGGCAACAGCGATCCCACGTTTGGCCCAGCTCTTGCTGAAACTGCCGCAGAGCCAAGCCGGTCAAAACTTGGGGCCGGCTGTTGATCTCCACGTTAAACTGGGCCAGTTCCGGCACCACCAGCGGATCATTCACCGCTTCCAGGTAGGCTGAGTTGATCGGGGCCGGATCCCCCTGAGGGGTGACCAGCCACGCCTCCAGCTCAAACCCGCCCACCGGGGATCCCTGGGCAAAGGGCCGGCAGGCGGGATCCAGCCCCGGCGCACCGGCCAACCAGCGCTCGAGCAACTTCGTCTCTTGCTGGAGCCGAGCTGCAAACTGAGCAAAGTCTGCAGTACCAAAACGGAGGCAGGTGATCTCCTGGCCCATGGGAACAACTCCGCAGCTTTTGGGAATGAGGTTAATCGCTGTTGCCGGGATCTCGACACCCCTAGCTTTACTTAGCCCGCAGTGATGGATACATCTTCAATGCGCAGGGCGGGAAAGGCAGCCGTGCCGTTGAAAACCGTTACTTCCTGGGAAATGGCGGAGATATTGCGCAAACAATCGTAGAGATTGCCGGCAATGGTGGTCTCCAGGATGGGGCGTTTCTCGCCGCCTTTGACCAAGAAGCCCCCTTTCACCACCCCAGAAAAGTCACCGGTAATGGGGTTGCTGCTGCCGGAGAGGCGGGTGACGATAACTCCCCGATCCATCGCGTAGAGCTCGGACAGGGGGGTTGTCCCTGGGGCCACTCTCAAGCAAGCTGGCCCCACCCCCGGCAGGCTGCCTGCCCCCCCTGTGGCATGGCCGTTGGAGGGAACGCCAGCAGCGCGGGACTCGTAGCTGTTGTACATGAAGTTGCAGAGGATCCCTTCGTGAACCAAGGGGGTGATTTGGCGAGGGATCCCTTCGCGGTCGAAGGGCTCAATGGGGTAGCCGGGCAGGCCCAGGCCTTCAGAAACCACGGTGAGCAACGGGCTGGCGATCCGGGATCCCATTTTTTGCGCCAAGGGGCTTTTGCCTTTGCGCACCGCATCCGCCCCCAGCACAAAGAGGAGATCCCCTAGAAACTCCTCCACCACATCTGGCGGCAGGACAATGGGGCCGCGGAAGCTCTCCCCCTCGCCAGCCCCCAGCGCGCCCACGCATTTCTGGACAAAGCGATCAAAAGCCCGCTCCAGCGCCGGCACCAGATCGGCCCGCTTCTGCACACTGTCGCCGTCGTAGGCAAAGCTGCCCACCTCGTCCCCGTCGATGGCCATGCCAAACAGGGATCCCCCCGCCTCGACACTGTGGTAGTTGGCCCGGATGCCGGTGGAAGAGGCGATGGCCAGGGTCTCTTCCTCCACGCTGAGGGAGCCGCTGTCGATGGTGATGCGAGGGTCTTTGGAGCGCACCCACTCCAGCAATTGGGATCCCAACTGGGTCAGGGTGGCGGCATCCAGTTCCAGCAGCCCCGGATCAAGGGCAAAGGGCACCTGGGGCAAAGGTTGGGGCTCCGGCAGCCCGTTGAGGGGATCCGCCGGCGAAGCCTTGGCCATGGCTACAGCCTCAGCCGCCGTCTCGGCCAGCTCTTCCGGGCGGTTGGAGGTGGCAAAGCCCAGCCTGCCGCCACAGAAAACCCGAATGCCGAACAGGGTCTCGCTGCTGCTGCGGGCCAGGTTCAGGTCATTTTTTTCAAACGTGACTTCCGTTTCCCGGCCTGAGTTGGCAAACACTTCTGCCTGGTCGGCTCCAGCGGCCAACGCCTTGTACACACCCTGTTCACAGAGATCCAGCAGGTTTTCCGGGGAAATGATGGAGCTGGGCATAGAAAGCGGGATAGCAAGAGGACAGTCCTATTATTGGCCATGGCTCAGGGATGCCTTTCCCAGCCCCCTGCGGCCCATGGGATCCCAGCACCAACCCCTTCGTCCAACAACGTGACCCTGGTGCGCACCTTCCAGCCCGCTCCCCCTGGGCAACAATCAGCAGAGAGCTACTCTAGTCAATAATTGCCACCATACTGCAGCAGCAAACAAAGGGGCTGAGATCAAAAGGGATCCCTCGTGGCGCTTTGACCCCACTTGCCGCTTGTCCTTAGCGGCCTGCCGGGTGCAGGAACCCTAGAATGGAAGTTAAGCCTACTTGCCGTGAGTGCCCATGAGCCTTTTGCCCACTTCCGCTGCTCCCCTAGCCATTGCTCCGACAGCAGCCAAGCCGAGGCGACTGGATTTTGAAGTGGTGATTGCCGGAGCTGGGATGGTGGGATCCACCTTAGCAGCCGCTTTGGGCCAGGCCGGAATCCGCGTCGGGCTGATCGAGGGGCGGGATCTCTCGCAGGGGGTGGGGGCGGATGGCCGAGCCAGCGCTTTGGCTCTGGGGACAGCCCGCATTCTGCAGCGAATTGGGGTATGGCCCCTTATGGAGGCCTGGGGAGTTTCTCCCATTCACCGCATTCAGGTCTCTGATGGGGAAAGCCCCTGGATGGCTCAGCTGTGCCGCGAAACGCTGCAAGCGCCGGCCCTGGGCTACGTCGTGGAAAATCAAATCACCCAAAAGGCCCTGTTGCAGCGCATTCGCGAGTGCCCTTCGGTAACGCTTTTCAGCCCCGCCCAGGTGCAAAGTTTCTCCCCTGCAGCAGATCACATTCGGGTAGAGCTGGCCCAGGAGGGATCCCGGCAAACCCTGCGGGCTGCTTTGCTGGTGGTTGCAGATGGGGCCCGTTCGCGGCTGCGGGAACAGGCTGGGATCCCGTTATCCTGCTGGGGCTATGGGCAGGTGTGCATCGTTTCCACCCTCACCCATGAGCATCCTCACCAGCAGGTGGCCTACGAGCGCTTTCAGGCCAGCGGTCCCTTCGCCATTTTGCCCACCTCCGATCCCCATCGCAGTTGTGTCGTCTGGACAGTGCGCCAAGCGGATCGAGATTGGCTGATGGGCTTATCTGAGGCTGAGTTTCTGCAGGCCATCCGGCCTTGGTTTGGATCCCAGTTGGGAGCGTTGCTGGCCGCCTCTCCCAGAGCTTGTTATCAGCCGCAGCGGGCCCATGCCCAAACCTATATCGGATCCCGGCTGGCTTTGGTGGGGGATGCTGCCCATACCACCCATCCGCTGGGGGGGCAGGGAGCGAATCTGGGCATGCGGGATGTGGCGGCCTTGGCTGCCCTGTTGATCGAAGCCAAAATGGCGGGCCGGGATCCCGGCGATCCGGCTTTGCTACAAGCCTACGAGCGCTGTCGCCGCCCAGAAAACGCGCTGGTTCTTTTTGCAACCGATGCTGCCAATCGCCTCTTTTCCAACCGAAGCTGGCCGTTGCTGGTCTTGCGTCGCCTGGGCCTGTGGGGACTGGAGGTTTTGCCGCTGCTCAAGCCTGCTTTGATGCGCCAAGCAATGGGGATCCGCCCTCAACAACCCCAACTCCAACAGCTCCCTTTCCCTGCACCCCCGGAACCTCTGGCTACGCCTGTCTAGATCCGGCCAAACTGTTGAGAGCTGGGCCCAGATCCTCGCCCGCCGCCTTTGTCCCCAGCAGACCAAGCGCTCCACAGGGATCAAGGCTGCTCCAGGGGTAAGTCTGAAAACAGCAATGGGGCAATATTGGCCGCCTGGTTGATGGGGATCTCGTCGTTGACGGCATACTGATAAAACTGATCCAAGCGCCGACACAAACCTTCTGGGGTCAAAGCCTGCACATTGGAGCTGATGATGTAGCTCTGGGAAGGAGAGGCGCGAAACGCTTGAAAGGCTTTGCGACAAAAGTCCTGCTTGGCCTCCGGGTCTGCTTGTCGCCACTCTGGCCCCGTAAGTTTGCCGGACAAAGTGGGGCCGGTTGCCGCTCCCAAGGGCAGGCCTGTTCCCAAGATTAGGCCAGCCAGGATCAGAAACAGAAGGCCCCCCTTCAAGACTGCCTGCCAGAAAGAGAACTGAAGCCGTTGCCGGTGCTGCTCCATGGTTGGATAGGCTGGAGTGGAAAGGGATCCCCTCGATCATACCGATCACACATACCGATCACAGGCGGATCTGAGGGAAACTCAGGATCTCGGCTGGCTTTGCCGCTCCCCTCGATCCCCGCTGCCGTCCTCAGGAATGGCCGGAAAGCTGGGTCCCTTTCATCCCTTACCCGCTCGCACCCTCCGTCCCGTGGCTCGCAACAAACCCCGTCGGAAACAGCCTTTCCCGCACCTCCTCGGCTCCAAATGGACTTCCGTTCAGCCTGTTCTGGGTTGGCGACATTTTCAGGTCACCGCTCGCCAACAAGGGGAAGGAGGGCTGGTGTTTGCCGAGCTCAGAGCCGTCTGCGATCCCCAGGTGCGCCTCTGGGTCAACGCGGCCACCCTGAAGAACCGGGATCTTTGGCAGCCGGGCTGGACGCCTCTCGAAGACGGGATCCCCTGTGGGCGGCAGGATCCCCTTCTGGACAGGGCTGGGGGATAGTTTCTCTCAAGCTGGGGCTCAGGGATCGATTAGGATCATCTCTCTAGTGTGGTGTTTTAATTCAGAAGCTTGAGGAGAAGAAAGCGGGATGGCCAGATGTGACGTTTGCGGAAAAGATCTTATCTTAGCTACAGCGATTATCAGTGGGCCAAG
>AFSR01001581.1_pt1 | contig 21116 bp, 17 predicted proteins | sample 296848 | NCBI WGS metagenome assembly AFSR01 (sample SAMN02954305, study PRJNA68063) | hot springs metagenome | biome: terrestrial; feature: Mushroom and Octopus hot springs; material: microbial mat core samples; isolation source: Yellowstone National Park Mushroom and Octopus hot springs ...
CCCCACGCGCCCGCCGCTGGCCGAGGTGACGATCGTGAACGCCCAGATCTCGCCGGAGGGCAACGAGCTGCGCGTGGTCGGCAGCGTGCGCAACCTCACCAGCCAGTTCCTCTACGCCTCGCTCAGCGACACGTCGCTCAGCGGCCCCGGCGGACAGCTCTACCCGCTCAACAGCAGCCTGCCGGCCTTTCCCTGGTCAATCACGCCGGGCGAAGCGCTGGTCTTCCAGCTCTCGTTCGCCCGCCCGCAATCGGCAGGCCCCTTTACGTTCACCTTGTTCGATCAAAGCTTCCGCATCTGCGAGCCGGGTCAGCCATGCGAATGAAGCTCAATCTGCTCCTCATCCTGGTGATTGCATTCGGGATATTTAGCGCGCCGGCTGCGGGCCGCGCCAATAGCCTGACGCCGCGCGCCTTTCTCCCGATCGTGGCCAGCGGCCCGCCGGCTTGCCCCGCCAGCTCAACCAACACCTACGCCATGGTCCCGGTTGACGGCCCTTACTACAAGGACAATCGGCTGACCGACGAGAACCCCGACTTCCGGCTCTCGATCCTGGGCTACGCGCCGGTCAACGCATCGCTGGCGGTTGTGCATTACGGCGGGCCGATGGACCCCAACGCGCCGCGCTTCCAGCAGATCTTCCGCCCCTCGCGCATGCCGACCTTCGTCGCGGCCTATAACAACTACACGTGGCACTGGGATGAGAACGGGCCGCCGCCATACGGGACGCGCGGGCCGCTGAACAACGACCCGCACTTCCCCGTCACCGTGCTCGACCTGGCGACGACGCCCGGCGAGCCGATCCACATCCCGGCCCGCAGCGTGCCGATCTACGGCGGGGACGTCGTCGCCATGGTGCTCTATGCCGACAAGGACGAGCTGGCGATCACCTACACGCGCTTCGACCACGTCTGGCACTGGAACGGCATGTATGCGGCCTACCTGCTCAATTTCTGCGTGGACCCCAACCTGGTGGCGACCTATCGCGCGCAGTTGAACGCTGGCCGGCGCAGCACCGGCCACCTGCCGGCGATCCGCAACGACCAGCCGGTGGGCGTCGCGCGCGGGGGCAGCCTGACCGTGGCGATCCGCGACAAAGCGCGCTTCATGGACCCGCGCGCGTCGGACTGGTGGCAGCCTTAGCCCCCGTGCAGCGAGGGGTCTTTGGTGAGCGCCACGTCGCCCAGGTCCTCCAGGGGGGCGGAGGGTCGGGTGACGTCGCGGGTGAAGCGGCCTACGGGCGTCGGCGCGGCCCAGCGGACGGCGTTGGCGATGACCTGCTGGACCAGCGGGTGATGATAGGTGGGATAAGTCTCGTGGCCGGGGCGGAAGTAGAACACCTTGCCCAGCCCGCGCTGCCAGCAACAGCCGCTGCGGAAGACCTCGCCGCCGCTGAACCAACTGATGAACACCAGCGCGTCGGGCTGGGGCACGCCGAAGAACTCGCCGTACATTTCCTCGGCCTCTATTTCAAAGTAGTCGGGCAGGCCCTGGGCGATGGGGTGGCTGGGATCGACCACCCATAGGCGCTCCTTGTCGTTGGCCTCGCGCCAGCGCAGGGCGCAGTCGGTGCCCATCAGCCGCATGAACGGCTTGGAGAAGTGGGCGCTGTGCAGGGCGACCAGGCCCATGCCGGCCCACACGCGCGCGACGACCCGCGCCGCCACCTCGTCGCGCACCTCGTGGTGGGCGGCATGTCCCCACCAGATCAGCACGTCGGTTGCATCCAGCACGGTGGCGGATAGGCCGTGTTCCGGCTCGTCGAGCGTGGCTGTGCGGATCTGAAACTGGCCGGTCGGGTCGTTTTGCCGAAGGCCGGCGGCGATCGCCTGGTGCATGCCGTCCGGATAGAGCGCTGCGACGGCGGGGTGCGTCTTCTCATGGCGATATTCGTGCCAGACCGTCACGCGAATGGGCATCATGCGCAGCATTGTAATGCTGGATGGAGTTGCGCGTTCACGATTCAGGTCGGGTGACCTTGTGCGCTTCGGGGCAATTGGGTGGCGCTTGGCTAAGGCGCTGCGGGGTTGGTGAGGCGGGGCATGTGGTGGCTTCGCGGGGGGCGTAGCACCGCTACGCCCCTACGATATGGTCGGGCGGGATTTTAGATGCTTCGCTGCCGCTCAGCATGACAGCCCCCTTTCTTTCCCCCGCATGCGGGGGAATCAGAAGGGGGCTTCCCCCGCATGCGGGGGAATTAGGCGGGGCGCTGCGGGGTCGCTGAGGCCCCGCCTTGCCCTTGTCATTCTGAGCGCTGGCGAAGAATCTAGACGCGCGCCTGACCTGGGGTCACAGAGGCTGCGCAGCTTGGTCCGGCAGATGATTCGTAGCAAAGGCAGACACCATACTTGGCTAGGCGGGCGTTTAGATGCTTCGCGCGAGGGCGCAGCAGCGCTGCGTTTCTACTATGACAGGCTGGCGCGGCGAGCGAGCAGCTACTGGTGAACGAACCCCAACAAATGCTGGCGTGCTAAACTCCAATGTCATGCCGCCGAGCGTATTACGTCGGCGGCGCGGCCTGAGCGCCATTGCAGCGTGCGTCTTGTTGTCCTGCGTAGGATGCGGAGAGCCCGCTTCCCCGCCGCCTGTCGCGCCGACGATCCCGGCAACGATTTATCCCACGCCGACCCCTCTCGCAACGGCCACACCCACCCCACAACCGACGCCTGACCTGGTGACACTGAGGGAGGAAGCCAATCGGGCGGCGTTCATCGGCGATTATGTGCGTGCCATTGCCCTGGGCCAAGAGATGCTCAAGTTTGCGGAAGGCACAGCAGCAGATACGCGGTTGAAGCTTGGGCAGTGGCAACTGGCTGCTGGTAACGCACGCGCGGCGGTTGCCGTGCTCCAACCGCTGACCGCCGAGCTGGATGGCAACGGGGAAAGCGAACTGGCCGATGCGCATATTCTGCTGGGGCGGGCCTATGCCACAACCGGCGATAGCCGCTCAGCCGGCGCAGGCTATGCCGCAGCCCTTGCTGCCGGCGCCGTCATCTCGCCTTGGTTGCATCTGTGGCTCGGCGATATTTCGCTCAACGCAGGAGAGCTGGCAGATGCCGCAGAGCACTACCAGCGCAGCCTGGATGGTGTCCCCACAGTGGCTCAGGAGTTTGCCCGCCGTGAGAAGCTGGCGCTGGCGCATCAACTAGCGGGCGACTACTCGGCTGCGATCGAGCAATATGAAACCATCTTAGCGCGCGCGCAGTTGCCCGCTTATCGCGCCCGGATCACCTGGGAATTGGCCCAGGTTTTGCAAGCCAGTGGGCAAGTTGGGCGCGCCCATCAACTGATGCATGCGTTGATCGAGGCTGCGCCCAAAACGCCACAGGCACTACAGGCTGCCCGGGCGCTATTGAACGCCGGCCAGGCTGTAGATGACCTTCAGTATGGCATCGTCGCCTATCACAACGGGTCGCATGTGGTTGCCCGAGAGGCGTTCCAGCGCGCGATCAGGCGCGATCCCAGCCGCGCCAATGACGTGCGTTACTGGGCTGCGCTGAACTACATCAAGCTCGGGAGTGTCAGCGACGCATTACGCAACCTAGATCAGACCATTGCGGCCAACTCGGCCAGCGCGCCGGCGACGATTCAGGCTTTGGGCGAGAAAGCCAAGATTCTGGCCAACGCTGGCAATGCGGCCCAAGCGCAGGCAGCTTTTGGTCAGCTCATCGCGCGTGCTACGGCCAGCCTGGAGAGCAGCAAGACGATATTCGAAGTTGGACAAGTCTTCGCGCGCTATCCGGCGCTGTGGGCCGAGGCCGCGCAGGCGTATATCGCGGCTGCCGATTTGCAAACAGGCGATCAATCGTTGGCAGCCGAGGGGCTGATCCGCGCCGCGGCCATGTATTACCGGCTCGGTCGCCATTCAGACGCGCTCTCGCTTGTCCAGCGCCTGCGCAGCGCGTTCGACCGCGCGCCGCAGTCGCTGCTGGGACGGCTCTGGGAAGGCAAGCTTCGGCTTATCTTGGGCGACGAAGCCGGCGGTGCGCAGGTGTTGCGCGATCTGGCCAGCGAGGCGCCGGACGCCTTTGAGGGTGCGCGCGCCGCCGAGCTGCTTCTAAATCCAGAACAACCGCCGCTCTCGGCCAACGTGCGCGCCGCGCTGGGCCAGGCGGATGAGGCCGGCGAACAGGAAGAGGCGGAGCGTTGGCTGCGCGGCTGGCTAGGGTTGGACGAGCGCGCTGACCTACGCACTTTGCGGGCCGACCTGGCCGCCGATCCGCGCTTCTCTCGTGGCAGCGCGCTCTGGCGACTGGGGTTTCGGGTTGAGGCACGCGAGGAGTTTGACGGGCTGCGTCTCGCATTTGGGCGCGACGCCTTGGCGCAGTATCAACTGGCGCTGTTCTTCCGGCAGATCGGGCTATATCGCGCCTCTATCAGCGCTGCTGATGCGCTGATGCGGCTCTCGCCGGCCAAAGGCCCCTCTGACCTGCCAACGTTCATCGGCAAGCTGCTCTATCCGACCTATTACGCCGAGTTGGTGATGAAGCATGCCGAGGAATTCGGCCTAGATCCTTTGTTACTGTTCGCGCTGATCCGTCAGGAAAGCTTGTTTGAACCGTTTGCTGTGTCTAGTGCGGCTGCCAACGGCCTGATGCAAGTGATCCCTAGCACGGGGCGCGAGATACACGCGGAGTTGGGATGGCCGGCGAATTACACCACAGCAGACTTGCAAAAGCCCTACGTCAGCGTGCGCTTTGGCAGCTACTACTTGGCCAAGCAACGCCGCTTCTTCAATGGCGACCTCTACGCCGCTTTGGCGGCATACAACGGTGGGCCAGGGAACGCACTACGCTGGCGCGAGCGCAGCGCCAGCGATCCCGACCTCTTTTACATGTTCATCACCTTCGACGAGACTCAGCGTTACATTCGCGCCCTGGCTGCCAATTACGCGATCTACCACCGTCTATACGGTCGGCCATGATGGGCGCGGGATCGTAACGGTAGCCAACGCGATCCGATAGTACATAACTGCGAACTCGCTGCCGCAACGCAGAACAGGGCTGTCTAAAGCACTGCGCGGACCTATGCGCTCACGCCTCATCGTTATGTGGGTATATTCATAAACTAAGCGAAGTCCGCGCCGGGTGGGCAACGTCAGCACTACTGCCCACGCTCATGAGCTGCCTATGCTCATCGGCGATCTTATAGAAGGGCCATCTCACTGGCAAGATAACCGGTTGCACTGCTAGAACGAATGTGCTATAATATGTAAACGAAGCTGGGTCGTCCCTGGCTGTATTCACGAAACTTTTAGACTGTCTGCGGTGCGTTATGGCTAATAAGACCCTCTCTCTCAAGCGCAGTATCGAGGCCCCTGGCGAACTGGTTTATCGTGCGTTTACCAACGCCACGCTGCTCCGTGAGTGGTTCTGTGATGTTGCAATCGCCCAGCCACGAGTAGGAGGGAGGTTTTATTGTCAATGGCAGGATGGTCGGGCGATGATGGGCAAATACACCGCTTTGGTGCCGAGCAAACGGATCGCTTTTGATTTGCGCGGCGATGATGATGGTTACTATTCGCAATGCACGATCACTTTATCTACTAAGGACGATGCGACTACTTTACAGCTCACCGACGCAAGTGAAAGCAAAACTTGGGCTAAGTCAATCGAAGAGATTGAGGCGCGTTGGAATATCGCTTTGGACAATCTCAAGTCGGTGCTGGAAACGGGCGTTGATCAACGCCTGGCGCAGCGGCCAACGCTGGGTGTATCGGTGGACGCTGTGCGTTCCGGTGAAGAAGGTCTGCGGGTGAGCAGCGCAAGCGAGGACGTCGCTTTGCAAGCCGGCGACGTCATCTTAAGCATCAATGGCAAGAAGCTAAACGGCGCTTGGGGGTTGAGCGATGCGCTGGAAGGTTATACAGCCGGCGATAAAGTCAAAGTGACCTTTCGGCGCAATGGCAAGACGATGAACGCCACGCTTAAGCTCTTGGCATCTCCGTTACCAGAGGTGCCTTCCACCGCTGAGGAGCTAGCGGAAATCGTCGCGCGCAGATACACCGAGGTCAACCGCGACCTGACCCAAGCCTTCAAGGGCGTGAGTGAAGAGCGCGCAGCGCGTGCGCCTGCGCCGGGACAATGGAGCGCGCGTCACATCTTGGCCCACTTGATCGTGGAGGAGCGCAACTTGCACGCTTGGCTCACCGATATCATCGCCGGCAACGAGCCGTGGTACGACGCCCAAACCGACAGCCTGCGCGTCCGACTGGATGCTGTGATCAACGGCTTCCCAACCGTTCAAGCTTTGCTGACCGAGCTAAAGCGCAACGAGGCTGAAACAGTCGCGCTTCTGAATGCACTGCCGGACGAATTTGTGGCACGCAAGGGGAGCTACTATCGGCTGGCTGTGCGCATGCTTAGCTGGCCCGATCACGCACGCGAGCACTTGAGCCAGATCGCAGCCGCTGTGAAGGCTGCCGTCCCTTCGGCGATACCCGCGTTTTAGCCACGCTCATCTAGGACGTGAAGTTGATAGTCGGTGACGAACGTCTTTAAGTGCTCGATCAGCTCGGCCCATTGTTCGCTGTTCAGGATTTGAGCGAGTGACTCTTGGTCGGCGACGACGGCCGGCATGATGATCTGCGGCCCTTCACCATATACGGTATACCAAGCCTCTGTGGGACGAATCCCTAGCTTAACCAGCTTCGGGGCGAACTCCTGAACGACAAACTCGAAGTAAGCAGTCTCCGCATCGGGCTTGATGTTCCAACTGAAGACGAGTCTGGTCATGGTTGCTACTGCGATCAGTGCTTCATTTCTAGCAAGACAACTTGGGTGTCTTCGGGAAGACTGCTGCGGGTGACCTTAAGCGTCTCTTGAGGTTTGACGCTCGTTAGTCCCATCTCTTTCAGGAACTTATTGAGGTTGTCCTTGCTGTTGTAGCCCATTGGGATCACGATGCTTGGCTCGATCATGCTGATCAATTCCGAGGCTTGAGCGGGTGTAAGCTCGCCGTTGCCACCGATAGGCACGAGCAGGACATCCACGGTCTCCAGCGCGTCTATTTGCGATTGCGAGGGTACGAATGACAGGCCGCCGAGATGAGCGACGGTCAGGCCATCGAAGTTGAAGGCGTAGGCCGTGCTCTTGAGCGCGTTGCCTTTTTTCTCGGCTCGCATGGCGCTCCCGATGATGAATACCCCCCCGATCTCATACTCGCCTGGGCCGGTGACCTTATATACTTCACCGCGCTGTGCAGGGGTGACAGCACTGACGTAGTTATAGCGAGGCTCGTCGCGGCTAATAGTAACAACGTCCGCCTTCAATTTGGGAAGCTCGCCCAAGCCGACGCTGGGGCTATAGGGGTCGGTTACCACTGCGAGCACGCCACGCTCGGTCATGCGAAAGCAGCCGTGCCCATACCAGGTTAATTCCATGCTGACGATTGTAATAGTGGGGCGACGGGTGGGTGCATTCACGGCCAGGGGCAATGCCCCCTTCTCATTCCCGCGTAAGCGGGAGAAAAGAGGAGGACAACTGGGGATGAAGGGGGCAGCAGGCTTGGTCACTGCCTGGAAGGCGCACTGTATTGCCCCCACTGGTGAATGCACCCCAGGTGGGTGCATCACGGCCAGGGGCAATGCCCCCTTCTCATTCCCGCGTAAGCGAAAGAGGAGGACAACTGGGGATGAAGGGGGCAGCAGGGGCGGTTCGCAAATCGCCCCCTGCTGTCCCCCATCAGTAAGTGCACTCCACAGCTACAGATAGGTAGAATAGAAAGCAACGCAGGCTAGATTTACTGCCATAGTCCCACACAAGATAACCACAGAACACACCTAGACATTGCTGCTGTATCCCATGAAGAATGTCCTTGTCACCGGCGGCGCCGGCTTCATCGGTTCGAACTACGTACGCTACGCGCTCCAGGCACACCCCGATTGGCACGTGATCGTGCTGGATAAGTTGACCTATGCCGGCAACCCGGATAACCTGCGCGACGTCGCAGACGCTTTCAAGGGGCGCTACACCTTCATCCGCGGTGATATCGCCGACCGCGAAGTGGTGTTCGACGCAATCCGCCAACATCGCGTCCAGACCATTGTCAACTTCGCTGCCGAGTCGCACGTTGACCGATCGATCCTAAATCCCGACGCCTTCATCATGACCGACGTGTATGGCACCTATGTGCTGCTAGAGGCAGCCCGCGAGCTTGGCGTGGAGCGTTTCCACCAAGTCTCGACCGACGAGGTGTATGGGGATGTGCCAGAGGGCTACTCAACGGAAGATGACCCCCTGAGACCGAACTCGCCCTACGCAGCTAGCAAGGCCTCTGCTGAGCTGCTCATTCGCGCCTACCGCGTCACCTACAACCTGCCGGTCACCATCACGCGCGGGTCAAACACCTTTGGGCCATACCAGTACCCTGAGAAGCTGCTCCCTCTATTCATCACCAACGCCATTGACAATGAGCCACTGCCACTTTACGGCGATGGCATGCAGGTGCGTGACTGGCTCTACGTCATGGATCACGTGCAAGGCATCGATCTGGTACTCACGCACGGAGAAGCAGGCGAGGCATATAACCTGGGTGGGGAGAACGAGCGCCATAACATTGACGTGGTGCGCATGATGCTGGCGATCCTCGGCAAGCCTGAATCGCTGATCCGTCACGTAGCCGACCGGCCCGGCCACGATCGGCGCTACGCGCTGGACACTCGCAAGGCACGCGCGCTGGGCTGGGCGCCGCGCAGCGACTTCGAGACCGCCCTGCGTGAGACCGTGGATTGGTATGTCAACAACGCCTGGTGGTGGCGCAAGATCAAAAGCGGCGAGTTCAAGGAGTTCTATCGCCGGCAATATGCCGAGCGGCTGGCCCGGGCTTCGTGACGACCGACAACATGTTCGAATTGACCTTCCTCGGCACTGCAGCCTCGGCCCCCCTGCCCAAGCGCGGGCTTTCGTCGGCCATCGTTGCCCATAACGAGCACCGCTTTATGGTGGACTGCGGCGAGGGCACCCAGCGCCAACTGCTCAGCAGCGGGTTAGGCTTTCGCCGGCTAGAGCACATCCTGATCACTCATCCCCACCTCGACCACATTCTGGGGCTGGCTGGCATCCTCTCCACGCTGGGCCAGTGGGAGACGCTGGATCAAATGAACATCTACGGCGGTCAGAGCACGCTCGACCGCATCGAAGACTTAATCAACAGGATCGTCTTCCGCGGCACGCGACCGCCAATTCAGATTCACTTGATCCCCATCGAACCAGGGATCGTCTTCAAGGGCGATGACTTCGACGTGCTGGCCTTTCCGGTTCGCCACCGTGGGCCGGACTGCTTTGGCTTTGTCTTTCAGGAACACTCGCGGCGGCCGTTCTTAAACGAGAAGGCGAATGCCCTGGGCGTGCCCCAAGGGCCAGAGCGTCGCTTGTTAGTAAAGGGGCTGCCCATCACTCTAACCGATGGTCGAATGATTTACCCCGACGACGTGCTAGGCGAACTTCAGCCTGGGGCTAAACTGGTGATCACCGGCGACATTGGCGAGATTGACGGGCTAGAGCGCATCGCGCGCAACGCTCATGCTTTGGTCACCGAGGCCACCTACATGGAAAGCGACGCCGAGATCGCGCGCCAAAACGGACACATCACGGCTGCCCAAGCTGCGCGGCTAGCTCAGCGGTCCAACGCTCAACAACTCATCCTCACCCATATCTCCGGGCGCTACCGGGAACGCGACCTGGAAGCAGAGGCGCGCGCCATCTTCCCCAACACCGTCATCGCGCGCGACTTCGACGCCTTCAAGATCAAGGCACTGCACGAAGCGCTCAAGCCGGCTGAATAGCCATGCCTACCCTTTTGCTGATCCGACACGCCACCAACGATTTTGTGAAGACCGGCAGATTGCCTGGGCGCACGCCAAACATTCATCTCAACGAAGAAGGACGCCGACAGGCGGAAGCCCTGGCCCGCCTGTTGCATGAACACCCCCTCGACGCCATCTACAGCAGCCCACTCGAGCGCGCAATCGAGACCGCCTGGCGCATCGCCGCCGACCGCGACTTGCCTATAGCCATCTGCCGCGATTTGGCCGATACGGACAATGGCGGCTACACCGGCATGGAGATCAAACGGCTGAGCGAAGACGAGGCCACCCGCGACTTTTGGCGCGTGGTGATCGAGACGCCTTCGCAGGCGCGCTTCCCCAACGGCGAAGGGTTGCTGGAGATGCAACAGCGGGTTGTGAAGGCGCTCGAGGCCCTCCTCAGCGCTCATCCAGACATAACCCAAGGCGAGGAGTCCGAGGACAAACCAAAGCGGCGATCACAGGTGATCGCTGCCGTTGCCCATGCCGACGTGATCAAGGCCGCGCTGGCCCACTACCTGGGCATGCCCTTCGATAACTTTCAGCGCTTGAGCATTGCGCCGGCTTCGATCAGCGCCGTCTCTGTGAGTCACGACGACAAAACCGGCCGGCGCTATGTCGTGGTCAACTATGTGAACCGCGTCCCAGCCGCATAGCGCGCAGGCAGATTTACGCAGACCCATCCGGCGCGGGATGCGTTCATCACCTAAATCAAAGCATGACACACTCGCGCGGCGGGTGAGCAGGCCACCCCATCTATAGACGCATCCTCCTGGTGGGACACATTTGCCAATGGGGGTAACCCTCAACTAGGCGATGCTGCCAGTGAAGGTGGCTTATAAGAGGGGCGACGGCGTGCCGTCGCCCACCCTGAGTTCTGCCCTTGGCTGTGAATGCACCTTCCCGGTGCGTGTTGACGTGCCGGCCAGTAAAATCCAGCGCGTCGTTCTGAATGCGTCGGTATCGTGCGCTCTCCCTCGTTGCGCTCATCACGCTCATCCTCTCCATTACCGCTTACATCGCCATCGGGTCAGCCCAAGCGCTGCACACCCGCGGCACCGTCCAACCCTTTCCGCAACCGGTGTTCGGCGCGGAGGAACTGCGGTTAGGGGTCAACGCAGCGCTGGAACAATACGACGACCGGACGCTCGAAGCGCGCCTAAGCGGGCTGGCCGAGCGCGGCATCCGTACCGTGCGCCAGGAGTTCCGCTGGAGCGCGTTAGAACCAGCGCAGGGACGATTCAACTGGGCCGCCAGCGATCGCATCATGCAGGCCGCTGCCCGCTATGGGATCGCCATCTTGCCGGTGCTGTGGACGACGCCGGAATGGGCGCGCGCGCCGTCGGCATCAGCGCGCTTTCCGCCCACCGAGACTGCGCCGCCGGCTGATCCGGAGAACTTCGCGCGCTTCGCCGGCGCCTTCGCCCAGCGCTACGGCCATCTAAAGACGGCCGACGGCCAGAAACTCTTGCTCGGCTATCAAATCTGGGACGAACCCAACCTGAGCGCGGCCTGGGGCAACGCCTTAGTAGATCCAACGTATTACCTCCAGCTCCTGCGCGCAGCGCGCGCGGCGATCCGCGCGGTCGATCCAGACGCGCGCATCGTGCTGGCCGGCCTGGCCCCAACCGTTGAGCAGAGCAACGTCAACCTCGCGCCGCAGCTCTTCTTGCTCAAGCTTTATCAGTTGGGTGGGCATGAGGCGTTTGAAATCGCCGCGGCCAAAGCCTATGGCTTTGACTTTCCGCCGGATGACCGCCGGGTGGATGCCGGCGTGCTCAACTTCTCGCACGCGATCTTGTTGCGCGAGATGATGGTCGCCCACAACGACGGGCACAAGGCCATCTGGATCACCCAGTTCGGCTGGAACGCGCTGCCCGCCGGCTGGCGCGGAGAGCCCTCGATTTGGGGTAACGTCAGCGAGGCCCAACAAGCGGAATACATCGTGGGCGCTGTGGCGCGCGCGGCGCGCGAATGGTCCTGGGCCGGCGCGATGTTCCTCGAGGCCCTCCAACCCCGTCCCCGCCCCCAACGCCCAGAGGCCGACGCCCAGTGGGGCTTCGCGCTGATCGGCCAAGATGGCGAGCCACGCCCGGCCTACCGCGCACTGGCCCAGGCCGTGCCCATCGCCGCTCAAGCGCCACGCGCTCAGCTCTTCGCCAACTGCCGCTACGCGCAGAGCCTCTACCGGACGCTTAACCTGGAGAACGTGATGACGGCCATGCCGGAGATACTGGCCGCCAAGCCGGACTGCACCACACCCAACCCGCGCGCCACGTTCAGCCCGGGTTGGCGCTTCGGCCAACTCGGAGCCGATATTCCGGATCGACCCGACGCGAGCGTGACGTTCTCCTTCACCGGTGATGCGTTGGCCTTGATCGTGCGGCGCGGCAACTACCGCGCCTATACCTTTGTAGAGATAGACGGCCGGCCGGCCAACCTCCTGCCGCGTGAGCCGCGCGGCGCTTACCTCATCATGACCTCGCCAGGGCTTTATCCCGTGATCGAGACGATCGTGGTCGCCGATGGACTCGGGCAAGGACAGCACACAGCGACGGTGACGGTCGATCGCGGCTGGAATCAGTGGTCTTTGATCGGTTGGAGCAGCAAGCAAACCGATAACACGCCGTGGGAGCTACTGCGCGGGCTGGCGATTCTCATGAGCGGCCTGAGCGTCGCCGGCCTACTTGTGAGCGTTCATCGTTCGCGATGGCGCGCGTGGTGGCGTGTCCAGTTAGTGCGCATCAACGATCCTCTCGACCCATGGCGCATCACTATATGGCGCGCACGCGCAGCGCTCGCCGCTGCGCTGCTCTGGATCACCGCGGCCCTCACCTGGGCACAAGACGCTGCCACAGCCTACCGCGCCCTTGGCCTTGGCCCACAAGTCGTGCTGAGCGGACTGGCGTCCGGTGTGCTGTTCTGGTCGCCGGCCACGACGATCAGCCTGCTGGCCCTGGTCGCACTTGGCCTGATGATATTCCTGCGGCTGGAGCTGGGGTTGATGTTGGTGGCGTTCTTCGTCCCTTTCTACCTGCTGCCGCAGCGCCTGTTCGAGCGATCGTTCGCCATGGTGGAGCTGCTCCTTCTGCTGTGCGTCGTCTCATGGGCCGTGCGGTGGGCCTGGCGGTTGCGGGGCGTGCCACTCCGCGCGCTGCGTCCCCGCTTGACGCTGCTCGACTGGAGCGTGCTTGGACTGACGGTCATCGCGCTGTTCTCGGCGCTGCAGGCAGACTTTCGGGTGGAAGCCTTTCGAGAGTGGCGGTTGGTGATCGTCGAGCCGGCCCTGCTCTATGTAATGCTGCGGACCCTTCCGGCGCTCCAGCGCGATCGCGCGTGCGAACTGTCGCCGCTGCTCAGTGCATTCCTGTTGGGCGCAGCAACGGTCGCAGGCATTGGACTGGTCAACTACGTCCGCGGAGACGTGATCGCGGCGGAGTTTGGGCTGCCGCGTATCAAGAGCGTGTTCGGATCGCCGAATAACGACGCGCTCTTCCTAGAGCGCGCGCTGCCGCTCCTGATAGCCGGCGCCGTGCTGGGAACCGGGCACGGCGTGCGCCGGCTGGCGTATCTGCTCGCTGTCATCCCGGTCGGGATGGCCTTGTTGTTGACGCAATCTCGCGGCGCCCTGCTACTGGGCTTGCCGGCCATGGTGATCACCATGGCGCTGCTGGCTGGTCGGCGCTGGCGCTGGCTTGGCATCGCTTTGCTTGTTATTACCGTCCTCGGCTTTCTGGCCTTGTTTAGCGGCCTCGCTCAGGAGGCGCTGGCCGGCACGCGGCTGGCTGGCGCGCTGGACTTACAGCGCGGCACGGGCTTCTTTCGCCTAAACCTCTGGCAGAGCGCGCTCACCATGTGGCGCGACCATCCCTGGCTGGGCGTCGGGCCGGATAACTTCCTCTACGCCTACCGCAGCTTTTACATCCTGCCGGCGGCCTGGCAGGAGCCGAACCTCTCCCACCCGCACAACATCGCGCTCGACTTCGCCACGCGGCTGGGCGGGCTGGGGCTGCTCATCGGCGGCGGGATGATCCTGGGGTATATCGCACAAATCAGGCGCGCGCTGCGGCGCGAGCGCGCGTTGGCCGTGGGATGCGCCGGCTTGCTGGCAGCCATGCTCGGCCACGGCCTGGTGGACCACAGCTTCTTCTTGATCGAACTGGCCTATCCGTTTATGCTCACCGCCGGCTTGTTGTCAGCAATGGGCAGTCGTGAGCGAGGCGCAGAACTCGTTTATGGATGAGGCAACGGCACTGCCGCCCACAGAGACGCGCAAAGCGCGCTGCCGGACTTATCCCGCGCTGGGCGAGCATGCCGCGCTGTGGTACTTCCCTCAGCTCACTGGCGGGACCACTCGCGTGTTGCGCAACGCGCTGTGCATCTACGCAGCGCGCATCGCGCCCAGCTTCGGCATCAAGCGTTTTCTGCTGCGCCTCACAGGCGCGCAGATTGCGCCCTACGCCGCGATTGGGCTAGGAGTCACACTAGATATCTTCTTTCCCCAAGACATCACCATCGAAGATGATGCCACCATCGGCTACAACACGACGATCCTCGCCCACGAGTTCACCTATCGCGAGTGGCGGCGCGGGCCGGTGCGCATCGCGCGCGGCGCGACAGTAGGCGCCAACTGCACCATCCTGCCCGGCGTGGTGATCGGCGAGGGCGCAGTGATCAGCGCGATGAGCCTCGTCAACCGCGATGTGCCGCCCGGCGCATTCGTCGGCGGGGTGCCGATTCGGTTGCTGCGCCGGACGTAAACTACGCCGTATGCAAAGGGTGGGCTTTATGCTCAAGGTCAAACCTCACCTCATCGAGGAATACAAACGGCGCCACAAAGCTGTTTGGCCGGAGATGCTCCAAGCGCTGCGCGAGACCGGCTGGCACAACTACTCGATCTTCATGCACAGCGACGGCACGTTGTTCTTCTACGTGGAAACGCCGGACTTCCAGGCCGCGCTACAGGGTATGGCGGCCCGCGAGGTGAACACCCGCTGGCAGGAATACATGAAGGACTTCTTCGAGGATACCGGCGGCAAACCTGCTGATCAGAGCTTCATCATGCTCGAGGAAGTCTTCCATCTAGACTGAATATCACGCCGAGTCAATCGCGCCCGAATGACGAGAGAAACGGATAATCTCATATCGCCAATCCTGAAGGAAGTCAACCATGACCAGCTATGCCTTGCTTGCCGAGCAACTGACCGCCAAAGGCATTGACGTTGAATCCGTCAAAGCCAAGCTAAAGGCTCAACACATTGAGCTGCCTTCTTGGGGCTTTGCCAACACTGGCACCCGCTTCAAGACCTACGCCTGGCCCGGCGCTGCGCGCAACATCTATGAGAAGCTCGCCGACGCGGCCTTCGTCCATAAGCTCACCGGCGTGTGCCCTTCGGTCGCCATTCACATCCCTTGGGACAAAGTGGACGACTGGCGCGCCCTGGCCGAATACGCCAGAGCACAAGGGGTGCGGATCGGCGCGGTGAACACCAACACGTTTCAGGCCGACCGCTACAAGTGGGGCAGCATCACCAACGCTGATCCTGCGGTTCGCCAGGTCGCGTTCGAGCATCATCTGGAGTGCATCGCTATCGCCCAACAGGTCGGCTCGACCACGCTAAGCCTGTGGTATGGCGATGGCACAAACTACGCCGGCCAAGAGTCATTCGTCGCACGCCGCCACCGCATGATCGAGTTTCTCCAGCGCGTGTACGCGGCGCTGCCGGAATCCATGCGCATGTTGATCGAGTACAAGTTCTACGAGCCGGCCTTTTATCACACCGACCTGGCCGACTGGGGCCAGGCATACGCCGTCTGCCTTAAGCTAGGGCCGCGCGCCCAAGTGCTGGTTGACCTTGGTCACCATGCCCACGGCGTGAATATCGAGCACATCGTGGCCACCCTGCTTGACGAGGGCCGGCTGGGTGGGTTTCACTTCAACAACCGCAAGTACGGCGACGACGACCTGATCGTGGGCACGATCAACCCCTTCGAGTTATTCCTGATCTTCAATGAGCTGGTGGCTGCCGGCGAGGCGGCCAAGGATGTGGCTTACATGATTGACCAATGCCATGTGATCGAGCCAAAGATCGAGGCGATGGTGCAGAGCGTGATCAACATCCAAGTTGCCTATGCCAAGGCACTGATCGTTGACCGCGCTGCGCTGAGCGCACGGCAGGCAGAACACGACGTGCTGGGCGCGCACCGCGTCTTAATGGATGCCTTCGAGACCGACGTGCGACCATTGCTGGCCCAGGTGCGCCAAGAGATGGGTCTTCATCCTGATCCTATTGCTGCCCTGCGTCAGAGCGGCTACGAGCAAAAGATCGCCGCTGAGCGAGGCGTCAGCCAGGTCAGCGGTGGCTTTCCGGAAGCAGACTAACTTATGGCGCTCAACGGATTCATTGACCTGCGCTCCGACACGCTCACCGTCCCTACGCCGGCCATGCGCGAAGCGATGGCAGCAGCCGAAGTGGGCGACGACGTGTTTGGCGAAGATCCCACCGTCAACCTGCTCGAGGAAATGGCCGCCGAACGGATGGGGCATGAAGCAGCGTTGCTGGTGTGTAGCGGCACGATGGGCAACCTGGTCGCCTTGCTGACGCACTGCGAGCGCGGCGATGAAGTCATCGTCGGCGACTGGGCGCACGTGTATGTCTATGAAGCCGGCGGCCTTGCCGCTGTGGGTGGCATCCTGCCACATGTCCTCCCAAATCAGCCAGACGGCACGCTGGATCTGGATGAAGTCGCGGCAGCGATCCGGCCCAATAACGTGCACTATCCGGTGACGCGCGTTGTGGCCTTGGAGAATACACATAATCGCATGGGCGGAGCCTATCTAACGCCAGAATACACGTCTAAGGCCGCCGAACTCGCCCATGCTTACGGGCTGAAACTCCACATAGACGGCGCGCGCATCTTCAACGCGGCAGTTGCCCAAGGCGTGGATGTGAAAGCCCTGGCTCAGCCAGCGGATAGCGTGACGTTCTGCCTGAGCAAAGGCTTGAGCGCGCCGGTCGGCTCGCTCTTGTGCGGCTCACGCCAATTTATCGAGAAGGCCCGCCGCCGGCGCAAGCTGCTCGGTGGCGGTCTGCGCCAGGCCGGCGTGATCGCCGCTGCCGGCATCGTGGCCCTTGAGCAGATGGTGGATCGGCTGCGCGAAGATCACGCCAACGCCCAGGTGCTGGCGCGGGGCATTGCTCGGATCGAGGGATTACACGTCAACTTGGCCCAAGTGCGCACCAACATGGTGTACTTCGACCTTGACCCTCCCCTGCCCTTCGACGCCGCGGCGCTCTGTCGGCGCGCTGCGGCTGAGGGGGTGAAGATGTTGCCGGTTGGTCCTCGCCGCATTCGCGCCGTCACACATTGCTATATCTCGCGCGACGAGGCGGAGACCGCCGCGCAAATCATTGCGCACGCCGTTCGAGATTGGCACGAACCTGCTGGCCAGGTGAACGTCCATGCATATTAGCGTCTGCTTATAGGGGTCGTCAGAGCTGCGCACCCAGCCTAACGCGACTCTTAAACGTCAGTCACTATACTGAGCTGCTGGATATGCGCACGCTGCTCGCAATCTTCGCCCACCCCGACGATGAATCGTTCGGCCCTGGGGGGACGCTGGCCAAGTATGCCTACAACGGCGTCGCCGTTCATTATTTATGTGGCACGCGCGGCGAAGCCGGCACAGTGGACCCGGAGCGCCTGAACGGCTACGCCGATGTTGGGTCGCTGCGCACCGCCGAGCTGATGTGCGCTGCGCGCGTGCTGCGGCTGGCTGGCGTGCATTTTCTGGGCTACCGCGACTCTGGGATGGCCGGCACAGAGAGCAACTCGCTTCCCGATAGCCTGCACGCAGCCCCGCTCGACGAGGTCGCCGGTCGGATCATCGAACACATCGAGCGCCTGCGCCCCGACGTGATCATCACACATGATCCGTTCGGCGGCTACGGCCATCCGGACCACATCAAGCTCCATCGTGCTACGCTGCGCGCCTACGAGCTGCGCTATGGGGTTGAGTGGACGCTGGAGGCCGACGGGCGTTGGGTGAGCGCGCGACAGAATGTGCCGACCGCGCCGCGGCTGTACTTCGCCACGCTCCCCAAGACCCTCCTCAAATGGGCCGTGCGCATCCTGCCACTGTTCGGCCAAAATCCGCGCGCGTTCGGACGGAACGGCGATATTGACCTGGTGCAGATCGCTTCGTGGGATGTGCCGGTCACCACGCGGATTGACACGCGCCGCTACGTTACGATCAAGCAGCAAGCAGCCGACTGCCATGCCAGCCAGCAGTCGTTTGGCCGGCGCAGCCGCATTCAGCGCTTCCTCTTCCGCCGCAACCAAGGCACGGAATACTTCTGCCGAGCCTTGCCAAGCTATCGCCGTGGCGAGCCTCTGGAGACCGGCTTGTTTGGAGATTAGCCCGATGGGAATCGCCTTCTTCGACATGGACAAGACGCTGCTCAGCAAGAGCAGCAGCTCGCTCTACGTGCGCTATCTGTGGCGCCATCGGTTGATCTCCCTCGGTGAGATGCTGGAGGTGATGCTCGTCACGGCGCAATACTCGCTGAACATGTTGAACTTTCCGGCGGCGATGGCCCGCCTCAGCCGGCGCGTCCAAGGCGGTGATGCGGCAGTGACAAAAGCTTTATGCGACCGCTGGGCAGAAGAAGAGCTGCTGGGCTACATCGCGCCGAAGGCGCTGGAACGCTTGCGCGCGCATCAGGCGCGCGGCGACCACGTGGTCTTGCTCTCGGCATCTACTCAGTTCGCCGTTGAGCCGGTCGCCCGTCATCTTGGCATCCCCTTTCGCTGCACCGAGCTGGAGGTCTGCGATGGCAAATTCACCGGCGGCGTGGTCGGCGAGCCGTGCTACGGCGAAGGCAAGCGCATCTGGGCCGAGCGCATCGCAACGGAACATGGCGTGCCGCTCAGCGCCTGCACCTTCTATACCGACTCATACACTGACCGCCCGTTGCTGGATGTCGTTGGACATCCTGTCGTGGTGAATCCTGACCGCGCCCTGCGTCGCTACGCACAGCAACGCGGCTGGCCGATTGAATACTTCTACTGAAAAAGTCTGAGGAAGCGCTATTCGCTTGCGGAGTAAGAGCCTCCCGCTTTGGTGAGCGCCTTGTCCCAGCCATCCAGCCCACCGTTTCTGGCCACCGCTACGCCAAACTCGCCGGCCAGCGTTACAGCGCCCTGGGTGAGGCGCTGGCCGGCCACGACCGGCACAACCAGCAGGTCAGCCTTGCGCAACAGAGCGGCGCGCTCCGCGGCGCGCGCTACATCATTTCGGTCAATCACGCTGGAGACTTCGACAACCAGCCATAATTCGCCTTCATCCTGCGCTGGCAGCAACCCGCCGCGCACGATTAGGTCGGCATCAACGATTCGCCGAATCTCTGCCTCGTCCAGACGATTTCTGAGGATGTCCCACACATCGCCGGCATCTACAACACGTGGCTTGCGCAGTCGGCCGCCAAAGATTGCGCCGACCTTATTGCGGTATTCGATTTCGAGCAGCTTACCCCGGATATCCGCAAACTGATTATCGTTGCGCCGCTGGGCGTCCTCGAAACGCAGGGTCAATTGCCTAATCGCTTCAGCCAGCTCAGCAAAGCGCTCATCGTTGCGCCGCTGGGCCTCCTCGAAGCGCAGGGTTAGCTGCTTAATCGCCTCGGTCAGTTCAGCGAAGCGCGCTTCCGCGCGGCGCTGGAACTCAGCCAGCTCAGCAAAGCGCGCTTCCGCGCGGCGCTGGAACTCAGCCAGCTCAGCAAAGCGCTCATCGTTGCGCCGCTGGGCCTCCTCGAAGCGCAGGGTCAACTGCCTGATCGCTTCAGCCAGCTCAGCAAAGCGCTCATCGTTGCGCCGCTGGGCCTCCTCGAAGCGCAGGGTCAACTGCCTGATCGCTTCAGCCAGCTCAGCAAAGCGCTCGTCCGTGCGTCGCTGGGACTCGGCCAGCTCGCGCGGCAGCGCCAGCAGCTCTTCGGTGAACACAACGCGCCGAACCTCGCCCAGCCATTCCGGCTGCTCACGTAGGAGGCGGAGAAGGTCCTGAATATCGTTGACTGTGAAGGCCACTGCCTGGATTATAGATGCTGCTAGAGGGTGGATTCGCCGATAATGCGGACTGGGAGCGCCGCTTTTGTCAGGGATGCTGCGCTCTTTATTCTTGCGTTCTCCGCGTGAGATTAGACTTTCCCCGTGCGTGAACACACTTGCCAGCCCCTGCCGGTCTGGCAGGCTGGTGATTTACAATGCTTGGCCACTGCACGCACATGGTCGGTCAGATGGCTTTTGCTGAGCTTCTAGCAGAAGCAGAACGCGCGTTTAGCGCGAATGAGTATAACCGCGCGCTTGCCCTGACCGAGGAGTTGCTGACTGCTCACCCAGACGCATTGAGCGCTTGGCAGGTGCGCGCTCGCATGCTAAATCAGCCTCTCCAGGCTGCCGAAGCCTACGCGCGCATCTTGGACATCACGCCGGCAGACGCCGAGGCGATGAAGCAGCGCGCGTTCGCCTTGAGCGCCATCGGCCAGCATGACGAGGCGATGCGACTGGCACGTCAGGCGCTGGACTATCTGCCGGCAGAGCCGGCGCTCGCGCAGTTCATCCCTGCATCTGAGCCACCCGTACGCAGTTCGCTGCGCGAAGCGCTGGACTATCTGGACGCCGGCCTGCTTGCTCAGAGCATCGCCCTCTTGCGTCGCCTGGCCGAACGCGCCCCGGAGCGGCTGGATATCCGCGTGTGCCTGGCCCAGGCGCTGTGGCGTTGGGGGCTATATGTCTCGGCTGCGCAGACGTGTCAGGTCATCCTCGATGAGCTGCCGGACTGTCTGAACGCGCATGCTTTGCTGTTGGCCTTCTGGAAGCGCTTTGGGCCGGCGGGGTTTGCTGAGTTTCATCTCAGCGCGCTGGCCCGCCTCGACCCCGATCATCGCCACACCCGAGCGCTGCTGGGGGATGAATTCACCCTGATCGCCCAGGAAGCGTCGGCGGCTCAGGCCGGCGAAGATACCGAGCAGGTGGCAGAGTGGGTGGAGACGTTGGCTGCTGCCTCGACCGTCGTGCCAAGACTGCCGGACCGCCCCGCGACTGCGATGGCCGGTCGCACGTCATCCGTCCAGGGAGACGAGCAGGCAACGATGACTCCCTCAGAAGGCCATGCGCCGAGTTATGCACAGGAAGAAGCATTAGGGCCACTGGTGCCGTTGGAGTGGCAGTTGGCGGAAGAGTCACTAGCCGATGGGGCCGGCAGCGAACAAAGATCTACAGTTCGACAGGGTATCCATCCAGATGAAGCAAC
>AFSR01000802.1_pt1 | contig 20939 bp, 18 predicted proteins | sample 296848 | NCBI WGS metagenome assembly AFSR01 (sample SAMN02954305, study PRJNA68063) | hot springs metagenome | biome: terrestrial; feature: Mushroom and Octopus hot springs; material: microbial mat core samples; isolation source: Yellowstone National Park Mushroom and Octopus hot springs ...
CGACTTGCCGCTTGTCAGATTCCAGGCCCTGATCGTGTGGTCCCACGACCCGCTGACGATGGTGCGCCCGTCGGGGCTGACCGCCACGGCCCGCACCCAATCCGTATGTCCTTCCAGGGAGCGCAGCAGGCGCCCGCTTTCCGCCTCCCACACCTTCACCGTGCGGTCCTCCGACCCGCTGACGATGGTGCGCCCGTCGGGGCTGACCGCCACGGCCCGCACCCAATCCGTATGTCCTTCCAGGGAGCGCAGCAGGCGCCCGCTTTCCGCCTCCCACACCTTCACCGTGCGGTCATACGAGCCGCTGACGATGGTGCGCCCGTCGGGGCTGACCGCCACGGCCAGCACCGAACCCGTATGTCCTTCCAGGGAGCGCAGCAGGCGCCCGCTTTCCGCCTCCCACACCTTCACCGTGCGGTCATCAGAGCCGCTGACGATGGTGCGCCCGTCGGGGCTGACCGCCACGGCCAGCACCCAATCCGTATGGCCTTCCAGGGAGCGCAGCCAGAGCGGCGGTTCGGGCCGCGGGTCGAGGCGGGAGCGCAGGTAATTCGTGCGGTGGAATGCAGCGGTTTCGCACAGCCGATGCAGGGGACCACCATCCGGTGCATCTAGCCAGCGCAGATGGTTGTAGAGAGCGGGGAAGAACCATTCGGGCGCCTGGGCAATGCGCGAGGCTTCCAGGCGTAGGCGCTCCTCGAAAGCGGACAGCACCTCGCGCCGTGCGGTATCTTCCTGCGGCCAGGCGTTCAGCGCCAGTCGGTAATCGGCTTCCAGCTCGAAGACGGTCGTCGCCCGGCAGCGCGCTTCCAGGAAGTCGAAGTCGGTCAGCAGGGCATAGATGGCGTCCCAGGCGCCAGCCTGTAGGTGATGATAGACCAGCCGATCCCACAGGTAGTTGGGTTGCGATGGCAGCCGATGCCAGGGCAGCCCTTCCAGCGTTTCATCGGCGGCACCAAGAAGACTGCGGGCACAGGCCAGCAGGAAGCGACGGTGCAGATCGGGCAGGGCGTTCCCGGCGCGGGCGCGCAGGTAGTCGTGCTGCAGGTCGTGCAGGCGCAGGTGGCCGTCCTCATCGCGGCGGGCCAGCGAGCGGTTCACAAAGGTCTCCGCCAGGTCGAACACGTCATCATCATCTAGCCCCAGCGGTTGCCAGAAGGCGTGCAGCACGGGGAGCGGGATGGCAGCCTCTTCAGGGAAGACGGCCAGATCCAGGTAGCGGGTGCAGGCGTCCTTCGGCAACGCATCCACGCTCACCTCCAGCGCCGCCAGCAGGGTGGGGTGCTCGTAGCCGGGGAAGAGGCGGCGGAGTTTCTCCAGGTCAGTGTTCCGCAAGCGGTGCAGCGCCCGCTCCCAGCTTTCGGGGTTCTGGCGAACGAAGGCGCCTACCATCGCCAGCGCCAGCGGCAGGTAGCCACACTCCCGCGCTACCTCGCAGGCTATCGATGGCAGATTCGCAACGGGTTGCCCGGTCCAATCGGCCAGCAGACTCAATGCCTGATCCGGGCTGAGTACGTCCAGCGAAACGGGGGGCGCGTTGAGCGTCTGCAGACCTCGGCGTTACGGTGGTGATCAGGTAACGGGTCGCCGAACCGGTCACCACGGGAAAGGCTTCGGTGTGGCTGGAGTCCCAGACGTCGTCCAGGATCACCAGGCAGGTCTTGCCCTCCAGTGCAACGCTCAAGAAGCTGCGGCCCTGGATCGCGTCGCGAAAGTTCTCGCGCTGACCGGTCAGAAAGAGGTAGAGTTCTTCCTGGCGGGCGGGCAGGTTTGGCTCGCGACCGATGGGCAGCCAGACGATGCCATCGGGAAAGGCGGCCTGCACGGCAAGATCACGGGCCAGGGCAGCAGCCAGCACCGACTTGCCAATGCCACCCATGCCCTTCACGCCGACAATGCCCAGGGCAACGGCGCCATTGTTCAGCAGCGCCTGCCGCAGCCGTTCCAGGTCTGCTTCACGCAGGACATAGTGCTCCGGCAGCGAGGGGAGGTTATAACGGCGGGTGGTCAGCAGGCGCTCCAGGTCGGTGCGCTGTTGGACATTCAGCACCTGAACGATATTGCCGTCGCCAGTAACGATGACCGCGCTGTCGGCGCTGCTCCGAGAGCCACGGCGCGATTGCCGGTCGCCAGCGTGATCTGACCATCGCGCAGCGCCTGCCGCAGGAGATCGAGGTCGGCTGCCGTTTGCCGGTTGTGCGCCAGCGCTTCTAGCGCCCGGCGAATGGCCCCGGTGTGTTCGGCAATGCGCTCCAGCGCACGGCTGTCGAAGAGGGGTTGCAGAGCGTCCTGGCGTGCCAGTTCGCCCTCCAGCCAGGTCAAAAAGTCGGCGGCGGCGCGGGTGGCATCACCCAGCCGTTCCCAGCGGTCGGGGTCGGGATGCCCGAGGTGTGCGGCGAACAGACGCGCCAGGTGCGCCGGGTCCGGTTGACCGCGGCGGGTGAGCAGTTCAGCCAGCAGCGGAACGACGGTTGGACTGGTGAGAAACGGTTGATCGAAGAGGGTTGTCGTCCATTCCGGGTAGTGGCGGGCGAAGACAGTGTATGCCCGTGCCAGCGCGGTCTGGAAGGCGCGGCGCGTCGGGTCGAGACCGAGGGCGGCGCGGGTGCGCTCCGCCAGGCCACTTTCCTGGAGCAGGGAGCTGAAGACGGCTTCGGCAAGGGCAGCAAAGAGAGGTTCCATTGTCATTGTCATATCGCAGGCGCAATCGCGGGACCTGATGTCTGAATTGATTGTACCAGAAGCAGGTGGTGATTGGGAAGGCTGCACTTCTCAGGGAGAAGAGCGCGCTTACTCCCCCACCCATTCGATCCGCTGTTCACCGGCGTACACATTCAGCGACGCGCCACGCAGGAACCCGATCAGGGTCATATTGAAACGCTGCGCCAGTGTGACCGCCAGTGTCGAGGGCGCGCCCACCGCAGCCACTACCGGTATGCGCGCCGTCAGCGCTTTCTGCATGATCTCGAACCCGGCGCGTCCGCTGACCAGCAGAATCGCCTGCGTGAGCGCCGACAGACGCCCCTCCAGCAGATGCGCGCCGATCAGTTTGTCCACGGCGTTGTGCCGTCCAATATCCTCACGCAGCGCCAGCAGCGCACCGTCGGCGTCGAACAGCGCAGCCGCGTGGAGACCGCCGGTTTTGTGGAAGAGCGCCTGCGCCTGTCGGAGCGCAGCGTCGATGCCTGTGAGCGCCGGCAGCCCGACGCGCAGCGTATCATCGGGCAGCGGGGCGCAACCGCGCGCAAGCAGCGTCTCCAGCGACGCTTTGCCGCAGACGCCGCACGAAGATGAGACGTAGAACATGCGTTGAGCGCCGGTCAGGTCGGGGTGGGCATCGGGGTGAAGATCAACGGTGATGGTGTTGAACCGCGCTTCCTCGCTGATCGTCGCATCGTTGCAGTAGCGAATCGTCGCAATCTCGCGCCGTTCGCGCACAATCCCTTCGCCAAACAGAAACCCGGCGGCGAGTTCGAAATCTTCGCCCGGCGTGCGCATGATCGTGGTCAGCGGGATGGTCTGGCGACCATCGGCGACGGAGACCGTCAGGCGGATCTCCAGCGGTTCCTCAACGACCAGCGCGTCCTTCTCACGGTGCCACCGTCCGTCGCGCACTTTGACGATGGTGCGCCGTTGCACGTTTGGCTGCGTCAACAAGGGTTCTTCCTTTCTGTCGTTGCCGATCCGCTCTTCCCCGCGCCGCTGTGTTTCACTGTTCCCTGTGCGATTCCGCGTCTCCGGCGCTCGCGCCCTGCGGTCCGGCAACGATGGGTGTGGTCTGGTTCGCAGTGCGGATCGGGTGCAGTGTGACGACCGCTTTGTACGCCGGTACGCCGGAACCCGGATCGCGGCGACGGGGGGCGATCAGCACATTCCCTTCGGGCCAGTGAACCTGCACATTGCGTGGCTTCATCGGCGCGTACTTCACCCGCGCCCGCATTTCCCCCGCCTCTGACCGGATGAGCACCGGATCGCCTTCGCGCATGCCAAGCGCAGCCGCATCGTCCGGGTTGATGAGGAGATCATCACGCCGCGCACCGTTGAGCGGATCGCGTTCGCCGTGGATGAGCGAGTTGAACTGTTTCCCGCGACGGGTTCTGAGCACGAATGTCCCATCGGGCAACGTCGGGTCTGGCGGCGTGAGCGGTGTCATTACCGCGCGACCGTCGGGTGTGGCGAAGATGCCGTTGCGACACAGGATGCGCCCGCCCCACTGCACATGGTCGCCGGCGCGTCGCAGCCGCTGGATGCCGTCGTATTCCGGCACGATGCGCGCTATTTCTTCCCGGATCTGCTGCCCGCTCACATAGTGGATAAGAGGTGCGCGATCCGGCGCCGCCCGTTCCGCCACGCGCATGAAGATTTCCCATTCGCTAAGCGCTTCCGCAGGCAGCGGTACAATTTCTGGTGAGAAGATGACTTCGCGCTCGGTGCTGGTCTCGGTTCCGCCATCGCGCTGCTCGTAGCGGGTGGCAGCGGGCAGCAGAAGCACGGTGTCCGCCGGATCGACCAGCATCTGCGAAGAAAGGATGATGTCCTGGTGCACCCGCAATGCCGGACGCTCCAGTGCGGTGCGGATGTACTCCGGATCGGGCAGCGTGTCGAGAAAGTTGCCGCCTGCGGCATAGAACACATCGATCTCCCCGGCATACGCCGCGTCGAGCATGTCGCCGCAGGTGAGTCCTTTCCACGCCGGTACATCGAAGCCCCACTGTTCGCTCAACCAGCGCGCATGCTCAACAGTGATCGGACGACCGCCGGGGAAGGTGGTGGCGGTGCATCCCATCTCGCCGCCCCCCTGAACGCCGCTGTGCCCGCGGATGGGCATAACGCCGCAGAACTCGCGCCCGATGAACCCGCGCGCCAGCGCCAGGTTCAGGATCGCCTTGACATTCTCGACGCCATACTCGTGCTGGGTGATCCCCATGCTCCAGACGAAGACGGCGCTCTTCGCCTGCGCCAGAATTTCTGCAAACACGCGCATCTCTTCGCGGCTTGCGCCGCTGGCGTGTTCCAGCATATCCCACGATTGCGTCTCCAGATGCGCCTTCGTCTGCGGGAAGCCGTTCGTATGCGCCGCAACAAACGCGCGGTCGATCCAGTCGTTTTCGATCAGGTGTTTGAGCGTTCCATTAAGAAAGGCAATGTCGCCGCCGGTATGAATCTGGAAGAAGCGGTCAGCGAGTCGGGTGCCGAACAGCGCGCTTTCAAAGACGCTCGGCACCCAGTAGCGTTCCAACCCTGGCTCGCGGTACGGATTGATAACGAAAATGCGCGTGCCCTTCTGCTTTGCATAGTAGAGATACTTCGTCGTCACCGGTTGATTGTTCGGCGTGTCGCTGCCGATAAAGACCAGCGCATCGGTTCCGATCCAGTCGCGGTAACTGCACGTGGATGCTGCCACGCCAAGCGTCTGCTTCATCGCCGTCGTGCTGGGAGCATGGCACAATCGCGCGGCGTTATCCACATTGTTCGTGCCGAGAAAGCGCGCCGCCTTCTGCGCCACGTAGTAGGTCTCATTCGTGATCCCCCGCGACGTCAGGTAAAACGCAATACGTTGCGGATCGGTTGCGCGAATGCGGGCAGCGATCAGGTCGAGCGCCTCGTCCCACGAGATGCGCCGGAATCCGGCGTCGCCGCGTCGTCGCAGCATCGGATAGGGCAACCGACCGAGGGCGCGCAATTGTCGGCTGTTCAGGGAACGCAACCGGGAAACATCGTCGAGGTGGCGCAGGTCGAGTGGCGGCATGGTGTTGAGCCGGAGCAGGTTCAGGCGCACCGTACAGAGGTGGATGCCGTCCATCGTAAAATCGCGCAGTCCGGTTGTGCCGAGGGCGCACCCGTCGCATACACCATCGCGCAGGATCCGCCATGCCGTGCCCAGGTTGTCGCGGTTCTCCCAGATGGTGCGCACGATCTCCCAGTAATGGTTCGGCTTCACGTGCCCCAGCCCATTGGGAACCAGGCTGACCCACGTTGCGGAGTTGAAGCCGCGTAGTTTCATAGCGCCTCCTTTGCGGTTCGGGGAACATGAGGGTGATAATCTGATTATACCCACAGACGCTGCCGGTTGTCATTTCCTGCATTCCGGTAGAGCGATCTTGACAGCCGTTGGAGCGAGTATTATAATTAGTATCGTTATCATAATTGATAATAAGGGGATGCCATGTATGAACAAAAGTTCGATGCCATCAACCATCCGGTACGGATGCGCATCTTCCAGTTGCTGTACGGCAATCAACTGTCCATCCATCAGATCGCCGACCTGCTGACCGACGTGCCCAGGCCCTCCCTGTACCGCCACGTCAGAAAGTTGCAGGAATCAGGACTGATCCGTGTAGCCGCGACCCGGCGTATCAATGGCATCGAGGAGCGCTTTTATACATCCGTTGAAGGATTGATCGATCCGGCTGAACTTGAAAAGCCAGGCGGCATAGAAAAGTTCGCCGCACACGTGAGCACGTATGGCGCAGTGGTTGCGCAGGCGCTGGCGCAGTATGTGATCCGGCACGGTGTTCCTGATCTGACCAACATTGCAGCGCGCGATTATATTTTCTATGCCACCGAGGAGGAGTTTACCCGTTTGCGCGAGGCAATCTACGCTTTGCTGCAGGAGATGGAACAACAACCGCCTGCGCCGGGACGCACGCAACGGCGCATGTTCGTTATTGCTCATCCGATGTTGACCACGACAATGAACCAGGAAAGTAAGCATGGAGATGTCGAACCCGTTTCTTGACCTTGCCGACACAGGCAAAAACGCCTGGTGGCGCTATGTACTGGGAGTGCTGCTGGTGCTGATGATGTGGATGATTGGCACGGTGATCATCATCACGCCGGTGACGCTCCAGATCGTAAACGAAGCCTCGCCTTTCGGTCTGGCGCTTGCGCTGCTGACGTTCGCGCCGATGTTGTTGGGACCGATGCTGGTGACCCGCTGGCTTCATGGGCGCCCGGTTGCGACGCTGGTGGGTCCGGAGCGGCGCCTCAACTGGCGACGCATCGGTGTCGGTGCGTTGCTCTGGCTTGTGCTGGCGGGGTTGGCAACCCTGGTTGATGCCCTCCTCCGTCCCGGGCAATACATGTTGAACCCGGCTTTCTTCCAGAATCTGCCATTGCTCCTGGTGGGGCTGTTGCTGATCCCCCTTCAGACCAGCGCTGAAGAGGTGTTCTTTCGCGGGTATCTGTTGCAGGCCACCGGTCGTCTGACGCGCAACGTGTGGATGTTGAGCGTCATCAACGGCGTGGTGTTCACCCTGCCGCACCTCGCCAATCCAGAGACGGAAGGCAATGCCGTGCTGGCGGGTTTGAACTGGTTTGTCTTCGGCTTTTTTGCCACAATCATCACGCTGCGCAGCGGCAGTCTCGATTACGCGCTGGGCATTCATGCCGTCAATAATCTGTTTGGTCTGATCATTGCCGGGTATGAGGGCGGGGCGCTACCAGCGCTGGCATTGTTCGTCGCTTCTGAACTGGATGCAGCGTATGCGCTTCTTTCGCTGCTGGTCGCTGCGCTGGCAGCCTCCCTGTTCCTCAACCGTCTGGAGGCGCCGGGGGTTCCGACGGCTTCGAGACAGGAACAGCGATATGGATGACCGGATGGTACGTCATCGGTCTCGATGTTTCTGCCCGACAGAGGCGGCGCCTGAAATTGTGAGGCGTCAACCTTCCGTCTGTAGCGAAGCGCTTTCGGCTGAGGAGGCGGGGTGCGATTTCCCCGCCTCTTTGCGTTATTCCCGGTGTGTCGTTCGGTGGTTCCACATGTCACGCAGGACTTGTTCGCATTCGTGCAGGTGCGAGCAATGGGTCGTACGCACGGGCAACATGCGTGGCTGACCTTCAGGAAGAAGCGCACGCCGATATGCTATAATGCAGCACGCGCCGTCGGATAGCGGATAGGAGGGCGCAATGAATCTGATCGATATTCTATTTTTGCTTGGCGTACTCGGCGGCCTTGCCCTCGGTTTTTTTCAGGGGATCATCAGGCTGGCAATAGCCATCATCTCGTTCTATCTCAGCATCATTCTGGCAAGTCTCTACTTCCAGTCACTCGGGCGTTTTTTTCGCGAGCGGTTTGGCACAACATTCGATATAGCACAGATTGTTGCATTCGGTACTATTTTGCTGATTGCCTTTTTGTTGATAACAACCGCCGGTCTCTATACATTTCGCTATGCGAAAATGCCCGCCAGTCTCGATTTCGTCGATAAGATCGTTGGTACATTGCTTGGTCTGGTGCTTGGTGCGCTCTTTTTAGGAATGCTGGCGATTATTCTTGAACAACTGTTCGTTTTTCGTGATACCGCACGAGATATTACCTTTCCAATTGTTCGAGCATTCCAGGATGGAGTTCGCGGTTCGGTGTTGGTACAGTTCTTCGCCAATAATATTCTGCCGTTGATCTACGCAACGGTGAAGCCAGTTTTGCCGCGTGAAACCGAGATCATCTTTCTCATCCGATAAATAATCCCGGCGGAACGTTTGCTGCCAGCATGGTTGAGGTCCTTCCCGTGGCTATCGTCCTCCAGACGCTCGAAACCCTCGAGTTTCCCAAAGTGCGCCTGCAACTCGCGCGGTACACGGCGTTCTCCGCCTCGCGCGAACTGGCGCTCAATCTGACGCCATCGGTCGATCCCTTCGAGGTGCGTCGTCGTCTGCGTCTGACCGATGAGGCGCGTCGTTTGCTCGACGCGATGCCCGATGTGAGCATTGGCGGGGCGCGTGATGTGCGTCCAGCGGTTGGTCTGGCGCGACGCGGCGGGGTGTGTGATCCGGAGGCGCTGCTCGAAATCGCCGCGACGCTTGCAAGTGCCCGCCGTCTGCGCGCCACGTTGCTGAAACTCGACGCAGCATCCTTCCCGCTGCTGCACGAGACTGCCGTCGATCTGCCGCTGCTGCCGGAGGTTGAGGATGCCGTCGCCCGCGCCATTGGCGAGGACGGTCAGGTGCTCGACAGCGCCAGTCCGAAACTGGCGCGATTGCGCTCTGAGGTGCGTACGGCGTTCAACCGCCTCCAGGAAAAACTGCACAACCTGATCATGACGCATGGTGATGTGTTGCAGGAACCGATCATCACTGTGCGCAACGGGCGATACGTTGTGCCGGTGAAAGCCACACACCGCCGGGCCATTCGCGGTCTGGTGCACGACCAGTCGGCAAGCGGCGCGACGCTGTACATCGAGCCGCTGACGATTGTGGAACTGAACAATGCCTGGCGGGAACTGCAACTCGCCGAGCAGGCAGAGGTCGAACGTATTCTGGCGGAACTTTCTGCGCTCGTCGGCGATCATGCCGATGCGATCACTGCTGGCGTCGAGGCGCTGGCGACGCTCGATCTGGCATTCGCAATGGCGCGGTATGCAGTGGCGATGCGCTGCGTGATGCCGGAGATTGTCGATCCGCCGCTGCCGCCTGATGAACCGTTGCTGCTGCTGACCGCCGCGCGCCATCCGCTCCTCGATCCGCAAAAGGTCGTCCCGATCGATATGCGTCTCGGCGGTCGGTTTCGCCTGCTGCTGATCACCGGTCCCAACACCGGCGGCAAGACCGTGGCGCTGAAAACAACCGGTCTGCTGGCGCTGATGGCGCAGGCGGGGATGCACATCCCTGCATCCCAACCGTCGCGCCTGCCGGTGTTCGCTCGGATCTTCGCCGACATCGGCGATGAGCAGAGCATCGAGCAGAGCCTTTCGACCTTCTCGTCGCATATGACGAATATCATCCGCATTCTGCGTGCGCTTGAAGACGCACCGGACGCAGCGCCCGCCGAAACATCCGTCTCTGGCTCAACCCAAACAATGCCGCCTGACACGCAGCGCACGGAGCGCCTGCCAGCGCTGGTGCTGCTCGATGAACTTGGCGCCGGCACCGATCCGGTCGAGGGTGCGGCGCTGGCGCGCGCGATCATCGAGCGCCTGCTCGAACTCGGCGTGCTTGGCGTGGGCACGACGCACTATGCCGAATTGAAGGCGTTCGCCTACGCCACACCCGGCGTTGAGAATGCATCGGTGGAGTTCGATGTCGAAACACTTGCGCCAACCTACAAACTGACGATCGGCTTACCAGGGCGCTCGAATGCGCTGGCGATCGCGGCGCGCCTGGGACTCGCCCCCGACCTGGTTGAGCGCGCCCGTGCGACAATGGCGCGAGAGGATGTGCAGGTCGAAGATCTGCTGGCAGGTATCCATCGTGAGCGCGATGCTGCGGCGGCAGAGTTGCAGCGTGCGATGGAAGTGCGCACCGATGCCGAGAAGTATCGTGACCGACTTGCCGCTGAGTTGCGCGCATTTGAGGAGCAGCGTGATGAGGCCTGGCAGGCTGCGCGTGAAGCGATCGAGGCAGAACTGCGCCAGGTGCGCAACGAGGTGCGCCGGTTGCGCGACGAGTCTCGCTCGGTAGCGGCGTCGCGCCGATGGCTCGAAGAGGCGGAACGGCGTTTGCAGGAAGCGCGTGCAAGCCTGCCTGCTGTTCCGCCCGGTAAACCCGCCGGACACCCGGCGCCCGCTGCTGAACAGGTCGCGCGTCTGCAACCCGGTGATGTCGTCCGCGTGCGATCGGTCGGGTTAACCGGAGAAATCCTCTCGATCAACGAAGAAGATCAGACAGCCGAGGTGCAGGTTGGAGGCTTTCGGATGCAGGCCGATCTCGCCGAACTGACGCGCGAAAAGCGTGCGGCCGGGAACGGTGGCGGTCAACCTGCCCGTCCCGCCTATGAGTCGCGCGGCACGTCGCTTCCGACGCCGCGTGACGTGTCGCTCGAACTCGATATGCGTGGATGGCGCGCGGCTGATGTCGGCGAACGACTCGACCGGTATTTGAACGATGCTTACCTGGCTGGCTTGCCGTGGGTTCGTATCATTCACGGAAAAGGCACCGGCGCGCTGCGTCAGGCAGTACGCGATACGCTCAAAGACCACAAACTGGTCGCGTCGTTCAGCAGCGCAAGCGCCACAGAAGGCGGTGAGGGCGTTACGATTGTGCGCCTGCAGGAACGGTGACCTGAATGCCACAGTGGATGCTGTTTGCGCTGATCGTTGTTGCGCTTATCCTGCCATTCATTGGCGCAATTGCGCTACGGTTAACACGGCAACGCCTGGAGGAGCGGGAGCGTCTCGCGCTGGCAATCATTGTGTTCGGTGCAGCGTTCGGTGCAGTGTTCGTCCTGGCGCGCAGCGATATATCCAGCCTGCGTATTGCCGGTCTGACGGTTATGCAACCGATCGCACCGCCTGTCGCCCCCGCGTCGCAACCGCCGGCAATCGCCCCGACGGTGAATGTTCCACCGGTGACTCCAACCGCGACGCTGGAACCGACAGTGACGCTGGAATCGACAGTGACGCCGGAACCGACGGCGACGCCGGAACCGACGGCAACGCTGGAACCGACGGCGACGCCGGAACCGACAGTGACGCCGGAACCGACGGTGACGCCAGAACCGACCGCGACGCTGGCGCCACAGTCGGGTTCACGACGGTATGTGGTGCAACCGGGAGACACGTTGCGCGCAATCGCCGAGCGCAACGGCGTGACAGTCGAGGCGCTTCTGCGCGCCAACAATCTGACGCCAGCCGCTGCTGATAATCTGCGCGTTGGACAGGAGTTGATCATTCCATGACGGTGACGACTGCGAGCAGTTTCACGCTGAACTATACCCACACGCTGGACGAACAGCTCCATGCGTGCCGACTCTACCAGCGTTCGACCCGTAAGCATCTGATATATCGCGGTATCGGTTTTCTAGCGATTTTTAGCGGAGTCTGGATTGCAATAATGTCCGGTGTTAACCCGCAAGCGCTGTTGCTGCTGGCACTGGGGTTGTTCACTTGGTTCGATCCTGTGCCGCTGCTCATCGTCTGGTCAACGTTCCGCAGTAGCCCGATCCTCCGCCAGAACGTCGAAGCCATGTTTGACCAGCGCGGCGCCCACTTTCGTTTCGGTACGGAGCGCGTCAGTCGCCCGTGGGATCGATACCTGTCGTTTGTCGAGAGTGATCGCGTCTTTGTTCTGATCCACGGTCGCTGGGCGTATTCAGTCGTGCCGAAGCGCGCCTTTGCCGGTCCGCAGGCAATCGACGCATTTCGGGAACTTCTGCGGGCGAAGATTCGTCCATCGACGCAGAACAGGTAAAAGACGCGCGCGACTGCGCTGCTGGCAACGCTTGCCTGCGCCGGTGAAGAAACATCCGCGCGCAGCGCAACCATGGACGGGGGAATGGAAAAGAACAGTACAAGCCTTCCACTCATTCTTCTCACCCTGCTGACAGGTATTGCGCTGGGATGGTTGCTCAACGACCTGATGCAGCAACCGCCAGCGCCGCTGGCGGTTGCCCCGACGCAAGCGCCGACGGCGACCGCTCGTGCAACATCTGTACCAACCGCACCGGTTCCATCGTCAACAATCGCACCCCAATCGCCGGTCCCTTCACCGCCACCTGCGGCGACGCCTCTGCCAGCGACCGCCGTCCCGCCACTTCCTACTGCATCCTCCCAACCGCAGGTGATCGGCTACGTGGGGCATCGCGTTGCTGCCGGTGAAACCCTGGAACAGATCGCAGCGCGCTACCGCACTTCCCCGGCGCTGATCGAAGCGTACAATATGATCGACGCGCCGCTGCGCACCGGGAGAGAACTCGTCGTGCCGCTGATCGAACCGGGCGATGCTGGCGAAGCGCTGCTGGTCCAGCGCGGCAATCCGATGCGCCCGTGGATTGCGCTGACCCTCGACGCTGGCGCGGGTGCAGCGCCGACGCCGCGCATCCTTGATGCGTTGCGCGTGCGCGGGATCACCATCACCTTCTTCCTGACCGGACGCTGGATACGCGACAATCCCGATCTGGTTCGCCGTATGGTGGCGGATGGGCACGAACTCGCCAACCACACGATGAACCATCCTGATCTGACAACCCTGGACGACGAGGCGATTCGCCGCGAGCTGAATGAAACCGAGGCAATTCTGCACGACATCGCGCCGGATGCCGTGATACGTCCCTTCTTTCGACCGCCGTATGGCGCGTACAACGAGCGGGTGCTGCGTGTGGCGCTATCAGAAGGATACCTGCCGGTCTACTGGTCGCTCGATAGTCTGGATTCAGTCGGGGAACCGAAGACGCCGGAGTTTCTCATCGCGCGGGTGACGCAAAAACTCAGTCCCGACGACCTGCGCGGCGCAATTATTCTGGCGCACTGTGGCAGCGATGCAACCGCCGATGCGCTGCCAGATATCCTGGATCGCTTTGCGGCGATGGGCTTCGAGGTGCGAAAACTCTCGGACGTCATGCAGTGATGCGATGGCGAACTGAATAATGACTTCGCTGCAAAAACGCACCGCTGAGACGCCGAGGGCACAGAGAACCCTACAAACGAATCGTGATGGATGGATGGCGAAGCATACGTGTGCGTGACTCGCTCTGGAGTCCGCCTCTGCGAACGCTGCGCCTCAGTGGTGACCTGCCCTTTTTGCAGTGGACTCATAATATCAAACGTGATCGATAGGATACATTCCTGCGCGAGCGTCGCGCTCGCGTGGTCGCGCTGCGCCTCATCACAGGAGCAAGGGTCGGAAGTGCGCGTCCCTGCACTGCCTGGGTGCGCGAGCGTCGCGCTCGCGTGTCGCGCTGCGCCTCATCACAGGAGCAAGGGTTGGAAGCATGCGTCCCCGCACCGCCTGGGTGCGCGAGCGTCGCGCTCGCGTGCCACGCTGCGCCTCATCACAGGAGCAAGGGTCGGAAGTGCGCGTCCTTGCACTGCCTGGGTGCGCGAGCGTCGCGCTCGCGTGTCGCGCTGCGCCTCATCACAGGAGCAAGGGTTGGAAGCATGCGTCCCCGCACCGCCTGGGTGCGCGAGCGTCGCGCTCGCGTGCCACGCTGCGCCTCATCACAGGAGCAAGGGTCGGAAGTGCGCGTCCTTGCACTGCCTGGGTGCGCGAGCGTCGCGCTCGCGTGCCACGCTGCGCCTCATCACAGGAGCAAGGGTCGGAAGTGCGCGTCCCTGCACTGCCTGGGTGCGCGAGCGTCGCGCTCGCGTGCCACGCGCTGCGCCTCATCACAGGAGCAAGGGTCGGAAGTGCGCGTCCCTGCACCGCCTGGGTGCGCGAGCGTCGCGCTCGCGTGTCGCGCTGTGACGCATCACAGGAGCACATATCAACAACAGGGACGCGGCATGCCGCGTCCCTGTTGTGATCTCTCTTGCTGCTGGTTGTGGGGAGCGTGTCACTTATTGTAGGCGTAGTTGGTGTACCCGGCTTCGTTCACCTTGTTCCACTCATAGATGGCCTCGCGGAACGCCTTCCACTCCTCGTAGATTTCCTTGAAGTCGGCGTCTTTCGCGGCGAACTCATCGTACAGTTCGAAGGCGGCTTTCTCGGCTGCGGCAAGGATTTCCTTGCTGTACGGGCGCAGTTGCGCGCCGCCGTCCACCAGGCGCTTGAGCGCTTCACGGTTGCGCGCATCGTACCGCGCCAGCATCGTGATATTCGCCTCGGCGGATGCGGTCTTAATCGCCTCCTGGTAGACTTTTGGCAGTTCGTTCCACCTGTCGAGGTTGACCTGCACCTCGAGTGTAGGACCCGGCTCCCACCAGCCCGGATAGTAGTAGAACTTCGCCGCCTTGTTCAGACCGAGTTTCTCATCGTCATACGGCCCGACCCATTCCGCCGCGTCGACCGCGCCGGTCTGCAACGCCTGGAAGATCTCACCACCCGGAATGACCTGAACGGTGACTCCCAGTTTGGTCAACACCTGCCCGCCGAGACCGGGGATGCGCATCTTGAGACCCTGAAGGTCGGCGACGGTGTTGATCTCCTTGCGGAACCACCCACCCATCTGGACGCCGGTATTGCCCGCCGGGAACTGAATAACATTGAACAGTTTGGCGTACACCGCCTGCAATTTTTCCAGCCCGCCGCCGTCGTACAACCAGGCATTTTGCTGCTGTGCGTTGAGACCGAAGGGCACCGTAGTGCCAAACGCGGTCACCGGACTCTTGCCGACATAGTAGTACGATGCGGTGTGACCGATCGGCACGGCATCCTGCTGCACCACATCAAGCACCTGCAAGGCAGGCGCCAGTTCGCCCGCAGCGCGCGGCGTGATTTTAAACTTACCGTCTGTCAATGCCGCCACACGGTCAGCAACTGTCTTCGCTCCGCCGAAAATCGTGTCGAGCGCCACGGGCCAGCTGGTAGCCATATCCCACTCAAGGGAAGGCATCTCGCTCGTTTGCGCTGGCGCCTGCGGTTGTGGCGCAGTGGCGACCGGCGCCTGCGTCGCCTGTTGCCCTGGGGCGGTCGTCGCCTGCTGTGCTGGCGTCTGCGGCGCCTGACCACACGCTGCCAGTGTGGCTGCTGTCAGGGCTGCACTGCCCGCCGCGACGCTGCGAAGAAACACTCGTCGTCGCATGCTTTCGTTGCTCCTTGCTTCAGAACCATCTGTTGACCGATAAGGGGGGATGTGAGAAGTATACTTGATAACGTTTAGATATGCAAGTGTGGCGCAGGAAATGGAGAGGGAGCGGGAAGGTTGCAGGTTGCAGGTTGCAGGTTGTACGTTACAGGTTGCAGGTTGCAGGTTGCACGTTACAGGTTGCAGGTTGCACGTTACAGGTTGCAGGTTGCAGGTTGACAGGTTGCAGGTTGCAGGTTGCAGGTTGCTTATGTCTCCCTTTTCCGGGGGCATGATTGCCGAAGCCGGAAACAATCGTGTTCCATACCGGCTGGTACATTTCGATGAGCAGTGTCTCGGCCAGCGGAATCCAGATATCATCAACAACCAGATATCGACATCGGAAGTCTGTCAGATCGAGGTCTTCCGCCTGTTCAATCGAGAGAGCGTGCTCTCTCAGAAATCGGCGGAAAACCCGGCAATCCACGGAACCCAACGATGAATGGCATGCCGCTTGTTCTGCTCGAATGCCGGATCACGGAAGATCACGACATCCTCCTGGTCTTCGAACGTGAATGAACGTTGCATCATCTGTTCTGCACCTATCGGTCTTGAACGGAGAGCGGTCGACCGTATCTGGCAATCATACGTTAAGTCTCCTGGAGGTGCAACTCCATACGGCTCGCACAACGACACGCTGCTGCAAATGATGATGCCGGCGAAGCATTCGCCGGCGTCGTGTTCATTCCCTGTGCGTAGTCAGAGCCGTGAAACTCAACTATCCTTCACCGCGTTCTTCAACGTGCTGCTGGCGCTGAAGCCAGGGGTTTTGGTCGCCGGGATCTGGATTTTTGAGCGGGTCTGCGGGTTCACCCCTTCGCGCGCCTGACGCTGCCGCACTTCGAATGTGCCGAAGCCGGTCAGGGTGACTTTCTCACCGCGCTTCAGCGCTTCGGTGATGACTTCCAGCGCCGCATCGACGATCTCTTTCGTTTCCTTCTGCGACCGGTTCGCCCGCTCGGCGACCGCCTTGATGAAGTCGGTCTTTTGCATACTGGTTCTATCCTTTCCTCCAGACGATGATGAAGCGTTTTCCTTTTCAATATGCAGTATACTGCGTTTGTCAAGCGGGTTTCCTCATCAGGACGCTGCGAAATGCCTCTGAACTTTTTCACGTCGAGTTTAAGGCTTTCTGATGCGATCTTTTCTGACGCCCGCGCAGGTATTCAGCGGCAGCCAGCACCCGCGGACGCGCCGCAGAGAGACGCGATAGCCAGCGTTGACGTTCCAGTCGGTCGGCGATGCAACCGGGATGCGCAAGGATGTGCTGCCGTTGAACATGCCTGATCCGCTCCCACCGCCGCAGAAGTCGCTGCCAGTCGGCGTCGCTGAGGTGCGCCAGTTCATTGGCGGCAGTCACGCCTGTACCGGCATCGTAGACGACGCGCGCAATGAACCGGTCTGCCGGATCGGCGTCGTCGGGCAGAACGTCGCGCCATACCGGTCCTCGATACGGCGGCGGCGATTCGTCGCGTGCAGGGGGCCAGGGGAGCGGTTGCATCGAAAAAGGTCCGGCCACCACGCCCCGGCAGCGCAGGACGGCGTACTGATGCTCGTTCGGCGGTTGTCCGCTCAGGTCAGCGGCGGTGAGACCGCTGGCGGCGTAGGCGCGCGCATACATGCTGGCATCCGGTTCCTGGGTTTGCAGAATGATGCGGTTCCCGGCATTGATCAGCATCAGGTCGCGCAGATCACCCAACTGCGCCAGCGCCTGATGGGCGTAGATCGTCGGAATGCCGAGCGACCGCAGGCGCGTGATGGCGGTCGCGATATCGGTTGTGTCGCTGTTGCCGATCAGTACCTGGAGTTCATCGATGATCAACGGATAATCGTGGCGGGTGCGGTCGCTGCCGCTGCGACTGAAGGCGGCGCGCACAAACGCCTGGGCGATCAGCATGCCCACTGCGCCTGCCAGTCCGCCAAGCGCCACATCGGGAAGCGGAACCAGCACGATCATTCGATCGGCAATCATCTGCGCCAGATCGAGCGTGGGGCGTGCCTGCGCCACCAGATAGCGCGTCGTTTCAGCGGTCAACAGGGCGTCAAAACGTCTCAACAGCGCGTCGCAACTGGATCGCTGCCCCTCACCCAGGCGCGGGTATGTCTCACGCCAGAAACTGGCAACCTCGATGTTCCGCACCGACCGGAGCAGTTCCTCGCGGTACGCTTCGTCGATCAGCGCCTGTTTGACGTGCGCCAGCGTGGGATGCGTTTGGCCTTCCAGCACCAGCAGGGCTGCCATCCGCGCAAACTGCTGCATGCCCGGAGATCGCGCCCACGTATCGGGATCGATACGTGCGAACGTTGCCAGGATTTGCCCCAGCGCCAGATCGGCGCCGCCCGGTTGCGCAACATCTGCGCCCGCGAGCGGATTCAGCCCGATGGGCCAGGCTGTGTCGAGCGGATCGAGCAGGATGAAGCGTCCTTCGTCTGTTATCGGAATCAGTTGACGCACAACATCAACCAGGCTACCGCCACGATCATCCCCTTTGCCATCGATGAGCATAAACCCGTGCGGAATCAGTTGCTGACACAGGTTCGCCAGCAACCGACTCTTTCCGGTGCCCATACCGGCGGTCAGGTGCAGAATCTGACGCAGATCACGCAGCGTCGGTCCAACCGGTGCATTGTGTCCATCGGTATGCGCGGCGTATCCAACGATGATACGCTCCGGATCGTCGGCGCAGAAGGCGTGGGGCGGCGCCGCAATCCGACGGCATGGATCACAGCGCATCAATCCGTTCGACTGAGGGGTGGAAAGATTCCACAAATACCCCACTTCCCCGGCGCTCAGAATGTCCGGTCCGCGCCAGAGACGGAACGGCAGCAGCAGCGTGGGGGGATGCGAGACCGGCGGCGTGCGCAGGTGCGATACAATCTGCATCTCCTGCCCCGCAGTTATCTGACGGACCGACGCGCGGGCAAGCGGAACGAGACGTTGCAAGCGGCTTGCGGTGCGCTGCTGGAATGCGCCAAGCGCATCACCGATGGCGCGGAGCGCAGCGATTGCGTCATCACGCTGCCCGGCGACGGCGGTTGCCACGATGGTCGCCTCGAATGCGGCATCGCCCAGTTTTGCCTCGATGGCGGCAATATCCGGCGCAAGCGCATAATCCTGGCGCTGTTCAAGCGTCAATTTCAGCGCCATCGCGCGTGCGCGCCATTGTTTCCCCAACGCCCATCCGGTCATACCACCCTGCGGGCGCAGGGCGATCTCCAGCCCGGCGTGCACCACGCTGCCATGGGGTCGGACTGCCGCCAGCAATACCCCTGCCAGTTCATGTTCAACGACGAGCGCCGGTGTGTGGAGCGGATAGGCTGGCGGCAACGCCAGACCGAAGCGCTGCCAGGCGATCCAGCGTCCAGGAGTTGCCGCTGCGATGAGCGGATCGTCGGTCACATTGATCTGTGCGCCCGGAGCGCTGCTGCGCACTGCGCCGTCCAGCACACCCATGGCGCGTTGTTGATCATCCGGCGCACCGCCGATCAGCGCCCCCAGTTCCGCAGGGAGATCTGGCGCACCGCTGATGAGCAGGGTGTACGGTGGAGCAGGATGCATCCAGAAACGCTTCGCCATGCCGCCGTGAACCATACGCATAAGCGCGCCTGGTCTGGCGACCGATGCGCTCGTCCCGGCGATGGTATGCGCGGGGCGAACCCGCAGGCAGATCGTCGAGCGTGTAGCGCGACGTGCAACGTGGCGCGACAGGATCGCTGCGATCAGCGCCACGCTGAGTTCCCCCGCAAGGATGCACAGCGATGCCACTGCCACGGCGCTGATCATCGGGAACAGCGGCGGCTCGAATGCATACCGCAGCAATGCTAGCGCAACAACTCCTGGCTCGTGCAGGACACGGGGTAGCGGGATCGCCTGGAATGAAGGCGAGTCGGCAACCTGCGGCAGCGCCAGCGGTTGGATAAGCGCCAGCACAATGCAGATCAACGCCAGCGCGCGCACGAGATGGAACGGCAGGTCGGGGCGCGGCGGACGGGTCGCTGGCGGCGGGTTTGAAGGCGAGGAACGGAGTGCAACGCGGCTCATTGGTCCTCCATGCGGCTCGAACGCACCTGCGCTACGATCCAGTCACAGTCGTCCCGGCAAAACGGGCGCGGCTCCCGCCAGCGCAACGCTTCGGCGCGTGGCTCAACCAGCACTCCGGCGCGGTCGAGCGCTTCCATCACCGTCCCGGCGTAGCGCCGTTCATCTGGCGGTAACAGCGCCGCGATGCGCCCTTTGGTGACACCGGGCGGAACGACCGTCACAATCGATGGCGCCGTTGCCAGCATTGTAACAATCGCCGCCAGCCGCTCGACCGATAAGGTTTGAGGAACAGTTTTGGGTGCGCCGGTGCTGTCATCGTCTGGCGGGTCACTCGCGGATGCCGGTTCCAGCGCGCGCAGCAGCGCAGCAATCAACGAATCGGGCGTCTCACTGCTGGCAGTGCTCATTGGTCTTCCCCTGTTTCTGGCGAACTGTTTGATTCGGAACGTCAGAAGCGGACAGGCGCCGTTTCTTACGGAGAGCAGGATAGCATGCATCCCCCTGCCATAAAAGAGGTCATTGTATCTAATCGCGGCGCGTCAAACGGGTGGGAGGCAAACGGGACTGAAGGTGCAGGACGAAGCGAATCTGTGACATGTTTGGACGCTTTTCAATCCCGCAGGCGCCGTTTTACAAAGAGCGAAAAAGATGGTATATCATGCAAAATCCGCAAGCAGATTCTCCAGAGTACAGGAAAGGACGTGAACCATGAAACGTGCGCTCAGATGGCTGCTTGTTATTCCGCTTTTGCTGGCAGCATGCGGTCAGCAGGCAGCACAGACGGGGCAACCCGTCGAAGTCACCCGCATTGTCGAAGTCACCCGCGTCGTTGAAGTCACCCCTGCAGGCGGAGCGGCTCCGGCTCAACCGGCGGCGACCCCCGCTCCCGCTCCGGCGCCCGCCGCGCCAGCCGGTTTTGGTGAGACGCTCAAGGCGATCCAGGCGCGCGGCAAACTGATCTGCGGCGTCAACAGCCAGGTGCCCGGTTTTGGTTTCGTTGACCCGACCGGTGCGTTTAGCGGGTTCGACATCGACTACTGCAAGGCGCTGGCGGCAGCGATCTTCAACGATGTCAGCAAAGTGGAGTATCGCCCACTGACTGCCGAGCAGCGTTTTGCCGCACTCCAGAGCGGTGAAATCGATGTGCTCATCCGCAACACCACCTGGACGCTCACCCGTGATACCGATAACGGCGGTAACTTTGTCGCTACCACGTTCTACGATGGTCAGGGCATCATGGTGCCAAAGGCGTCGAACATCACGAAACTCGAAGATCTGAACGGTGCGACCATCTGTGTGCAGAAGGGGACCACGACAGAGTTGAACCTGGCGGATCAGATGGCGGCGCGTCAACTTCAGTACACCCCTGCCGTCTTTGAAGATGCCAACAGCACCTTCGCCGCCTATGCAGAAGAGCGCTGCGATGCCGTAACAACCGATAAATCCGGTCTGGTGTCGCGC
>AFSR01000557.1_pt1 | contig 20856 bp, 19 predicted proteins | sample 296848 | NCBI WGS metagenome assembly AFSR01 (sample SAMN02954305, study PRJNA68063) | hot springs metagenome | biome: terrestrial; feature: Mushroom and Octopus hot springs; material: microbial mat core samples; isolation source: Yellowstone National Park Mushroom and Octopus hot springs ...
CGCAGCTCCCGTTTCCGGCGCACCTCGTCGGTGCGCTCCGCCTCGTTGTCGCGTTCCTGCGCAAGCGCACGGATCTCCTGATCCAGCCAATCAATATGCTGCTGGATGCCCGGGCGGAGGTTCGGCGCGGCAGCCGTCAACCGCTTGCTCTCAGCCGTCCGCATCTGAATCACCTGCTCCCGCCGGACCAGCAGGGCGCGCAAGGATGCGCGCTGCTCGTCCGTCGCTTGGTGGTGCGGCGGGCGCACCCGTTCGGCACAGCGGGCGAGCAACCGGGCATCCAGGCGGTCGGTCTTCGCCTGGCGTCCTGCCGCGTGCGCCAGGGCGCGCACGCGGCGTGGCTGCACCCGCGCCGTCGGCACGCCAGCCTGGAGCAGGTGGGCGAACACCATGCGCTCCAGCCCGCCGGTCGCCTCCAGCACAATCAGGGTCGGCTGCAGGCGCTGGAGTCGCGTGACCAGGCGCTGGACACCTTTGTCGGTATACGGTATCGTCTCGCGTGGCGCGTGCGGGTCGGCGCCAAACGCCACATCCCGCGTCGGTTTGGAGACATCAATGCCGATAAAGAGCGACTCACGGGAAGCCATACACAGAACCTCCTGAGGAAAACGGCGCCAGCCTTGCTAGCATATGCGGGTTTGAGGGCCCAGATACCTGTTCGGCTTGGTCGCGTTGAAGGACACGGCTACCCAACACTCCGCGGCGATCTCGTGAACCTGGCGCAGAACGGTATACCGTGTCCCGTTAGATTATACTAGGCGCGGAGATGGGGGAGCGCAGCGGAAGCGGGTGTCTCGCGCGACACGGCAGACCCGACCAGGGGTCAACGTATCTGAGAACTGCTATAATCCGCTATGCCGAATGAGCCGTGGGGCTGATGGAGATTGAAAAATAAATCCGCTATCCCGCGCTAGCCGTGGGGCTGAAGCCCTCGGCTAACCAGGGCGAAGCCCGCCTGCGCGGGCTATACCGGATTATTTATTCAAAGTCCATAAGCCCTCGGCTATGCAAGGCGAAGCCCGCCTGCGCGGGCTATTGCAGACAAAACTTCATCCGTGCTTATCCGTCCTATCCGTGCCAATCCGTGTTCTATTCCGGCTCTTCGAGGCGAAGCCCGCCTGCGCGGGCTATTGCAGACAAAACTTCATCCGTGCTTATCCGTCCTATCCGTGCCAATCCGTGTTCTATTCCGGCTCTTCGAGGCGAAGCCCGCCTGCGCGGGCTATGTCGGACTTTAGATCATGACGCCCTGGCTCCCAGGAGAAATGTGAGCGCTCAGGAAGATGCTGACAGGCGACGATGCGTTCCAGGCAATAAATCGGTAACGATAGCGTTGATGAACGGCGCCGGGATGCACGCTCCTGACAGCGCTGCGGTAGTCAGTCCGTCGAGGTATAATGGTAGCATGAGAGTCTATCTGGACAACTGCTGTTTTCAGCGCCCGCTGGACAACAAGAGTCAGGTGCGGGTGCGGCTGGAGTCGGAAGCAGTCCTTGCTATTCTCTCACTCTGGGAACAGCACCAGATCGAGGTAATCTCATCCGAAGCGCTCGAGTTTGAACTGGCTCAAAATCCTGATCCGGTACGGCGCGCCTAGATTGTATCGGGCGCGGCGATCAGGGTGCAGGTTGACCATGCCATCTCGATGCGCGCAAAAGAACTCGAAGCTGGCGGCCTGCGCGGCATGGACGCTCTCCATATCGCCTGTGCGGAAGCAGCAGGCGCTGATTACTTCTGCTCGTGTGATGATCGCCTTCTTCGCCGGGCGCGCGTCATCGAAGGACTGCGCGTGAAGGTCGTGTCGTTATTGGTGTTAGCAGGAGAACTTGCACAATGACCGCTCAAACAGTCCCGCTTCAAGAACTAACCGTCTCTACCATCAAACTCTTATGCCGTGAGATTGGCGTGGTCAATACAGCGCGTTTCCTCAACCAGTTCATGGTTGGGTACGGTGACTATACCGGGGAGCGAGAGCAGATTATTGGTCACCTGACAGTGGATGACATTGTGTCTGAGATCGAGCGCAAACGTTCGCCTCAGACTGAATGAGTTGCAACCTGTGCACCTTTGCGCTTTGTGTGCTCCGAGCAGTGACGGCTAGCGCTCATTCTGTACAGCGCGCTGTTCCTGCCAGAGGTAACTGCCTGCCGCCGTGATCGCTGCCACGATGAACGCCAGCATCAGACCAATGCGCATATGCGTTTCTGCACTCTGTTCAGCGCGCAACCGCGCTGCGCGCAGGTCGGCGGTCGGCAATCCTTCGATGCCGTTACGCAGCGCCGTGGCTGCTGAACGCACCAGTTCCTGATGTTCGATGAACAGGAGCGCGCCAGAAATGCCCCGTGCTACGATAAAGACAAGCAACCCGGCAGCGATGGCGAATGCCAGGCTCAATGCCACCCGACGCAGCCATGCGTAGCGGGGTGCAACGATCAACTCACGCTGCTGCTTGATCATCGCTCAACGCCTGGTAGACCACACGATGCACAATAGCGCGAAAGCGCCCCCAGTCGCGCCAGTTGCCGCCAATTGCAGCATCGAAGCGGTCTGGCGCCGCTTCGAGGGTTGCCGCAAGGACTGGCAGTTCCGCCACCTCGATCTCACGGAACGCTGCAATGCGCTCGTGCGGGTCGCGCGATCCGAGTTCGCCGCCGCGCTCATCGAGCAGAAAGGCAAAGTTGCAAACCGTTGCGGCGGGTACACGATGACTGCCAGAAAGCGCCGGATGACGGTCTGCAATCCGGTTTCTTCCTCGACTTCGCGCTGCAATGCAGCCTCTATCGTTTCACCATGCGTAACCCCGCCGGTCAACAGGCGAAAGCATCCCATTGGATAAAACGTCTTGATTGCCGTAATCAACCGTCCGTTGCGGCGTCGTACCACCATGCAGACTTCGCCGTAGCGGTCAGAACGCGCAACCGGATCGAAGGAAGCGCCGTCGAGCGGCGCAACGATGCGGCGTGGCGCTCCGTAACGCATCGCCAGCGCGTGAATGTCGGCTTCGATGGCGGGGTCGAGAAGCATATCACGACATCGTCCCAACTGGACGTCCGATCTGGCGTCGGCGTTCCTCCGCCAGGCGTCGCTTTTCTGCGATCATCTCGTCAGTCACATACTCGTCGAACGAGCGGAGACCGGCGAGCTGGAGACCGTGCTTCTTCATCAGGCGATACATTTCCTTGACCTTTTCGATTTCGATGTTTCGACCAAGGGTGTAATCGCCGTACATATGTTCCATGGTCAACAACGCCGTCTCAGAGAGGCAGGCATACGCCGTGCCGGGCGGCAGTCCGATATCGAAGCCGAAGTCGGGTTCGCCGGGCAGCAGGATTTCGCCCGACTCGATCACCAGCACATCGGGACGGCGGGCTGCATCTTCTTTCTCACATCCGGTGGGCGGGCCACATCGCACACGACAGCGCCGGGCTTGAGTTTATCGACATTGATCACCCTGCCGCTCAACGCCGATGTCGTGGTGACGATCAGGTCACATTCCGCAAGATACGCATCAGCGCTGGTCGTCGCCGTGACTCGCGCGCCGGGCGTTTCAGCTTCGATCTGCTTCTTGAGCGCCAGCAGGCGTTCCACGCGCGGCGCCACCAGCACCACGTCACCGATCGCCTGCGCCAGCAGGCGCGCACAGACCGAACCGATCGAGCCGGTAGCGCCGACGACCATCGCTTTGCCGCGTGTCAGGTCGGTGGCGCCCATCTTGATGACCGCCTGCTTGGCCGCTTCGAGCGTGGCTGCCACAGTCAGCGAGTTGCCCGATGTGATCCCGATATCGCTCTTCTGCGCCACGGTAATGCCTGCATCACCCACCACCGACGTAAATGCACCAAGTCCCATGATCTTTGCGCCCATGCGTTCCGCCATGCGAGCGCACCTGATCAGGCGGCGATAGGTGAATGAGGTGTCGTGGCGCATCAGTTCGCGCGGGGTCGCTCCGAGGGTGAACAACAGTCCCTCGATCTCCTCACCCGTCGCCTGCGAACGGATGCCGCGGATCTTCGAGATATACATCGGCGGGAAGTGCGCCGCGACCCGTTCGACCAGGCGCTCCGGCAGGTAACGGGTGAAGCGGAAGCGCGGGTGGTTGGCGATATACTTCGGGGAGAGCGGATGGATCACAAATGCGAACCGTGGTTTCTCCGCCGTATCGCTGAGGGTGATAACCTCCGGTCCCCACTCCGCCTCATCGATGAAGTTGATAATGTCTCCTTCGGTCGGTGTTGGTCCCGACTCCAGGATCGCCACGACAATCGCTTCGAGCACATCGGCGGAGACGAATGAGCGCTGCGCCGGTTCCAGGCTTTCCAGGCGCGGCGAAAGGGTAACCAGGGTGCGAACGCCGCGTGCGCGCAGGTCTTCGATCTCGTCGGGCGACGGGTCGTCGGTGACGATAACCTTGTTCTTCAGATCGCGCGGTGCGAAACGCCGAATGTAGGCAAAATCGCCGGCAATCACGTCCGCCCAGGCAAAGTGCTTTTCGGCGCGCGCATCGTGCCCTTCGCTCCCCAGCGCCACCGGATGCAGCACGCGGTATGGCAGCAGCGCCGCAATCGGCAGCGTCGTCGCCGCATACATATCGAGTTGGGCGATGGTGCGCGGCAGCGGCAGGAACGGCAACCCGCTGTGAACGACCGGGTCGGCGAAGCGCAACTCAGCGTCGTACTGCGCCAGCGCCTGCGCCAGCGCGTAGCGGTCGATCCCGCTGGTGACGAGAATCCGGCGGTAGTTGAACATGCCGCGCTGCGCCTGATTCGCCTGTTGCACACACCAGCGGTCGAGGGTCTGTTTGATCAGGTTGCCAGCGACCACCGGCGTGCGACGCGCCTGGCGCGCGATCGAGATGGCTTCGTGGTGCGGGTAACGCGCCGCGCCAACATGGAAGACCGACGTCAATCCACCAAGACCAATGGCATCCACTTTGCCGTCAAAGTCGCGCACAAGTGACGCAGCCAGGGCGGTGTCGCCATTTGTGCCGATGCGGCGCACTTCGATCGGTTGCCCCAGAACAGTCGTAACAAATCGGTAATCGCGTCGTGCAGAACCAAGGCTGATACTCACAATCCGTTTCATGCGCGTCCCCTTTGTCGCTGCTGATCGTTCCGGCGTTCAGAAGAGCGGGTGGAGATTGCATAGCCAGTATACCACTACTCACACGCATGCGCTAAAACGGTTCGGGTGGACGCACGCGCCACAGCAGCGCGGCAAGCCACGTGCTGACAGTCACCCAGAAAACATATCCGCCGGCTGCGAGCGTCACTGCGCGCCCCGCCCATCCCCAGCGCCAGAGCACCGCCGCGCTCACCGCCGCGCTCAGCGCCACGAGCCAGGCGGAGAACATTAGCCCAGCGCGTTGAGAGGGTGGAGCCGCTGAGAAATGGCAGCGCCGCAAAACCTCCAGCGATGAGGATTGTCCCGATCGCCAGGATCGTTGCAGGCCATCGATGTTCGTTTTCTGCACCAGACGACCGCTCTATCAACCACAGAATACCTGCAGGCAGCAGTGCCAGCAGAAAAAAACCGTAGTGCTGCCGGAAACCTGCGTCCCATAGCGTGTTCCACAGCGTTTCAAACGATGCTGGCGCCCGTCCTGCCAGACCGGTCAACCCTCCGGTGGCGGTTGCCGCGAGTTGTTGTGCAAACATGCCGGTGTAGGCGCTATAGAAGAACACCACAGCGATAACCTGTGCAACCACGAAGGCAATGCCGTAGATGGCGGCTGTCCGAATCGGCACAGCGCGCCGACGAAGCAGCGCTGCAAGCAGGATGGCAAGCCCGAAGCCGCCCAGCAGTGACATATTTATCCAGAACCCAAAGTGTCCCAGGTAGACAAGGAGTTGCGCCATCACCAGCATTGCGCACAGTAGAGCCGCAGAATGCGCTGCGTCCGGTGGTGAGTGACGCGCCAACGCAGCCCTGCCAATCGGTTTCCAGAACAGGACCAGCAGGGTGATCAAAAGCAGATGCGCACACTGGGTGAAGATATGGGTGCTGAAGTTCCACCACGTCGTCAGGTACCCGGCAGGTGTAAACCCATACAGTGCGGCCGCGACCAGCGGTATGGGAAAAGGGTCGCTGGAGTTGCGGCGTAGTCGCTCATCATGTGGCTTCAGGATCAGCGCCATCATCAGCGTGTACACCAGCAACGGGCTGAAGGCATCGAGGAGCGCTGCGCCAAGGTGCAGCAGCGCACGTCGGTCGATGTCAAGCAGCGTGAAAGGCGCCAGGATCAGGTAGAATGCTGGCGGATAGGGGAAATCGACGCCACGGTTGCGCGACACCAGCATCACCCTGCCTCACACCGTCTCGGCGAAGCGATTGGCGTGGAATCCAATATCGCCGGGCATCGAGTCGGGGTAGATTTTGCCGCCGTAGCGCGTGGCGAAGACGATCACAATGATCAGCAGCAACCAGCGCCAGTGCGTTGCCGGGATTGTGACTCCCAGACGCGCCAGCGCGCCTGTCAGCGCCGGACGAATCGCAGCCGCGCTCAGGAAAGCCAGCGCCGCCAGTCCCGTCGCTGCGCGCACACTGGCAGTCGCCCGTCCCAGATCGATGATCGGACCCTGCCAGTCGATCAGCCAGAGCACCGTCGTCACTGCACCCAGCGCCAGCCCTGCGCGTCGCAACGTGTGCGGTGCAGCGCGCAGCGCGATAACCAGCATCCACCCGACGACCAGAGCAATCAGCGCAGGAATAGCGCCGAATGCGAAGCGTGGCGGATCGAGCCATGCGCCGCAGACAGCCAGCCCAAGGAGCGGCGCCATGATCGTCAGAGCGCCCGTGCCTGCGAACCCTGCCTGCCGCAGTGTGATCCACAGGATAAGTCCTGCGACCGACCAGCCGAGGATCGAACGCCAGGACGGCAATGCCGGTCCGGCTTCGACCGCGACAATCACGGTCGTCAGCGGCGTTCCAATGGCGCGGCGGTCGCCGGTTGGCGTGACCGTCGCACTGTGGATCTCAATCTGATGATCGCCGGACATATCGGCGGGAGGCGGGATCAGGACGCGGTATATTGCCCCGGATTGGCGCACCGGCAGCGACGCGATCTGCCGACCGGATGACCAGAGTTCCAGTTCGCGTGCGCCGCGGGTTGCCACCTCATCGTTCACCGGCAGCGTGCGAAGCATCAGCGCCAGCGAGCGTTGACCAAAGCCCGGAAGTCGCACACTGGCCCGTTCGGTTGTCCAGCGGAATACGCCGAATGGCGCCTCCTCGACGGGAAACATGCCGCGCACGAGCGGCAGATCGCTGCCTGGACCATCCTCGCGCCCGACATCGATGACATATCGCTGCGGCAGTTGAGCGACCAGCGTCAGTAGCAGAACGAACAGCGCCAGCAACCCGTGCAGTGCGCGGTCGCGCAGCAACCGGATCGTTTCGCCGCCAGAGGACGTTCTGATCATCCGTCTATCCATCGGCGCCGATTATCTCGATGAGTGTGGCGTCTGTCAACCAGGCGACGATCACAGTGATACCCGCGCCTGGGAGCAGGGGCGTCCCGCCCTCGTCGCGTCTACAAGGGCAAGATGCCCTCGCTCCCAGGAGAAATATGAACACGTACTTCGTTCCATATCGTTGCGGGGCATCACGGCATCTGCTATACTTCCAACCTGTTGGAGTGAGCATGCAGCGTTTATGGAACTATCAGCATGGCAGATCAGCAGCACATCCGAAATTTTTCGATCATTGCGCATATTGACCACGGCAAAACCACCCTGTCGGATCGTCTGCTCGAAATGACCGGGACGATCAGTGAGCGCGAGCGTCGCGAGCAGGTGCTCGACGCGATGGACCTGGAGCGCGAACGCGGCATCACCATCAAGAGTAAGGCTGTGCGCATGCACTACACGGCGCGCGATGGTCAGATATATCAGTTCAACCTGATCGATACGCCCGGTCACGTCGATTTTGGCTTCGAGGTCGGGCGCGCGCTGGCTGCTGGCGAAGGCGCGATCCTGGTGGTCGATGCCTCGCAGGGCATCGAGGCGCAGACGCTGGCGAACGTCTACCTGGCGCTGGAAAACGACCTGACGATCATCCCGGTGCTCAACAAAATCGACCTGCCCGGCGCCGACCCGGACCATGTCGCCATGGAGATCGAACAGGTGTTGGGGTTGCCCGCCGAGGATGTGCTGCGCGTCTCTGCCAAGCAAGGCATCGGCGTCGATGAGTTGCTCGAAGCGATTGTCGAGCGCATCCCGCCACCGCACGGTCAGCACGACCGACCGCTGCGCGCGCTGATCTTCGATAGCCACTACGATCCATACAAGGGTGTCATTGCCTACGTGCGGATTGTGGACGGTACGCTTCCCGTCGGTTCGCGTTTGCGCATGCTTGGGACCGGCGCCGAAGCGGAAGCTCTGGAGGTAGGTGCGTTTCGTCCGCAGATGACGCCGCTCGACAGGCTCGACACCGGTGAAGTAGGGTATGTCGCCACCGGTCTCAAGCAGATTGGCGAATGCCAGGTAGGGGACACAATCACCCTTGCCGGGGCGCCGGCTGAAATTGCGCTTCCCGGTTACCGCCCTGCCAAACCGATGGTCTTCGCAGGTCTTTATCCGGTAGACACGAATGCCTATACTGACCTGCGCGATGCACTTGAGAAACTGAAACTCAACGATGCGGCGCTCTCGTTTGTGCCTGAAAAGTCGGCGGCGCTCGGATTTGGCTTTCGTTGCGGCTTTCTGGGTCTGCTGCACATGGAAATCGTGCGCGAACGCCTGGAACGCGAATACGGGCTTGACCTGCTGATCACCGCGCCAAGCGTCGAGTACCAGGTGCTCCTCTCCAACGGGGATGTCATCACCGTCGATAATCCTGCCGATATGCCGGATCCGGGGCGGATCGAGTCGATCGAAGAGCCGATCATGCTGATCACGATCATCACACCGACGCGCTATATCGGCTCGATCATGGAACTGGTGACCGGCAAGCGCGGCGTCTTCGAGACGATGGAGCATCTCGATCCGCAGCGTGTCGCCCTCAAGTACAAAATCCCGCTCTCGGAAATTGTGGTTGATTTCTATGATCAGTTGAAGTCGCGCACCCAGGGGTATGCTTCGCTTGATTACACCCTCGCCGGGTATCAACCCGCCGATCTGGTGAAACTCGATATCCTGGTGAACGGTCAACCGGTCGATGCGCTGTCACTGATCGTTCACCGCGACTCCGCCTATGCCCAGGGGCGTGCGCTGGTCGAGCGGTTGCGCAAACTGATCCCGCGGCAGATGTTCGAGGTGCCGATTCAGGCGGCGATTGGCAGTAAGGTAATTGCGCGCGAAACGATCCGGGCAATGCGCAAAGACGTGCTCGCCAAATGTTACGGCGGTGATGTCACGCGCAAACGGAAACTGCTCGAAAAACAAAAAGAGGGCAAAAAGCGCATGAAAATGGTCGGCAACGTCGAGATACCGCAGGAAGCGTTTATGGCGGTGCTTTCGCTGAACGCCGAATAACGTCCGTTTGGACACGATTGCATACGGTTTATTTCTTCTGTGGTGAAAGGACCTTCCGTGAGTCTCAAACATGCCATCGCTACATTTCTGGTCGCGCTGGCGCTGGCTGCGTGCGGCGCGGGCGCTCAGACCGTCGCCAGGGTCGATAATGTCACACTGACGCGCCAGGAACTCGATCAGCGCATTGATCGCATCGAGAAAGGATTTGCGCAACAGGCGGGGATGGGGTTTCCACTGCCGTCGCGCCTCGATATCGAACGTGAACTGGTATCACAGTTCATCGATCAGCAGTTGACCCTCGGTCTTGCCCGTCAGCGCGGCATTACCGTCAGCGACGGCGAGGTGAATGATCAGATCGAGCAGTTCCGCCAGCAGATCCAGATGGGAGGCGGGATGTCGCTCGAACAGGCGATCCAGGAGCAACTCGGTTTGCCAGGGGAGTCGTCGCCGGAGTTCCGCCTGTTCGTGACCTACTTTCTGGCGCGCCAGAAACTCGGTGAAACGCTGGTCTCCGAGAATGATATTCGCCAGCGGATCACCGATGAGGTGATGGCAGATACGCAGCGGATGGTCGATGTGGCAACCGTGGCGCACATTCTGGTGGCGACCGAAGACGAGGCGAAACAGGTGATTGAGCGTCTCGACAAGGGCGAGTCGTTCGCCGATCTGGCGAAAGAATTGTCGCAGGACCCCGGCTCGGCGAACAATGGCGGCGTGTATGAGAACATCCAGCGGGGTCAGTTTGTTCCTGAGTTCGACAAAGCAATGTTCGAAGACCTGCAACCGGGTGAAACGACGAAGACCCCGGTGCAGACTCAGTTCGGCTGGCATGTGATCCGACTTGTGTCGCGTGGACAGGCGCCAGCGCTTGATCCGGCGGACGCTCAGGCGGTCATTGAACAGCGTGTTGCGCAGGAACTGCCGTTCGAGCAACAAACTGCGTTCGAACGTCTGTTACAGAGCGAACGCGAGAAGGCGATTCAGGAGCAACGTTTGGTCGAGCCGGTCTTCCCGACGCCGTCGCCCGAGCCGCTGCCGACGATTGCTCCGCTACCGACACCAGCGCCATGATCACGATTGTTGGACTTGGTCCCGGCGATCCCGGCATGATCACGCGCGCGGCGTGGGAGGTGATTTCCACGACGCGCGTGCTCTATCTGCGCACTGCGGTGCACCCGACAGTTACCGCGCTGCCGTCGGGCATTGTCGTCCATGCGTTCGACGATCTGTACGAGCGGGCGGAGCGTTTCGATGAGGTGTATGAGCAGATCGCCGATGCCCTGATCGCGCGCGCGCGCGGCGGTGAGCCGGTGGTGTATGCAGTTCCGGGAGATCCGCTGGTGGCGGAAGCCACCTCGCGCCATCTGTTGCGCCGCGCGCGCGCGCAGGGCGTCCCTGTACGCGTCCTGTCCGGGGTGAGTTTCATTGAGCCGACATGCGCGCTGCTGGGGGTTGATCCGCTCGAACACGGGTTGCAGTTGATCGATGCGCTCGATCTGGTGATCGTTGATGCGCCAGAGCACAACCAGGCGCCGTCGTGGGCGACGCTCCATGGATATGCGTATGCGCCGCCGCTGTTGCCGTTTCCGCTGATTCCCACGCGCCCGGCGCTGATCTGTCAGGTCTACAGCCGGTCGGTAGCGTCGCACGTCAAACTGTCGCTGATGGAACGCTACCCGGCTGATCATCCGGTGACGCTGGTGCGCGCCGCGGGGGTGGCGGGTCGGGAGTCCGTCACTGAACTTCCGTTGCATACGCTCGATCACCGCAGCGAGTTCGACCATCTGACCAGTCTGTTTGTGCCGCCGCTGACGCCCCTCGCCGATCTGCGCGGAGCGGAAGGGGTGGCGTCTGTCGTCGCGCGTCTGCTTGGACCGAATGGGTGCCCGTGGGATCGCAAGCAGACGCCGCAGTCATTGCGCCTGGCGTTGCTCGAAGAGGTGCATGAGGCGTTGGAGGCGCTCGATGCCAACGATGATGTGGCGCTAGTCGAAGAACTGGGCGATCTGCTGCTCAACGTGCTGATGCAGAGCGAAATGGCTCGTCAGGCGGGGCGCTTCGATGCTGGCGATGTGTTCAGCACCGCGGCGGAGAAATTGATCCGCCGTCATCCCCACGTGTTTGGCACGCTCGATGTGGCAGCGAGCAATGAGGTGCTGCGCAATTGGGAGGCGATCAAACGCACCGAACGTGCTGCGAAAGGCACGCAGCGTCACGGTGCGCTCGATGGCATTCCGTCGTCGTTGCCTGCCCTGGCAATGGCGCAGAAGGTGATTAACAAGGCTGCCAGATCGGGGTTCGATGCGCCGGAGATCGATCACGCCTGGGAGTCGCTGGCGGAAGAACTCGACGAACTGCGCACCAGTGCGACGGATCCGGCGCAGGCGGAAGCCGAGTTGGGCGATGCGCTGCTAGCGCTTGCCCGGTTGGGTTGGCGGCTCAACGTTGATGCCGAAAGTGCGTTGCGCTCCGCTGTCGCCCGTTTTCGTCGTCGGTTTGCCCGCCTCGAGGCGCTGCTTGAGGGGCGCGACCTGCATACGTTGAGCGTTGCCGAGAAACTGGCGCTGTGGGATCGTGCTCGTGAAGCATCCGATGATGCCGATGTCATACGGTGATATGGTATGCCCAAACCGCCGCTCGACATTCGCGTTGGCGATATTGTGCAGATGCGCAAGCCGCATCCGTGCGGCGGCGATACCTGGGAGGTTGTGCGGATCGGCGCCGAGATCGGAATCCGCTGCCAGACCTGCAAGCGTAAGATTTTGTTGCTGCGATCCGATTTTGAGCGTCGGGTCAAACGGGTCGTCGAACGTGCGTCGTTGAGCGGCGATCATCCTTCCGGCGGTTAACGAAGGTCAAGAAGGCGACCGAATCGTACTGGCACAGGTTGGCATCTCGCTGTATCATGTGGAAGAGTTCTGTGGTTCAAATGTCAGCCTGGAAACGAGGCGCACCGCGATGCCTGCACACTGCTCCCCTTATCAGCGTAGCAGCATGCTGGTTGTGGCGCTTGCGACTGCGCTGCTCCTCCTCATTCTGCCGGACGAAAACGCAACAGCCCAACAGAGCGGCGGTCCGCTGTATGCTGTCGAGGTCAACGGGATTGTAACGGCGCCAACGATCGATTACTTGCGGCGGGCAGTGCAGATCGCCGAAGCTTCGAGCGCCGATGCACTGATTATTTCGTACAGCAGCACCGGCGGCGTACTGCGCGAGGTGCGCGTTTTTGCGGCTGAGATTGTGCAGGCGCGCGTGCCGATTGTCGTGTTCATCACCCCGCGTGGCACGCAGGCGGGTTCTGCTGGCGCACTATTCGTGACTGCAGCGCATGTGAGTGCGCTTGCCCCTGATACCAGTTTTGGCAGTCCTTTTCCCCTTGCGCAGGTGGATGAAACCCTCAGTCAGCAGACCCGCGATCTCTTGCTCGATAACGTCAGTGCTCAAATGAAGAAGTGGAATGAGACTCGTGGACGGAATGCCGACTGGATCGACCGCGCAGTTCGGGAAGGGGTCATTCTCAACAATCAGCAGGCGATCAGTCTTGATCCGCCTGCCGTCGATCTGGTGGCAGCCGATCAGCGTGAACTGTTGACCCTGCTCGAGGGACGCACGGTGACGCTTGATGATGGTCGAACAGTTCGTATTTCGGCGCTTGGACGAACGCCAACGCTCATCGAGCCGACGCTGTTCGAGAGTCTCCGCCTGGCGCTTGCCGATCCGACGGTTGCGTTTGCGCTCCTGGTGCTTGGATCAATGGCGATCTATCTCGAATTGAACACACCCGGCGTCGGATTGTTTGCCGGCGCAGGGTTAGTACTGCTGCTGGGCGCTGCTGCCGGATTTCTGGTTCTTCCAATCGTATGGTGGGGTATGACGCTGGTGATCCTCGGTCTGGTATTGATCGGCGCGGAGTTTGTCGCGCCAACCCATGGCGGTTTGATGATTACTGGTCTGGCGATGCTCGGTGTTGGCGGCGGGAATCTGATCGATGCCACGCAGGCACCCGGTGCAGGCGTCGCCTGGTGGGCGCTCCTGATCGTGATCGGCGGGATTGCAGCAACCGCAGCGGCAGGGCTGGCGCTGGCGCTGCGCAGTCGCAAGCGCCCGGCGGCTATCGGGACCGAGGCGCTCATCGGGCGTCTGGCGCAGGTGCGGCGGCGGTTGGACCCGCGTGGCATGGTGTTCGTCGAGGGTGCGCTGTGGCAGGCGATCAGCGAATCCGAACCGGTGGAAGTCGGCGATTGGGTGCGGGTGGTTGCAGTGCATAATCTGCAACTGATTGTGCGTCCGCTCGAAAGCGAGGAGCCAGCTCCGCAGGAAGCGCAACCGCCTTCCGGGGGACGCGTCGTGTAGATACAAGGAGCTTGTCATGGGTTCTGGAGCCGTTTTGTTGTGTCTTGGGGTTCTTCTCTTCGCAATCCTCATGATCGGGTTTTCCGCCATCAAGATTGTGCCGGAGTATGAACGGGGGGTTGTCTTCCGACTCGGTCGGTTGGTTGGCGCACGCGGACCTGGTTTGTTCTTCCTCATCCCGTTCATCGAGCGCATGGTACGGGTTGATCAGCGCGTCATCACCATGGACGTGCCGCCGCAGGAGGTCATTACCCTCGACAATGTGACCATCAAGGTCAATGCGGTGCTCTACTTTATGGTTGTCGACCCGGAAAAGGCGATCGTGAAAGTGATGGACTACATCCGGGCGACGATGCAGATTGCCCAGACGACGCTGCGCAGTGTGGTCGGTCAGGTCGAACTCGATGAACTGCTGGCGCGTCGTGAGGCGATCAATGAGCGTCTGCAACGGATCATCGACGAGCAGACCGAACCGTGGGGCGTCAAAGTGACGATCGTCGAAGTGAAGGATGTCGAACTGCCGCAGGGTATGCAGCGCGCAATGGCGAAGCAGGCGGAAGCCGAGCGTGAGAAGCGCGCCAAGATCATCCACGCCGACGGTGAACTGGCAGCATCACGTATGCTGGCTGAGGCAGCCACGGTGATTGCCAGCGAGCCGGTGACGCTGCAACTGCGTTATCTGCAAACGTTGACCGAAATCGCGGTCGAAAAGAACAGCACTATCATCTTCCCGCTGCCGGTCGATACGATCAAAGTCTTTCTGGATGGGATCGAACGCGCCCAGCGCAACGGGGTCGCGCCGATCACCCGTCGCGAAGAGCTGAGCGAACAGCCTCGTGAGCAAGATGGTCAGGCAGCGTGATCTTCGCGCTGTGGGCGCACTATTGCTTCGATTTCGGCGATGTGGCGACCCACTGCGGTGCGGTGCGCCATGCTGCATCGGGGGAGCATGGCGCGCGCAGCGCTGAGCGCCAGCGCCGCTTCAGCCAGTCGCCCTTCACGCGCCAGATGCTGCGCAAGTGCACAGCGCAGCGATGCTTCTGCGTCCGGCGCCGGGTGGTGCGCCAACCCTTCACGCAGATGTTGCTCGATGGTTTCAGGCGAAGCGCCAGCGGCGTCCAGCGCCTGCGCCAGGCAGAGATGCCCGGCAGCATTCGCCGGTTCCAGTTCCAGCGCTCGACGTGCGGCGCGTTCTGCGGCGCTGACCTCTCCCTGTTCGAGTAAAGCGCTGCTCAGCGCAAGAGCGAACGCGGCGCGATCCGGCGCCAGGTCCAGGGCGCGCCGGAGCAGAGCAACCGCGCTGCTGGCGTCGTCGCGGGTGAGCGCCACAATGCCCCGCAGCGCCAGCGCATCCGGCGAGCGGGGATGCAGAACGTATGCCACGGTCGCCAGCGCGTCCGCTGCATTCCAGCGTGCGCGCCGGATCGCCAGGCTGGCAAGGTGCAGTGCGGCGAAGCGCGTCAGAAAGATAAGGATCAAAAGGGTCATTCCTGCCCCGATCCAGATGGATGGAGCGAAGAGGTTGATGATCAGCAGCGCTGCGATGAGCGCGGATTCGGGTGCGATCAGCAGCGCTCGCACCAGTCGATGCGATAGCGGTGCAGGACGACCGACGGTGGTACATGGCGCCATCGGTACATGCTCCTTACTATGATGATGCGGATCTTCACCCCCATCATATCAGGAGCTTGTGACATCTACTGTCACTTTTTCAGCGCGACATCGGCAACGTCAAAGTCCTGGAGACGCCGTTGAGAAAGGCGCGTGTGCGCACTGACCCGTTTGTTGCAGCTATCGCCGCACTGTAGACGTGCTCCAGTCGTTCGGCTGCGGCGTCCCACGTGTGGTAGTGCTCGACATATCGCCTGCCTGCGGCGCCGATGGTCGCAGCGCGCTGCGGGTCGTCGATCAGGTTGAGGATGGCGTCTGCATACTCATACGGTTGTTCCGCCAGCAGCAGATCACGCCCTTCCACCGCATGCAGCGCGCGTGCCGCCTGTCGTGCCGCAACGACCGGAGTCGCCAGCGCCATCGCTTCGAGCACTTTGTTCTGAATGCCAACGCCGTAACGCAGCGGCGCGACTGCCACCGTTGCCCCGGCAATCGCCGGGCGCAGGTCTTCCAGGTAACCGGTCACCGTGACACGCCGATCAGTTGCCAGCGACCGTACCGATGGCGGCGGCGCGCTTCCGGCGATCACCACGCGCGTCTCCGGTCGAGACGCCCAGACCAGGGGCATGATCTCGCGCACCAGGTAGAGTGCAGCCGCTTCGTTCGCGTGGTAACTCATCTTGCCGCTGAACACGATCGTCGCTCGCTCACGGGCGATGGGCTGAGGTGCAAAGTATTCCAGATCGACGCCGTTCGGGACAACGCTTATCGATTCGGCAGCCTGATCGGATGGGTTCGCGAACCATTCCGGTCGATCCGGCGCACGGTAGGGACACAGGTGACTATGGAGCGTGCGCAGCGCCCAGGCATCTTCGGGTGATGAGACGATTACCTGCTCGAAATGGTGCGTATAGCGCGCTTCGTAGGCGCGTGTGCGCGCCAGATCGAGCAGCGCGAGCGCGCGACTTTTGAGCGAGGGGCTGCCGCGGAGGGTGCGCTCGAACAGCAGGCTGATACTGTCCACCGAGTCGAGGACGGCAGGGGTGCGCATAAGGGCGTAGCCGAGCGCCGATGCACGCAGATGTTCGATATGCGCAACATCGTATCGCCCGCTCCGGTCTTCGGCGCGCACCGCCTCACGCAGACGCTGATCGAAACTGAGCGCCGCCTGGAGTGGCAGGTCGCCGGGGAGCGCCCGGAGTGCGTTCCCGATCATCCTGGCTTTGCTCACATGAACTGTGATAATCCGGGTGCATACATCGCGCAGTACGTTCAGCGCCGGTCCATCCTCCACGCCGGCGCCGCAGACCAGCGTGACACGATGACCCCGGCGCGCCAGCGCACGAATGAACCCGTATGGTCGCACCCGGATGGGTGAGGGAACGTAGGAAGAAAGAAAGAGAATATGCATCGGTTGCCTCCCCCTGTGCGCGTCGGCAAAACAAGTTCTGACGTAAACGCTCGCTCTTCTGGTTCTCAGTTCTTGGTTCCTGGTTCTCAGTTCTCAGTTCTCAGTTCTCAGTTCTTGGTTCTCAGTTCCTGGTTCTCGGTTCCTGGTTCCCGGTTCTCACTTCCCCACTCCCACACACTCCCGACGTCCAACGACGCGATCGTACACTTCATCCATCGCCGGGCAGACAGCGCGCCAGTCGTAGCGTTCGAGCAGGCGTCGTCGCCCTGCGGCAGCGATACGTTCGCCAAGATGCGGGTTGCGCAACAGGCGCACCACTGCGTCGGCGAATGCGTCCGGCGTATCGCCGACCAGCAGATGCTCGCCGGGAACCAGGTCGATCCCTTCGTAGCCGATCGTGGTGGAAACCACCGGGATGCCGCGCGCCAGCGCTTCGAGGATTTTCACTCGCATGCCGCCGCCGCTGCGCAACGGGACGATCAGGCACGCGGAGGCGGCGATGTAGGGTGTTGGATCGGGCACATACCCGGTCACTTCGATAGAAGAGTCCTGTTCGGGTAATGCGCGCACGTCCGCCACCGGGCGCTGCCCGACGACGAAGAAGCGCGTTCCTTCAACCTGTTGCTTGATGAGCGGGTAGATGCTGCGGGCGAACCAGAGAACGCCATCGACGTTCGGCGGCCACATCATCGTCGCCAGGCTGAGGATGCCGCGCGCATTCGGCTGGCGCGCGATCGGTTGTTCGCGCTCGGCATCGACGGCTATCGGGATGACCGGAATATCGCGCCTGCTCCCCATTGCCTCCAGCAACGCCTGGCGATCCTCATGGCTGACCGCGGTCACTGCCTCGAATTCGCGGCAGACACGCCCTTCATAAGTGCGCAACATGCGCCATTCACGTTCCCACAGGAGGCGTTTGAGACCGCGTTCCTGCGCTGCAACCCGGCGAAAGACCGTCCACACGGCATTATGCTCATCGAGGAGCCGTGGCAGGGGCAAGGGTTCGGCGAACTGCGCCATATTGAGTTGATCGGCATGCACCAGGTCATACGGTCGTCCAGCGATCTCCGCTTCGCGCACCAGGCGCGCCAGCAAACGGTGCATGGCGGCGCTATCGTCGCGCTCGATAATCCACGAGCGTCTGCGGATCAGGCTGCGCGCCATCGTCAGTGCGTTGCGCACGGTTGACCGTGTGAGCGGCACGGTGTGCACTTCGGCAACCAGGTCGCGCAGTGCTGCCGCGTCCGCTTCTTCCTGCGCGTTGCGCGTGAAGCAGACAAGCGTCACCCGGTGGCGTGACGCCAGGTATCGCAGCAGGTAGTAGGTTTTGACCTTGGGACCGCTATCCGGCGGATAGGGCACGATCTGTGTCAGCAGGAGGATGTTCATGGCCTTGCCCTGATTGCTGTTTCTACTGTGCAGGGTAGCGCCAGGGTATGAAAAGGCGCTAAACACGGGCATCGAAGCAGGTAACAGTGCGTTCATCAGAATGCCGTGCTGATCGTCAGCGCCAGCACCGCCTGAATGCTCTCTCGCCGGGTAACTGTTCACACCTGGGGAACACACGCGCCTGGGGGCGAGGGCGTCCTGCCTTCGTCGCCCCTACGAGGGCAAGATGCCCTCGCACCTGGGAGAAATGTGAACACGTACTTCGCCGGAAGTGAAGCGCATGCTGTGCTATACTGGCAGCAGCACATACATCGGGAAGCATGGTATGACCTCCGCACGAGAGTATCTCGATCAATTCGCCAATCTTGACCTGGGGCGCGCCGCGCGCGGCGGCGTGCCGGAAGTTGTGCTTGCCGAAGGCAAAACGGCAAAGCAGACGGTTGCCATTGCTCAGCGTCTGCTCGAACGGATCGGGCGTGTGCTGATCAGTCGCGTGCCGCCGGACACGCTGACCGCATTGCAGCAGACGTTTGCCGACACGGTTGAGTGGACGGTGTATAGCGAAGGACGAACGCTGGTGCTGAGCCGACCCGGTTGCGCTCCGCGTCAGACGGGCGGACGTGTCGGGGTGCTGACCGCTGGCACGAGCGATCTGCCCGTTGCTGAGGAAGCCATCGCGCTCTGCATCGAGATGGGGTGCGAGGTTCAGCGTGCCGGTGATGTCGGCGTCGCCGGGTTGCATCGGCTGTTTGAGCCGCTGCGCGCCATGCTCGACGCTGCGGTTGATGTGATCATCGTCGTCGCTGGCATGGATGGTGCGCTCCCTTCAGTTGTGGCGGGGCTGGTGGATGTGCCGGTGATCGGCCTGCCGACGTCGGTAGGGTACGGCTTCGGCGGCGGCGGCGTGGGGGCGCTGACCAGCATGTTGCAGACCTGCGCGCCGGGATTGGCCGTCGTCAATATCGATAATGGCATCGGCGCAGGGGCGATTGCCGGGCGCATTGCCAATCGGGCGGCGGCAGCCCGGCGCGCGTATGACAGACAGGCGAAGGACAGGGATCATGAGCGATAGGGACGCTGCATCGGCGATACCGCTGGAACGCAAGTATGAACATTTGCAGGCGATCCTGCGTGCGATCGGTTCGGCGTTGATCGCGTTTTCTGGCGGCGTTGACAGCACCCTGCTGCTCAAAGTCGCGCACGATACGCTGGGTGACCGCGCCATCGCAGCAACCGCCGACTCGGAAACCTACCCACGCGAGGAACTCGAACAGGCGTGTGCGCTGGCGGCGTTGATCGGCTGTCGCCATATCGTCGTCCGCACCGATGAGTTGTCCGATGAACGCTACGCGCGGAACCATCCGGATCGCTGCTACTATTGCAAGCGCACTCTCTTCACGCACCTTCAGCCGCTGGCTGCTGAACTTGGTGTGGCTGCCATTCTGTACGGCGCAATGGCGGACGACATCGGCGACCATCGTCCCGGTCTTCGCGCGGCAGTTGAATTTGCCGTGCGCAGCCCGCTGATCGAGGCAGGTCTGGGCAAGCGCGAGATCCGCGAACTGGCGCGTCGGCTCGGCCTGCCAAACTGGAACAAGCCGTCGTATGCCTGCCTCTCGTCGCGGATCGCCTACGGGGAACGGGTGACCGCTGAGAAATTGCGCACGCTCGATGAGGCGGAACGTTTCATGCGTCGGCTAGGATTTTCGCAGTTTCGTGTTCGCCATCACGATGTAATTGCGCGCATCGAGGTTATACCCGACGAATTGCCGCTGGCGATCGCGCAGCGTGAAGCGATTGTGGCGCAGTTGAAAGCGCTGGGGTATGTGTACGTCACACTCGACTTGCAGGGATTCCGCAGCGGCAGCATGAACGAGGCGCGTCGGTCGGCGCTCACGGAGATTGCGCTGGTTGAATGATCGGGCGCCGCCTGCTCGACTGCTTGCGTCGCAGCGTCAGTTCTACCGCACCAGAAGCGTCTTGATCGTAGAATGTTCAACCATGCCTGCAACTTTTCGTGAACAAAGTAACGGATTTACCGTGGTAGAAGGATCTCAAAAGTTGTCTCTGCGATTATAAGATGAGATTGGCTTTTGTACACCGTTATTGTATATGTGCCACTGGGAGTATTTACTCCTGTTTCGAGTTTAGCAGTAAACTGGCCGTTGCTATTGGTGAATCGGTCAGATTTATGACTCCACTGAAAAAAGGTAGCACCTTGGCATCTCATGCAAGTGTGGTACAATAGTGCCACGCATGGTTGAGGGGATCGGTATGTTTCGCAATAACGATAAGCACCTCCAGTGGCCCTTGTTCAGCAGCATTGATTCTCTGCCCCAGAAGCAGCAACAGCGTCTGGAACAGTCCTGGGCGGGCGCCTTCTCCCACCAGTTCTTCTGCCGCATCGACGAGCAGCCTTTCGCCATCCTCTCCTCGGAGCAGGACTCGCGGCCCACCACCCCGGTCAACGTGCTGGTCGGATTCGAGACGCGCAAAGCTGGCTTTGGCTGGAGCGACGAAGCAGCCTCCGACCACTGTTGTTTCGCTGTCCAGGTGCGCTCTGCGCGAGGCTCCCGCGACGTGCGCGAGGGCCATTTCGACCTGCGCACGGTGGACAACGTT
>AFSR01007449.1_pt1 | contig 20817 bp, 15 predicted proteins | sample 296848 | NCBI WGS metagenome assembly AFSR01 (sample SAMN02954305, study PRJNA68063) | hot springs metagenome | biome: terrestrial; feature: Mushroom and Octopus hot springs; material: microbial mat core samples; isolation source: Yellowstone National Park Mushroom and Octopus hot springs ...
GGCGCTTCGCTTCCGCTTGGTCAATCAGCCGTGCGTTCAGGTCGGCGTCGATTGCCATCTGCTTGCCGGGCATCGCGTCCAGCGTGAAGCGTGCGGCGACCTCCGCCACGCGCCCCGCGCCGTTGGTGATGACCACAAACTGCACCACCACCAGAATCAGGAACGCCACCACGCCCACCACGAAGTCGCCCCCAACCACGAACTGCCCGAAGGTTTCGATGACCTTGCCTGCGCTGCCCGTGCCCAAAATCAACTTCGTGGCGACGATGCTCAACGCCAGCCGAAACAGCGTCGTCACCAGCAGCAACGCAGGGAACACCGAGAACTGCAGCGGGTTGGTGATGTTGACCGCCATCAGGGCAATCACGATGGACGCGGCGAAGTTGAACACGATAAAGGTGTCCAGCATCCACTTCGGCATGGGCAGAATCAGCATCGTGACGACGACCAAGATTGCCAGCGCAATCATCAGGTCGGAGTTGCGCAACGCCCGTGTCAGCCAATTCGCCCACGCCATCGGATGCGTTCCCCTCTTACGCTGCGGACATCCCAATCGACGCCAGGGACATCCCAGCGGACGCCAGGGACATCCCAATCGACGCAGGGACATCCCCAGTCGAACGCTGGGGAGTTCCCCGTCGACGCCAGGGACATCCCCACGAACGCTGGGGAGTTCCCCGTCGATGCCAGGGACATCCCTGCGGACGCCAGGGAGTTCCGTGCGGGTTCGATTGTCGGCAGGTACAGGCAAGTTTTGCAGGGGCGTGCAGCTAATTCGCAAACACGCCCTCTTTGGTCTCCTGCAACATCTGGTAGTGGCGGGCGCGGCACTGGTTCATCAGCTGCAGGCGCTGCTCGTTGTCCACCCCCAGCAGGCGCATCAGGCGTCCCGCAATCTCGATGAAGGTCTCGAACTCTTCGGGGATGACATCGGTCGCGCCGACGGCGTACAGCGGTTCGATCTCCGCCACATAGCGCGTGCGGGCGACCACATACACCGTCGGGTTCAACTCGCGCACGGTGCGCACGGTGTAGCGCGTGCTAATCGGGTCGGAGACGGCAATCACGACGGCGCGGGCGCGCTCTACGCCTGCGGCGTGCATAATCTCGGGGTACGCCGCGTCGCCGTAGATGACAGGAATACCCTGCTTCTGCGCCTCGCGCACCAGCGCGCCGTTCATCTCCACGACCACAAATGGCTGCTCCAACTCGCGCAGCAGGTTCGCCAAGTTGCGCCCGTTCAGCCCGTAGCCGACGATGATGACATGGTCGCGCAGTTCGGGATGGCTCTCGTGCGCGGCGCGCATGCGACTGAGCCAGTGGGCGCGCTGGGTCGCCCGCGCTAACACCTGATACGCGCCTGCTAACAGCAGCGGCGTCAGCAGAATGCTCAGCGAAGTGCCCGCCACCAGCCCGTTCAGCAACTCTGGGGGCAGCAGGTTCGTCGCGCGCGACTGCTCCATCAGCACGAACGAGAACTCGCCGATGTTCGCCAGCGCGACGCCCGCCAGCAGCCCCACTCGCAGTGGACGCCGTATCGCCAGCGCAATCCCCAGCACAATCAGGCACTTCAGCGCCATCAGCGACAGCGTCCACGCCACAACCGCGCCGAAGTTTGCCTATAGGTAAGGCAAGTCCACCAGCATCCCCACCGAGATGAAAAACAGCGCAAGGAAACTGTCGCGGAACGGCGTGATGTTGGCGGTGATCTGGTGGCTGTAGGGCGTCTCGGAGATGATGATGCCCGCGATGAACGCGCCCAGCGCAGGCGACAGCCCCAGCGACTGCGTAATGTAGCTCATCAGCAGCGCGACAAACAGCGACCCCAGCACGGGAATCTCGCGCGTGTCGGACGCCACAATCCAGCGCAGCACCACAGGCACGACCACCCGCGCCAGCAGGTAGACCGCGCCGACGCCCAGCACCGTCAGCAGCAACTTCGTGCCCACCAGCGGCAGACCCCGCTCCTGCGCCTGCGTCAGGAACGGCAGAACCGCCATAAACACGGGCGCCATAATGTCCTGAAACAGCAGCACGCCGATGGCGAACCGCCCGTGCGTGCTGTCCAACTCCTCGCGCTGCTTGAGAATCTTCACGCCGACCGCCGTGCTGCTGAGGCTGATAATCATGCCCAGCGCGAGCGACTGCGCCAGCGTGTAGCCCAGCAGCCCCGACCCGACCGCGCATATCAGCACGGTCAGCCCAACCTGCGCAAGCCCCGCCCGCAGCACATAGTGGCGCAACTGGTACAGCCTGTCGATGGAGAACTCCACCCCCAGCGAGAACAGCAGCAGCACCACGCCCAACTCCGCCAGCAACTTGATGGCGTCCACTTCGCCCGCCCAGCCCAAGCCGTAGGGACCAATCAGCGCGCCCGTGAGGATGAAGCCTGCAATCGCGGGCAGACGCAAGCGCGTGAACAGCGCCACAATCACGATGCTGACGCCGATCACCAACAAAATGCTCGCGCTCAGGGAATGGGCGTGGGACTCAGGCATAGCAACGCATATTGTACCTGTTCCTGCTGTGTACGCGCTCGGAGGAGGTATCCTATAGCGCGATGCAGAAGGGTCTCTCACAGCGGGCGTTGTCGGCGCAGCCGTCGCCGACCTTAGCGCTGACCGCGCGCGCCCAAGAGTTGCGGCGACAGGGCGTCGATGTGCTGAGCTTCACGGCAGGCGAACCCGACTTCGACACGCCCGACTTCGCCAAAACGGGCGCGCTGGAAGCCATCCACGCAGGCTACACCAAATACACCCCCACTCCTGGCATCCTGCCCCTGCGCGAAGCCATCGCCGAAAAATTCGAACGCGAGAACAACCTACGCTACGCGCCCGACCAGATTGTGGTCTCCTGCGGCGCGAAGCACTCGCTGTTCGGCGCGTTCATGGCGCTGTTAGACCCCGGCGACGAGGTGATTATCCCCACGCCGTGCTGGGTGTCGTACCCAGAACAGGTGCGCTTGATGGGCGCGATGCCTGTGCTTGTGCCTGCTGACGAGACGACCGACTTCCTGCCCGATTATGACGCGCTGCGCCGCGCGATTACCCCGCGCACGAAAGCCATCGTGCTGAACACCCCGTGCAACCCGACAGGCGCGGTCTACGGACGCAAGCCGCTCAAGGAGATTGCCTCGCTCGCGCTCACGCACGACCTGTGGATTGTCGCCGACGAGATTTACGAGCACCTGGTGTACGACGGGCACACGCACGAGAGCATCGGCGCGCTGGGCAAGGAGGTGTTCCAACGCACGATTACCGTCAACGGCGTCTCCAAGAGCTTCGCGATGACGGGCTGGCGGATTGGCTACTTGGGTGCGCCGACGGAGGTTGCCCGCGCCGTGAGCCGTCTGCAAGACCAGATGACCTCCAACGCCTGCACGATTGCGCAGTACGCCGCGCTGGCTGCCCTGCGCGACGCCACACCCGACTGGCGCACGCAGCTGCAGGCGACCTTTGACCGCCGTCGCCGCCTGATGGTGGACGGGCTGAACCGCATCGAGGGGATCCGCTGCTGGACGCCGCGCGGCGCGTTCTATGTGTACGCGAATGTGCAGGGGTTGATTGGGCGTACCTACGACGGGCGCACGCTCGGCAGCTCGGCGGATGTGGCGGAGTTCCTGCTGGCTACGGCACGCGTCGCCACCGTGCCTGGCGAAGGCTTCTGCGCGCCTGGCTATATCCGCCTCTCCTACGCCGTCTCCGAAGCCGTCATCGAAGCGGGGCTGGAGCGGATTCGCGCGGTGGTGGGTCAACTTAGCTAAGCGCCCCCCACTGGGTATACTCCCTGCGGGAGGAACCCGCGATGCCACACCCGACGATCGAGACCCCTGAGACGCTGCGCGAGTTTGCCCCACACGCGCTGCCTGCAGACGCGGTCGCGCAGCGGCTGGGAACCAGCCCCGACGGTCTCAGCGTCGAGGAGGCGCGCCGACGCCTCCACCAGTTCGGCGCGAACGAAATCGAGGGCATCAAACCCATCAGCATCCCCGCGCTCATCCTGCACCAGTTCGCCAGCCCGCTGATTTACATCCTGCTTGCAGCGGCGGTCGTGACGCTGCTGCTGGGCGAATACATCGACACGGCGGTCATCGCGGCGGTGCTGGCGCTCAACGCGACGATTGGCTTCATCCAAGAGTACCGCGCCGAAAAGTCGGTGCGTGCGCTGATGCAGCTGACCGCCCCCCACGCGCGGGTCATTCGCGACGGCAAGGAGTACGACATCGAGAGCCGCGAGTTGGCGCCAGGCGATGTGGTGCTGCTGGAGTCGGGCGTGCGCGTGCCTGCGGACATTCGGCTCTTCCAGGCGACTGCGCTGCAGGTGGACGAGTCGATGCTCACGGGCGAGTCGGTAGCGGTCTACAAGCAGGTCGCGCCGATTCCCGAAGACGCGCCGCTGGGCGATCGGGCGAACATGGTCTTTTCGGGCACGATTGTGGTGTCGGGGCGCGGGCGCGGCTATGTGGTCGCCACAGGCGCGCACACCGAGCTGGGCAAAATCGCGGGCAGCATGCGCGAGCAGCGCGTGGATGAGACGCCCTGCAACGGCGCATGCGCCGCTTCGCGCACATCATCGGCATAGTCGTCGGCGTCGGCTGTGCGGTCATCTTCGCGCTGGGGCTGGCGGTCGGCAACAGCGTCGTGGACATGTTCAAGGTGGTGGTCGGCGTGGCGGTCGCCGCGGTGCCCGAAGGGCTGCCGATTGTGCTGACGATTACGCTCGCGCTGCGGGTGAGCGCGATGGCGAAACGCAACGCGCTGGTGCGCCGCCTGCACGCCGTCGAAACGCTCGGCAGCACGACCGTCATCGGCTCCGACAAAACGGGCACGCTCACCGAGAACCGCATGACCGTGCAGGAATACTGGACGGCGGGCGAGTGGTACCGCGTGCATGAACTGGAGCGCGGCGCAATCCCCTACGATGACCAGCACCCGTTCGTGCTGGCGCTGCTGACTTCCGTGCTGACCAACGAGGCGCATGTACGGCGCATCGGCGAGGACGAATACGAGATTCACGGCGACCCGACGGAAGCCGCGCTGCTGATTGCCGCGCTCAAGGCAGGCTTCGACCACGACGAGTGGCGCGCGCAACACCCTGTGGTGGGCGAAATCCCGTTCGAGCCTGAGCTGCAGTACTCTGCGAGCATCCGTGCGCGGGGCGATGAACACTGGATGTTCGTCAAGGGCGCGCCTGAGCGGGTGATGGGCATGGCGACGCGCTGGCTGACCCCTGACGGCGAGTTGCCGCTGGACGCTACCGCCCGCGAGACCATCTTGGGGCACGCGGCGGACATGGCGCAGCGCGGCTTGCGCGTGCTGGGGCTGGCGTACCGCCGCTGCGCCGAGCCGATTGACACGCGCGAAGGCGTGCCCCAGCCCAGCGAGCTGGTCTTCATCGGGCTGGTCGGGATGCTCGACCCGCCGCGCGCAGGCGTGCTGGAGGCGATTCGGGAGTGCCACGAGGCGGGCATCCGCGTACTGATGATCACGGGCGACCACGCGGCGACGGCGCGTGCAATCGCCGCCCAGCTCCATATCGCCCCGCCCGACGCGGAGGTCATCACAGGCGCGGAAATGGAGCGCCTCTCCGACGAGGAACTGCGCGAGCGCGTGCGCACGGTGAATGTCTTCGCGCGGGTGTCGCCTGAACACAAACTGCGCGTCGTGCGCGCGCTGCAAGCCAACGGCGAGACGGTCGCCGTCACGGGCGATGGGGTGAACGACGCGCCCGCGCTCAAAGCCGCCGATGTCGGCGTCGCGATGGGCAAAAGCGGCACCGATGTCGCCCGCGAAGCCGCCGACATCGTGCTGGCGGACGACAACTTCGTCAGCATCCGCAACGCCGTCGAGGAGGGGCGCGTCGCCTTCAAAAACCTGCGCAACGCGACCTTCTTCCTCATCTCCACAGGCGCAGGTTCCATACTAATGTTCCTGTTCGCCGTGCTGCTGGGGATGCCGATGCCGATGTTGCCTGCGCAGCTGCTGTGGCTGAACTTGGTCACCAACGGTCTGCAGGATGTGGCGATGGCGTTCGAGCCAGGCGATAAGCGCATCATGCGTCAGAAGCCGCGCCCGCGCAACGAGGGCATCATCTCCCCGTTGCTGTGGGAGCGCACAGTCATTGTGGGGCTGCTAATTGCGGTCGTGTCGCTGTGGCTGTTCCACTACGAATACACGACCACAGGCTCGCTCACCCGTGCGCAGACAGTCGCCCTGACGACCGTCGTGCTGTTCCAGAACTTCCATGTGGGCAACGCGCGTTCGGAGTTCCGCTCGGCGTTTTTGCTAAGTCCGCTGCGCAACCCGTTCCTGCTGATTGCGGCGGTAGCGGCGACGGCGGTACACGCGCTCGCGCTCTATCTGCCGCTGACGCAGTTCATCCTGCGCGTGGAGCCCATCGAGCTGGAGGCGTGGGTGCGCAGCGCGTTGGCGGCGCTCAGCGTGGTGGTCGTGGTGGAGGCGCACAAGTGGCTGCGCCATCCACAACTGGCGCGGGAAGGCGTCTAAAGCTCCCGCGCCCGCCTGCCGATAATCCCCACAGGTTGCTTTTGCTCCTTGCGAAAGACCTTCGCTGATTCCCATTCATTCGCGTGCGCCTTGCGCACGGCTACTGGGGGTATCTGTATGCACAGACAGAGTGGTTTTACGCTGGTGGAACTGCTGGTGGTGATTGCGGTTATCGCCGTGCTGGCGGCGTTGCTGTTTCCCGTGTTCACGACGGCGCGCCAAGCCAGTGCTGCGAGCGTGTGCGCTTCGAACCTGCGTCAACTCAGCAAGGCGACCTTGCTTTACACGCAGGACTACGACGAGTGTTTCCCGTTAGCGTTCTATCGGATGGCGAGTGCGAATGGGACATGCCTACGCACTGTGTGGGGGGTATTGCAGCCCTACCTGCGCGACTATCGCGTCGCGCTGTGCCCTGCCGACCCGCAGCCGATTGACCTCACGGCGATGCGCACCGTGCAAGGCATTGGCTGCCCGCTCTGTGCCGATGAGCCGACGCAAGTGTCGCTGATGCCCAACTGGTGCCTGACGGTGAACGCGGCGACCTACCCCGATGTGCCGCCTGTGAGTCTGGCGCGGCTGCCGTTCCCCGCCTCTACGGGCTTCTGGTTCGACGGTTGGCTGGGCGCCAACCAGTCGGGCGCAGGGTTCGAGCCGACCAGCGGCATCGACCCACGCCACAGCTTAGCCGCGCGCGTGCCCGACCGCGTGGTTGCGGGGCAAGAGTCGCGCTATCGGAGCAAGGGTCAGGCAAGTTTCGTGGACGGGCATGTACGGGCGTTCCACGCGCGGCTTGAACCTGACGCGCGGCTCAGGGGCGATGTCGCGCACTACACTGTGCGCCCGATGACCATCGATCGGCGTCTGATGCCGCGCTGGTTCATTCAGGGCGGGGTGTACCACAATCGACCCAACTTCTACGGCTGGCCCAGCCGCCCCAAAGAGGGCAACCCGAACCGCATGCTGCTGATGTGCTACCCGCGCCCGAACTTCTGCGAGGAGTGGGATTGATGACCGACCCGCGTACAGCCTTCCCAAGGGGAACGGTCGGCGTAGCGTCGGCGTAGTCCCCGCTCCCCTCGTCCCCCTCGCCTGCGCGTAGGCGAGGGGGATGTTGGCTTTGTGGAGTGCGGAAGCGACGCTTCCGCCCTGCTGAAGCTAACGCTTCAGCACTCCAAAGCGCGGCTCCCCTCTCCCGCTGCGCAGGAGAGGGGCTGCGGATGAGCTGATAAGGATACATCGCTTGAGTTCACTGTGTGCGGGGCGCGCACGCTTTTTCGCCCTCACCCCCAGCCCCTCTCCCACGCGGTGGGAGAGGGGTGTAGGGGCGCACGGCGGTGCGCCCTGCAGCGCGTTCCCCCTCTCCCGCCCTGCGGGAGAGGGCAACACGGCGCGCCTGCCCGTCCACGCCTGCGCGGGCAAAATCGCCCCTGCCTCAGCAATTCTGTGCCGAACTAATGTACCCTTATCAGCTGCGGATGAGGGCAACAAAACGCCCGTGCCCCCTGCCGACAACAACCCCAACAATGTCCCCTCATTCACCCACCCCACCGCCGAACAACGGGCGCACAGCAATTGGGGTCGGGTATAATCTCTCCCGTAATCGTCGTTATAGGAGGCGCTAATGAGCGAGATAGCCATCAAAACGGTCAACTTGACCAAGCGCTATTCGGGACTGTGGAGCAAACAGCCAGTGGACGCCGTGAAGAACCTCAACTTGGAGGTGCATCGCGGCGAGATTTTCGGCTTTTTGGGTCCCAACGGCGCAGGGAAGACCACCACGATCAAGGTGCTGCTGGGGATTATCTACCCGACCGAGGGCGAAGCGTATGTGCTGGGGCAGCCTGCAGGCGACCCCAAAAACCACTACAAAATCAGCTACCTGCCCGAAAACCCCTACTTTTATGACTACATGACCGGGCGCGAAATCCTCACCTTCTACGCCAAGCTGTTCGGGATTGCGGAGCCCGAGCGTAGCAAGCGCGTGAACGAGCTGCTTGATCGCGTCGGGCTGTCCCGCGCAGCCGATCAGACGCTGCGCACCTACTCCAAAGGAATGCTGCAACGCATCGGGCTGGCGCAGTGCCTGATTAACGACCCCGAACTGCTGATTCTGGACGAGCCGACCGCCGGGTTAGACCCGATTGCGCACATCGACATCCGAGACATGATTTTAGACCTGCGCAATCAGGGCAAGACACTGTTTATCAGCTCGCACCAGCTCTCCGATGTCGAGCGCGTGTGCGACCGTGTGGCGATTCTCAACAAGGGCGTGATGGTGCAGCTGGGGCGTATTGAGGAGCTGCTGGCAGGCGGGCATGTGGAGGTCATCGCCGACAAGGTGCCCGACAACGCCGTAGAGCCGATTCGCCAGCTGGGCGGCAAGGTCAGCCTGCACGACGGCAGACTGATTGTCGAACAGCCCGACAACGGTACCGTGGATCGCGTCATCGACATCGTGCGCGCGGCGGGCGGGCACATCATCAGCGTCAAGCCCTACCGACGCACCCTCGAAGACCTGTTCGTGGAGACCATTCAAGGAGGCAAAAACGCATGAACGCGACTTTCGCAATTGCAGGGGCGACCTTCGGCGAGGCGGTGCGCAAGCGCATCTTGATGGTGATTCTGCTGGTTGCGCTGCTGATTATCCTGATTAGCCCTGCGTTCGAGCCGTTCGCGGCGGGGCGCGGCGCACGCACGCTGATCATCAGCTTCGGCTTCGGCGTGATTCAGCTCGCGGGCACTTTCATCGCCATCATCATGTGTACGAGCATGATTCCTACCGAGATCGAGCGGCGCACTATCTACACGATTCTATCCAAGCCCGTGCAACGCTACCAGTTCGTGCTGGGCAAGTTTTTCGGCGCGGTGGGCACGCTGGCGTTTATGTACCTGATGATGGGCATCGTGTTCCTGATTGCCTCGCGGATGGCGCTGGGCGAGTTTGACCCGAAAATCATTCGCGGGCTGATTATGTTCTTTTTCCAGAGTTCGCTGCTGGCGGCGGTCGTGCTGTTTTTCTCCACTTTCGTCTCGCCGCTGGTGAACTACTTCCTATCGGGCGGCGTGTTCCTGCTGGGCAACCTGCTGAGCAGCTTTTTGGAGACCATCCAGCGCAACCCCGAAGTCACCCCCCTCACGCGCGTCCCTGTGCAGCTGCTTACGCTCATCTTGCCCAACTTCGCCAACTTCAATGTGCAGAACCCGATTATCAACCCTGAGCAGATGCTGACCGACGAGACAGCGTATCTGGTGCAGACGCTCGCGTATGCGGTGGTCTACATGACGCTGCTGCTGGTCGCCAGTATGTTGATTTTCAATCAGCGGGAGATGTGAGACGCGATGGCGAAGACGGCAACTGCGCCTAAGCGCAAGGCGAAGCGCGCCTGCAACGGCTGATTGCTCGCCTCGCGGAACGCGGCATTGAAGTCGACGAGATAGGAGGCAACGACGATGAGACGCAATTATAGCAAGTTATGGATTGCGATTGTGGTATTGCTGTTGATTCAGGCGGGGTTGCAGATGCGCATCTTCCCGCTGTGGGTGCGCAACTACGCGCCCAAGCAAGCGACGCCCGTCGGCTTAGCGCCTGAACAGCTGCTGGTGGCGGTCGCGGGGTTCCGCGAGTTCATGGCGGCGATTCTGTGGGTGCGCGCCGACGGGTTCTTCGACTCGGGCAACTACGACGCCGTGCTGCCCATGCTGCGCCTGGTGACATGGCTCGATCCGCACAACCTCGATGTCTACTCCACAGGCGCGTGGCACATGGGCTACAACTTCACCGACGAGTCGCAACGCTCCGACCGACGCTACATCCCGATGGCGCTCAAGTTCCTCGAAGAGGGCATCCAGAACAACCCCACGGTGTGGGATCTCTACTTCGAGATGGGCTGGATGTATTATCACAAGATTCAAGACCCTGTGAACGCCGTGCCGTGGATGCAAATCGCGAACGAGTACCCCAGTATGATTCCCGCCCGACGCCATATGCTGGCGCACGCGCTTTTCAAGGCGGGGCGATTCGACAACGCTGTTGACCATTGGGCGAAGCTGTTTTTGGACGCCGAAAAAGACCGCGGCAAAGACTGGGAGTCGAACAATCTCTACGATGTGCGCCAAAACAACTTGGAAGACACGATTTTAGACCTGCTGCGCCGCTACGGACCGAACCCTGAGACGCAGCCCCCGATTGACTTGGGCTTCGACGCGACGGTGAAGGTCGTGCGCCCGCGCGTGCTGCTCGTGGAGGGTAAACTCGGTATCCCGACAATCGGCGCGCGCGTAACGGTCATCCTACGCGACAAGGGCAGAACGCTGAAATACAGCCCGAAAGCCCTAAAAACCTTCACCTTCGAGGTGGACTCGAAGCTCACCTACATGCAGGACTCGCTGGCGGTGCGCGAGGAGAAGTTCCGCCGCGAAATCGACATGAGCAAAGACCCGAAGATGTACCCGTTCAAGGCGGAGGAGTACGAGGTGGAGTTCATCTTCGAGCCGCGCTACGCCTCGCCGAATATTCAGGCGCGCATCGGCTCGGACGGGGTTGGGATGTACGATGCCCGCTACTTGGAGCTGGCACGCGAGAAGCCCGACCCTGTAGATGTGCCCCAATACGCGAAGGTCTCCGACGCGCTCCGACGCGAGTTGGCGAACCCGACGCGCGAGACGACCTACTATCGCGTGCGCAAGGTGATTACGCTCACCCGCGCGGACATCCTGATGCTGGGGCAACGCGGCGAATGAACTTCCCCCTGCACGGCGCGGAGCGGTTGACCGACCCTGGCGCACGATTGCGGTTGCTCTGGGAGCAGCGCAATATCGTGGTGATGCCAGGCGTGTTCAACGCCGCGCTCGCACGCTTGGTGCAGTTTCACGGCTACGAGGCGCTCTACATCTCAGGCGCGGGAGTGACCAACAGCCTGCTGGGGTTGCCCGACCATGCGTTCATCAGCCTGCCCGAAATGGCGCAGGTGTGCACCTACATCACGGCGGCGGTGAGCATCCCCGCGATTGCCGACGCCGACACGGGCTACGGCGGCGCGCTGCAGACCGCCCGCGCCGTGCAGATGCTCGAACGCGCAGGGCTGGCAGGCATCCACATCGAAGACCAAGTCAGCCCCAAACGCTGCGGGCACTTGGAGGGCAAGGAGGTCATCCCCACCCACGAGATGGTCGCCAAACTCAAGGCGGCGGTCGGCGCACGCAGCAACCCGAACTTCATCATTATCGCCCGCACGGACGCTCGCGCAATCGAGGGGCTGGAAGGCGCCATTGAGCGCGCCAAACGCTACCTGCAGGCGGGCGCGGACGCCATCTTCCCCGAAGCGCTGCAGTCGCCCGACGAGTTCGAGCAGTTTGCCCGCGCCGTGCCCGCACCCCTACTGGCGAACATGACCGAGTTTGGCAAGACGCCGTACCTGACCGTCAGCGAGTTCGCCCAACTGGGCTACAAGATGGTCATCTTCCCGATGAGTTGCTTCCGCGCGATGATGAAAGCGGCGGAGCAGGTGCTGCTGTGCCTCAAGCAGCACGGCACGCAGACGCCGATGCTCGACGCGATGCAGACCCGCGCGGAGCTGTACGAACTGCTGGAGTACGACCGCTATCTGCGGTACGACCAGCAGCTGGCGCAGGAATGAGCGAGAAACTGTTCGTGGCGGACAAGTTACAGCGCGTGCTGCCCGCCTACCCTGACGATAGCCTGTTGCGCGCGGCGGAGCTGATGGCGCAGGGCGGCGCAGGCGTGCTGCCGATTGTCGAGTACGGCGCGCCCGTCGGCGTGCTGACCGAGTCGCGCCTGCGCGAGGCGATTCAGCGGGGCGCGGACTGGCTGGAGCCTGTCGCCCCGTGGATGGACGAGAACTTCCTGCGCCTGCCGATTGACACGCCGCTGGAGGAGGCGGTCGAGACGCTCGCTTACGCCGAGCAGCCCGCGCTGGGCGTTGACCCGTGGGGGCGGTATGTCGGCGTGGTCACGCTGGCAGGGCTGGCAGCGCGCCCCATCAGCCTGCCCCAAATCGGCATGATTGGCGGGATGGCGACCCCGCTGGGCGTGTACCTGACCAACGGCGTGGCGAGCGCGGGCGCAGGCGCGCTGGGACTGATGCTCACAGGCGCGCTGCTGTTTACGCTGTTCCTGTTGGCGAACTGGCTGGTGATTGGCGGCATGTGGTGGGCGCAGGAGCGGTTTGGCGTGCCGCTCTACAGCTACTACAACTCGCCGTTTGCGGGGCAGTGGTTCCTGTTCTCAGATGTGATGGGGCTGGTGTTGCGCAGCTCCATCTTCGTCGTGTTCCTGCTGCTGATGCGCCTGTTGCCGATTGCGGGCACGCACGCCGCCGAGCATATGGTGGTGCATGCGATTGAGCGGGGCGAGCCGCTCACGCTGGAGGTGGTGCGTCGCATGCCGCGCGTGCATCCGCGCTGCGGCACGAATTTGGTGGCGGGCATCGCGCTGTTTCTGGGGCTGTCCAAAGCGTTCCAGTTCGGCGCGCCCGACGGGGACGCCCGCGACTTCGCGCTGCTGATGGCGCTGCTGTTCACGCTGCTGTTCTGGCGCAGTTTCGGCGCGCTGTTGCAGTGGGTCGCCACCACCAAGCCGCCGACCGACCGCCAGCTGCTGCAGGCGATTCGCGTCGGGGAGGAGCTGCTGCGCAAGGCGCGTCCCCTGAGCGGCGCGACGCCCCCGTTCGGACTGCGCCTCTTGCACAGCGGGCTGCTGCAGATTCTGCTGGGCGCGTGGGGGCTGATGGCGATTCTGTACCTGCTGGAAAGCCTGCTGGGGATTACGCTGATTGTGCAGTAATCTCATAGCTCGCTCCCAATTGCGCCGACGGGCTGCCCGAACTGCCCGAACCCGAAGCGCGAGAGGCTCGGCAACGCCTTCAAGCGCACGAACACCTGCAGCCCCGTGTCGCGGCGGAAGCCGAACGGATTGTCGATGTAGCGCACCTCCAGCTCGGCGCAGTGCAGGTCGTACACCCACAGCGCCTGCCGCGACTCGAAGCGGTTCAGGTAGCCGTTGTATTGCGTCAGCACAGAGATGCGCGACCGACCCCACTTGAGGGCGTCGACGCGCACGAAAACGCTCCCCCAGCGGGCGCGCTGCGGGTCATAGCGCGCTGCCAGCGCCAAGCGCGAATCGCCGAACCGCCACTGCAGGTCGGTCTGCACGCTGCGCCAGCGCGCGCGGTTCGGGTCGTAGCTCAGCTGCGTGCGCCAACGCAGCCACTCGGCAGGCTGGTACTCCAAGTTCAGGTTCAGCAGGCTCCACGGGTCACGCCCCTTGTCCGACGCCAGCAGGTCATAGCTGCTCTGTGCGCCGAGGCTCCAGTCGCCGACGCTCAGGCGCAGTTCCGCGCTCAGCAGGTTGTAGACGCCCGTGCGATCCAGCCCCAGCGGGCTGTAGCCGTAGGGACGCAGGTAGTTCCAGCGCAGGCTGAGGTTGGAACGCGCGCCCAGCGGCAGCCGCCCCTCCAGCGCGGACTGCAACAGGTACTGCGCGGTGTCGTCGCTGTAGAAGGTCTGGCGGAAGCGGTAGTTCCACAGCAGTGCGGGGCGCGGGTCGGTCTCGCGCGTCGGGCGTGCGCCTGTGCGCCCTTGCCACTCGAAGGCGTACCGCTCGCGCGTGAGGCGGGTCTGGAAGCCCTCGGCGAAGCGCCCGACGCTCAGGCGCAGTTGCGAATCGGGCAGCCCAATCGCCCGCCCCGCCGCCGACAGGCTCAGCTCAGGCAGCCGTTCCAGCCCGCCGAATACGCCCGACTCGCCGACGGGCAGGAACCGCTCGAAGTCCAGTTGCAGGCTGGCGTCGCGCTGCAGCCCGTAGCGCAGGTTCGCCCGCAGGTTCCACTGGCGGTTGCCCGTGCGGTTGCCGCTGAACTGGTTTTCGAACTCAGCGTACTCGCCCGACAGGTTGCTCTGCAGGCGTCCGAGTCGGCGCGTGTCTTGCAGGGTTAGCGTGCGGTTGATGTTCTCGAACGCGCCTGTGCGGTTGCGGCTCTCGGCGAGGTTCAGCGCGGTCTGTCCCGTCGGGCTGGGCAGCGTCCAGTCGGTGCGCAGGCTCCACGCGGTGTTGTCGCCGAACAGCAGGTAGCTGTTGCGTCGGTATTCGGCGTTCCAGCGGGTCTGCAGCGCGCCGAAGGTCTGCCCGTGCTGCCAGCGTCCTGTGAGTGAGTCGGCGCGTTGGCGCAGGTCGCGCAGCAGGTACAGGTTGATGTCGCCCCGCGCGTAGTTCTGCTGCAGGTTGACGCCCAGCCCGCGTTTTTGCATCAGGTCGAAGCGTGCGCTGCCCAGTGCGCCTTGCGCCAGCAGGTAGGCCATTGCGTAGCGCAGGTAGAAGCCCTCCTCTTCGGTGTAGCCCGCGTCGGGCAGTTGGGACACCTCGCCCTCGCGCAGGGGCACGACCAGATACGGCACGCGCAGCACCGTGCGCCCCAGAATCGTGAGGCGCACATCGCGCAGGACGGCGCGCTCGCCTGGCGTGGCGTCTACCGTGCGCGCGCTCCAGTGGAAGTGGGGATGCTCCAGCCCGCAGGTGGTGGCGGTGCAGCATTCGGCGTGGACGCGCGTTTCGTCGCCCTCGATGCGCGCCCCTTGCAGGTGCAGGCTCTCCAGCAGGCGGTTCTCGGTGAAGGCGGGGGTGAGTTCGGCGCGCCCGTTGAGGAGCGTCCAGCGTCGTGTGCGCGTGTTCAGCAGCAGTTCCGCGCCCTGCGCCTGTAGGCGCTCGCTGCGCAGGCGCACGCCCTCAAAAAAGCGGTACTCGGCGCGGCGGGTGAAGCCCTCGAACCGCGCGCTTTCCAAGAGGTACTCGCGCCAGCGCGCCGTGATCGATTCGCCCTGCGCCGTGTCCGACGCGCTGTCGTAGCGGAGCGCCTGCCCCGTCTCGAACTCAACGGGTTCGCCCTGCGGCTGGGCAGTTATAATTGAGACAGTAAGCAGCGAGATGATAATTACACCAATCGCACGACCAAAGTTTACAAAGGAGGGCGCAATTCCGACCCCCTCCTTAAGGCCTGGTAAGGGTACATCGGTTCGGCACAGAGTCGCTGAGGCAGGGGCGATTTTCCCCGCGCGGGCGTGAACGGGCAGGCGCACTGTATTGCCCTCACCCCCTTTGTCCCCCTCTCCCGCGGGGCGGGAGAGGGGGAACGCGCAGCAGGGCGCACTGCCGTGCGCCCCTACACCCCTCTCCCACGCAGTGGGAGAGGGGCTGGGGGTGAGGGCAAAAAAGCGTGCGAACCCCGCACACAGTGAACTCAAGCGATGTACCCTTATCAGCTCCTTAAGGTTCCCCCTGCAAGCAGGGGGAACCGAACGGGCGCGCTTCTCGGTTCCCCTCGCGAAGCGGGGGGAACCTGAAGGAGGGGGGCAAATAGTGAACTTTGGACGCGCGATTGGTAAGTGTCTTTGCAGTGAGATTTGAGCATAGCCCCCACCCCAACCCTCCCCGCGGGCGGGGAGGGAGCCGCGGCTCCTCCCCCGTCCACGGGGGAGGTTGGGAGGGGGGGCATGTTGAAAAACCAACGCAAAGACACTTATTATTGCCCTCACCCCCTGTGTCCCCCTCTCCCGCCTGCGGGAGAGGGGGATTGTGGAGTGCGGACGCGATAGCTTCCGCCTTTGCTGAAGCTGACGCTTCAGCACTCCAAAATAGGCGATGCACGCTCCCCTCTCCCACGCTGTGGGAGAGGGGCTGGGGGTGAGGGCAGAACAGGCGGGCGCACCGCCGTGCGCCCTTACACCCCTCGCCTTCACAACCGATTCGCCGACGAACCCGCCTCAATCAGGTACCAGCGCCCGTCCACCTGCTCGAAGGTGTATTGGATGTAGACGAGTCGGCGCACGCCCGTCGCGTCGTCAATATACTGATGCTCGCCGCGCACGACCAGCTGCGTGTCGCCGCGCTTTGCGATGCGGTAGAAGCGAATCTGCTCCGTGCGCACAGCGCGGATGGCGTCGCGCGTCATGTCGATGTAGTCCTGCGCGGGCAGCGAGTAGGCGTATTGCCCGTCCAGATAGATTGCGATGTAGCTTTCGGGGCGGATGTAGCGCGTGAGGTAGCTGGGGTCGCGCAGCATCCACGCCGCGCGCAGGTCGCTTAGCAGCTGCTGCTGGCTATCAGGCGGGCGACGCTCCAAGTAGTAGGGCGTCTCCACATAAAGCGGCACTTCCACCAGTATGGTGTGCGGGCGCGGCGGCAGATAGACCACGCGGTACACCACCACGAACGGCGGGCACGGGTCATAGTACCAGTAGGGCGCGTACACCACGCGGTACGGGTCGGGGTAGATGTAGTAATACTGGTAGCCGAAGCGCAGGTTGCCGAACCGATAGCTGACATAGAAGCCGCTGTAGGTGTAGCCGGGCTCAATCGGCACGAGGACATAGCGGTCGCGCCAGCGGGTAGGGTTCAGCCCCTCCGTACGGCGCACCAGCGCGGGCAGGTCGCCGCCTTCCAGCGGTACAGGACGGTTGTCGATGCGGTTGGGCGCGCTGGGCGGGGTCAGCACGGGACGCGACTCGAACGGCACGGGGCGCGCCTCCAACGGCACGCGCCGCCCCTCCAACGGCACGCGCCCTGAGTTGTCCTGCTGCGGCTGTGGCGCGTTGCCCGAACCGCTGCGCGGCTTCTTGCGGAACGGGTCGTTGTCCTGCGCGCCGCCCTGACCGTTCTGCGGCGCGCTGTTCGAGTTGTCGCTCGGACGCGGCTTGTTGCCCTTATCGTCGCTGCTGCGCGACGGGCTGGAGTTATTGTCCGATTCGCGGGACGGCGCGGGCTTGTTGCCGCCTTTTTTGCCCTCGGTCTTGCGCACCAAGTCCCCCAGACCATCGTCGGCGAAGCTGAGACTGAACACGAGTGCCCCAATTAGCCAGAAGTATCGCATGGGTTGCCTCCTCTATCAGATTGTACCTCTTGTCAGACGCGCGAGGCGACGGGCGCATTACACCGCTCCAGCTGAGCCGCCAGCCACTCCAGCGAATCGGCGAGGCGCGGACCGGGGCGACTGAAGTAGGCGTTGCCGTCCGCGATGAACACCGCGCCGCGCTGCACGGCGGGCAGGTCGTTCCAGCCAGGCAGACGCTCCAGCGCGGGCAGGTCTTGCAGGGTGCGCTCTACGGTGAAGCCGCAGCAGGCGATGACAATCGCCTCGGGCTGCCACTCCAGCACTTCGCGCCAGTCCAGTCGGCGCGAGGGTTGCCCCGCGCGTCCGTGCCCATCGATGCCGCCTGCCAGTTGCACCAGTTCGGGCGTCCAGTGCCCGCACGCGAAGGGCGGGTCAATCCACTCCAGGAAGGTCACGCGCACGGGCGGGCGTTTCTGGGCGCGCTGGCGCACGCGCTCGACGCGCTCACGGAACTGGGCGATGAGGTCGCGCCCGCGTTCGGGCGCGCCTGCAGCGTCGGCGACCTGCTGGAAGGTGTTCAGCACGCCCTGCAGCGTCGTCGGCTCTAAGTTCAGCACGCGCGTGCGCGGACTCAGCTGTGCGACCGCCTCCTGCACCGAGTTGAACGACACCGCACACACATCGCACAACGCCTGCGTAATCAGCAGGTCTGGGTCGAGTCGCTGCAGCAGCGCCACATCCAGCCCGTACAGCGTCGCGTGCGTCATCAGCGTTTCGGAGACCATGCGGTCAATCTCGTGGCTGGGCAGGTCGGGCGGGATGAGGCTGTAGGTGATCACGGGGCGGTCTTGGATTTCGGGTGGATAGTCGCATTCGTGGCTGCGGGCGACCAGACACTCGCCCAGCCCCAACGCGCACACAATCTCCGTCGCGCTCGGCAACAGCGACACGATGCGCATAGCGAGAGTATACCCCACGCAATAGAAAACGCCCCCCGCGCTTGGGGGGCGTCGGTAGATTGGGGTACAGTGCAGCTCACTTGCGTGCGCGGCGGCGCAGCCCGACCAGACCCGCCAGACCCGCGCCCAGCGCCAGCATGCTCGCAGGCTCAGGCACCGCCAGCACCTGAATCGCGAAGTTCGCTACCGGGTTGCCGCCGAAGAAGAAGTACTCATTCGTATCAATCGCGCCGTTACCGTTCTGATCCCAGGCGAACACATCCTGGCTGGTTCCAACGGTCGGGAACGGGGCGGGCGACAGCACCATGCCTGCGCGGTCTGCGCTGGCAGCCAGCCCAATCCAGAGGTTCTGTTGCCCGCCGCCGATATTCGGCGTGCCGAACGACAGTAGGAACAAGCCGTTCGGAATGTTCTGAATGGTCGCTGTGAAAAGCTGGTTGCCGACGCCGCCGCCTGCGCCCGTCGCGTCGTAAACATACAGGGTCGCGTTGACAGCGAACTGGTTGAGGTTGACGAACACAATGTTAATCTGCTTGATGAGTGCGCCGCCAGGCGTGACACGCCCAACATCATCCAGCACGATTCGGTTCGCTCCACCGTTGAAATAGAACTGGTATCCGCTGCCAGGGTCGTTATTGAAGTCGACGATATTCGCATGCGCGCTCAGCGCCAGCGCGCTCACTATGCCAAGTAATGCAATTGCTCGCTTCATCACATGAACCTCCTATCAAAGTGTATTCCGAAGGCAGATGGGAATGTCTCGCTCTGCCCATGCGCCCCCACTCTAATTGACTCAGGATTGGCGCAAAAGCGGACATCAAGAGACCTCCTTTCGGCCTCCGCACTCATTATATCACAGATTCTTAACGCTGAGACCTGTAAAAATTACCAGATTTGGGGTTTTCAGGGGGAATTTTCGGTTTTGGGAGTGTGGTAGGGACACGGCGCGCCGTGTCCCTACGCGCCCCACCTACGGCGCAGCGGGCGTCACCTGCAGCTTGAGTTCCTTGCCCTCGCGGATGATGGTGAACTCCACAGGCTTGCCCGGCTCCATCTTGTCGTAGAGGCTGGTGAGCTCCTCGATATTGCGGACGCGCTGCCCCATAACGGCAACGATGCGGTCGCCTGCCTTCAGCCCCGCTTGCTCGGCGGGCGAGCCGGGCGCGACGCCCTCCAACAACACGCCGTCCTGCTCCGAATAAGACGGGATTAGCCCGATGCGCACGCGGAATCCGCTCCGCTGCGCGCCCTGCTGCGGTTGCGGCTGCTGGGGGCGGGTGAACTTGGGTCGCTCCGGGCGACTGGCGAGGTCGTACACCACGCGCTCCGCCAACGCGACAATCTGCGCCTGACCTTCGTAGTTGATTTTCTCCCAAGTGTCCGACGGGCGGTGGTAGTCGGGGTGCATGCCGGTGAAGAAGAACAGCACGGGGATCTCGCGGCGCATAAACGGCATGTGGTCGCTGCCGCCCGACGCCGACTGCCCCAGTTGCAGGTTCAAGTTCGCTGTGTTCGCCGCTTTGAGGATGCCTCTCCCACTCAGCGGCGGTGCCGACACCGCTAATCGAGACGCGGTTGTTGGTCATCCGCCCGACCATGTCGAAGTTCAGCATCGCGACGATGTTCTCGCGCGGGACGGTGGGGTTGCGCACGAAATACTCCGCGCCGAGCAAGCCCTCCTCTTCGGCGGAGAAGGCGATCACCAGCACGCTGCGCTTGAGGCGGTCGCGGTTCTGCGCCAGCAGGCGCGCGAGTTCCATAATCGCCGCGGTGCCCGAAGCGTTGTCGTCCGCGCCGGGGTGGATGTCGCCGGGTTCAGGCGCGAGCGAGCCGACCTCGCCGTAGCCCAGATGGTCATAGTGCGCGCCAATCACAATCACCTCGTCGCGCAGTTGCGGGGTCGCTGCCCGGAATAAAGCCGACCACATTCCGCGCGATGCCTCGATTCGGCTCGATGGACGCGCTCATCTCGGCGGAGAGGTTCAGCTCTGCGCTGATGGGCGTGCCCGTTTCGTTGATGCGCTTGACCGCTTCGGCGACGGTCAGCCCCAGCGGTTGCAGGAGTTTGTCGCCGACGCTTGCCTGCACATTCAGCAGCGCGGCGTTCGCGGCGGGGGCGCGCCCGCGCATGCCCAGCGGCAGCAGGCGGTCGTTGTCGGGCTGGTTCACCAAAATCACGCCGATCGCACCCTTTTGCAGGGCGGTCTGCACTTTCGTCGGGATGCGCGCCGCGCGCGTGATGTCGGGGCTGACGCCCTCCCAGTTCGGCGCGCCGCGCAAAATCACCGCAATCTTACCCGACACATCGACATTCGCGTAGTCGTCGTAGCCCGCGTTCGGCTGCGAGATCCCGTAGCCCACAAAGACCAGCTCGCCCTCCACTTTCGTGTTGGCGGTCAGGTTCAGCGGGCGAATCGCTTCGGCGGGGGCTTCCCACACGCGCCCGCCGCGAATCTTGAGGCTGTTGTCTACGCCGGGCTTGAAGCCCAGCGTCAGCTCCCAATCCTGAAA
>AFSR01000154.1_pt1 | contig 20700 bp, 21 predicted proteins | sample 296848 | NCBI WGS metagenome assembly AFSR01 (sample SAMN02954305, study PRJNA68063) | hot springs metagenome | biome: terrestrial; feature: Mushroom and Octopus hot springs; material: microbial mat core samples; isolation source: Yellowstone National Park Mushroom and Octopus hot springs ...
CGCTTTTTGGTTTCTGAATGCTCCATTAGCTGGACAGAAATGCGGGATGACCGGGAGCTTATGAAATTGGAAGGGGCAGAGGCGATTCGCCAACTGCAGGAGCTGGCAGAGCTTATCAAAGATGAGCTGTTGGTCGCCGCCACGCCGGCTGAAGCTCTGGTGGCCAGCACCTGATCCTGGCAGGCCCTAGGTCTGCTCAAACCCAAGCCGTAGCCGATTGGACAACTAAGCCTAACCTTCTAGGCCGCTGCTTTGGAGATTTTTCCCCTGTTGAGGAGTAAGGGTGGAATAGGGATCCCCCTCGACGGAGTGGCAGTTGGCTGGCTGCCCATGCCGCTTGTATGGGGATCCCAGATGACCCGCTCTCCCAGCTTGTATCTGGAGTGGTTTGTGGCGGCAAAGCCTCTCTGAGTAAAGTCTGAGTAAGGTGTCACCGCTGCCAGGGATCCCCTGTTGACGGCTTCATCTTATAACTCTGACCCAATACCCCCAAGGGGATTCGAACCCCTGTCGCATCCGTGAAAGGGATGTGTCCTAGGCCTCTAGACGATGGGGGCGCTCTCCGACAAGGCGATCCTAATCCTAAAGAAGGATAAGTAAGCTTGTCAACCTTTTAATCTGCATCCCCAGACCCACGCCCTGCCAAGTTCAGAATCAAGATCCCCAGCAAAGCCAGGCTCAGCAGGCTGGCAATTACAATCGGTTCATCTGGGATCACGTCCATCTTGGCTTCACCTCACCACATCACAAAGAGCCACACCTCAGACCCGTTCCACATCCCAGAAGAAGAGGGATCCCGCCATAACCACCCCGTCTCCTTGCTGTTCTAGCCGGCTCACACCCCATCGAGCCCCGTACGGAGGCGGGCCGGTGAGTCGTCCTAAGCAAAGCATCCATCCAGTGGCTTAGACTACACTAGTAAGGACTGACCCATCGTTTGGACTGGCATGATTCCCACCGTTATTGAGCAATCTGCGCGAGGCGAGCGCGCCTTTGACATTTACTCGCGTCTCTTGCGGGATCGGATCATTTTCTTGGGCACCCAGGTGGACGACGACATTGCTAACCTGATTGTGGCCCAGATGCTCTACTTGGAGTCCGAAGACCCTGAAAAAGACATCTACCTCTACATCAACTCCCCCGGCGGCTCTGTCTATGCTGGCATGGCCATTTACGACACCATGCAGCACATTCAGCCGGATGTCTCCACCATCTGCATTGGTTTGGCTGCCAGCATGGGAGCCTTTCTGCTGGCAGGGGGCACCAAAGGCAAGCGCATTGCCCTTCCCCACGCCCGCATCATGATCCACCAACCCCTTGGTGGAGCTCAGGGGCCAGCTACCGATATTGAAATTCAGGCCAAAGAGATCCTCTTCATCAAAAACAGCCTCAATAGCCTGCTGGCCTACCACACCGGCCAACCTCTAGAGCGCATCGAACGAGATACCGACCGCGACAACTTCATGACCCCAGAACAAGCCAAAGAGTACGGCCTCATCGACCAGGTGATCAGCAAGAGACCCCAGCCAACCCTGGCAGCCGTTTCTTGACCATCCAGGCCCTGCGGGTGGGTTTGCTCTGCTCCCTCAAAGAAGGGAGCTTTTGGTTTTGGCCAGGGATCCCACCCGAAGGATATTAAGAAAGTCAAAGAAATTTGTATTCTTGGCGGGAAGCAACAGGGCTTACTTTAACTAAACTAATCGAACTCATAAAGAAAGTAATGATCAGCCCATCATTGCGAATGATAGCTTAGGATTAAACTAATATAGACCTGCGTTTGCCGAGATTCTAGCTTAGACGCTGTATAAATTCCTTTCCGCTGGGTTTGCAAATCCAGGGAGTCGAAGCTAGTGATTGAAGGCGCTCGAAAAGAAGGGTTTAGGGCTTCCATCCGCCGGGATGAAGAGTGTCTTAAAGCCCAACTTTGGCCTCATGGTTGTGGGGCGGTCTTATTCACGGAAACTCGGCGGTCTCGAGTTTTGGCCCTGAGTTTTTCCTCTTGGTTGCATCCGTGAAGGGCATTTTCTGGTTCTGTAATTCGTTCAGAGGGAGATCAACGTGGCCTACTCAGCAACCCAATCCAAAAGCGGCTATCAAGCCGGGGTGAAGGATTACCGACTCACCTATTACACTCCCGACTACACACCCAAGGATACCGATGTCTTGGCCTGTTTCCGAGTTACCCCTCAACCGGGCGTTCCTCCCGAAGAGGCGGGGGCGGCTGTGGCGGCTGAGTCTTCGACGGGCACCTGGACAACGGTATGGACCGATTTGCTGACCGACTTGGATCGGTACAAAGGCCGCTGCTATGACATCGAGCCGGTTCCCGGCGAAGACAACCAGTACTTCTGCTTCGTCGCCTATCCGCTGGATCTGTTCGAGGAAGGCTCGGTGACCAACATGCTCACCTCGATTGTGGGCAACGTTTTTGGCTTTAAGGCCCTAAAGGCGCTGCGGCTGGAAGATGTACGGATCCCGGTGGCCTACCTGAAAACCTTCCAAGGCCCTCCCCACGGCATTCAGGTGGAGCGGGATAAGTTGAATAAGTATGGCCGTCCGCTGCTGGGCTGCACCATCAAACCCAAGTTGGGCCTTTCTGCCAAAAATTACGGGCGGGCCGTGTATGAAGCTCTGCGGGGCGGCCTGGACTTCACCAAAGATGACGAAAACATTAACTCCCAGCCCTTCCAGCGCTGGCGGGATCGCTACTTGTTCGTGATGGAGGCTGTCCACAAGGCCCAAGCGGAAACCGGCGAGATCAAGGGCCACTATTTGAACGTGACGGCGCCCACCTGCGAAGAGATGTTCAAGCGGGCCGAGTTTGCCAAGGAGTTGGGCGCCCCTATCATCATGCACGACTACTTGACAGCCGGCTTTACTGCCAACACCAGCTTGGCCAAGTGGTGCCGGGATAACGGCATTCTGCTGCACATTCACCGGGCCATGCACGCGGTGATCGACCGGCAGAAAAACCATGGCATCCACTTCCGGGTGTTGGCCAAGTGTTTGCGCATGTCCGGTGGCGACCACCTGCACTCTGGGACGGTGGTGGGCAAGTTGGAAGGCGACCGCGCCATCACGATGGGCTTTGTGGATCTCATGCGGGAAAACTACGTAGAGGCCGATCGCTCCCGCGGCATTTTCTTCACCCAAGATTGGGCTTCCATGCCAGGGGTGATGCCAGTGGCTTCCGGTGGGATCCACGTTTGGCACATGCCGGCACTGGTGGAAATCTTCGGCGACGACTCGGTGCTGCAGTTCGGCGGCGGAACCTTGGGACACCCCTGGGGCAACGCGCCGGGCGCAACCGCCAACCGGGTGGCCTTGGAAGCGTGTATCCAAGCTCGTAACGAAGGTCGAGATCTGGCCCGCGAAGGCAACGACATTATCCGGGAAGCAGCCAAGTGGTCGCCAGAGCTGGCGGCTGCCTGCGAGCTGTGGAAGGAAATCAAGTTCGAGTTCAAGGCCGTCGACACCCTCTAGAGATCTGCTGGGGGCAAGGGATCCCCACGGTTCTCTTGCCCTGCTGGCTCCCTCCCTGGATCGGCAATGGATCTGAAACAGATCGCCAAAGACACCGCCAAGACCTTGATCAGCTACCTGACTTATCAGGCGATGCGCACGGTGCTGGCTCAACTGAGCGAAACAGATCCCCCCAGGGCTCTTTGGCTACAGCAGTTCTCCGCTCGGCAAAACCTTCAGGATGGGGAAGCCTACCTGCGGGCTTTGCTGGCTGAGCGTCCTGAGTTGGCCTATCGCATCATGACCGTTCGTGAACACATTGCTGCGGAGGTGGTCGATTACCTGCCGGAAATGGCCAAAGCCGGCATCCAGCAAGCCAACATGGAGCACCGCCGCAATCATCTAGAACGGATCACCTCAGCAACAGGATCCCTACCCGTTACCCACCCGGAAGCGGGATCCCCCCCACAAAACCCTAGGCTCGAAACGGAGTGACACCGATCATGCAAACCTTACCAAAAGAGCGCCGCTACGAAACCCTCTCCTATCTGCCGCCGCTGACGGATCTGCAGATCATCAAGCAGGTGCAGTACATCTTGGATCAGGGCTACATCCCGGCCATAGAGTTCAACGAATCGTCTGAACCAACGGTTCGCTATTGGACGCTGTGGAAGCTGCCCCTGTTCAGCGCCACTTCTCCCCAGGAGGTGCTCAGTGAGGTGCAGGCTTGCCGCAGCGCCTACCCCAACTGCTTTATTCGCGTGGTGGGGTTCGACAACATCAAGCAGTGCCAGGTGCTCAGCTTCCTGGTCTACAAGCCCAGCGGCCTGCGCTGAGGGAGCTCAGAGTTTTGACCAGCGAAAGGGGAGAGCTTCTCCCCTTTTGGTCAAGCCTCCTGGCTTGACTTCTTTGTATGGCCGTTCTCGGTGGCACGGCAATAGAGACCGTGGTTCGGTAATGGTCATGTACAACGTTGCCGTCAACGGGCAACCGGGGTTGGGAACCAGCCTCGTTGGTCTCGGATGTTGCAGCACTCCTTCAGAGACCTGCGGGTCTATGAAGCAACTGGGACAGAGGAAGGGACAAAAACCTCACTGTTAAGGGGATGGGGCACTAGAAACCCCATCTGCCTATACGGTGGGGTAGTTCATGGTGACCCTATTTCTAGGATCCGATGCCCATAAGGGATCCCAGCCCTACCGCCAGAAGAGCGGCCAGGGTTGTTTGAATACTGTTTACAACTTCGTTGGTCATCCAGGCCAAACGGGGTTGTAACACCACTCCCATCCAGCTTTCCGCCAGGGTGGCCAGGATCCCAGCCAGCCAGCAGATGCCCAGCCAAAATGGGCTGCCCCCTACCCATTCCCCGCCAATCCCCCAGGCCAACCCGGCCATCCCTGCCGCTGCTGCCACTCCCGCCAGGGATCCCTCTAGGCTTACAGCTCCTTCTGTGCCCGCCGGCACGGACTGGAAGGTGGTGATCAAAAGGTCTTGCGGCCATAGCTTTCCCCACCTCGCTGCTGACGGTATCGGCCAATTTCGCTGCAAAGCTGGCGCTGTATCCCACCACCACAGGGGATGCGGGAAGAAAGCGTATCCTAGCGCACATACTGCCCCGGTTAAAGCGGATCCCCAGACGTTCTCCGGCCCTCGCGCCCCCTCTCGCTTTTCGGCGATCCCCTGCGCCTGCTTGCGCCGGATCCCCAGTTTGGTTACGGCTGTTCCCACTAAAAAATAGGCAGCTACCACCGCGTAGCCCCGCCCCCCCAGCCCCCCCCACACCAGCAGGCCCAGCAGGCCCGCGTGGATGACCCCTGCTCGCGTCAAAGCCTTCTGAGGGCTCAGCAGACCCAGCACCACCAGAGCCAGGTTGAGCCAGAGTGCCACCCCCCACTGACTCAGAAGCCACGCTTGCCACATATACCCTTAAACTTTAGCCACAGCAATTTGGCCAGATAATTCTCAGCACAAGCACCAATATAGCAATCCGTGTTAAATCGCAAAAAAATCTTTTATCGACTAAATGCCTCTCCCTGTAAACGTGCCGGTCAAATCTCCCACCACCCTCCTATTCCTCTTAGAAGGAATCAGCACCCGGCCTTCCCTTGTCTATCCTCTCCCTGAATTCCTGAGAATCTTATCCCCTATCACCTTCGTATGCTCTTCTTGCCAACTCTCTGGTAATGCCTCTGCTTGGGTAATATCCTGCTTTGCCCTGCTGTGATTCTAAACACTAACGGCTTCCCCAAACCATCCACACTCACATGGATCTGAGTGCTGTATCCACCTCGACTCCTCCCCAAAGCTTGCTCCCCTTTTTTTGCGGCTGCCCAGGGGTGAGCACGAACGACAGTTGAGTCAAGGATAAGATGCTCTAAGTCAGGGTCTTTCCCAAACTCCCAAGCAACTCCAGCGATGGAATCTCTGGTGTATCATTTTCCATATCTTTTTGGGAGGTAGCGCCACGGGGATCCAGAGCGAGCTATTACAGCAGGCCTTGGATAAACTGTTTGCATCCTGCCTCTTTGCCGATGTGGATCTGGATTCTGTTTTCAGGAAAGCTATAATTTTTTGCTATTTTATTTGCTGTGATCTGCAGCAAGATAACTCATCAGACCTTACCCAAAAACTGTCCTTATCATAACTAAATGCAAAAAACCTAACGACTACACCTTTTGCCGTTCAACTGGGATCTTCAGCCAACGGCTTAGTTCCGAGGCCAACCACTCCAGCTCTGGCTCCTGCAAGGGATCCCCGCTCCCAACTCGTATTTGCGGTTGCCCGCCCAGATGTTCAACTGTGGGCTTTGGCGTGGGATCAGCTCTAGCCGGCCAATATCCCATCGCCGACTGGGGGGAACTCTGCGAAAGCGCAGGCCAAACACCTCGTGAGCCAGGCGAATGTATTCTGTGTCGATCTGCAGGTGGACTTTGCCGAATAGACCGTAGAGGATCTCGCCCACCATCCCCAACCCCACCATCCAGAAGGGCAGGGTGAATAGGCCAAACACCAGATTGGCCGGAAAAGGCACAAGCCCAACCGACGTGATCGTGAAAAAGGGGACGAAGGAGTTCCAAGTGATGGCGAAAGGCAGCAACGCCAAAACACCGATTTGCCGGGCCGGGATCACCACCTGAAAGGTCTGTTCGGACTTGTGCAGTTGAATCCGGCTGCCTGCTGGCTGTCGAGTAGGGACTGCTGCTGCGTCTGAGGGAATCAAGGCGGGACGACGATCCAAATGCTCCAGCGCCTCCAGGGCCTGCCGGGCGGAAGCAGGACGATCCGCCACCACAGGTTCCGTCATCCACCGCAGCCAGTCGCGAAAGGGCGGGCTCAGGTGCACCGCTTGCTCGAACACAATCCGGGCTCCCTCCTGGGGCAAATCCGCCGGATGTTGGCCCGTGAGCAGGTGGATCAGCGTGGCACCTAAGCTGTAGAGATCGGAAGCGGGCACGGTTCTGCCGCCAAATTGCTCCAGGGGCATGTAGCCGTAGCTTCCCACCACAGTGTAGGATCCCTGCTCCCGGGGGGCAGCCGCCTGAACCGAACCAAAGTCCACCAGATACACCTGCTGGTCGGATCCCAAGAGAATGTTGCTGGGCTTGAGATCCCGGTGGATGACCGGCGGATGGAGTTCGTGGAGGTAGATGAGGATGCGTAGCAGCTTCTGCGCCAAGTCCCGCACCTCCGGCTCAGCAAAGCGCCGCCCTTGCTCCATCCACTCCTGCAGCGAGGGGGCGTCGATGTAGGTTTGCACCAGGGCTAGGCCCCGTCCTCCCTCAAAGCTAATCTCGAAGTGGTCGCGGTATTCAGGAATGGCCGGATGGGAGAGGGTCTGCAGGATCTGGGCTTCCCGCTCGAACAGCTTCAGGTCGGCCCAATCAAAGTCTGGCCCAAAGAGCAGCAGCTTGATCACCACCTGTTCCGAGGTGAGCAAATCCTGGGCCAGATAGGTGTGTCTGCCGCTGCGCTTGCTCAATCGCCGCTCTGGCCGATAGCGACTGTGCCAAATTGGACGCTCTGGAGTCATACCCCCTCCTCAGGTCTGCCCCTGCTGGTTGCTTCAGCTTTAGCTTATCCTTGTCCCTTTCTGGATCCCTGCCGCCGCGCCTCTCAAAAACCGACTAGAGTGAGTGAAGAGATGTAAAGTAAGCTCTCAGGTTATATGGCCTCGAACCTGAAGATTCAAAAAATCCTCTATGTGCGGCTGCCCTGCAACCCCATTTTTCCCATTGGGGTGGTTTATTTGGCCGATCATGTCCACAAGCTGTTCCCCCAAGTTGAGCAGCGCATCTTCGATATGGGCACCTTCCCGCCCTTGGATTTTCGCCGCCGCATGCTGGAGCAAATCGATCAGTTTCAGCCGGATTTGCTGGTTTTCTCTTGGCGAGATATTCAAGTCTATGCGCCGGTGAACGGGCGGGCCGGCAACCTGTTGCAACACTCTTTTGAGTTTTTCTACGCCCGCAACCCCCTGAAAAAATTGCGGGGATCCCTGAATAGCCTCAGGCTGGTGCTGGCCTACTATGGCGAGATTTGGCGCAACACCCGGCTGGTCTGGCAGGGGATCCGCAGAGCCAGGCGCTACAAACCTCACGCTGAAGCGGTGTTGGGGGGTGGGGCAGTCAGCGTCTTCTATGAACAATTGGGCCGCTATCTGCCCAAAGGCACCATCATCTCGGTGGGGGAAGGAGAAACGCTGCTGGAAAAAGTCATCCAAGGGCAAAGCCTAGCCACAGAGCGCTGCTATCGGGCCAAGCTGGAACAGCCTCGCCCAGGTTTGATCCACGAGCCGCCCCAACCTCTGCAAAAAACCGCCTGTGATTACACCTACATCACCGCCATTTGGCCGGAAATTGACTACTACTTAGAAGGGGGCGACTTTTACATTGGGGTACAAACCAAACGCGGCTGCCCCCACAACTGCTGCTACTGCATCTACACCGTCATCGAAGGCAAGCAGGTGCGCCTCAACCCTGTGGATGAGGTGATCCGAGAAATGATGCAGTTGTACGAGCGAGGAGTGCGAAACTTTTGGTTTACCGACGCCCAGTTTATCCCTGCCCGCCGCTACATTGAGGATGCGGAGGAATTGCTGCAGAAAATCCTTGATGCCGGCATGACCGATATTCGTTGGGCTGCCTATATTCGGGCCGACAACCTCACCCCAAAGCTGGCCGAGCTCATGGTGAAAACTGGCATGAGCTACTTCGAGATCGGCATCACCAGCGGATCCCAGGAGCTGGTGCGCAAAATGCGCATGGGCTATAACCTGCGCACGGTACTGGAGAGCTGCCGCTACCTCAAACAGGCAGGATTTAACGACCTGGTTTCGGTCAATTACTCCTTTAATGTTATCGACGAGCGACCGGAAACCATTCGGCAAACAGTACGGTACCATCGCGAGCTGGAAGCCATCTTTGGTCGCGACAAAGTTGAGCCGGCCATCTTCTTCATCGGCCTGCAACCCCACACTCATCTAGAAGATTTTGCCCGCAAAATCGGTGTTATCGACGACCGCTTTAACCCCATGCACATGACTCCTTGGACGGCGCGCAAACTGCTCTGGAACCCAGAACCCCTGGGATCCTTTTTTGGGGAAGTGTGTCTGGAAGCCTGGGATCGCAACCCCCATGATTTTGGCCGCGAGGTGATGGATATCCTGGAGCGTCGTCTTGGCCTGGCAGAGTTGGAAGAAGCCCTGAGCGCGCCTCTAACAGGGGTTTACGTGTCTTAGATCTTGGGCCAGCAGCCTCGCTGAACCGGGCAGGATATGCTGGTCCGAAAGGAGGGATCCCTGTTGGGGTAAGGTGGCTGGCCTTCGAAGGCAGCCGGTTCTCCCTCTGTTCTGCAACCAACTGCTCCCATGCCTACTCTGCCTGCTTCCCCCACCTACTACCAACAGCTGGGGCTTTCTCCCCAAGCCAGCCTGGAGGAGATCAAAGCTGCCTACCGCCAGCGGGCACGCGAACTGCACCCGGATCGGTTGCCTGCCGATATCCCCGCAGGGTTGCGGCAGTTGGCCCAGCGGGAGTTCCTCCAGCTACAACACGCCTACCGAGTTCTCAGCGATAGCCAGCAGCGTCGGGCTTACGATCTCAGCCTCATGTCCAAACCCTTGCCTCCTCATGCGCCGGTGCAGGTGGTGCTTGAGCCGACTGCGACCTCTGTCAGTTGGCTCGCCCTCTTGAGTGCTGGACTGATAGGGGCTGCTCTGTGTTTGGCGGGCTTGGCCCTTTGGAATGCCCTCAACCCGGCCCAAGACTTGGACGCAGCCGGCAGAGTGGCCCTCCAGGCTCCTGCCAACCCGGATCCCTCTCCCTCGCCCAGGCCAGACTCCGGATGGGATGGGGATCTGCCCGCAACCTCTTCAGAGACGATGACCTCGGCCCCGGCTAGTCTTTCTGAAGCCACCTCTCCACCTTCTTCTGAGCAGATTGACCGCTTTGCCCGCACCCTCCTGGCGGTGCAACCTCTTCTGGAGAGCACCCAAAATCGCCTCCAACAGGCCAACAGCAGCGAGGAACGTCGGCAAATCGAACAACAGTTTGAGGCTGCTGCTGCCGAGATCATCGTCGCCCATCAACTGACCCCAGAGGACTATCAGCGCATCTCCGCCAGCGCCCAATTGGATCCGCAGGTGGCAGCCGCCATCACCGCAGCCGTGCGCCGTTGGAGGTCTCCGTCGCGCTAGCGGGACAGGGCCCTTGCGGCCAGCCGTGGAGAAAACACCTCGTAGATGACGGTCAAAGGCTGGCCCCTGTGCAACAAAAGATAATGCCTAGCCCAGAAGGGACCGGGACACTGCAGCAGCCGGGCAACCGGGTCTGCCTCGCCGTGGTAAAGGCCGCGCAGCTCGCGAAAGGTCTCCAGTTTTTCTTGGATCAGATTTTGGCCAATGGGCCGATCGGGATGGGGCAAGTATTGAACCAGATGTTCGGAGTTCCACCAAGAGGTGGCATAGAGCAAGGGCTGTTGAGAGGTTACTCCGCACAGCCAAACCCGCCGCCGCATCAAAGGGGATCCCAGCCGCCCCAAATCTCTGGCCAGCTGTTGCATGGACTTGGGGGCAGTGCCCTGCTCTGCCTGTAAATCAACCCGGCCCGTGTCCAGCAGATGAGCCTGAATCGGCTCTTGGATCAAGGCAGCAAGATTACGGGTGGTAAAGCCATCCCCCAAAAGCAGCAAGCGCAGCACGGGATCCACCTGCACCAGCTCAGGCTGTACCGGGTCTGGCTCCCCCTGCCAATGCAGCTGTAGAGGCCACCAATCGCCTTGGCCAGAGGAGACATTGCCCAAAGAGCCATCTGCAGAACGGAGAGCAGCGCTCCAAGGGGATCCGGCAGCGTCGGCATGGCAGGTGAGGGGAGAAGGGGAAAGTTCCAAGGCAGCGGTTCAGTTGTTAAGTTCTGTATCGCCCTTAGTCTAACCCACCCACCATCTCTGCTCCGAGGACTTTCCATACGGCACTCATGCTGATGCACAGAGGGCGGGGCTTCCCGGCGGTCTAGCTAACTCGTGCCCGGCTGAACGAGCACGCACCACCCAGGGGACGACCACGACGACACTGATCAGGCGTGCCAAGTGCATGACCACCACTGTGCTGGTTTGGGCTCCCATATCCAGGGCTATCAGGCTCATGTCGGAAATGCCTCCTGGAGCTGTGCCCAAGATGGCAGTCAAGCGCTCGATCCCCAGCCAACGGGAGATCAGGTACCCCGACAAGACCCCCGTGCCCACCGCAATCACTGTACAGAGCAGGGCTGGTCGCCACAGATCTTTCAGGGCCAGAAGCGTATCGGCAGTGAGCTTAGTACCCAAAAGAATGCCCAACACCACCTGCATGGCAAAACGGATCCCGGCTGGGGGAGCGGGAATTGGGATCGCCCCCCAGACATTCACCAAACCCACCGCCACCATGGAGCCCACCAGTGCTCCCGCCGGAAGCCTCAGCTTGACCCCGATCAGGGCGCCGGCCAGCCCGATCAACACCGTCCAGAGATAGCTCATCATTTGGGCTTAGCTTTGAGAAAAGAGGAACGCTGTGAGTCCGGGCTTGGCCCAACCCCTCTACGGCACTGGGCACAGACGCCGTAGAAGTCAAGCACATGGTACTCGATCGCAAATTGGTATCGACTGGAAAGCTGTGCCTCCAAATCTTCCACCGGACAATCGGGCAAAGGCACCACCCGCCGACATTCGGTGCAGATCAGGTGATGGCGGTTGTGGCCATTGCTGGGCAGAACCTGGTAGTAGGTTTGCTGATCTCCCAAGTTGACCGCCTGCAGCTTGCCCTCATTGCGCAGAGCATCCAAAACTCGGTAAACCGTGGCCAGACCGACGGTGTGGTTGGCATTGCGCAACTCCAAAAAGATCTCTTGCGCCGAAAGGGGTTGTGAACGATGCTCTAGCACCTCCAGAATCAATTTCTGGTTGCGGGTCTGGCGGGAAGAAGACATGATCCCTTCGTGTAGGTCGTTCTTGGGGGTCAACGCTCAGCGTCTGCCTCAGCTTTCATGCGCTCTAGGGTCTGGTGCATTTGGTCAAACATTTGGGTCAGGGAGAGCCCAAACCCCCCAAGCTGAGTTTGCAGTTGTTTGATGGTCATTTGAGCCATAAAGTCGTCGGAGAGTTCCAGCCGCTTCATGAAAATGCGCTGGCGCTCCAGCAACTCCTCCATCTGTTCGATGAAGATTTTTTTGCCTTCCCGGTCGAATTGGCCGTACCGTTGACCAAGCTGCATCAGGTTTTGGAAATCCTGAAACAGTTGCTTGGCTTCCTCTTGGACGATCTCAGAGTCGAAGAAGCTCATGGCCTTCCGTTTGCCCTGAATAAACTGCATTGGGTATACCCATCCTATCCGAATCCGATTGCCTCAGCAGGAGGCAACCCCTCCTGCGAGTACGGGATCCCGCCCTTCTGGCTCAGGATAGACTCTGGCTTGTTTGCCTCGGTGTCCGGTATGCTTCCGTTTCCTTGCGTTAAGGCTTACACTCAGCCGGCTGTGGCCCGGCGGTGGTGCGAACGGGTGCAGGGATCCCGACCTCTGTTTCTGGCCTGCTTGGGGTTTACCGAAACGGCTCTTGTTCCGGGCATTTCGGCTGCCGGCGCTACCCCCTCCTTGCGTCGCTACACAGCTCTTGCCGATGGGGAAGTGTTGCTGGCGGGCCATTCTCACCGCTTGCCCACCTCTCCGGATGGCTATCCTTCCCCAGTGGTGATCAGCTGCGCCATCCTGAGGGAGTTGGGGATCCCGTGCCGAGTGTTCGATTGTGGCTTGCCGGAACCTTTGCCGGGGGCAGAAATGGTGAGCTCTGGGGGAGTGGCCCGCTGCTTGAGCACAGGACAGGCTCTGTCTTTGGAGCAGGTGGGATCCCTTTGGCAAGAAGGGTACGACCGCGGATCCCGGCTGGAGCAAGGCTACTGTGTGATTGGGGAGTGTGTGGCAGGGGGCACCACCACGGCGCTGGCGGTGTTGTTGGGACTGGGGTGGGCAGCAGAGGGCATGGTAAACAGCAGCCACCCGGTCTGCAACCACGCCCAAAAGCTGGCCTTGGCCCGGCAGGGATTGGCCCGTCTGCCAAGGGGAGCTTCTGCTGCTGAGGTGGTGGCGGCAGTGGGGGATCCCATGCAGCCCTTTGTGGCCGGGTTGGCGATGGGCGCAGCGCAACGGGGAGCGGTGCTGCTGGCAGGGGGAACCCAAATGTTGGCGGTGCTGGCCTTGATGCAGCGCTGGGGGGAAGAGCAGGGGATCCCTTGGCCCCCAGAGAACGTGGTTGTGGGAACCACCCGCTGGGTGGCAGAGGATCCCTCGGGCAATACGGTGGCCTTGGCAGAGTTGTTGGGGGTTGCTCCCCTTTTGGCCACCCAACTGAGCTTTGCCAATAGCCGCTATCTGCCTCTACAGGCTTACGAGCGGGGCTATGTCAAGGAAGGGGTGGGGGCGGGTGGGCTGGCCATTGCCAGCAGCCTTTACGCCGGTTGGGGCCAAGCGGAGCTGTTGGCAGCAGTTGAGCGCAGCTACGAACGCCTGGTGCTTCAGGCCGGCTCCAAGGGGGCCATGGTCAACCCCTCCCGCAGCAATTGCTGATGGTAGAGCTCCGCCTGTTCTTGAGGGCCGACCCAAACAACTGCTTGCCCTTCGGCATCCACCTGCACGGTCAGTTGCCGCGCTAGGGGCAAAGTCATGCCGGGGATGTATTTCAGCAGACATTCCGTAACGTGCTGAAAGGTATTGAAATCGTCATCCAAGACGATCACCTTGAAGTGGGGGTAGGGCTGGCGAACCTGGGTTCTCGAGGGCGAGAACTGCTGAGCAGGTCGAGTTGGAGCTTCCGTAGTCATAGCAGAAGAGATCGACACAACTACCGAGTAACTTGGGTCTCTCAGGGGTGAGAAACCGGTCGCTTCTGATGATCTAGCTTCTGATGATCTATCTCTATCTAGTTTCTAGTCTAATTGGCATCTTGTTGGCAGCTTGTGTCTGTATTCGGATCCCTTGTCGGTCGTTGGCGTCAGCGATAGAGCATGGTTCCTCTAAAGCTCTTCCCGCAGCGGGCGGCGGGGCTTTTGCCCGCCGAAGTGGCGCTCGAAATACAGGGCAGTGGCCCGGCGTAGAATCCCGGCTTGGGCAAGGGCCTGACACAGGGATCCGCCTGGCGGCAGGTGCTTCTGGATCTGTTCGATTTGGGTGGCGCTGACCAATCCAGAAGCCTTGAGGTAGTCGGCCACGTGGCGTCCCCCTGCCAGTTGAACAGAGTAGCCCCCTTCGCTGAAAAATTTGACGGTCTCCGGCTTGAGGCCGCTGTGGTGGGCCAGCACATCCGTGAAGGTGCCCCTCCTTTCCCAAGCGTGAATGACGGTTTCGATGCCGGCATGTCGATCAGGCCAGCCGCCCGCAATTGGGTCAACACCCGCTGTACCCAGGGGGTAGCCCGCTGCAAGGCTTCCAAGTCCTCTTCCCCCAAATACTGCTGCGGGGGCAATTCGCTTTCTGGGGCACTCAGCTCGGCTGCCCAGTCGGCTACGGTCAGGGTCTTGAGATCCTCTGCCTCTGGCCGGGCTTTCTCCGAAGCTGGGGTCGGTGCAGCTGCAGGTGGGGAAGTTCGCCGGGCTTCGGCTACCGCTGCAGCTAGAGCACGGTTTTCCGCTTGGGCCGCCTGCAGTTGGGCCTGGAGCTGGCTCACTTGGGCTTGGGCTTCCTGCAAGCGATCTTGAGTTTCTCGCAGTTGGGCTTGGGTTTCTTGGAGCTGCACCTGCAGGCGGTGGGTGGCCTCGGCAGCTTCTTGGCGAACGTGGGCTAGGTCGGCAGTTAAGCGCTGTTTCGTAGACTGGGCCAGTTGGAGTTGATGTTGGTGCTCCTGCAGCGATTGGTTCAGGGCGGCCACTTGGGCTTCCATTTGCTGCAGAGTATGACGCAGGTGGGTTTGCTCTTGGAGCTGCTGTGCCTGAGCCTGCTGTATCTTCTGCTGCTCCTGCAATCGGGATCCCAGCTTTTGCAGCTGGTGTTTGGCCTGAGATTGCCATTCTGTCAACTCGTGGCAGCGGCGCCGCAGGGTCTCCAGCTCTGCTTGGGCGGCTTGCAATTGCGCGGATCCCTGAGCTTGCTGAGCTTGGAGTTGCTCCTCCAGTTCCCGAATGCGCTGCTGGGCAGCCTTTTGTTGTTCAGTCTCCTGCTGGATTTGGGCTTCCAATTGGGCAATGCGCTGCTGCTGTTCCTGCTGGCGGGCTTGATGGTCGGCGACCTGCCGCAGCGATTGTTCGACCAGGAGCTGTTGCTGCTGCCGCTGCTGCTCCAGTTGCGCTTCTAAGATGGCAATTTGCTCTTGGTAGCGCTCCAGCTGGGCTTTGTATTGCTGGGTAACTCTGTAGGTCTCTTGGGCTACCTGTAGAGGGGAGACATAAAGAGGGGGCTGATCGGGAATGGTGGACCACTGCTCCACCATCACCTCCCAACTGTTGGCAGCTCCTTTCTGGCGCCGCAGCCGCTGCTGCTTGTCCAAGGCCCATTCCAACCAGTGGGGTTGCACCCAGCCCTGCTGCACCAAGATCTCCCCCAGCTTGCGCTCCGGGTGCTGCCGCTGCTGAATCAGGGCCTGATGGATGTGCTCCAGCTCCAGATACCCATGCAGCACCAAGATCTCGCCGATGCGCACCAATTCGACCGGAATCAATGGGTAGAGATCTCGGGGGGCAACCCAGCCGTGCTGCATACACAGCTCCCCCAACATCAAGGGGTTGTCGGCCTTTTCCCACATGGCCTGAGCCAGTTGGGCGGGGGTGAGCAGTCCTGCTCGGTTGAGGGCTTCTCCCAAGCGGATCTCAAACTTTTCCTGCTCGATGGCGGTTGGGGTGGGGCTGGTCGGCGGATTCATTGGGCCTCTCGGACGGGAAGAGTAAGCTCTGCTACAACTATCGTAGTGGAAAATCCTTAGAGAAGTAGCATGCTGCAACCGAAACGCATTTTGTCAAGCCGAGGATCCACGGATTTTGCCGGAAGGTCGCTTTTTAAGTCCTAAGAGGGGCGCTGTTCTTGGCTTTGGGCAAACTGTTGCAGCCGCCGCAGCATCAGCAATTGTCCCAAGCCCAAGGGCAGGAGAGAGACGGCCTCTACCCGCAACTGCACCCAGCCGTTCCCCCACAGCCAGTCACAGTAGCCATCGGCTCCTCCCCACATCAGCAGGCGCAGCCGTTCCGGCAGCAGGGTTTCCACCTGGTGCATGATCGAGAGGGGGCCCCATTGGGCCGCAAAGGTGCTGCCCAGCTCCAGCCTTTCGGGAAGGGATCCCTGCAGTTGCTGGGGCCAGATCCACTGCTGCAACAATCCCACCTCTGTCAGACAGCGCTGCACGGTCGATGCACTGGCCTCGACTTCAACCCGGATGGTGGATGATTGAAATGTTCCTAGCATATCCGTTCCGCGTGGGCGCTCTGGTGACCGGTGCCACGGTTCTCCCGGCGATGCCTGACTCTATTCTGGTCAATTTGTGGGGTTTGCCCACCCTTTCCCAGCAATCTTGTCTTTGAATCGTCCCCACTTGGTAGCCATCTTCGCCCAGAGCTTGGATGGAAAGATCGCAGCCCATCGAGCGCAGAGGCCCTCCTTCAGCAGCCCTGAGGACTATCGGCACTTGGAAACCCAAGCTGCCCAGCAACAGGCTTTGATCATGGGGGCCGCCACTCTGCGGGCCTACGGCACCAGTCTGCGTATTCGGGATCCCGAGTTGATCCAACGCAGAACCGCTCAGGGCCTCTCTCCCCAGCCCCTGACGATCATCTGCTCTGGCAGCGGAGATATTCCTGAGGATTTGCCGTTTTTTCGCCAGCCCCTCACCCGTTGGCTGTGGACAACTCCCAAGGGATCCCGGATTTGGCAGAACCGAACCGGCTTTGAGGACATCTGGGTGGCTGCCGATTGGGATCTGCCGGCACGGCTGGCCCGCCTGCGCAGCTTGGGCATTGAACGGGTGGGGTTGTTGGGCGGGGGGCGGCTTTTGGGGGCATTTCTGCAGGCAGGAGCCTTGGATGAGCTGTGGGTTACCCTCGCTCCGGTGCTGCTGAGTGGATATGCCGATGCCCCTGCCAGCATTGAGGGTTGGCAAGTGCAGGGATCCCCGCCCCAGTTGGAGCTGCTGGAATGCCGCCGCGGTTCCAAGGAGCTGTTTTTGCGCTACGGAGTTGAGTGGCCCTGAGAAATGCTCGACACAAACACAAAAATTTTTGGACAAATTCAGATTTCCCGGAAATCCACAGGTTTTCCCCAGACTTTCCACAGGCGGGTGGGCTGTTTTCCACAGGGCCTTTCCCTCAGGGGGCGGCATCGGGGGTTTCTGTGGAAAAGTGGAGGTGGGTAAGGTTCAGGCAATTACACCCTGAGAAACGTAACGGGATCGCGCCGTTTTTTCCGATCCCATCAAGGCCAATGGAGAGCTTTTGTCCTGTTGGATCCCTGGCTTGGGATTGACATCCCCCATAGGGCAGAGGGCAGAATAGCCCCACCTGAGGGCGAGTGGTGTGGAGATTTTCCCGAGCGCTCTCCTTAGAAAGAAAAGACTTCATCTGTTCTACGGCCCACGACAGGCTTAGGAACAGTTGTGAATGCCCTCCCTCCCATCCGCCGGGATAGGGGCAAGCTATGAACCTATATCGCTTGCTTTTCTTCTTGCGGGCCTGCTGAGGCCCCTAGCCTACCTAGGTTGGGTTTTGGTGTTGCGGGCTCGCTCTGTTCGGGCTGCCCAAGTTCTGGCTGTGGCCGCAGGTTTTGCGGGATGCCGTTTTCTCCCCTCTTGACCCCGAGTGAGTGGTTGGACTATGAGTTCTCACAGCGTTAGCATTTTGAGTGAAATTCCCGAGGAGCTGCATGACACCCTCCAAAACTACCTCTCTCGCCATCCCGACTGGGATCAGGATCGGGTGGTGACGGCAGCGCTCTCGTTATTCCTGCTCCAAAGCGGGGAGAGCGACCGGCGGGCGGCACGCATCTACTTGGACAGCCTGTTTCGCCGCAACTGAGCCCCAAGGATGGCCCGTGAAAACCGGGGCAGTGGGAACCTTTTGTTAGCCTGGGTAGGGATCCTGTCCCACCGCTGTCATTTGGACACTGGGGGGAGGGCGCTAAGAAGTGAAAAGGATCTCAAAAGAGGCAAAAAAGAGCATGACTCTAGTCAATAATAAGCTCAACTATACTGAAAATAATGTATAATATGTTCAGTACGGATTACTACCAGTTGATCTTTCTGTTTACTTTCGAGTCTGCCAACATGGTAGCCAAAGCAAAGCAGAAAATTGGTAGTAAGACGACACGGAAACTGCGCTTTGGGTATTCTACTCAAAGCTTTGCGGGATACCGCCATTCTGTTCCCGCACGATGGAAACAAACAGAATGCTATCGCTGCATAGTTGAACAGTGATGTTCAGAAGTGTTCAGCGTAAATGTATCAGGCAAAGACGTGCCACGGGGCTTTGGGCGAGGAAAAGACAACCGGCAAGCGGCTAAGTCACAGGATCCAGAGCGGGGATCCGAGATCCCATCCCCAGAGGCGGCTCTGACGTGGGTTCAACGCTACCGACAGGCGGGGGATCTGAAAGCTGCTCTGCACCTCTGCCGGCAGCTTACCCGCGCCCATCCCCATCTGTTCGCCGCTCAGGCGTTGCTGGGATCCCTTTATCTCCAGATGGGGGATCCCCGCCAAGCTTTGACCCCCTTGCAACTGGCTCTGCACCTGCGGGGGGATTGGGTGCCGGCCTGGCAGGATCTGGGCGATGCCTGGATGCAGCTCGGCAACCCAGAGGAAGCGGCGCGAGCCTACGAACAGGGCCTGGCCTTTGCCCCCGGTGATGGGCAATTGCTTTTCCGATTGGGCAGTTGTTGGCTCACCCTGGGGAAATTGGCCCAGGCAATTGAGGTGTTGCAACAGGCAGCAGCAGCCCAGCCTCCCCAGGTCTATGCCTTGGCAGCTTTGGGGAATGCCCTGATGCTCGATGGCCAAGCTGGGGAAGCGGAAAGCTGGTTTCGCCAAGCTCTTGCCCTCGCACCCCAGGAGGGGCGAATTCTCGTTAACCTCGGCCACTGCCTGCACCTGCAAGATCGCTTGGAAGAGGCCGCCGATTGTCTGCAACGGGCCATCTTGCTGCTGCCGAGGGACGCCCAGCCTCACAACAACCTGGGCACCATCTTGCAGGAACAAAACCGGTTGGAAGCGGCCATTGAAGCCTATCGGCGCAGCTTGCAGTTGGCCCCCCACTGGCCGGAGATCCACTACAACCTGGGCACGGCTTTGCTGACCCTGGGCCGCTACGAGGAGGGGTGGCGAGAATACGAATGGCGGCTGCAGCGACAAGGGGCGACCTACCCGCGCTTTCTTTCCCCTCTGTGGACGGGATCCCCCCTGAGCCATCAGACCCTGCTGATCTGCGCCGAACAAGGGTTGGGGGACACGCTTCAGTTTGTGCGCTACCTGCCGCTGCTGGCCGAGGCCCATCCCCAAGCGCAAATCTGCCTCCGCTGCCAGGGATCCCTCGTGGAGCTGTTCAGAGGGTGCTTCCCCCTTCCCCAGGTGCAGGTGATCTCGGAAACGGATCCCTTGCCCTCTTTTGATTGCCATCTGCCTTTGCTCAGCTTGCCACAGCGGTTGGGTACCACCCTGGAGACGATCCCGGCCCGCATCCCCTATCTTGTCTATCCCGTTCATGCCGGCGGGCCGCAGATCCCTTTGAGCCTCTCCTGGCGGGAAGACTGGCCGGAGCTTTCCCAGGAGCGGATGAAGGTGGGGCTGGTGTGGGCCAGCGGTCGGCGTGCCCATCCTGAGCTCAACCGCGTACAAAGGCTGAAAAGTTGCCCTCTGGATCTGTTGCTCCAACACTTGCATGGGCCTTCCATCCAGTGGGTTAGCCTGCAGGTGGGGGAAGATCTAAGGCCGCTGGGATCCCTATTGGAGCAGCACCAAGTGTTGGAGCTGGGATCCCGTTTCCGCAGTTTTGTCGATACAGCCGCAGCCGTTGCCCAGTTGGATCTGGTGATCAGCGTTGATACAGCCGTTGCTCATTTGGCCGGGGCGATGGGCAAGCCGGTATGGGTGCTGCTCCCCTTTGCCGCCGATTGGCGCTGGCTGCTCCATCGAGAAGATAGCCCCTGGTACCCCGGGGTAATGCGACTGTTTCGACAAGACACACCGGGAGACTGGGTTGGCGTGTTGAGGCGGGTGCAGGTTGCTCTCGAAGAGAGGTTGCGAGGGATCCCCTCTCAAGACCGTGCCTGTTCCTCTCCCTGAACGATGCGCTGAAATAGATAGCCGGTGCCTCGGGCCGTCAGGATCAGCTCTGGGTTGCTGGGGTCATCTTCCAGCTTGGCCCGCAGCCGCGAGATGTGGACATCCACCACCCGCGTATCCACATGGCGCTCCGGGGTATAGCCCCACACCTCTTGCAAAATCTCGGAGCGGGAAAAAGGCTCCCCCGACCGACTGACCAACAACTCCAGCAGACTAAACTCCATCCCCGTCAGGCGAATGCGTTCGTCCCGTTTGTAGACCTGCCGCTTGTTGGTATCGATGCGGATGTCCCCCACTTGAATCACCCCGGAACTGGGGATCCCATCGTGGGCCGACCGCGCCACCCGGCGCAACACCGACCGAATGCGAGCTTCCAGCTCCTTGGGCGAAAAGGGCTTGACCACATAGTCGTCTGCTCCCAGCTCCAGCCCTGTGATACGGTCGGCTACATCTCCCAGCGCCGTCAGCA
>AFSR01000444.1_pt1 | contig 20685 bp, 17 predicted proteins | sample 296848 | NCBI WGS metagenome assembly AFSR01 (sample SAMN02954305, study PRJNA68063) | hot springs metagenome | biome: terrestrial; feature: Mushroom and Octopus hot springs; material: microbial mat core samples; isolation source: Yellowstone National Park Mushroom and Octopus hot springs ...
CATCATTCAGCTCATCTTTCTGGAAGGCATTCTGTCGATCGACAATGCTGCCGTGCTGGGGGCGATGGTGGCGCACCTCCCCCGCGATGAGCCGATCCCCTGGCCCCAGTCGCTCCGTTTTCTGACAGAGTGGTCTCAGCATGTATTGGGGTATCAACGGGAGGCAGCGCTCAAGGTTGGTCTGCTCGGCGCGTATATCGGGCGCGGGTTGATGCTGGCGCTGGCGAGCATCATTATCCACGTGCCCTGGTTGCGCATTATCGGTGCGGCGTACCTGGTCTACCTGGCAATTCACCATTTTGCCGAACTCTACCACGCACACCGGGCCGAAACGGGGCAGGAGGAACTGCCTCGCGTGCGTGGCGGGTTCTGGTCGACCGTGCTGGCAATCGAACTTGCCGACCTGGCATTCAGTATCGATAATGTGATTGCAGCCGTGGCGCTGTCGGACGAGTTCTGGGTGGTCATGCTGGGGGTGGCGATCGGTATTCTGGTGATGCGGTTCGCTGCTACGATCTTTACCCGTATGATCTCGTGGGAGCCGGCATTGCAGACGGGCGCATTTCTGCTGCTTACGGCGATCGGCGCGGAGTTGCTGGCGGAAGAGGTGTGGCATATCCATATCGAAGAGATAACCCAGTTCGCCATCTCTGCCGGGATTCTGATCCTGACCGTGATCGTGGCGCGCACGCCGTTGCGCGGTCCGGCGCAACTGATGGCGCGTCCGTTTATCTGGATGTCGGCAATGGTTCAGTTGCGTCTCGAGGCGGCGACTGCGGTGGTAACCAGTCCGTTCCGCCGGAAAGAGCGCTCACCCGAGACGGATAGGCTGTAGGCTCCCGGTTGCCCACAACACCTGTACCTTCCCAAACGGCGCCGTCAGATCAAACACGACGTAGCGGCTGCCGTTCGCATCTTCAATCGCATAGTCCTGCGGCATGGCGTTCAACATAACCAGGGATGGCGCAGTGACGTGTTCGGGAAGCGGCACACGGAGATGGATGCGCTCGCCTGACCCGGTCACGTGGATCTCGACGCCGCTCTCCAGCCGGCGCCACCGGTAGGCGACATATCCGTCGGAGGCGGCATAGCGCGCCGTCACCTGCGTCTGATCCACGTCACGGGTGAAGATCCAGCGCGGGCTGAGTATCACCTCCTGATACAGCGCGCCACGGTCTTCAATGCCTGCTGCACCCTCGATCAACGCGCCGAGCATCGCCGATGCGCCCCATCCATCGGTTGGCAGCGTGTCCTCGCCGGAGATGCCTGGATTACCGGCGGGGTAGTACCAGAGGTAGGACGCGCCGGTGGTGCTGATCAGAAAATAGTAGCGGTGCAGAATCTCGAAAGCGTAGCGCTCCGCGCCATAGCGGAACGCGCCGCGCGCCAGTTCGCCGCCGACCAGCGGCATCAATCCGCCGTTGACGTATTCGCCGGGACGCTCGCCAGGACGCCCGGCAAGCCCGAAACTGCCCGGCGGAAACGGCGGATCGATGCTGTACCATTCGGCAAACGTCTCGCCGCGCTGCAACCCGCGCCTGAAATATTCGTCAACAATCGCCCGCCCCTGGTTGCGACTCAGGACATGACGGTTCAGCGCATATGCGTTTGAAAGGCTGAGTTGAGCGGCTTCATTGACGCCAGGCGCGTCAAACGGTTCCAGCGGCACAAAGTGGGTGTAGAAGCGTCCGTTCCAGCTCAGCGTGTTCAGGCGCTCCATGATCCCATCCGCTTCGGTACGCCACTGGTGCGCCAGCGCCGGGTCGCCGACCCGCTCTTCGATTCGCGCCAACAATTCAAGCGCGTGCGCCAGACCGGTGTTGTCGCCATGGAAAATGCCCCAGATCGTCTGATCGTCGATCCAGTGCCGCGGTGCCGGTTTGCCGGTGGTTGGATCGGTCGTGGTCGGACCGTAGGCGAAATCCCAGGTGTCGATGGTATAGGGGCGCCTGACCAATCGGTACTGTGCGTCCCATCGAAGCGGATCGTTCAGGGTGTAGCGCACAGCCCGGCGCATGGCATCGAGATTGGTTTGCAGCCAGGCGTCATCGCCGGTTGCCTGCCAGGCTTCGTACACCGCCTGGATGAACAGGTACTCAACATCCGCCTCGACCTCTTTGCGCAGTGGATGCAGCACGCCGATTGATGGGCGCGCAAGAAAATCCGGGAAACTGCCATCCGGTCGCTGAGCGCGACGAAAGGCATCGATCAGGCTGGTGACATCCTTCTCGAAATAGCGAAATCCGCGCGCCTGGTAGGTGTGATCGCGCAACCAGAGCAACGGATTGTCGGGCGAACGATACCCGCGCACCGGTATGCCGTCGAGGTCGTATTCGAGCACACACTGTTCCATGAAGCGACGAATCATGGGGTAGAGGGCATCAAAGCGCTCCTGACCGGTTATCAGCGTCGTTTCGGCATCGAGCGTGTAGAGATGGCTTGAACCGCCTGCAATTGCGCCATCGATGATCAGCAGGGCGCTGTGTGCGCCGGTTGCGCCGCCCGGCTGTACGGCAACTGTCCCAACCCCATCGACGATGTCGATCACCCGGCGTTCGATCCGGCGCGCCCGTCCATCGTAGAGATACAGAACCGCACGACCATGGTAGCCCGGCGCTGCAATCCGAATCTCGACAGGGGTCAGCGGTAGCGCATCGGCTGGCGCCGTCAGCGTTGCGCGCCACGGTGAGGCGGGCAACTGTTCGAGTTCGGCAGGAGAACCGTGCGCCCAACCAGACGGCAGGGGGAGCACAGTCAATCCATCGGGGCGCAACGCGATCAAGCCGCGACGGTATACTTTTGTCGGCATCCCGTCGAGGAAAATCGGCGCACTGACGGGTTCACCGAGGGTAGCCGCGCCATCGGAGCGCGTCCAGTAGTCGGTGAAGACATCGGCGGTTGGTGATGCAGGGATCGGCGATGGAGACGATGGTGTTGGCGGATCGACGGGTGCGGTGGAACAGGCGGCGACCGCAAGCAGCGCAACGAGGAGCGAGAGATGATGTTTCACGGTGGTGGAGAACTGAGAACCAAGAACCGAGAACCGAGAACTGAGAACCGAGAACTGAGAACCGAGAACCAGGAACCGAGAACCAGGAACCGAGAACTGAGAACCAGGAACCAAGAACCAAGAACCAGGAACTGAGAACCAGGAACCGAGAACTGAGAACCAGGAACTAAGAACTGAGAACCAGGAACTGAGAACCAGGAACTGAGAACCAGGAACTGAGAACTGAGAACCCGGGTTTTTGCAGGTACAACAACAGGAGCAATCCGGTTCCGGGCATTGTACCACACTTGCCGGTCATTCTATGACGCTGTGACATCGTATCCAGCTGCACGCCACAGGAGTGATTGGAACACACTCGCTGGCAGCGACCTGACCAGCCAGTTGCGCAACAGACACTAAGGCTGGATAGACTATTTGTGCGCCTGCGCCGATGGACCACTCAGCAGCACGCGCTGCATTCCCGGTTCAATACGGTTACGAAACGATTACATTCTAATTATCATAACTCTACCCGCAAGCCGCGATCATGCAGTATCATACAAAAGTAGAGGGATGACTCCGCCCAGAATGCGGTCAGTCATCCCTTACGCATATGTGCCTCTGAAATCCGAGATGGGTAATGCCGCAGAGTCATAGAACACCATACTCTAGCGGTTGACAGAGCTGCAATGATGCGCCCGAGGAGCACTGGCAACGTCGCTGGTGTGCAATGTTAGCACAAACAAGGAGGCTCTCCCGATGTATGTCGAAGCCCATCGCGCGATCGCGCGATATGCCGCCGAAGCGGTGTGGAATCAGGGACGCCTGGAGGTCATCGACGACGTTTTTGATCCCAACTTCATCAACCACGATCCATCGGCGCAACAGGTGCGCAGTGCGAAAACGCTCAAGCGCTGGATTGAGCGGTTGCGCATTGCGTTCCCAGATATGCGCATGACAATCGAAGACCTGATTGCTGAAGGTGATCGGGTCGTGATTCGCTGGAAATGGACAGGAACGCACACTGGATTCTTCGGGTCGATCCCTCCTAGCTACAATGCCGTCACCCTGCACGGTATCACGATTGAGCGATTTGCCAATGGCAAGATTGCCGAGGCCTGGTGGAGTTACGATGGCTCGGCGATGATGTTGCAGATTGGGGCATTTCCGATGGCGCTGGAGGTTGGACGCTGAAGGTGGTCGGTGGAAGGTGACAGGTGGAAGGCAGCTTTCGTTCTGCCCTTTCTATTGCCCGGCGCGCCGCCGCTTCAATCGGCGGCGCGTCCCTTTCGCACCGTCATGACCGTAAGCCACGCCAGCGCCGCCAGAGCAACCGCAAACAGCACCGCCGACGGCAGGGGCCACCACGGAACCGTGTTGGGCCAGATCAGCAGGTTGGCTGCCTGGGCAATGGTCAACAGCACAACAATTCCGCGCGTGTGGCGTGGCGATTGACCAACGATGGCGCAGGCGATCAGCAGCGCCGCCGTGATGGTCACCATGTATTGCGGACTGAATACCCGGTTCAACAGCAGGAATGCTGCCGGTGCAAGCGCCGCCAATGCTGCCGGACGCCATGCTGATGATGGAAAACGCAGTGCGCTCAGGGTCAGGCTCGCAAGGACGATACCCTGCACGCCAACGGCAATCCCCATCATCGTCCCGCCGGTTTCCACCGATCCCCACGGCGCCGGAAGACGCGCCCAATACTCCGGGGCAGTTATCAACACTGCCAGAAACCATACGCTTTCACCGGTAATGGCGCGCCCGCCTTGCAGGGTGTATGGCGCCAGAAAGCGATCCCAGTCGATCAGCGCAAATGGGATCGAGGTCGCTGCCACTGCCATCATACCGCCCGCTGCAAATGCCCACAACGATGCAGGAGCGCGCGAAGAACGCGAGCGGAGCATCCCCAGCGCCAGCGTTGCCGCCGCCAGCCAGGGCGTCCACTTCAGCGCGCCGCCGATACCGAGCGCCGCACCGCTCCACACCATGCGACCATACGTGTATGCCATCAGCCCAAGTGCCAGAAACGCCGTTGGCAACGGATCATATTTGCCGTGCCAGAAGGGGAGCAACAGCGGCGAGAGCGCATAGAAACATGCCAGCCCGGTATTCCCGCTGGCTGAAGAACGCCGCTCACTCATGCTCCAGATCGCCAAGACGATAACCAGGTCGGCGATTGTGTTGCAGAGCGGCAGTGCCAGGGCAAACAGTTCACGGCTCGCGGGCAGCGCCAGAATCGCCCAGGGGATCAACGCGCCGGAAGGGTACTCGACCACCGGCAGTCCCAACTCCAGTGTCGCGCGTCCGTAGTTGTAGAAAAGTTCAACATCCGGATCGCTGCCGATCTCCCCACTGAGCAACCGCGTTGTCAGCGCCGTCAGACGAACGACCAGTGCGATCCGCAGCACCCCGGAAAGCGTCAGGGTTCGTCCGATACTATGCCACATACCCCACACGACGCACGCCGCCTGCGCTGCAATCACTGGCACGCTCCACTCCCCCCGCGCAACGCCTGCCACCAGGAGCGCATCGAGCGCCACGCCGCCGGACGCCGCCAGGAGTGCAGGTCGAAGATCAGCTGTCGGCACATGGCGCGGTTCCCGACGTTCCAGCCAGGCAAACAGGAGCGCCACACCCCCCAGAAGAACGGCGTAGAACGGCAGAAATGGAACTGTGCGCGCTGGCAGCCAGACCCACAGCACGCCACATCCCCCAATGACTGCCAGCGCAACGGCGGTTCGCCCTATCAGGCTTATAGCATTGCGTCCGATCAGGCTGGCAACCAGACCGATCGCCAGCAATGCGAGGACATGCTGCACTGATGGGAGCGCTAGCATCCGGGCAGATGCCACGCTGGCGCGGTAGACAAGCACGCCAAGATTGCGGCGGTCGTTGGGCGGTTTCCACGTGTCACTCTGAATCGTGATGTGGAAGGCATCACCCGAGAGCAGATCAGGGCGAAGCAGCAGCAGGTAACGGCGAGGGGCATCCGACAGCGTTCCCGCGACCGATGTTGTAGCCACCGACAGCGTAACCGATGGAGAGGGCGTTTCAGGGGGGCGGGGCGCTGCCATAACGATCTCGACGACGACTGGCACGCCATAACCGGAAGCGATCAACGTCACACGCGCATCGCCGTCAGTCCACCGAAACGAACCGTATCCATCACGCTCGCGCGTCTCGAAGCCGCGGGCGCACCCGACATCCTCGCCAGCGCCGACGTCGCACGTTGGCGGAGGAGCGATAGCAGTTGCGACAGCAGCCGTCAGCAGCGCCGCCAGTACCAGTGTGATGCCATGAAGCCAGACGTATCGTTGCACTCTGTTCACAAAGGAGATCTCACGCGACAATGCGGTTGCGGAGAACACCCAACCCGGCAGCCTCAAGCTCGACCAGATCATCGGGTTCGAGCCAGGGTCCCTGTCCATCGGTCGCTTCGAGCAGCGAACCGCCAATAGCGCCGCAGGCAATCATGTCGCCGGGGAACAGGGTGCACCCTTCGGAAGCAACAGCAATCATCTGGGCGAAAGAGTACGTCAGATCGCGAAGGTTGCCACGCGACTGTTCGACGCCGTTGACACGAGCGATCAGGGTCAGATTGAACTGACCATCGTCGAGGGCATATTCCTGGAGTTCGTCCGGCGTGGCAAGCCAGGGACCGATGGTGGTCGCTGCATCTTTACTCTTGCTGAAGGCGAACCCGGCGATCAGTTCCTCGCGCTGGATGTCACGCGCCGTCCAGTCGTTGAGCAGCAGATACCCGGCAATGTAATCGCCCGCCTCTTCGGGGGAAATGTCGCGTCCGCTTCGCCCGATAACGCACGCCACCTCGAGTTCATAATCGAAGGCGACGGTACGTGGGAGCGGCACATATGCTTCAGGACCATACATGGCTGCGTGATTGCCAAAGGCAAAGAGTGGACGTTCATACCAGAAATAGGGGATCCCGCCGCCGTGCAGACGGGCAAGCGCCGCCATGTGCCGTTCGCTGGATTCAAAGCAGCGCAGGCTGGAAGGGCGCGGCAATGGCGGCAACAGGCGCGCCTCGTCGAGCGGGATAAGCATCTCGACGCCGCCGATCATCAGAGAACCGGACTGTGGAACGAGATGCTCATCATCCACACCGCCGATCTGATCGATCACCGCCGCTACGATCTCCGCCGCGCCATCGAGCCCCATACCGTCCGGCACGCCACCCAGCACATCGAGCAGACTCCAGGGCGGCTGGGGCGGATCTTCAAAGACAAGTGGCGCCGCTGCCGCCAGATCGATAACGGCACTGCCGAGCAGCGCGCCAACCTGCGGCTGACGATCAATGAACTGAAAGGTGACCAGACGCATGGCTCACTCCTTGGGGTGCACTGCGCGCGGATCATAGCCGCCGCTGGCACAGGCGTCAAATCCGAATGCGGATCATATCCGCCGTTGGCACGAGTGTCAAATCCAAATGCAGAACGAGATGGTACAATATATCTATAAAAAACTGCTCAAGGAGTTTCACGTGTCTCACACGCACCGCCCGATCATCGGCGTTCCATGCCTGGTTGGTATTGCTCACTTTGCCCGGAACGACGCCTGGTTTCCCAAAATCTACGGGAACGTTATTGATTATCTCCAGGCAATCGAAGCAGCCGGAGGCGCTCCACTGCTCATCCATCTCACAACGAATGACGAGGTGCTGGACACCCTCTACCAGCAGATCGACGGACTGCTCCTGGCTGGCGGTGAAGATATCGATCCTGCCTCCTACGGCGCTCCGCGCCATCCGCGACTTGGCGACCCCGATCCCTTGCAGGACGATGTCGAGATCAAACTGACCCGACGCGCACTCCAGGACGGGAAGCCGATCCTGGCGATCTGTCGCGGCATTCAACTCCTGAATGTAGCGCTTGGCGGCACGTTGTACCAGGACATCCCTTCTGAAATTCCAGGCGCTCTGAACCACAATGAATCGACCGACCGGCAGGACATGCGATACCTGGCGCACCCTATCGTTATCGAACCCAACTCGCGGCTGGCGGATCTGCTCGGCGCAACCGAAGCGATGGTCAATACCGTGCATCACCAGGCGCTGCGCGATGTTGCGCCAGCGCTGCGCGTCACTGCTTGCGCTCCAGATGGCGTCATCGAAGCGGTCGAAGCAGGATCATCAGCTTGGGTCGTGGGCGTACAATGCCATCCAGAGATGCTGTGGAACGGCACCGATCCGCGCTGGGCGCGAGTGTTCCAGGCATTCGTGCAGGCAGCGAGAGGGTGAACGTTCAAGGTTTATAACTCCCGCCATGCAGCGGTCTGCCAGCGATCAGGTTCTCCAGTGCTGGTGTTATTTCCTCGCGGGTAATGCCCCCCTCGTACCGGGCGACGATCGTGCCGTTCGCATCGATCAGAAACAACCATGGTTCCGATTGCAATCCCCAGGCAATCATTGGATCGGAAAGCCCTACGTTGCGCTCTTCGAGCGTGGGTGCACGCCCTTCCTGCGCCAGCTTCTGGAAGACCGCGGATTGCGCTTCAAACGACTCGCGGAACGGGTGGCGGAAAACCTCGACATGGATGAAGTTGATGCGATCACCGTAGATTTTCTGCAACCCCTGCATTACACTCAGGCTGGGAGCGCATACCGCTGTGCGACAGAACGCTGGCGTCGCGAACAGAAGCGCCGTTGGCTTACCGTTCTGCAGTGCTGCATCCAGGCTGATCTGGTACATTGAAAGGTCGTCGACCCGCCCAGACGAAAGATACGATGGATCGGGCACATCACGCACGGTCAATGTTTTGACGGGTATTGCCTTATCGCCAACATTCGGTACGTCCGAACGTTCTTTGACTTCGAGACGCAACCGTGCAACCGTCGGTTCTGATTGACCGCTGAGCGTTGTTTGCACCTCGATCCCCCAATTCCCCGCCCGGTCGAATGTCGGATAGGCGACGTAGATGGCTGCGGGAAGCCCCTGACCATAGTAGATCGCATCGGTCTCGAACCTGACTGGTGAACTGGTATCGTTCAGATCGAAGAAGCGCAGATGAATCTTCGCGCCCGGATCATTGACCGGCGAACCGTCGCGGATCAGACCCAGCGCAATGCGGTTCGGACCCACAACCGCTTCAGTGAAGGCGAAGACTGGCGTCACCTGACCGGAACGCGTCGGCTGCTGCGCGCATGCGCCGAGGAGCAGCGCCAGCAGAAGGAATATCAGCAATCTGAAACGCATAGACATGTCCTGGCTATTATGCATCGAAAATATCATCAACCGCGATGCCAAATCCATCAAGCAGTTTTGAGATTGCGCGCTGACCCCGGTGAAAGATGCCATGCAGCGCATATTCATGCAGCGTGAGAACCGTTACCGTCTCATCAAGCGGATTGACGATCCAGTATTCGGGAATGCCTGCTTCGGCGTAGTCGCGCACCTTTTCCTCAGTATCGCGCTCCGGTCGGTCAGGGCTGACAACCTCAACAACGAGATCGGCGCCGAGCCAGAAGGCGTCCTGATAGCGGGGATCACCGGCAGATCGCAACAGGAGAATGTCGGGGTCGCGAAACTTGCCTGGACGCAGCCGCAGACGCAGCGGCGCCACCAGCACTTTCCCGCCTGTCGGCTGCACTGCCGTCTTGAAACGTTCGTACAGCAGCAACAGAATCGTCTGATGGCGACTGGTCGGCATCGGCAGCACCTCGATGGCGCCGTCGGTAAACTCGATCAGATGGTTGGTCTGTTCGGTCAATCGCAGGTACTGCTGCTCGGTCCAGAGTCCCTGAAGCGGCGCCAGATCGACTTCCAGCCCGTCGCTGCGCGTGATTTTCAATGAATTGGCGTGCGCTTCGACCGTCATGCGCCTTCCTCACATACCGACCGGATTCCTGCATCAGTATAGTACCACCTTAACGTTCAACCTTCCAACCTTCAACGTTCAACCTTCCAACCTTCAACGTTCCAACCTTCAACCTTCAACGTTCAACGTCTGCACAGCAAACATTCTTGTGGTAGGATTCTCAGAGAGCATATCACGCTTTTCGGACATCACCCGCCAGATCGATGACCCTCGGATGTCCGGTCATGAAGGAGAAGATCATGCACCTGGCAATCGTTGGCGCCGGGATGGCCGGTCTCAGCGCAGCGCGTGAGATGCGTCGGCGACGACCCGATCTGATGATCACCATCTATGAGAAGAGCCGCGGCTTCGGCGGGCGCGTAGCCACACGGCGTCGCGATGGGTTTGTCTTCGACCACGGTGCACAGGTCATCAAGGCGCCGGATGCCAGTATGGAACATCTGTTGACCGCCGAACTTCCCATCGAAGAGTTGCGACGCATGGATCGCCCGGTCTATGTCTTCCACACCGATGGGACAATCGCTGAGGGCGACCCGACACTCAATGCCGAACCATCCTGGTTTTATGCCAGGGGTCTCAACCGGCTGGGAAAGTTACTCGCTGCCGACCTCGACGTGCGCCTGGAAACACGTATTGCTGCGCTGCGTCGGGAAGCGGGAAGCGCGCGCTGGATGCTGTTCGACGCGCAGGGCGCGCACGTCGGAACCGCTGATGCAGTGTTGTTGACACCGCCGGCGCCGCAGACCGCAGAAATCCTGGCGATGAGCGATTTTGACCCGCCGCTGCGCGATATGCTGGTGCGCGAACTGATCAGTGTGCCGTATCGACGCTGCCTGACAATGACTCTGGCGTACAATCGACCGATCGAGCGGCCGTTTTACGCCCTGGTCAATGTTGATCGGCAGCATCCCATGGCCTGGCTGGCGCTTGAGCACACGAAAGGATCAGAGCGCTGTCCACCCGGTCACAGTCTGCTGATCGCGCAAATGGCAGGACCCTTTAGCATGCAGCAGTGGGATGCGCCTGCTGAGGAACTGGCGTCGGCGGTGATCGAGATCGTCAGTATGACGCTTGGGGAGGATCTGCGCCAACCGCTGTGGTATGATCGTCAGGGATGGCGCTATGCCCTGCCGGATGGAATGGCTAACCCGGCGGTGTTGAACACGACCCAAACCGGGCTATTCTTTGCTGGCGACTATACTGTTGGGCTTGGACGCATTCACCTGGCGATCAAGAGTGGTCAGGAGATCGCCGACGCCATTGCCAGCTGGCTCCGATGACATAATGTAAAGGTAGAGAGATGTCTGTTCACAACACAAACCCGGCAACCACGTCTCCAGAAGCGCGTTTCCCGTGGCGCGCATTGTTGATCGGTCTCGGCATTGCGCTGGCGCTGGCAGCGATTGCGCTGTTGAGCCAGGGGAGCAGCAACCCGGTTGCGCCGCGTGGCGCCAGCATGCTCATTCTGGCGCCGGCTGCATTCCTGGCGGGCGTGTTCAGTTTTCTTTCGCCCTGCACGCTGCCGATACTGCCCGCCTATTTCGCGTTCACGTTTCAGGCGCAACGCGAGCGCATTGTGATGATGACCGTCGCCTTCTTTCTGGGGCTGGCGACGACGATGGTGCTGCTGGGCGCGACAGCGACGGCGCTCAGTCAGTTGCTGTTTCGTAACCTGGAGACATTGACCTTCATTGGCGGCGTGATCATCATCATCTTCGGCATCCTCAGCATGCTTGGCAAAGGGTTCAGCGGCATTCAGATCCTGTCGCGCCCATCGGCAAGTATTGCCGGATCGTATCTATATGGCGCAACCTTTGCACTGGGATGGACGGCATGCGTCGGTCCGATCTTGGGAGCGCTGCTTACCCTGCTGGCAACACAGGGCATTGCCATTCTCCAGGGGGCGATACTGTCGTTCATCTATGCACTGGGGCTGGGATCACCGCTGATCATCGTAGCGACCTTCTTCAGCCGACTGGGGACTGGCTCGCCTGTCTGGAAAGTGCTGCGCGGGCGCGGATTCACCTTGAGCATCGGCAGGTACACCCTCCATCTGCACACTACCAGCCTGATCAGCGGGGCGCTGCTCTTTCTCATGGGTTTGCTGCTGGCAACCGGGCAACTGACGGCGCTGAGCGAGTGGGCGCAGCGTACTCCGCTGGCACAGTGGGCGCTCAGCCTGGAACAGTGGGTGCAACGCATCTTCTTTGAACAGTAGACAATCCAGCGGAAGGAACAACGCATGAACAGTCATCCCGACGCGGCAGGGTGCGTCGTCTATCGCTACGATGAGCATGGTCAACCGCTCATTCTGCTGATCCACGACCAGTATGGCAAATGGACGTTGCCCAAGGGTCACCTGGATGCAGGCGAGAGCGCCGAAACAGCGGCAGTGCGCGAGGTACGCGAAGAGACCGGAATCACTGGCAAGTTAGGCGCATTTGTCGGTACGATCACCTACCCGGTGCAGAAGAAGGGCGCATCGTATCTGAAGCGCGTCGATTTCTTTCTCCTGCACGCCGATAGCAGCGACGCGGTTCCCGAAGCTGCCGAAGGAATCACAGCCGTGGGATGGTTTCCGCCCCGTGAGGCGGAAGTGCGCGCCGGGTATGATCAAATCCGTCTCGTAATCGCTCGCGCCGCTACGCTGATCCCACCGCAGTCATCATCCTGCTCATAGTCGCTACAACCGCGGCAGCACAACCCCCGTCTGATTCTGATATTTGCCCGCTTTGTCGGCATACGACACGAGTGGTGGCTCGTCGCTCTCGAGAAACAGCACCTGAGCAATCCCCTCGTTGGCATAGATCCGCGCCGGCAACGGCGTTGTGTTCGAAATCTCGATGGTCACATACCCGCACCACTCCGGCTCCAGCGGCGTCACATTCACAATAATGCCGCAGCGTGCAATGGTGCTCTTTCCGAGCACGATGCAGAGCACATTGCGCGGAATGCGAAAATATTCGACCGAACGCGCCAGGGCGAAAGAGTTGGGGGGAATGTCACAATAATCACCACGCACATCAACGAATGAACGCGGATCGAAATGCTTCGGGTCTACCAGCGTATTGAAGACATTGGTGAACACTTTGAACTCATCTGCGACACGCATATCGTAGCCATAGGAGGACAGCCCATACGAAATGATGCCGCCGCGCACCTGTTCGGCAACGAATGGTTCGATCATGCCGTACTCACGCGCCATCACCTGTATCCAGCGGTCGGATTTAATCGTCACAGACACCTCCCTCTCCAACGGTCTGCAGCCATATTCCGCTGATGGATTGGGTATTATACCAGAGGGGAATCGCAGCGCTGCACGACACGCAGTCGTTTCTCATTCAGGCATAGTATTCTTGGTAATACTCTGGCATCCGACATACGTATAACAGATATGCAGATCAATATCAGCTAAGTCAGTGCACGACAACAGACGTTCTGGCAAACCCTGACACTGCCTGGAACACACGTCCACGACCGATACCTTCCCGATAGGAGACGCCTCGATGCAACCTCTCACTCTACCAGACTGGCAACGCTCCAACGCCCTTGACCGCTTCAGTTTCGCATCGTTCGTCGAGGAACAGCGGAAAACGCTCCACAGCCGCAGCATGATGCTGGCGTTGAGTTTCCTGATCGAAGATTACGCCGCTCAATCCCCAGGGACGCACCTGATCGCAGCGTTCCAGCGTTTCTCGAATTATCGCCGTCAGATCCGACGCTACCGGCACATAGCGTCGCGCCTGGCGCAGGCGTTTGTGCTGGGATTCCCCGATGAAACACCTCCTGCATTGCCCAATGTCACCCCGGTTGCGCTGGAAGCGGAGTGGCCCCTGGTGCACGAGTGGATCGTGATCGCCTGGGGACCGACATGCGCCGCCGCGCTGGTGGCATACGATGAGGAACAGTGTGCGCCGCATCGCGTCTCACGCCGGTTCCAGGCAATCTGGACAACCAGCGTCGCGCAGATCGAACCGATGGTGACGGCATTCTACCGCACGGTCGGGCAACCGGCGCCGGTCTTCCCACGCGATCTGCCCGCCATGCAGCGCACGACCGTGGCTATGCAGAAAGAACTGACCGCGCGGTTGCGCGCGATCAGGTGACCTCTGGCGCCTGACTTTCCGTATCTTATAGCGATCTGCAGAATGATCGCACCACGTGCATCCTGGGTGCGCGGGCGTCCCCGCCCGCATGCGGAGACTGCGGGCGGGAGAAGATTGAGCGTTGCATCCGATATACGCCGCGTGCCGTGGGGCTGATATTAAGCATGTATAGCGGTTCTCACAAGCGAGAACACACATCACGATAGTCTCTCGTGTGCAGTGGCGGCATGCTTGCGAAACTTTATAAAATCGATTCTATAATAATGCCGTGAATGTTCTTTCTGGCGTATGCGCCGAAGTACGACCCTGTGACGTCTGAGAGGAGAGGTTAAGGAATGAACATCGCCGATAGCGTCCCTGATCCGGTCAACCCTGTTGCTCTCACCGACCGCCTGGCGCAGATGGAACGTTTGCAGCGTATCGTGGAGACCAGTGATCAACTTATGATCGAAATTGACCCCAGCGGTCGCTTCACCTTCGTGAATCAGGCTGCGTCCTCCTACTTTGGGATGGCGCCAGCAGCGTGTCTTGGTCAACCAGTAACAGCGTTCGTCCATCCTGATGATCATGAAAAAGTGCAGCAATGGCTTTCAGAATGGAGCGCGAACCAACAGCGACACCTCTCGGACGAGATTCGGGTTGTTCACCGTCACGGCGATCTCTTCCATATGCTCTGGAGGGTGACATTCCACCGGGACGATACAGGACGACTCCAATCGATAACTGTCATAACGCACGACATCACTGAAATGAAGCGGCAGGAAGAGACGCAGCGCGCCTTCTGGCTGTTAATCGAGAACTCGCCTGATGGCTTCGCAATTGCCGACCAGAATCTTCGGCTGACGTATACCAACCACGCATGCAATGCCATGCTCGACGAGCCATCACTGGTCGGGCGGTCAGTTGTCGAACTGGTGTGCGCAGACGATCACGCGACGCTGGTAGCGGCTGCCAGAACAGCAGAGCATGGTCTGGCGGCCTGGGACGTTGTTCGCTACGTGCGCAGCGACGGAACATTGATAACAGTTCATACGGGAATGATCGGGTTGTGCGATCACAAGGGCAACCTCATCGCCTATGCTCTGGTCAACCGTGATATGACTTCCCAGTTGCAAGTCGAAACAGCGTTACGCCGGAGTGAGCAACGGAATCGCGCTCTGCTGGCGGCAATACCCGATCTGATGTTCGTGCTGAGCGCTGATGGCATCTTTCTCGACTGCAAGACTGACAATAAAGATGATGAGTTATTATTACCGCCAGAGGCGTTTCTCAACCGCCACGTGAACGAGGTGCTTCCACCGCCGCTTGCAGCCCAGGCGCTTTCCTACCTCGAGCGTCTCAAACGCACCGGCGAAATGCAGGTGTATGAGTATCAACTTGAGTTTATGGGACAGCTTGAAGAGTACGAAGCGCGGATGGTACCGCTCCAGGATGGCGTCCTGGTGCTGGCTCGCAATGTCACGGCTCAGCGTCGCGCCGAGCGCGAACGGGTGGCGATGCAGGAGCAGATTATTCAAGCTCAGCAGGCTACCCTCCGCGAACTGAGCACGCCGTTGATGCCAATCGCCGACGGGGTGGTGGTGATGCCGTTGATTGGGGTGATCGACTCGGCTCGTGCGCAACAGATTATGGAGAGTTTGCTGAATGGCGTGTCCGAGTATAAGGCGCACGTCGCTCTGATAGACATCACTGGCGTGAAAGTCGTTGACACCCAGGTCGCCGGAGTGCTCCTGCGCGCTGCTCAGGCAGTCCGCATGCTGGGCGCACAGGTGGTTTTGACCGGTATCAGCCCGGAGATCGCCCAGACACTGGTGCATATCGGCTCCGAGATCCGTGACGTTAAAACAAAGGCGACCCTCCAGGAGGGAATTCGCTATGCCATGACGGTCGGGAACCGATCATGAGCGCCAGTAAGTGGTTCACCCTCCGCCACGCAGCAGCGCCCATGCAGGCGTTTGCGTGCCAGAAGATGAACTCGTCATAAGCGCAAGGACGGACGAAGGTGCGACCTTCGCCCGTCCAGGATGCAGGATGATCAATTGTTCCGTCAACCCGACTGTACAGCGGTGAGGTGTCTTCAGGCGACACCGATTGCCGCCAATTCGTCCACATTCAAGCGCTAGCGATAGACCTCTCGATGGCGACTGCCGTACAGCAGTGCGATGCCGATGATGATCAGCGCCAGTGGACCGAGGAAGCCGATCAGGTGTGGCGCCGGGGTCATCAGCAACACGCCCATCACGCCAAGCACTGCTGCTGGAACGAACATCCAGCGCAGGGCGGGGGTCTCACGCAGGATTGCCAGGATCGCAAAGGTCACCGCCAGACCGAGGAACAATACACTGCCGACTGTTGCTTCGGGTAATACATCGGCGAGCGCTGCGGTTGCAGCAACACTCAGCAGCGCACCGCCGGGAATGATCGCCCACCAGCGCGACCGATTCATCAGGACGATTGCCAGGAACCCCAGACCCAGCATGCCCAGGAAGATCGCCCCGACGATGCCGTCCGGGAGCCAGGGCAGAAGTTTCTCAGCTCCAATCGTCATTGCGATGCCCAGCAGCGCACCCGCAGGAATGGAAGCCCACCAGTACGCGTCGCGCTTCAGGAAGAAGTAGAGGAAGATAGCGCCGCCAGCGCCGAATGCCGCTCCCCATACCAGCACTCCCACGAAACCGGCCATACCCAGGTTCTGCAACAGGCTCAGCACACCAAAAAGCACCAGAAGAATGCCGATAATCATCGCATTCTTTGAAGATCGCTTTTCCATTGCGCACTCCTTCTCGCGTGATTTTCTTTACCACTGCTACCATAGCACAAAGCGGCATACAGCACATCTATCGAACCGCCAGCGTTGGTTCCGACTTTTGGCAGAGGCGGAAGGATGACCTTTTGCAAGAGACGACAGTCATCCTCTTCCGAGGTGAACAATACTCAACCATCAAGGGCTTGATCCCATCCAGCGAAGTGTGATAGAGTCTCAACGCATTGCAGAAGAACATCCCGCTGCGCATCACCTGCAACCCCTGCGTTCCCTTTGGGAGTGGACGAAGTTGCAGATAATCGACAATCGAACTGACAGTATACCTGCATTCCTGCAACGTCATTCGCTGCTTCGCCGCCCCTCTGTGCGCTGCATGCACCGACCTCGACCTCCACCCAGGCGAATGACCCACGTTTGAGGAGGTAGATGCATGAACCTGAAACGGTTCACTTCCTTTGTGATGGTTCTCCTGTTGCTTGTGACCACTGCCTGTACCGGTCTCTCTTCCCCTGACGCTCAAACTGCCACACCGCCTGTTGCAGCACTTCAGCCGTCGCCGCTGCCGTCTCCTGCCACGCTGCCGACCGTCATTCCCACCAGAGCGCAGCCGACGGTCGCGCCAGTCGCAGCGGAGGGGGTCTATCTCATCAACCGACGCGCCACGAGTACTCGTAGCGCATTTGAGGAAATCAATCTGGTGCTCTACCGTGCGACGCTGAGCGGTGATCGCCTGATCCTGCGTGTGGGATTCCACAACGTCAGCGACAAAAGCTTCTACCTGACGGCGGCAGTGGACGTCAGCGATCTGCGCCTGGTCGATGCCGCTGGCAATGAGTATGAGCCTGTCACATTCAGCGAGAATCTGAAACGCATCAATCCGCCGGGTGATTTCCTGCCCGGTCAGGCGAATGTCGGCGATGTCGTATTTCCTGTGCCGACAGGACCCGCGCCTTACGAACTCCGCTTCCCGACCCATAATCCGATCGCGTTTCAACTCGACCAACCGGCGCCATCGGCGACACAATCGGTTCCTGAGGGAACATATCCGCTTGCTGTCGAACTGTACAGCGGACGGAGCGCGCTCGTGCCGATCCGTCTACGCCTGGATTCCATCACGGTGACGCAGCAGGAGGTGATCGTTCAAGTCGCTTTTGTGAACACCCTGCGTCGGGGGTACGATCTGGGCAAGGGTCTGAAAGGAAGCGATGCGCGTCTGCTCGATGCCGAGTTTGCGGCGTATGAGCCGATCAAAGTGAGCGATAACCTGGCGGAGAACATTGCGCCGCCGAAAGGATGGCTGCCAGGACAGGCGTATGTTGGGGAGGTGACATTCCCTCGACCGGAACGCATGGAAGAGGTGCGGTTCTTCTTCCCTGAGTATGCCGCTGCCACGCTGCGCTTCAATGCGACCGGGCTGGCGAGCGCTGAGGTCACCTCGGCAGCTGGCGGCGCGCCGCCGCCAACCGCGACGCCAACGGCGGAACAGGCGGCGCTGCGTGAACTGGAGAACCTGCTGGAACGGCAGGCGAAGGCGCTGGTAACCGGCGACCTGACTGCATACCTGGCAACATTCGCGGAAGGGTTGCGCCAGGAACAGCAGACGATCTTCGAGCGCAGTCGCAGGCTGCCGTTGAGCGACTATCAACTGAGCGTCTCGCCCTCAGCGGTGCTGGTGCTTTCCGATCTGGAACGAGGACGTGTCAGCAACATCGCCGTCCTCATACGGTATCGGTTGCGTGGCGCTCCGGAGGACAACCCATTCGAGCATACGGTGCGCGCTACCTTCGAGCGACAGAATGCAGAATGGATGGTCAGCGCGTATGAACCGGAAAAACCGCCGCCGTTCTGGTGGTCTGGCGATATTGTTGTGCAGGAAACGCCGCACTTCCTGATCATCACGCGACCGGATGCTGGCGATATGTTGACGAAAGTGGCGCAGGAATGCGAACAGGCGTACCGCGACATTCAGGCTGCCGGGCTTGAACCGGAGGAGCGGTTTGTTGCCTACCTCACGACCACCCAGGAGGATTTCACGGCGCAGACCGGCATGGGATCGCGCACCCTCGGCGCTGCCCTGTCGCTGTACGAACTTGCCGGCGAGGAGATACAGACGCTGGGACGGGCATTCTACATCAACGGCGAGGCGTTCAAGGATCAACCCGATGACGGCGGACCCCTCGGACGACTGGCGACGATCAGGCACGAACTGGTGCACCTGGCGCTGGCGCGCGAGAGTCGACCATTCACACCGATCTGGCTCGTCGAGGGTGCGGCAATGTACTACGCCGGGCAACTCCCGCCCGAGTTCCGGCGTCGCCTGGTTGCAGATGGAAGACTGGACTCCCTGAGCCTGGAGCGACTCACCGGCGCCGAGAGCCTTGGCGCTTACGACATGCTCGGTCAGAGCGTCGGGTACGAATATATCTTCTCAGGCGAAACGGTGCGCTATCTGATCGACACCTACGGAACGGATTCGTTTCGGGAGTTCTACCGGTCTTTCAGTCGCGTACCGCTGGAAAAAGTGATCGAAGAGATGCCGCTTTTTTCGGTTGGCTTCGGCTCGCGGTTTGGCAACCTCAGCCGGAAAGTGACGCCAGAAACGCTCGCAAGCGTCTATGGAGTGACGATTGCCGACCTCGATGCAGCGGTCAAACAGCGATTACGGGAACAGAAGCCATGATGCGAAGCACACCTCCAATAACCAGGACTGGCGGCGTGAATTCATCACGCTCGCCAGTCTCCTCATCATGACACGAGTGCTGGATGGGTTGATCACCTATGCCATCACGCCCGATCTGAGCCGGGAGACAAATCCTCTGGTGAGCATCTTCGGCTTGGGATGGGCGGGGCCGATCACGATGACCGCTATTCTGCCCGGCGCCGTGATCTGGCTGAACTATCAGAGTCTCAGCAGTCCCTGCGACAATTTTCCGCACACCTGAGCAGGTTATGATTGACGTGTGACCAGACTCTGGCAAGAAACCATCACATTGAGCGAGGAGTTCTTCCCGCACACGGCGACCTGATCGAGGTATAATAGAAAGACACAACACACAGGGAGGACTGCAACGGCGCAGGACATTCCTCCACATTGTGGCGTACCCGGCAGGTCCCCATCGTTCCAGCCCGCACGGTTTTGCTGCACCACCCGGATACACCACCCTGAGCACGATTGCCGCAGTTGCGGTCTGCCTCGAAGGAGGTGGCGATCTATGGCAACCTGGCTCGAACGATACCGCAGAGGCGAGCACGAACGGGTATGGGCGGAGATGATAGCTGCAGGCGAGCACATCCGTCGTGAACCGCTCTTCTCTGATGCACTGGCAGTTGCGCGTGAAACGATGAGTCGCGCGCGAGAGAACATCGCCGTGCTGCGCGTTCGCCTGGAACGCATCGGATACCGGTTTGCTTATCCCGATGAGGCAGTTCAACCGCCGCGACCGGATGTTCAGCATTGCATCGAAGAACTCGAGCGTCGCGTCGGACCAATGCCACTTGCGCTGCGCGCCTGGTACGAAATTGTCGGGTCGGTCAACTTCATCGGCTATCATCCAAAGTGGAACAACAGCGCGTACAGCGATCCGCTGGTCGTTGATCCGATCGATATGGCGCTCGAAGAGTACAGCATATGGCGCGAGGAATGCCGGAAATACGGTAGCGAGGCGATGGGACCGTACCAGGCGCCGCTTGCACCAGATTACTACCACAAAACGGACATCGCCAGCGCCCCCCATCGCGCAGTTGTCGTGTATCGCATTGTGTTGCCGAACCCGGCAGCCGATGCACCGGTGCGCGATGAACCACACCAGACCACGTTTGTCAACTATCTGCGCACCTGCTTCCGTTGGGGCGGCTTCCCGGGTTTCGAGTATGCTGAAGAGCGCCCCGCCGAGCTTGCGCACCTGGTGAGAGGATTGAAGGCGATCTGATCGGTGAGGTTGTGGGGCGGGAGAGAGATGAACGGCAGTGCGCCGTGATATCCGTTC
>AFSR01003878.1_pt1 | contig 20572 bp, 16 predicted proteins | sample 296848 | NCBI WGS metagenome assembly AFSR01 (sample SAMN02954305, study PRJNA68063) | hot springs metagenome | biome: terrestrial; feature: Mushroom and Octopus hot springs; material: microbial mat core samples; isolation source: Yellowstone National Park Mushroom and Octopus hot springs ...
GCCGCCCAAAAACTACGCCGTAGCAGCAGCGAGACTCACCGTCCGCCACGGCCAGAGCCGCTCAGTACCACAGCACGCGGTAGGTGCGATGGATGTCGCTACCCGCTACCTCCAGGAGGTAGACCCCCGCTGCGTTCGGCGAAGGGATCAGCTGGCTCCCCTCAGCAGCGAAAACCTGCTGGGTGTAGACCTGCCGCCCCGCCGCATCATAGAGGGTCAAGGTCAGCGGCTCCGGCGCCGAACGGATCCAGCTCACCAGTATAGCCTCTCCTATGGGCGCACTCCCACCATGCACATACACCTGCGTCTCCGCAGCGGGATGCACCACCACCTCCACCGCCTCGCTCTCTATGCGCCCACCTGAGGGGAGCTCCTGCACCACCTTATAGAGGTAGCTATTGGGGGCGAGGTCTCGGTCCACATAGGCGTACGAGTGTCCCTCCAGAGTAGCTATCGGCTCAAAAGTGCGGCTCATCCGAGTAGCTCGCATAATCTGGAAGCGCTGAAGGGAGTCCGCCACATTCACAGCCCAGGTGAGCCGCACATCCCGCCCCTGCCGCTGCGCCGAAAGCGATACATCCGCACTGCTCAGCACACAAGTAACCGTATAGCGCTGCGAGACCGTGTGACAGCACCCCTGGAAAGGCTCGCACAGCGTAAACTCCACAGTATACTCGTCCGGCGCTGGGAAGGTGACGGTGAGGGGATCGAGCGAGCTGGGCCCTGGCCCTTGCAGCACGGTATAGGGCGGTACGGGCAGCACCCATATGCTTGTATGCCCGCATGCCACTGACTGGCAGGTGATGAGGAAACCACAATCGGAGTCATTATCACACGCGGTAATGCATGATCCGCCACAGGTTTTCACATACTGGGAGCAGGAGGGGTCGAAGGTGACGGACTGGCCGGCGCAGAAGGGGTTGGGAGTAGGGTTGAAGCAGGCGGTGGGGGCGCGCTTGACGGTGACGGTGGTGGTAGCGGTGGCATCTCCGCAGCCGCCCCCAAAGGTGGCCCGCACGCAGTAGGTCGTGGTCGTAGTAGGATTAACGTCAACTTGATTCACGCCGGGGCCCGAGGCAAAGGGCGTGCCGGTGCAGGTTCCGTTTGCGTACCACTGGTAGTTTGTAACGGTGAGGTTGGCATTAGCGGTGAGGGTGATGATCTGGCCTCGGCAGATGGTGGGGTTACTGGGGGAGATGGAGACGCCACCCGTAGAGGGGGGGACGGGGATGTTGAAGTCGGAGTTATTCGGTATGCAGGAGCCGGCGCCAGTGCAGATACCGCAGAGGGTATTGCCGTCAGAGCCATTTCTGATGCGGAGGGTGTAGGTGGTGCCTGGGGTGAGGGGACCGCTGAGGGTGAGCTGGATTTGGGTGGTGGCGGTGGCGCCGGGCGCCGAGCAGCCAATACCCGTCGCCCCCGTAATATTCGGAGCCCCCGCCGGCGCTGTAAACTGAAAGTCAGTCCCATTCGCAGCGATGGTATTGCACCGCACAGGGCGGTCAAAGTTTACAATCACCGTATTAGCCCCGCACTGGTAAGTGAAGGATATGGGCTGAGGTGGGGTGGGAGGCTCCACCCGGATGGTGTAGCCGTAGGTATTTTGTTGTTTGACGGGGCAGGAGTTGTCCTCTACGGTAACGGTGAAGTTATAGGTGCCGGCGGTAGTGGGCGTCCAGCAGAGCTGGCCTGTAGCGTTAGGGGTGCCGTTACCTGTAACATTCCAGGTGGCTCCCGCGGGAAGGCCGGTGGGCGGTAGAACCGTTACATTCTGGTTATCCGCATCACGGAAGTTGATAGTGAAGCAGAAGCTTTGATTGACGCAGGCGACATAGGTGTAGGTGCCGGGGTCGCTGGGGTTATACGGCTGTGTGGGGAGGGTACCGTTGATGGCGCTGGCTTGAGGGGGATTGCCGGTGCAGTTTTGCACTCGGATTTGCATATCGCGTAGATACTCGCCGATTTTCGTGCCGTTTCGGTACTCCTCTATGAGGAGGCAGACGGGGCCGACAGCGGTGGCATTGGGTGTGAGGCAGACGGTGCCGTTCGTGCTATTGATAGAGGTGCCGCCACTGGTAGGTAGGGGATTCAAGCCGCTGCAGGTGCCGTTACAGCTATTGTTGTAGCTAATGGTACTATTGACGCCTGTGGTGCGGCAGTTTGTGAGTCTAAACACGAGGTTGTCTCCATCTGGGTCTGAAACGCCGGGATTGAAGCAGAAGGACTGGTTATTACACAGGAGCGCAGCGGGGCGGTTACTATATCTCGGGGAGTTATTACAGGGGGCGGCTTGCGTATTGACCTGGATGTAGAGGTAAAAATCTTCATTGGCGGAGCCCGTGGTGATTCTGCTGTTGCGACAGCAGTCGGTTGTGGAGATAACCCAGTCGGTACAGGCTTGGAGCTGGATGTTGCTACTCTCGTAGACGTGCTCCTCCCAGCCAATAGGGCTGCTGGAATTTGCACAGCGGCTTTGCTGACCCGGACAGAGCGGGGTAAAGTCCGTGATGCTGGTTCGGTTGAGCGTGATGTATTGATTGACATTACAGCTGCTGGACTGGTATCGCACGGTAATCTTGTCTCTCTGTCGGATCCCCTCACAGTCCCGATAGATACGCACCCGAATCCGATAGGTGGGCGGATTGGTACCGGGGTTGACGCAAATCAGCTCTATCTCCCCCCCGCATGAGGTGGGTAGCATAAAGGGATGTCGTCCCCATGGGGAGTAGGCCATACGCGCCCAAGCGCCGCAAGCCAGTGAGTAGGGTCCAGCGTGTCATACCTCGGCAAAAACGCTTTTTTAGCACCTCTCACATGATTTCCTAATCCTATTCCCCTCTGACGGGTCTGGCGGCTCATCCGGGGCGGTGCGTTGGGCAAGGCAGGGTGTGTATCTTTGCTTAGTGGAGCTGGGAAGCTGGGCGGATAAACTCCCCGACCTACCTGGCGTGTATAAGTTCATGCGCGCGCAGGGGGAGGTGCTTTACGTGGGAAAGGCACGCAGTCTGCGGCGGCGGGTGCTCTCGTACTTTCAGCGTATCAAAGATCCCCGCTGCGACTACAAAACCCGCCTCCTGGTGCAAAGTGCCCACCATGTAGAGTGGATCGTAACGGAGAGCGAATGGGATGCCCTGCTCTTGGAAAATAATCTTATCAAGAGCTATCAGCCGCGGTATAATGTTTTGCTCAAGGACGGCAAGACCTATCCGTATTTATGCATTACGGAGGAGCCGTATCCGAGGTTGTTGTTTTTACGGCAGAAGGTGGTAGCGGGGCGGTATTATGGGCCGTTTCCGGGGGGCTGGATGGTGCGTACGTTGTTAGACCTTTTTCGGGGTTTGTATGGGGTTCGGGATTGTGATTTAGCGCTGACGTCGGAGGGGGTGGCGGCTGGGCGGTATCGGGCTTGTGTGCGGGCCTACATGGGTACTTGCACAGCACCCTGCATAGGTCGCCAGTCCCATGCGGAATATTTGGACACCATTGCCGAGATCCAAGCCCTTTTAGAGGGGCGCTGGGAAGAGGTCTTGCACCGCATAGAGGCGGAAATTCAGGAGGCGGTAGCGGAGTTGGCGTTTGAGCGGGCGCACGAGCTTAAGAAGCGCTTAGAGCAGCTGCGAGAGTACCAGCAGAGGAGCTTAGTCATTGATGAAGCCTACGGGGATGCGGAGGTGGTGAGTATTTTATCGGGGGAGCGGGTGGCGGTGGTGCATCATTTTGCTATAGAGGGGGGGCGGATTGTGGCGAGTCATGTTTGGCAGTTTGGGGCTAAGGAGTGGGAGGAGCGGCCGGAGGAGGTATTGGAGGCGATCACGCGTCAAATTCTGGCGGAGCGGGGCCGCTTGGCTCCGTCTATCTATGTGGATGGATGGCCGGCGGAGTTGCCCCTGCCCGAAAGCACCGAATGGTCTTATCTTCTCCCGCCTTCGGAGGAGGCCTGGCAAAAGCTCATCCATATATGCCGCAGCACCGCCTGGACCCTCCTCCAAGAAAAACACCGCTTCCTGGAAAAAAAGCTCCTCAAAAGCCGCTCTGTCTTAGAGGAAATGCAGAAAGTTCTAAACCTTCCTCACCTGCCCAGCCGCATAGAGTGTATTGACAACTCGCACATTCAAGGGGCGCATCTGGTAAGTAGCGTGGTGGTATTTGTGGAGGGGGAGCCCCGCCGAAGCGAATACCGGCGCTACGTGCATGAGGATTTGCAGGTGGGGGATGATTTTGAGGCGATGCGGCGGGTCGTGCGGCGCCGCTATGAGAAGCGGGTGCGGGAGGGGCTGCCATTACCCGACTTGCTTTTGATTGACGGGGGGAAAGGGCAGCTGCAAGCGGCCAAGGAGGTCTTAGATGCGCTGGGCCTAGGGCACCTCCCCGTCTTTGCCCTGGCGAAAAAGAAGGAAGAGCTTTTCCGGCCGGGGTTGGCCGAGCCGCTATATATTGATCGGCGCAGTCCGGTGCTGCGTCTTTTACAGGCGCTGCGGGATGAGGCGCATCGGACGGCGGTGGGCTTTCATCGGCAGCGGCGAGATGCGGCCGTACTGAAAACGCAGCTCATGCATGTACCGGGCATTGGCCCTGTGTTGGCAGAGAAGCTCCTGGCTCGGTTTGGCTCAGTGGAGGCCCTACGTCAGGCCTCGCTTGATGAGCTAAAGGCCGTTTTGGGATCGCGTCGTGCCGAAACGCTCTATCAGTATTTCCATGGCTAAGTCTATCGGGGATTTGCTGAAGCAGTTTTGGGCGGGCCAGCTATCCGATAAAGCGCCTCGAGAAGCGCAAATAGAGGAGGTGTGGGTGCGGGTAGCCGGCCCAGAAGTAGCCGCTGCTACGCAAGCGCTGCGCTTGACCAAGCATGGGCTTGCTGTCGTCATTAAGGACCCTTTGGTGCGGGAAGAGGTACGGTATCGAGCGGCGGCCTTAGCCGAGGCGTTACGGGCGGCAGGCTTCCCCGAAATCCACAAAGTGACCGTGCGGGGGTGAGGCGGGAGCTGAAATAGCCCTTCCAGGCTCTGCCGTTCTTTCGTACGCATATTTGGCTTACCTTTGCTGAACTGCCTACTTTGTGTCTGTATGCAGCGAGTGTGGCGCCTGTTTGGATTGGCCGTGACAACACAAGTTTTTGTATGGGCTCAGGCCCAATCTAATTCAGCGGGACAGATTCGGGCCATTACCACGGCGGTACCATTCCTACTAATATGCCCGGATGCGCGCAGTGGGGGGCTTGCTGAGGCGGGCGTAGCGCTCCCCCCCAATATGTACAGCATGCACTGGAATGTAGGGGCGCTCGGCCTGGCGCAAGAGCGGGCGGGCGTGGCCTTCTCCTACACACCCTGGCTGCGGGCGCTGGGTATCGGCGACATCAACCTCCTGTACGTGCCCGGCTACTGGAATATCAGCGAAAAAGCCGGCGCTATCGGCGCTTCGCTCACGTTTTTCAGCCTTGGTAAGATTGAGTTTACCGACAATGCCGGCATCAAGACGGGCGAGTACGATGCGAATGAGTTTAGCTTTTCTGCGGGGTATAGCCACATCATCACGAGCAACCTCTCGGCGGGCGTAGCGCTCAAATACATTCAGAGCAATCTCACTGGCGCCACGACGGTGGGGGGGCTTACGACGCAGCCGGGCCGTAGCGTCGCCGGCGATATGGGCCTCTACTACCAGAAAGACTTTACGCTCAAAGCACAGCCCCAGCCTATCCCCCTCACTGTCCGTTGGGGTGTGGCTATCAGTAACATTGGTGCAAAGATGGCCTATACGGCCTCCGGCCAAAAAGACTTTTTGCCGGGCAACCTCCGGCTGGGCTACAGCCTTACCGCCAAACTCAACGACTTCAACAGCCTGACCTTCACCAATGACTACAACAAGCTCCTCGTGCCCTCAGCCGGCGGGGCCGCTCAGGTCGCCCTCCTGGAAGGAATTTTCAAAAGCTTTGGCGATGCGCCTGGCGGCTTCAAGGAAGAAATCTCCGAAATCTACTGGAGCATGGGCCTGGAGTACGACTACAACCGCATCTTCCAGGTTCGGGGGGGGTTCTTTTACGAAGACCCGATGAAGGGAAACCGGCGGTTCATCACGCTGGGGGCTGGTCTGCAATTCCGGCAAATACGGCTGGACTTTGCCTACCTGACCTCGCTCGTGCAGAACCACCCCCTTCAGAATACGCTGCGCTTTACGCTGGCGTACTTGTGGCGCTGAGGGCCTGGGATAAGTGACAGGCGGCCTTCTCAATAGCGTCTCCCTCTCCCAGCCGCGCCTGAAGGCCGCGCAGTTTTTCCAAGATCGTTTCCCGCTGGGAAAGAAGCCCCCTCAGTGTGTCCTGTACCCGTTCTGCCGTCAGCTCACCCTGGATAAGTTCTGGGAAAACCGCTTCCTGGAGGATGAGGTTGGGTAAGCCGATGAAGTTTACGCGCACGAGCTGGCGGGCGATCCAGTAGGAGAGGTAGCTACCCTTGTAGCCGATGAGACTGGGGCAGAGAGCAAGGGCGGCTTTCGAGGGTGGCCGTGCCGGAAGTAACCATAGCCGCCACGGCCCCTTTCAAAAGGCTGCGCGTCTGCCCATACACCACCCGATACGGCCCCCGATACCGCTCGTAAAGTGCTTCTGGGATATGTCCCACGCCCGCAATCAAAAAGTCATACACTGGGAAGGCTTGTGCGGCGGCCACATATATGGGCAGCGTATTTCGCACTTCGGCGAGGCGACTACCCGGCAAAATCGCTATGTAGGGCCGGTCATGGGAATAGGGTTCTACATCCCGCATCATCGAGACGAGCGGATGGCCTACATAGGTGGCTTTGACGCCATATTGGGCGTAAAAGTCCGGTTCAAAGGGTAGGATGCAGAGCACTTCGGCGAAGGGGGTTTGGAGGGCGCGGACGCGGCTGGGGTTCCAGGCCCAGAGCTGCGGCGAGATAAAATAAGTGAGGGGGATGCCCGCCTTGGCGAGGCGGCGAGCTAAACGGAGGTTTAGCCCAGGGTAATCGACTAACACCACCCGGTCTGGCTTCCAAGTTTGGATATCTTCCCAGATGCCTCGCAGGAGCCGTAGAAAGCGGGGTAGGTTTCGGGCGACTTCCCAGAAGCCCACGACGCTATAGGGTTCCCAGCTCTGGAAGGCTTCTACGCCAGCCTCCTGCATGAGGGGGCCTGCCAGGCCTCGCTGGCTTAGGGCAGGAACGAGCGCTTGTAGGCGGTGAGCGAGGGGGGCCGCATACTGTTCTCCGGAAAGCTCCCCTACCACCCAGTAAAGACGGGGCATTTCGTACCTTCGCTTTGGTGCAAAGCTACGACCTGTGTATAATTGGGGGGGGAGCTGCCGGCTTTGCCGGCGCCATGCGTGCGATGGATTTTCAGAAACGGGTCTGCCTCATCGAAAAAAACCAGATAGGCGGGGCTGCCATCTTCAATGGCGCCCTCGCCAGTAAAACCTGGTGGGAACTCGCCAAGGACTTTGACAAGCTTTTTTTGACGGACCGGGGGTATCGGGTGCTGGGCTATGAGGCTGACTTTGGGGCGATTCAGGAGATCGTTCGGGCCGCCACCGCAGAAAGGCAAGCCCAGATGCTGTGTCAGATTGATCACTATCAGAAGCTAGGGTGGCTGGACCTGGTCTTCGGTACAGCTGAGTTTATTTCGCCCCATCGCCTGCGGGTCTTTCCCTGGGAGGGTGAACCGTACGAAATTGAAGCGCAGTACTTTTTGATTGCGACGGGGAGCCGTCCCCGTACCCTTCCCCACCTTCCCATAGATGGCGAGCGGGTTTTTACCAGTGACCACCTGCAATCCCTTTCGGCTTTTCCGCCGGACCTCTTGGTGATCGGGTCGGGCGTCATTGGGTGTGAGTTTGCCACCATTTTCTCTACTTATCCGGGTGTCCGGGTTACCATGGTAGAGAAAGCGGACCGCATCCTGCCTTACGAGGACCCGGACGTGACGGCGCTCGTTAGTGAGAACCTTGCCGCTTGTAATGTGCATATTTACACGCGGGCTGAAATTGCCCATGTAGAAGTCGGGGAGGGCGGTATTCGGTATGGCGTTTTGCAGGATGGGCAGGTTCGGGAATGCACGGCTACGCATGTGCTGGTGTCTGTCGGGCGAGCGCCTAATACGGAGGGGTTGGGCTTAGAACGGATTGGCGTGAAGCTCTCGCCGAGTGGCCACATCATTACACAGGAGACGCAGACGAGTGTACCGCATATTTTCAGTGCGGGGGATGTGGATGATCAGGGGGCTGGGTTTGTCAATGTAGCGGAGCAGGAGGCCCGTTATGCGGTGGAGCGGATGTTTGGGCGGGTACGGCGGGCGCTGGACTATGACCATCTGTCGTGGATTATGTTTTTGCGGCCGGAGGTGGCTGGCGTGGGTCTAAATGAGCAGCAGGCCCGGGCTAAAGGCTATGCTTACCGGGTGGCCCGGTATGATTATCGTTTTACGGCGCGAGGGCTGGCTATGCGCACGCAGGGCAGTTTCTTCAAGCTCATCACGACGGATGAGCCGGACCCGTACATTCTGGGGTGTCGGGCCGTAGGCCCCCAAGCCTCCGCTATTATCGGGCTGGTGGCCATGATGATTCGCTTTTCTCGTCGTCTGAGTGATTTGTGTCAAATCCTTCAGCCGCACCCTGCCCTCACGGAAGGTATTCAGGAATGTGCCCGTCACCTTCTGGGTGAGGCTATTTACAAACCCGAGCTGCTTTCGTGAGGGGGTGGCCGGATATTATTCTGCGGGGGCGTTACTACTGGCTGGTGCTGGCGCTCGTAGGCACCGCCTTTATGCTCTGGCAGGCCCGCACCGTGGAAATTTCCCAGGACTTTGTCAAAGTCATCCCAGAAGACGACGCCGACTACCAGTTTTATCGAGCCTTTCAGAAAGCCTTTGGCGAAGACGCCGGCCTGGTCCTGGTAGGGGTGGAAGTCCCGTCGGAGCCGGATACTACTTTCTGGAGGGGGCTGGGCGAGCTGACGCGGCGCCTGGAAAAGCTACCCGGCGTGCGCCGAAGCCTCTCCATTACCCGACTGCCGCTTCTTAGGTGGCAGGAAGAGGGCCCCACGCTGGATACCCTCTCCGTGCAATCCACAGCTGATTGGAAAGCCATCCAGCAGAATCTCCCCTTCTATAGAGGGCTTTTGTGGGATAGCGCTGGCCGCTCTACCCTCATCCTCCTGACTATAGACTCCCTCACCCTCCATAGTCGCGCCAAACACGACCTGCTGCGAGCTATTAAGGCCCTTGCCGCCGAAGCCGCTGAAAAGCTCTCTACGCGCCTGCACCTGGGGGGCGTCCCGTACCTCCGCCACGAAGTGGCCCAGCTCGTTCCCCACGAACTCCTGCTCTTTACGATTGCCTCGCTGCTGCTGACTGTTTTAGCGCTATATGCCTACTTTCGTTCGTGGTATGCGGTGGTCTTTCCGGTGTTGCTATTAGGGCTGACGGCTATCTGGACGGTAGGCGTGGTAGGCCTGTATGGCTTCAAGCTCACCTTGCTTACAGCGCTTTTGCCGCCGCTTATTGTCATTTTGGGGATACCGCCGGCTATTTACATGATTGGCGAGTATCATCGGCTCTACGTAGCCAAAGGCGATAAAGTGGCTTCCATACGCGAGATGATTCGCGATATGGGCTTTGTCACCCTCATGATCCATGCCAATAATGCGTTTGCGTTTTTGACGCTGTATCTGACGCGGGTGGTGCCGCTGCAAGAGTTTGGGTTAGTGGCGTTTTGGGGGACGATGGCGTCGTATGGGCTGACGGTGCTGCTTTTGCCGTCGGTTTTGATGATTTTGCCGGCACCCACGGGCCGGGATGTGCGCCACTTAGAAAATAAGTGGACTCGGGCCTTTCTCCGCTGGGCAGGTGAGGTCGTGCAACGGCGACGGCCCCTGATTTACGGGCTTTCGGCGCTCTTTCTGCTCCTAGGCGGCATCGGGGTTCTCAAGCTGCGTGCTGTTTCGTACATGGCGGATGACCTACCGCAGTCTGCGGCAGTGGTAGAAGGGCAGGCTTTCTTTGAGGCGCAGTATGGGGGCATGCTCCCCTTTGAGATCGTGATAGATACAGAGAAGCCGCAGGGACTTCGGCGGGCTGGCATTTTGCGGGCTGTGGCAGCCTTACAGGATAGTTTGCGGCGGTATCCGGAGCTTTCCCGCAGTCTAAGTATAGTGGATGGGCTCTACTGGCTGCGGCAGGCGTATTACGGGGGGAATCCCGCTGCCTACCGCTTTCCGCTTTCTGAGGAGCTGCCTGTCCTTTTGCGCACCTCCCAGAAAGCCCGCCAGGCCACCCTCCTCACCCCGCTTGTAGACTCTACCTGGCAGAAGGCGCGCATCACGGCCTTTGTCCGAGACTTGGGGTCAGCGGACATGCCCCGCCTCCTCAGTACCATCCAGGCTACTATCCAGAACACATTTGGCTCGGACGCACCCCGGGTTCATATTACGGGCACCACCCTCATCTTCCTCAAAGCCATCGACTACCTGGTAGACAACCTCGTCTGGAGCCTGGTGGCGACTTTTTTCCTTGTCGCTCTGCAAATGTTTTTCCTCTATGGCTCTTTTCGGGTGATGTTTATCAGCATGGGCGTCAATATCGTGCCGCTTTTTCTGGTGGCTGGGCTGATGGGCTTTTGGCATATTCCGCTCAAGCCGTCTACGGCGCTCATTTTTGAGATGGCTTTCGGGATCGTGATAGATAGTGCGGTGCGGTATTTGAGCTCGTACCAGTGGTATTACCGGCGGCATCCATTGCCGGAGCGGGCGGTGGTTGTGAGCCTGCATCATACGGGGGCGCTGATTATTTACACATCGGTGGTACTGCTGGCGGGGTTTGTGATATTCATTCCGTCGTCATTTGGGGGTACGAAGTCGCTGGGCATCTTGACGGCGCTGTCGATTGGGATGGGGCTGTTTTCAAACTTGTTTCTTTTGCCGGCGATGTTAATTACGTTTCGGCAGGCGGATGAGGGGCGGGTGCGGAAGTTTGCCCGGGCTCGCCTCACGCGCCTTCGGGAGCAGCGCGCTGCCCGGCGGGCCTCAAAGGGGGCCTAAGGCACGCGCTAACCCACTTGGGCCGAAATCTGTACCTTTGCCACATGGAATTCGTTCAGGCGCCACTGCCATATCCATACAATGCCTTAGAGCCGCATATTGACGCCCAGACCATGGAAATCCACTACACTAAGCACCATGCCACCTATTTGACCAACCTCAAAGCCGCTTTGGAAAAATACCCTGACTGGGCCGCCAAGCCGTTTGCGGAGATCTTGGGAAATATCTCCAAGCTGCCGGAAGATATTCGCACCGCCGTGCGTAATAATGGCGGGGGCCACTGGAATCACCAGTTTTTCTGGCCGCTGATGACGCCTAAAAGTACCCTGCAGCCCACGGGTGAGCTGGCTAAAGCGATAGACCAGACTTTCGGGGGTTTTGCGAGCTTCCAGGAAAAATTCACCCAGGCAGCACTGGGGCGGTTTGGCTCGGGCTGGGCCTGGCTCATCTGGAAAAACGGCCAGCTCGTCATCACCTCCACCCCCAATCAGGACAATCCCCTCATGGACGTGGTGGAGGAGGCCGCCCGCGGCATCCCCATTATCGGCCTGGATGTGTGGGAGCACGCCTACTACCTCAAATATCAGAACCGCCGAGCCGACTACATCAAAGCCTGGTGGAATGTGGTAAACTGGGAAGAGGCTGAGAAGAACTTCCAGGCGGCGCGCAGCTAAGTGGAGAAACTCCTTGTCGTAGACTTTGGTTCGCAGTATACGTTGCTGATAGCCCGGCGGGCACGGGAAGCGGGGGTGTATGCGGAGATTGTGCCGTACTACAAGCTTCCGCTGGAGCCTGAGCCAGGGGTGAAGGGTGTCATTTTTTCGGGCAGTTATGCGTCGGCGTCGGAGGGGCCGCCCCTGCCAGAAGGGTGGCTTGGCCGTCTGCCGGCACTGGCTATCTGTTACAGTGCGCAGTGGGTAGCGGCCCATTATGGCGGGGCGGTGATAGAAGGGGAGCGGCGGGAGTATGGCCCCGCAAAGCTCCTGATCACGGACTCCTCCCCCCTCTTTGCGGGCGTAGCGCAGGGTTCTACCGTCTGGATGAGCCATGCGGATACGATTACGGCGCTGCCGGCTGGTGCTCATCCCATTGCTGCCACGGAAAACATCCCCTACGCCGCTTATGAGTGGCCCGAGAAAAAACTCGTTGGTGTGCAGTTCCACCCCGAAGTCAGCCACACCGCCTACGGCCTGCAGATGCTGGAAAACTTCCTTCGCCGATACTGCGGCTACACGGCGCACTGGCGACCTGAGGATACGATAGAGGCGCTGGTACAGGACCTTCGGGCAGCGATGCCGGAAGGGCAGGCTGTCTGTGCGTTATCGGGCGGGGTAGACTCCACTGTGGCGGCCCTCTTGGCTTACAAAGCAATCGGCGAGCGGTTTCACGGCCTCTTTGTTGATACGGGCCTCCTCCGCAAAGGCGAACGGGAAGCCGTCCTCCAAGCTTATGCCCAGATAGGCCTGCCTGTACAGCTCATTCAGGCAGAGGAGGCTTTTCTCAAAGCGCTGAAAGGCATTACCGACCCGGAAGAAAAGCGCCGCCGCATTGGGCATGTTTTTATTGAGGTTTTTGAACGGGCGGCCCGTTCTATCCCGGATGTGCGGTATCTTATTCAAGGCACGATTTATCCGGATGTGGTGGAGAGTGGGGCCTCCGTGGCGCCGACCATTAAGTCCCACCACAATGTAGGTGGGCTGCCGGAGCAGCTTCCGTTTGCGCTGGTGGAACCTCTGCGGCTTTTCTTCAAGGATGAGGTGCGGCGGCTGGGGCAAAAGCTCGGTGTGCCGGAAAGCTTTTTGCAGCGGCATCCTTTTCCGGGGCCGGGGCTGGCCGTGCGTATCTTGGGCGAGGTGACCCCCGAGCGCCTAAGGACCCTGCGTGAAGCCGATGCCCGCTTCATAGAAACCCTCCACGAGACGGGCTGGTATGACCGGGTTTGGCAGGCGTTTGCGGTGCTTTTGCCTGTCTCTACGGTGGGGGTAGCGGGGGACAATAGAGCTTATGGGCAGGTAGTGGCGCTGCGGGCAGTGCTTAGCACCGATGGCATGACCGCTGAGCCAAGCCCCCTTCCGTATGAAGTGCTTCTGCGCACCACCCAGAAAATCTTGCAAGAAGTGCCCGGCATCACCCGCGTGGTATACGATCTCGCTTCCAAGCCCCCGGCTACCATTGAGTGGGAATAAAACCCTTATCTTCGCTCCGACAGCGGGCTTATGCGGTGGGTAAGCGTTTTGAGTCTCTGGGGTCTGTACGCGCAATCCGCCCTGAGTCAGGCTTACGAAGCGCTGAATAGACGCCTCACGGTCGTAGCGCAGCGCCACATTGATGCCGCCTTACAAGATAAAGACAGCTTAGTGCGGGCCGAGGCCGCCTTGCTAAAAGGGATTCTTGCGGCGCAGGCGAGACGGGAGAAGGACGCGCTTTCTTACTGGTATCTGGCCTCTAAGCTGGACTCTGGCGGCCCTATTGCGGCTGAAGCGACCTTTCACCGGGCCCATTGGCTACTTCAATCTGCCTCGGACTGGAGCAAAGCCCTCTACCTTTTGCGAATGCTTCTGGAAAGTCCTGCTACGCCGCCCGACTTGCGTGCTCGGGTGGAAGACCGCCTGCGGGCCTTTGCTTACCGACAAGCCGAAGCGGGCTTCCTCTGGGCGTACCTTAGCCAGAATCCCCCCTCCCTCCTCCATCCCTACTTATCCGAGGCTCTCTCCTACCACCTACGGCAAGCCTGTGCCTGGAAGCCCTGGTATTTTTTCCTGCGCACCTACCAGCAGACCTGCGGCGCCGCCCCTACTTCCGAAAACCTGGACTCCCTCCTTGCCACCCTCCCCCCGGAGACCCTGCGCATCGCTGTGATTCTCCCTTTTATGACCTTGCAGGGCGGGCTCCCACCGGTGCTGAACTTCTGGCAGGGGGGCACATGGGGACTTGCCCAGACCTACTCCCCCTTCTCCGTCTGGCGCATCCAGCTCTATGACTCCGAGCGCAGCCCCCTCACCGTGCGGAGAATCTTAGATTCCCTCGCTACCTACCCCCCTCATATCCTCGTGGGCGACGTCTCCCACTCCCTCAATCAGATCATTGCTGACTGGTGCCAAAAAAACCAGGTCTGGCACGCCGTCCCCATCAATAAAGCTTATCCGCGCACAGCGTATACCTTTCCGCTTAGCGTGCCGGTCGCCTGCACTGGCGAAGAGATTGGCACTTACCTCACCCAAGCCCAGCCCGGTTCACGCGGCCTCATCCTAGTAGATAGCGATGAGCCCACCGCCGTCGAATACGCTAACGGCCTGCGGCAAAAGCTGTACGCCCCCCTGGTGTCCATTCCCAACACTATCTCTGTGCTGCTTAAGCGATGGGCTACCCTCAAAGACTCCCTGGCTGGCTATGACTGGTACTTGCTGGCCACCACCAATGAAGAAGTCGTTGGCCTTCTCCTCAATCGGCTGGGGCGGGATGCTGAGCCGCTGCCCCTCGTTATTGGTATGGAGGACTGGCTTCGCTTTCAGCGGACAGAACTCAAAGACTTCCGGCGCCTGGTGCTGTGGGTTCCCCAGACATACCTGCCCGACAGTAGCCAGTGGAGCCATATGGTGCGGGCTGTGCGGGATAGTGTGGGGATTATGCCCACGCCGTTTCATTTGCAGGGGTATGAGGGGTTTCGGCTAATTGGCGCGCTTTCGGAGGCGTATGAGCCGGGCAAGCCCCCTCGTCTCTTGGCGGCTTGGCCCGGCCTGTTGAACCGCTATACAGTTCCTCCGGACTGCCGGAGCTACCGCTGGAGCCTGTGGGAATATCGGCGAGGCCAGATCAGCCGGATTGCAGGCCGGAATGACTCCTGACTCCTATCAGGCCCAGCGGATCCTACCGCTCTGGGACCAAGCCCGTCTGCAAAAGGCCTCCGCCCTCGTGATTGGGGTGGGGGGCTTAGGGACGCCCGCCGCACTCTATCTGAGCGCCATGGGCATCGGGCGGCTCCTTCTCTGCGACCCCGACACGATCGCCATAGAAAACCTCCATCGCCAGCCCCTCTATACCCCCGCTCACCTCGGCCAGCCCAAAGTCCATATCCTCGCCCAGCACCTTCAAGCTCTGCGCCCCGACCTCCATATAGAAACCTACCCGCAATGGGCAGATGAGACCTTTCTTCAGCGCGTGGGCGCCGCTGTGGATATTTGGATTGATGGCACAGACAACCTCCATAGTCGCCTCATCATAGACGAAGTCGCCACCTCCCTCAAAAAGCCCTGGGTGTATGGGGCTATCTTTCAGTGGGAGGGGCAGGTGGTGCTATGGGATGGCCTGCGGTATCGGGACTACTTTGGGGAGGGGGCGGAGGGCCCCTCCTGTAATGAGGCGGGCGTCCTGGGGGCGATTCCGGGGATTATCGGTAGCTGGCAGGCGGCCTTAGCCGCTATGTACCTATCTGCCCCTTCTATCGTCCCTCGCCATACGCTCTTTCGGATTAGCCTTCTTACCGGCCAGGCCGAAACCTTTACCTTAGAAGCATCATCCTCGCCTCCCCTTATCGCAGAGACGCCCTTGGAAGTGAGCCTGATGGACCTTTCGCCGCCTTCAGCCTATTACTGGGTGGATATTCGGGAGGAGGCGGTCCCGCCCTTACCCTTTCCGTGTGAGCACCGACCTTGGTATCGGTATGACCAGGGCGACTTGCCACTTAGTCAGCCGGTCGTGCTGGTCTGCGAGACGGGCCATCGCAGCCGGTCTCTTGCCTTCGCCCTGCGCAAGAAACTCCAGCGCCCGGACATCTATAGCCTACGGGGGGGCGCGCAGGGTCTGAGTGGGGCATAAAAGTCTCCGAAGCTAACGCCCCTCCACGTTTTTGAGAGGGCGAGGACTATCTGTCTGTTTGCAAAGGGGTCTTACTGACAGTGGGCGCGGGCTTGGAGCTTTTCTCGGTAGAGCTGGGCGGCGGGGGGGAGCGGCGGGGAACTTTGGAGGACGAAGCAGGCGGAGTCGGGACGTCCGATTTGCAGGTAAGCCCACGCTAAAAAGACCCTAACCTCGGGACAGGCAGTGGCTTCTTTCCAGTAGGTCCAGGCTTTATCGGTCTGGCCGGTGTGCCAAGCTAAGCGTCCCAAGTAGGCTCTAGCACAGGGCGTTTCTATCTGTCGGAGTCGCTGGATGTAGAGCATGGGCGGTGTGCCCTCCGGGAGGCTGCCATGAATCAGCAGGAGGGCTACGGCGGGGGGATAGTTGGTCGCATCGGTGTCTGAAATCTGCTGGATGAGTTTCTGGATCTCTTGCGGGGGGATGGACTCGCCACTTTCGGCCCGCCAGAAAAGCTCCAGAGCGGAGGGGCCGGTTCCTTTTCGCAGGTGCGTGCGCGGTAAAAGCAATAGCCCCCCCAAAGCTACCAGGCCCGAAATCAACCAGAGAAGGAGGGCGTTATTTTTCTTCAAAGCGCTTGAGGAGTTCGGGCTTAGCCTGGATAGCTGTTAGGATTTTTTTGCTGGGCTGGAAGGCGATAGTGAGGTGAGGGGGGATGATGATAGTTTTTCTGGCTCGGATGTTTTGGCCTTTGCGGCTTTTTCGGTATTTGAAGTAGAAGCGGCCCAGGCCGCGCAGGGTAATTTCCTCGCCCCGGGTGAGGGCGGCCTCAATAGCCTGGAGGGTGGCTTCCAGGGCGGCGCCTGCATCTGCCTGCGAGAGGCCCGTACGCGCCGCCACTTCCTTAATTAGTTCTCGCCGTGTCATACAAGGCAAAAGTAAGATATCGCTCGTAAGCCTGCTGGATTCTGGTAGCGGGGAGGGCAAAGGCGATTCCCAGTTCGCTACTCCCCAGTTCGGCCACTTCGGTAATCATCCCCATGAGCTGGCCGGTGCGATTTAGAACGGGGCTGCCGGAGCTGCCCGGCGCCGCCCACACAGAGAGCTGATAGTAAGGCTGTCTGCCCACCTGGCGTTCTGCCACGAGGTATCCTTCCTGAAAAGAGAAGCTCAGGCCTAAAGGCGCCCCCATTGTAAAGCACCAGTCGCCCATTTCGGGGGGCGCCTCACTCAGGGCAAATCCCACTTCCTGCGTATCCCGCAAAAAAGCTACATCCAGCGAGTCGTCTCGCCAGGGTGGTGATAGCGTCCGGCACTTTCCCGCTGCATCCCAAAGTTCTATCTCCAAGTGCCGGGGCCGCTCTCGTGGAAAAAGATGCGCGCAGGTTACCCAGAGGTTGTGGTCTTGCCAATACCAGGCCGAACCTTCTGTGCGGCTTTCCTGATACCGGTAAACGGCCCTGATACGAAGCCAGCCTACCCGCGGGCGCGCAAAGCGTAAAAAAGCTTTTCGTGTGGACTCCGCTTCTTGCAGGGGGTTTCTCTCTTCCCCCTCAGCAGGGGAAATCCGCGCTTCCTGGCTGAGCTTTTCAGAAGCAGGCAGGGGGGAAGAAGAAGGCTGACAGGCACTGAGAAAAACTACGAAACTCTTACAAAAGACGTTCAGCCAGCGCCTGGGCCTGAACATATTCCTCCTCCGTGTCAATGGAGAAAGTTGGGTAGGGTGCTTCTAAGACGTGGATGGCGTAACCGTGATATAGCCAGCGCAGCTGCTCTAACTGCTCGGCTTCTTCGATGAGAGCGGGAGAAAGAGAGACAATCCGCATGAGCGCTTCGCGCCGGTATCCATAAAGCCCTACATGCCGATAAAAGGGATAACGCTTAACCACCTCGGGATTAGTCATGGGCATGTCCCGAACATGCGGCACCAGCGAACGCGAAAAATATAAGGCGCGCCCATTGATGTCCGTTACGACTTTCACGACCGAGGGGGCAAGTACCTCCTCCAGTGTGTAGATATGGCTGGCGAGGGTTACAATTTCATGCTTTTCCAGTCCGTGAGCTACCCGCTCCAAGTGCGACACTTCTAGGAAGGGTTCGTCTGCCTGGACATTGATGTAGGCGTCGTAGAGGAACTTTTCTGCCACTTCACTGACCCTTTCGGTGCCTGAAGTGTGGGTGGTGCGTGTCATGACAGCTTTTCCGCCAAAGCCCTCTACGGTTTGTACCACCCGCATGTCATCCGTCGCTACGATGAGCTCGTCTCCGAAAAACTGGCGGGCCCGCTCGTAGACATGCTGGATGATGGGCTTGCCTTTGAGGGGGAGGAGTACCTTTCCGGGCAGGCGCTGCGAATGATATCGGGCAGGAATCACACCAAGGATCCGCATACGCGTCGTAGGTGCAAAGCTAATGCCATTGTGCGTATGTCGGGCAAAGGCGAGACCTGACGCGCTTGATGAGGGGATTTCGTACCTTTGAGATGTGCGGTTGCTGTACGCCCGGGAGGACGGGAGCATTCATGACGATCCGAAGTGGGGGGCTACGGGGCGGTTGGGATTTCAGCCGGTTAAGGCAGCAGAGGTGGAGCGGTGGATACCCCTTCCGGAGGGGAGCCAGCTCTTTTATCTACCTGGTCGGCGACCTTGGGGCATAGACCCGAAAGGCCAGCTCCGCCTCTACGAGAGAGGTTATGCAGTGGCGGCTTTTGTGGCGCCGGCGCATACGCAGCTGGCCCTGGCCTCCTATGTGCGAGAGCCAGAAGCCCCCACCCTCCCACTCCATGCGTACACAGCCGTAGCCTGGCACAAAGGACGTTTCTACGTGGCTGCCACGCGCGTAGACCCCTCCCCCCGCCAAGATATCTGGACTTATGACTTTGATAAGATGGAGCGGGGCAAAGAAACCCTCCTGCGCCGCTTTCCGGATAATCGCCTAGTTGCCCACCTCATGGAAAACTGCGTGGATCGCTATTGCTGTCCGGCTGCCCGAAACCTCGCCCTGGGCCGCTGGGAGTGCCCTCTGCCTACTTCCCCCGCCTGCAACGCCGCTTGTATCGGATGCATCTCCCTCCAAGAGCCACATGAATCCCCCATCCCCAGTACCCAGCAGCGGCTGACCTTCCGCCCTACCGCCGAAGAAATCGCCGAACTCGCTATCCACCACCTTCGTACAGCCCCGGATCCTATCGTGAGCTTCGGCCAAGGGTGTGAAGGCGAACCCCTCCTCGTCTGGAAAACCATCGCCGAAGCCGTCCAGCTCATCCGGAAAGCTACCGCCCGCGGCATCATCAATGTCAACACTAACGGCGCTTGGCCGGATGCCATAGCCGCCCTATCCGAAGCCGGCGTGGATAGCTTCCGTATCAGCCTCAATAGTGCCCAGCCAGACTGGTACCACCGCTACTACCGCCCCAGAAACTACACCTTTGACATGGTGGTGGAATCCATCCAGCAGGCGGTCCGCTTAGGGAAATGGGTCTCTATCAACTATTTCACTTTGCCGGGCTTTACCGACCAGCCCGCCGAAATCCAGGCCCTCCACCACCTCCTTCGTCAGACCCGCCTCCACATGATCCAATGGCGAAACTTCAACATTGACCCCGACTGGTACGCCCAGCGCATGAACATCTCCCCCGACTCCCTCCAAAAACCTTACGGCATTCTGCGCCTCATGCGGACGCTGCGTCAGACGTTTCCCTACCTCACGTACGGTTACTTCAATCCTCCGAAATGGCTCATTCTCAGGCGCAAGCCTTTAGCCCCACAGCCCGCCTAAGAGACGGTGCCCTTCTTCTTTTCTCCTATGCTTTGCTGCTCATCACGCTGGGCTTTCGCTTGTATGAAGATGCGGCTATTCCGCCTTGGGCCGCTTTCCTGCGTTATCCCGAAAACTTCACAAAAGACCTTCTGGCACAGAGTTTTCAGGGGGTTTCTTTTTCGGAGCGGACGATAGCGGCTCATCTGTATGCACCGCTTATTGGACGATGGTGGCTGGTTCTGCTTTTGCATGCTGGGTTTAGCCTGATACTCATAGCGGGGCTTTATAGGGTGGCGCGTCACCTGATAGGGTCCAGCGGAGCGGCATGGGCAGCTGTGTGGTTATTTTTACCCGGCCTGTATCATCAGAACTGGGGGAGTAACGAGCTGTATTATCCTTCTTTGCAGCCGTCGCTTTTAGCTAAAAGCGTTGGCGTGTGGGTGTGGGTGGGGCTTCTGCGGGGATGGGGGAGTCTGGCGGCGGGGGCGCTACTCATAACGGCTGCCTTTCATCCCTCGGTGGGGTGGCAGCTGGGTCTCTTCTCCGCGCCGCTTGTTCTGTCCTTATCGCGCAGAGCGGTCGCACTTTATGGTGGGGCGTTAGCGCTTGTTTTAGCCCAAACCCTTTTCATCGGGCGCTTGGCTTGGCCCCCTCAGGAAAGTAAAGCGCTGTGGGAGACCGTCTTTTTAGAGTTTCGCATGGGTATGCACTTTGCCCCCCCTTATTTCAAGCCCCAATCCCATTTTCTATTTGCTGGGCTTCTTGCTATGGCGCTCGGACTTGCTATCCGCCAGAGGCACAGCCTGCGATGGGTTTTCCTCCTGTATGCCGTAGGCTTAGGCGTGTATGTGCTAAACTACTACACGTTTCGCTGGGCACCGATCTGGTACAGCCAGCTCCCCCGGGCCACCGTCTGGCTCAAACCCCTGGCTGTGTTTTTCCTTTTGGGATATATCCGGGAGCGCTCGGGCGTGAAGGT